>Ga0315289_10003201_pt1 | contig 24877 bp, 31 predicted proteins | sample YL17G11_40_MG_FD_203452 | JGI IMG/M metagenome (GOLD analysis project Ga0315289, IMG submission 203452) | Sediment microbial communities from Yellowstone Lake, YNP, Wyoming, USA - YL17G11_40 | ecosystem: Environmental > Aquatic > Freshwater > Lake > Sediment | place: USA: Wyoming | collected...
TGGACTCCGGGGACAGGCGAATGCAACAATGGTTATATTCTGTCTGAAAAACAATTATAAGTGGGTTGATAAACAGGAATTTGAGGGTAAGATTCAGCATGATCCTTTCCTTGATCTCCTGAAGAAGGCAAATATTATTGATGACTAATTAAAAACTAAATGACATGGGCGCACCAAGAGGAAATAAAAATGCGGCGGGCAAGCGAGGAACGTCAAGGGGGGCAAAAAGGTTTTTGAATAATGCTTCAAAAATCTCACAACATTACGCATCAAATTCAGTATCAACCGGGGCGAAAATACATCTCGGGACATTGGCCGGGAGGAAACAGTCAGGGTTGAAGGCTAAAAATGCCCGGTGGCTGAAAAGATTCAAAAAGTAAAAATCAATATCATGGCAAAGAAAAAAGAAAAAACGTCAAAAGAGCCAAAGGCAAAGGGCGGAAAAAAAATTAAGGTCAAAGGTTTGATATTCAAAGGCAAGTGGCCAAAAAAGGATTCAAAGGGATAAGGAGGTAATTATGGGAGCACCAATAGGAAATAAAAATGCGTCAGGGAAGCGACATTCAAGTTTCAAAAATGTTGGGGCGAAACTGAAAAACAGGGCAGAATTTCGTAAACGCATGGCGTTGTTACAGTTTCACACCCGGGCAATCAGAAAAACAATGTTCTCACCAAGTTATATTAATAAATTATCAGGGAGAAAATAATGGGAGCGCCAAGAGGGAACAAAAACGCATTAGGCAAACACCGGAGGCGGTCAACGTATCTCGGCAAGGGCGGAAAACTCTTGCATTCAACGACATACAAAGGTCAGTTGAAAGTGATTGCGGCATATACCCGCAAGATGCAAAAGTTGTATGGCAGGGATCGGAATAGTAATTCATAAAAATTGAAAAATCATGGGAGCACCAAAAGGAAACAGGAACGCAGCCGGAAAGAGAAGCGGGGTATCAAAAGGAGCATTGAAATACTTGGGATTAAGGGCGTATAAGACGACAAATCTCAGGATAGCATCTCAAAAAAGAGCAATGAAAAAAAAGTGGTCATATCTTAATAAATAAAATCATGGGAGCACCAAAAGGAAACAGGAACGCCGCCGGGAGGCATAATATGTCGGGCGGATACAGGAGAACAAATTCAAGTGGAGGCACTAATTTCAATGCCGGGACGGCAAGATGGAGGAGAATAGAACAGCCATTGAATAAATGGCAAAAAAGGGGAAGGCTGAGACAACAACTTGATCCTTATGAAGCATCCGGGAAAGGTGTTTGGCTGAATGAGCAGGCGAAAAAGACAGCCGGGCAATTGCGTAATGATATTCAGAGGGGAATAAAGATACAAACAAGAGGTGGAAAGATGGTCAGTCGGGGATTCAAACAGCGCACAAGAATAAAAAGTGGCCTTATGAAAACTAAGCAACGTCAACAAATTAACAGCCGAAGGGCGTATGGAGGATAGTATTATGGGAGCACCAATGGGGAACAAGAATGCGTCAGGATCGCATCAGAAGGGTTGGTATAAGAGTTCCAACACTCACCACAACCTGAGAAGGCTGAGATCGCCTGAAGCAACGTGGACATTTCATGAGAAGCGCATGGCTCACCGGGCGAACAGAGCGCCAAAAGGGCAAAGTAATATCATTAAAAAATTCTTTGGAGGAAATTAACTATGGGAGCACCGCACGGAAACAGAAATGCAGCCGGGAAACACAACCTCACCGGGGCACACAAGGGAGCAGCGCAGAAGCGTTGGAACTCAGGAGTGAAGAATGCTCAACAATGGATCAGGGACAACTCAGTATCTCAGCCGGGGAGATATGCTTGGAGCACACCAAAACCAAGGTCAACATCCATGGGGGCAAGGAAATTTCTCCAACAGACGAGCGCCAAAGTTAGGGTGAAGCGGATCAAAACTGTTATGGGCAAGCGCCCTGAATTATTCAGGAAACTCCTATCAAAAGAATAGCATTGAAATACACAGCCGCCATGATACGTTCTTTTCATTTAGAACCTTTTTTCCATTTCAGGTTTGAGCATTTCCGATATTACAGTCATGGCGGCTACAATTTTATATGTCAGAGAAAGGCCGCATAAAATTACTCGAGCGTTGGGAGCGGGATTGGAATCTCTTTGCAACCGAGGCGCTGAATGTTCGGCTTGATCCTGAGCAACAGGAGATATTGGCGGCTGTTCAGACACAAAAGATGGTTGCGGTGGCTTCCGGGACAGCAAGAGGAAAGGATTATGTTGCGGCAGTTGCCGCACTTTGTTTTATGTACCTCACACCAAAATGGGGCAGAAAATCGGGAGCACTGATTGAGAATACAAAAGTTGCAATGACAGCGCCAACAGGGAGGCAAGTTTCAAATATTATGTACCCGGAAATAGTCAGATTATTCCGTAATGCTTCAATCCCTCTCTCCGGGCGTCTCGTCTCAAATGACATCCGAACTGAATATGAAGAATGGTTCTTAACAGGGTTCAAGGCTGATGATTATAATATAGAGGCTTGGACAGGATTCCATGCCGTCAATACAATGTTCATAGTTACAGAGGCTTCCGGGATCAGCGAATTAGTTTGGGATGCCATTGAAGGAAACTTGCAATCGAATTCAAAAATATTGATCGTATTTAACCCGAATAACATGGTCGGCTATGCGGCCAAGGCAATGCGCTCCTCCCGTTGGAAGTCTTTCCGGTTGGATGATCTGACAGCGCCAAATGTTCTTCAGAAGAAAAAAATATTTCCCGGGCAGGTAGATTATGAATGGGTCAAGGATAAGGTTGAAACTTGGTGTGCTCCCATACAGGAGGATGACTTCAGGGATGACAAGGGAGATTTTGAGTGGGAAGGTGGTTTATTTCGTCCCAATGACCTTTTCAGGGTCAAGGTAAGGGGAATGTTCCCGGAAGTATCTGAGGACGTCCTGATCCCTTATTTATGGATCGAGGCGGCAAATCAAAGATGGGCAGAGAGAAGGCTTGATAATCTCAAGGGTTATCGCCGGATCGGGGTTGATGTGGCCGGGATGGGACGGGACAGTTCAGTTCTTTGCCATAGGTTCACAGATTTTGTCCTGAAATTTGAAGCGCATCAGTCGGGAGGAGAAGCGGATCACATGAAAATCGCCGGGATGGTTCATAATTATCTCCATAAGTCAAAGGAGGCCGTTGCAATGATTGACACAATCGGGGAAGGGGCGGGAGTATTCTCGAGGCTTCAGGAACTCAATATGAGCAATGCCTTCAGTTGTAAGTATAGCGAGTCGGCTCAATACTTAAATGACTATACCGGGGAATATGAGTTTGTAAATATGAAGGCATATCTTTATTGGGCAGTCAGGGATTGGCTCAACCCGGCATTTGGGTCAGAGGCTTGTCTCCCCCCTCTCCCGGAACTTATTGCCGAAGCCATTGAGATCAAATATGCCTTTCAGAGCAGCGGCAAGATAATAATTGAGCCAAAAGAGAAAACAAAGGAACGTCTTGGGCGCTCCCCGGACTTCTTTGATGCTCTTGCAAATACGTTTTATCCCGTTGAGGCATTGAAGAAAGGGATGAAAATAACAGAACTGAGTGGAATGTTACCGTAATTTAATAAATTTGCAGTCATGGACATAATCAAATTGACAGAACTCATTGCGGGCAATGACTTCGCCAAGATACAGGTTGCCTTCACAAGCGCCAAGCCAAAATTCAAGGTCGAACAGCCGGAGGCGATCAAGCAATATAAGACATCCGAGCATGATATTTTTGACACGACAAAAAGGGCGGATAAGACAATCAAGAAAGACACAGGGACAACAAACGAGGCGGGAGAGCCTGTTCTTGCAACAGCATCAGTTCCGGTTGCCCGGGTTGGAATGCCATTTCAAAAACTGATTGTTGACCGCCGGGTTGGATTCATGCTCTCTGATCCTATTCAGACAAAAGTTGAGGACGGGGATGATAGCACACAGGAGAAGGAACTTGTGAAGCTGATCAATCGCATTCAGAATGAGAACAAAATGGATTACAAGAATAAAGAGATCGCCCGGAGAATGATGAGCGAAATGGAGTCTTGTGAGATATGGTATTTTGTTCCAAATGAGAACCCGTCAATTGAAGCCAAGTTCATCCTGAAAGTAAAAGTGGCCTCTCCTGATCTCGGGGACAGTTTGTATCCGATGTTTGATGCAACAGGAGATATGATTGCCTTTGCCCGGAGTTATAAAGTAAGTGAAGAAGGGAAGGACATTGAGCACTTTGATATTTACCTCGCCGAATCGGAATATTATTGGATAATGGATGCTTCGGGGAAGTGGGTTCTCGATCCTCTGATAACGCCAAACCCGAAACCAAATCAGGTCAAGAAAATCATGGTTATCTATTATTCACAGCTTTATCCCGAATGGGCGGATGTTCAAACAATGATCTCAAGGCTCGAAACAATTGTTTCAAATCATGCCGATGTGAATGATTATTTTGGCTCTCCAATACTGACAGTTATCGGGGAATTGGCCGGGTATGCTCAGAAGGGTGAAACAGGCAAGATATTACAACTCACTCAGGGATCACAGGCCAATTATCTCGCACTTGCAACAGAGCCTATGTCAATACGTATGGAGCAGGAGAACCTTGAGGGGTATATTTATGCAATGAGTCAGACGCCGAATATCACATTTGATCAGATGAAGGGACTCGGAGCACTCTCCGGGGTCGCACTGAAATTACTGTTCATGGATGCTCACATGGCGGTGAAGAACAAGGAGGAGACGTTTGGCTTGGGACTGCAAAGGAGGCTGAACTTATTGAAGGCTTCCGCCGGGATGGTTGTCAACACTTCACTTGCAAAGATCGCCGAGGTAACACAACTCAAACCATTATTAACGCCATTTCTTCCGCAAAATATCACCGAGTCAATTGATAATATCGCCGCTTCAATCAATGCCGGAATCATGTCAAAAGAGACAGCGCTTGAAAATCACCCGATGATAGTTGATGTTGAGAGCGAACTTGAAAGATTGGCAAAGGATCAGGAGGAGGCAATGACGGCAATGCAAACACAGGCCGGATTAGAGCAGGGAGCAGGATTTCAGGGCGGGGAGACAGGAGCAACGAATGAGCAGGGAGGCTCGCAAACCCCGGCGGAAGCAGGAGCACAAACAGGAGAATAAAATAGTTACTCACTAAAAACAACAACGAATGATCAGAATTTTATCTATTACACCAAGCGTCACTGATGCCTGTTCCTTTTACAGGAGCGGCGGCATCTTCCCTCATTTGGAAAAAATGATTGACAACCTTGTTGTTCATCATGTTCAATGGGACAGGACATTACTACATTGGCAAGAGTTGATCCGCTATGATCTTGTCTATATGCAAAGGCCATTTGAAAGTCAGGCTGTATCTCTTTCAAAATACCTGAAGAATTTACGGATTCCCCTTTGGGTTGATTTTGATGACAATCTTTTGGCTCTCACTCCTGATAACGAAAAATACAGGCTTTATGATGATAAGGTCAGGGAATATATTGTTCAGGTAATGCAAAACGCAGATGTTGTTACAGTTACAACGGCGGAACTTCAGAGACAGTTTCAGCAATACAACAAAGATGTCCGGGTGATACCGAATGCGTTCAATGATTTCATCTTCAAAGAGCGGATGATCCGCCCGGGAAGGGCGCAGATGATCATGTGGCGAGGAGGAAATTCCCATATCAAAGATGTCATGTTGTTCACCGAGGTATTTGAGAAGGCTATGGCTGAATACAAAGATTGGCATTTCTTGTTCATGGGTATGGAGACATGGTTCTTGAACGGATCAATGAATCTTTATGAATGGCCTGCCAAAGATGTGATCCATTATTTCACGAATGTCAAGGAGATTCTTCCGGCTCTCCTGACTGTTCCTTTGAATGATACAATATTTAACCGTTGCAAGAGTAACATAGCATATATCGAGGCATCTTATTTTGGTGCAATGACTCTTGCGCCCGCATGGGAGGAATGGAAAGATTTGCCCGGGATTCTTACTTATACCGATCCGGCTTCCTTCCTTGAGGGGATCAGGACGGTTGCAGCCGTGCGTATCAATCCCGCTGAACAGGGATTGCTCGCATGGAATTATGTCAGGGAGAACCTTGGTCTGAAGAAGATCAACGTCAAGAGGATCGAACTCATAAACGAACTTTTATGAACCTGATAGCCAATATTGGAAGCGGCAAGACCGCCCGGAAAGAGATGCGTCAGGCTCTCGCTCAGGCAAAAGAACCTGTTAAACCTCCCGAACCTGTCAGGGTCAGACCGTCATTTGCGGCAATAATGACTCAATTCATGTTTGGTATGTCTCAAGGTGGGGCAAAGAATCCTTCCTCTGAACATAGCCGCATCCCGGGACACAAATCAAAGAAGTTCAAGGGGTATGACCGTGAGAACCGAAGATTCAACTCATTCAAAAAGAGAATAAGATGAACGAGCGGATCAAGGTATTTATAACCGTTTTCAATCGCTTCACTTGGTTAATCCCGTTGCTTGAAGATTTCAAAAAAGCGGGGTGTGATCCGATTCTGATTGACAACAATTCAACGTATCCGCCGCTCTTGGATTGGTACAAAACTTGTTCATTACCTGTTCATTTCTTGGGGAAAAACCATCTCGCATGGGCGTTCTTCACAACTGAACTTTATAAATTATATGATGATCGCTATTTTATTATCTCTGACAGTGATATGGATATTTCAAAAGTGCCGGATGATTTTGTTGACGTCCTGTTCCGGGGATTAGAGAATTCCGGGGGACGTATTTGGAAATGCGCCCTCGGTTATGAGTTGGATGATCTTCCTGTTAATGCGGTCACTCAGGCGGCTTATTCTGCAAACATAGCACAGGAATCAAACAGGAATGAGCAGGGATATTCCCGTTGCGCCACTGATCTCGGGATTGCCCTGTATGACCGTTCACGCCGGGGATCAAACCCGACAAGAGAGTCGGATTGGTATGACAGTCTCAGAGCGCCACGGCCATATTATTGCCGACACTTGGATTGGTACATGACGCCTGAAACGCTCAGGGATGAGGATCGGTACTATTTGAAGGAGGCAAGGTATTTCTCATATTTAGCCTTGATGAATGAGAAGATGAACCCCTTTCCTATACGGAATCAATGGGGATACTCTCAAAAGACGCTCATGGAACTCTTTCAGGAGGGCGGTGAGGCAAGATACCACACAGATAAGCAGACTCAGCATTCGTATCTCCCAATCTATGATAAGTTGTTTATGCCATGGAAGGAGAAGGACTGCAAAGTGTTCGAATGCGGGTTCGCCTCCGGGGGATTCCTCAAACTCATGGAAGATTACTTTGACAAGGCTGAAATACTCGGGATTGATAAGATCGGCGATTTGATGAAAGAGGTTATGGGGGTCAATACCTCAAAGAGAGTCAGAACGGTTAAATTGGAACTCAAGGAATTGAACAAAGGGTTTTTTGAGTCCCTTGAATTTATCCCGGACATAGCCATTGATGACAGTTCTCATGTTATTGAAGATCAATTGACATTTGTAAATGTAATGTGGGATATTGTGAAACCCGGGGGGTTGATAATTATCGAAGATGTGTTGAAAACAAATGTAAATGAATTTCTCAGGCTTGGACTTCAGTATGAGGTTGTTGACCTGAGTGATGACCGCCCCGGACAATTAGATAATATTTTAATAATATTCAAAAGATGACAAAAACAACGCCACTGATAAGACCTGAATGGAATTACAAAGAACTCCATCAGGAGACATGGAAGAATAAGGAAGTTACAATTGTAATGTGTGAAAGAGACACGGCTGACGTGACAAAACTTGGTATTGAATCAATACTGAGATTTTATCCTGACATCCCGATTGTTATTGTGGACGGCGGATCGGTTGATGACTCAATCAATTATGTGAGATATTTAGATGTCGCCCATGAGAACGTGACTCTTTGGGAAAGGTATGGGCGCAATGGGCACGGGACAATGTTGGATGATGCCATATTGAAATTTGTCAAGACAAAATATGTTCTTGTAATGGATAATGACATCATTGTCCGCCGGGGCGGTTGGATTGAGCAGATGTTGATCACAATGAACGTATCAGGGGCACTTGATCAGGAGATATATGCTCTCGGGTCGCTCATGCTTGTGACATACAAGGGAGATGGTTGCGGCGATCCGGTTGATGATAGTGATGTTCTCAGATACACGCATCCTTCTTGTGCAATGGTACGACTCGAGACCTACTTGCAGCTTCCCGCCTTCGTTGAGCATGGCGCACCGCTTGTTCATAACATGAAAGCCGCTCAGGATAAAGGATACAGGATTGAATACTTTCCGATTGAGGAATACGTCACGCATTTGTCAGGAGCATCTTGGACGAATCCTTACAGGACAATGTGGAAAGATGATCAGGATGTTTTCATCAGGCCGTTCTTCACTTTTATTGCCCGGGATGTCAATGACCTGATCTTGCTTCAAAGACAGAACGACAAAGATTTTGAGATATTACTCGCCGGGACAAGAGGGTATGCTCAGATTCATGTATTCAATATTGGACAAAAAGATGTCAGCAATGATTTGTATCCGCTGAGATTTCATGTTCATGGCGAATACATTTGTGAGTTGGCTCATATCTCCTATGCCTTTGATGATAATCACCTGTTAAATGTGAAATATCAACTCATACAGAACAAACTCCCTGAGGAGATGGACATTAATGGAATGAAATTTATAAAAAGAAAGTTATGGCAGAGCAGAGAAGCAATATCGTAGGCTTTATTCATGTTTGCATGATCAATGATTGGAAGTCAATCATATCCGAACAGATAAATATCATGCAAGAGAGCGGACTTTATGATTACATGAGGGTCGCCAATGTTTGTTGCCTTGGAAGTGAATATGACAAGGAGGAACTTGAGAAATTAATTGAGCCTTTCGGGAAGCTGAGGCTCGCAGCATATTCGCCCGATTTGAACGCATTCGAGTTCTTTACTCTCGCATTCATGAAAGATGTTTGCAACAGGAGTCAGGGTTTTTATGGGTTTTATATCCATACCAAGGGAGTTAGTTGGCCGGGTCATGAGGGAGGCAAGTATTGGAGGGATTATATGAATCATTATATCCTCAGGAAATGGATGCTTGACGTCCGCTTCCTCAATATCGGATATGACCTTTGCGGAGTGAAGCTGATCAATAAGGGTTGGCCACTTCATTACTCCGGGAACTTCTTTTGGTTCAATGCGGAGTATGTTAGCAGGGTGATCCCGGTGAATATGATGAACAGGAAGGATCGCTTTAATGCCGAGATGTGGGTATGCTCAGGGACTCCAATAGCCGCAACATTATGTCAGGATTTTGTTGATTATGACACAAAAGGAATATTCAATCCCAATGAAAAAGCAGTTCCAAATGGTTTGCTCTAAGTGCGGGACTGCATTTCAGGGGAAGGTTCTGATTGTGCATAATGTACTTTGTAAAAAATGTCGGAAACAAATTAGAAAATGAAAACAATAAACAGAAATTGGATTCAGGTTATTTTGATAATATTGGTTTTTGTAATTACTATAATAATCGGACGCACCTGCTCTGGTCAGGTATCATTCAACCAAAAACTCGGGTTCGCTCCAATAGGCGGCCTGAAGGGATTCGTTGGCGCTGAACTTCAAGGATCAAACGTATCCATAATCGCTGAGTGGAGACCTGTCAGTCTTGACAGGTATGTTTATGTAAATGGGTTTGTCTTGGGAGCGACATTCTATTTATGGCCATATCAAACATCCCCGTTCTTTTCAATGAAGATAATCACACATGGGAATTATAACCCGGATGAGATAACAGGTTTGCCAATAAGAACAATGCCGATAATATTGGGGATGAGAATATACCCGAATCAGTACAACGACAATATAATTGACAGGCTCTCCTTTGACATTGCCGGAGGAATAGAACTGACCCGGGATGCGAGAGTTGAGCCTTATGCCGAAATAACAGGAAACTTTATTTTATTCAAATCAAAGAGATGAGAAATTTATGCTTCACGCTTGCTTATAATTTACCTTCCGAAACCGAGAAGGTGACAAAATTGCTATATGAGCAGAATCAACCCGGGACATTCGAGCATACAATATTTGATCTCGGATTCCCACTTGTTATGGGAGATGAAGTCCCAAAAAGTCTCGAGGGTGCAAAGAAAATCAACTCGAGCAAACTTATTGAGTTGGCTGCCCGGTATGGATCAAATTATGCCCTCATGGAAAACATTGGTGTCTCACAAAATTGGACGCAGGCATATCAATACCTGAAGCCTGAGAACACTGATGTCCTGATCGGTTGTGATCCCGATGAGCATCCGTTGAATATCGGATGGGTTGAGAAGATGGGAAACGCCATCAGGCAAGGGGACTTTGGGTTAGCCTCATTAATGATGACTGACCATGTTGATATTGTAAGGGACTTCCCAAAATCAGAAATGTGGTTCGGGGGCGCAAGGGTTTATATTTTCCCGGGACAGGCACTCAATTGGGCACTTATTGGCCTGAGCGGGAGACTCCTGAATATAATCAAAGAGATACCATACCCGCCTAAGGCTCAGAGATATGGTTGGATCGAGGGAAGCCTTGCCCCAAAGATTACCGAGGCCGGGATGAGATGTTGTATTTTGCCGGATTATAAGGTGAGACATACCGATTTTGAACTCGGTGATCCCGGGACTTCTTCACTCCTGAGGGAATGGAAAAATCAAATCATCTTTAATATTCATCAGTATGGTCAGATGTCGTTTGACTCGTTCCTAATGATGAGAAAGGAGGGAAGGATATGAAGAAGATACTCATTACGGGAGCGGCAGGATTTATCGGGAGCAATATCGCCCGGGCGCTAAACTTTGAATACGGATACGGGGTTGTCGGGGTTGACGACCTCTCCTTTGGTGATATGGCAAATGTTCCAAAAGGAATCGAGTTCTATGAGCAGGGGTTCGAGACGTTGGGGGACTGCAATGAGTATGATGTTATCATTCATTGTGCAACATCAAACATCATATATGCCATGGATCATCCCGTGGAAACATTCAGGAATAATGCGCACAATACGGTTGAGTTCTTCAGGAAAAACCAAATGCCGAAGATCATCTATACTTCAACCTCATCCGTTTATGGGAATGCCGAACAGATACCAACACCCGAGGATGCTGAATTAAAAAGTTCAAATTCGTATGACATCTCCAAGCGGATCGCTGAGGTATTTCTTCAACAAAGAGGGAATTATACAACCTTCAGATTGTCAAATGTATATGGAAACAAACAGCTTGCTTCAAATCCATATTGTGGGGTTATCGGGAAACTTGTATTTGCAAACTTGAACAAATCAATCTTTAACATATATGGAAATGGGGAATGTACCAGAGATTATACATTTATCTCGGATGTGGTTGAAGCTGTCAAGAAGGCAGTGGCGCTTCCGGGGTTACAGACTGAGGTCAATATTGGGACGGGGGTTGAGACTTCTATCATTGCTTTATATCGCTTGGTTCAAAATATAACGGGTAGTATGCAATTGCTTTCTGACAACCCTCCCCGGAAGATTGACAAGATCACCCGGAGAAAACTTGACATTCGTAAGGCAGCACAACTACTTGATTGGAAGCCGACAATCACAATTGAAGAAGGACTAAAACGAACAATTGATTGGTATGCCGAACACCTCGATAACATTCAGAAACAAGTTTCTGTACCGTCAGGCAGCATTCCTCAATAAGTACGAAAAACTTTTTGGGAAGGTTGCTGATGACGTTGCGGCGCTGAAAGATAATCCCTCGGCACGGTTTGTCAAGTCTTTTGACTTCACGAAGGCCAAACCTATCAATGTCGGCATGGGAAACCTGATGGTTGATTTCAAGGCAAAAAGTTTCAACCTGATCCGGGATGCTCAAATGGCTTCTGCCGGGGTCAGTTTCCTCAAGAATAATGAGATCACCGGGAAATATATTGAGACAATTGGCAAACTCGGGAAGGACTTTCAGAAGGAAGGCTATATCCCAAACATCAATTCAATCATGGCATTTGTCGCCCGGGAGCGCCCGTCAGATAACTTGTCGAGTGCCGTTTGGCAAATAGGGGATCAACTCAGGGCGGAGATGGAGATACAGCTTGGACTCGGCATAATGAACGGGGACTCACCCGCAACAATAAGCAGAAGGATCAGGAAATACCTCAACAATCCAACGGCACTATTCCGCAAGATCAAGGATAAGGATGGGAGACTCGTCCCGGGGATCAAGGAGAGAATGTATCATCCCGGGCGAGGGGTTTATAAATCGGCATACAAGAACGCCATGCGACTCACCCGGACTGAGACAACTCAGGCTTATCTCTTGGCGGATCACTTTCGTTGGCTGAATGAGCCATTTGTGATCGGGGTCAGGATCAGCCTCTCGGGTGCTCATCCTGCTTATCCTTTCCCTGAGATATGTGAAGTCTTGGCAGGGGATTATCCGAAGTGGTTCATTTGGGTTGGTTGGCATCCTCATTGTCTCTGTAATGCAGTCCCCATCATGATCCCCCGGGATGACTTTCGTGCCATGCTCCGGGGAGAGAAGCCTATGAGTGCTCAGATGATTGACGTCATGCCTGAGAAGTTTACCAAATGGGTTGAGTACAACAGGGGAAGGATTGAGAAGGCAAAGTCTCCTCCATATTTCATTTTGGATAACTACAAGAACGGTCAGGTTGCAAGCGGATTGATACGTCCGGGGATTCCTGCTCCGGTTATTCCTCCTCCCGCTCCCAAAGTTGCTCAGACATTTGGAGACATACACCTTCAGGCAATGATGGACGCCACGACAGTACAGGAGACAAATCAGAGAGCAGCCATCTTGCTCGGGACTGACGTATTCTCTCATAAGATCACGCATCTCGAGACGCTAAAATTGGCATACAACAGGCTTTTTGAACTTCAGAAGGAGTTCAAGGTCTTGCGGATTCCGACAATTGGGGATGAGAAGCGGAAGAATGTTTGGGCGTCAGCAAATTGGGGGTCATTCAATATGGCAGCAAAATATTTCAATGATCCCAAGACATTTGCCGAGAGCCTTGTGAGATCAGTCAAAACGAAGTTTCACCCGGTTGGTTGCGACACAATCAAATCGGTTATTGATCATGAGTTCGGCCATATCCTTACAACGTACCCGCTGTTTTATTCAAAATTCACCCCGGGAACATTGGCAGCGCAAAAACCTGAAATGATGGAATTTGTCAACGCCATCCGGCCGCTCGAGCGCAAGTACAAACTTGAGATGACGGGGTATGTCAGGAAGATCAATAAGATCATCATGAAGGAAGCGCCGAAAATTGATGACGGTTGGGACGGGGCGTCTGCTTACAGCGCTCTCAAGCCGTCAACAAAACTGAAATGGTATGAAAAACAATGGCTCAAGCACGGTCAGGACTTGCTTGCCAAAGAGGTGAACGGGTCACTCCTGTCACCAACGGCCAAGAGTCAGATACTCGAGATTATCCGGCAGTTTGAGGCCACAAAAATCAGTGTTTACTCAACGGATAAAATTGATGAGTTCATTGCTGAGGGGTTCACCTCGGCAATCAATAACCCGGGAGGGAATTTGTATGCGACAGAGATAATGAGACTAATCAGAAAAATGCAAGGGGTATGACATCAATCGGAGAACCTATCTGTATGCGGTGCGAACACTACAACGCCGAGGATATGACAAAAATGGCTTGCAAGGCCTTCCCCCGGGGAATCCCAAAGGTGATCCTCGAGGAGAATGAGCATAGCGAGCCGCTCAAAAGGCAAGGTAATGACTTGGTATTCAAGGAGGAAGTCGATCCTTATAAATGAATTACAAAAATATTTGGTTATTATAAATAAAAATGCAGTAACTTTGAAAATCATTTTAGCTATGAAAGAAAAAATTCTTCAGTATTTGAAAACCAAGATCGGCGCACACGCCGGGGGGATTCAAGACGCTTTCCTGATCGGGATTGCAGAAAAATTCAGCAAAACCATCACCGAGGAAGATAAGATACCGACAGAAATCAACGACAGTGTATTGGAGACCGTGAAGGCAACGTATGATTTTATGCAATCAGAGGTTGGCCGCCGGACAACAGACGCACAGCAAACAGCATTAAAAAATTGGAGAGAGAAGCACGGACTCGATGAGAATGGCAAACCGATTGAAAAACCGGGAAAAACCAAACCAACCGAGAACGTGGGAGGTGAGGATGTCCCGCCATGGTTCAAGGAATACCAAAAACAAACATCAACAGAGACGGCAGAATTGAAAGGCAAAATTGCTTCAATGGAATCAGAGAAAACCCGTGAACAACTTCTTGGCAAAGTTCACTCCGCACTCAAGGAGAAGGGGATTCCTTTGACGTTCCTTGGCAAGGTTGCATCCCGGAATCTGTCAGTTGAATCAGAGGACAAGATTGACCCACTTATTGCGGAGATTGAAGGTGATTGGAATACATTCACTCAGGATGCCGCAAACAACGGGGTCAATGTCGTCATCCCAAAATCAGGGTCAGGTACTCCGCCTGACGGGGAAGCAAAGGGCAAGGAGATTGCCGCAAAGAGAAATGCCTCCGCCACTGAAGGTGTGAAGGCCAAAAAACTTTAATTAAAAACTAAAAAAATGCAAATAGTAAATAGCGATCCATTTGGGGGAGGAGCAGTCGTTTGGGACGAAATCCTCGAGGAAATCCCCGGAGGTGCAGGCTTGAATGTTACACGATTGGATTACACCAATACGCTGAAGAAATACATTCCCGCCGGAACTCCGGTTTATTTCGACCCCGCCACTCGCATTGCAGAGGTTGTGAAAACAGCACTTTGTATTGATGGAGGAGGCTCAACCACACCAAGAGTTCAGAAAACTCATCATTTCAAGGTGGGTAATATCTTGAATGATGGCACAACAGGCGCAACAGTAACGGCTGTCAACACCACGGCAAGTGATGATTATGATATTCTTACTGTCAATACCGCCGTAATCTATGCCGCAGGGACAAAGTATTATGAAGGAGCTGCAACAGGCGTGGATGTAACAAAATACTTCACACCAAACGGTCTTGTAAAATCGCCGACATACATTGCCGAAGGTAATGCTGATGTCCCGGTTGTAGTTATAGGAACTGTCCGTGAGGGTGCTCTCGTTTATCCGCTTGCTGATGCGCTGAAAATATCGCTCAGAGGAGGAACTGCCGGAACAGGTAAATCATTAATAACAGTAAGATAACCAACCATGCAAACACCAATAGTTCAAGGGTTTACAGAAGCCGGATTGGTTTCTTACCTCAGAGACAGGCAGTACAATGAATTGTATTGGCCATTATTCTTCCCACTTGTCAATGTGAACACACTTGACGGAAAGACCCTGATCGGGGAACAGGGATCACGCATTGCCGCTCACATCATTTCTTATGATGCAAAAGCACCGGAAGCAAGCAGAAAACAAGTAACAACCCAACATTTTGATATTCCCAAGATAGCCGTTTCCCGGAGAAAAACCGAGAAAGAGATTCTTGAGCATACCATCACCCGGGCATACAGGGGAAATGATGCCGTTTTGGAGGATTACTTTGCCGATGCTGATTATGTTTTCGATGCCGTAAACGCAAGAATGGAATGGATGTCACTTGTTGCACTGTCAACAGGCAAGATGCAATTGACCGTTTCCAATAACCCTATGGGTATTGTGAATGAGACGGTGATTGATTTCGGTCTGCCGACTGCAAACAAGAAAACAGCATCAGTCATTTGGAGTGAAGTTAATGCCGCACTTATGAAGCCAATAACAGACTTCAAAAAAGTGATGAAAGCCGCAAGGGACAAAGGTATTAGGCTTGGCAGGGCACTCATGCACCCGGACGCTCTTGATCTTATCATTGGCAGCACTGAATTTCAGGATGCCGCAAAATCAATGATAATTGGTCAGCAAAATGTCCTCGGATATGTTGGTCTTGACACAGTAAATCTTATATTCCGTGCGCTCGGACTTCCTGAAATATCCATAATTGAGACATCAATTGGGATCGCCGGGAAAGACGGTGTTGCAACCGAAACAAATCCATGGAGTTCAACCCATGTTCTTTTTGTCCCTCAACCCGCCGTTGGAGGCTTCTTTAATGCTCCGATAGCTGAGGAAATTGAGAGACCGCCGGATGTAGTTCAGGCAAAAAGGAGCAACGTGCTTATTTCTGTAAAAAGGGATTTTGACCCCGTTAGCGTACTAACCAAGGGAGAAGCTAACTGCTTCCCATCATGGCCAACCGTTGACAGGTGTTATAATCTTTATATTGCACACGCAAGCACTTGGGCATAAAACTCCATTGTCATGACAAACTCGGAGGCATTACTCGCAAAGGTCGGGTATCCTCTCTCTGACAATGCGATTCATCTCGCTCTTGAGGGGAGGGAACTTGATCCCGTTGACATATTTGTTGCGCTTGAGAATGTTCAGGCGTTTGATCTTGCGTTTGCTGACGCATTGGTGATGATAATCTCCCAACCAAATTCAATTTCGGAAGGGGGATATTCCATTTCGGTCGGGGATCGTAAGACACTTGCGGAGATGGCAAACAAAATATTCCTGAAATACGGGAAAGCCTCTCCGCTCGAAAATCCAAAACCGAAGGCAACATTTGTTCAGCGATGGTAGAGCAATATCCACATACGATCATAATAACAACTGTCACCGAGCCTGTTCAGGACGAGGAAACCGGACTGTTCGAGGAAGGTACGCCAACAGTTTATTTGTTCAAATGCCGGGCGGAACGCAACGGCGGGGCAGGCAGGATCATTGGCGCTGACGGGACAGAGATCATTTATTCGCATTCCATTTACCTTCCCCGGATGACAACTGTCATCCCGGTTGATTCAGGATACGTTTTGACAATGGGGGAGGAAACCATGCGGGGCAAGGTGAAAGGAGCGAGTAACGGTCAAATGAATTCAAGGCTATGGGTATAGAACCGAAATACAACAAGGAGGAGATTGAAGCGGAATTCAATCGCAAACTGATCGCCACAGATTCTCAAATCATCTTGGCATTTCAGAGGGCGGGCGAGGACTTCTTCACGGACGCAACTTTGCAGCCGGGCGGCGCAGACGCACACTCTCTCGGGTTTTATCAGGATCAGACCACGGCATTGAGAAAATCAATTGGGTATTATATCTTCAGAGATGGCGAATTGGTGTTTTTCAAGGAGGACTCAATGCCTCCTGAAGCCAAGGCCGAGGTTCAGGCGCTTGTGATCAAGAAAGGTTATCAACTTATCGGGGTCGCAGGCATGGGTTATGCCTCTTATGTGGAGGCAAAAGGATACAATGTCATTTCCAATCAGGCGGAAGCGGCAATTATCAACCTGAGAGAATACATCTCTGATCTTGCGGTATTTGCACAAAAAGAAGGGGAATAAAATGGCGAACTTTGTTACAACGGACTATATCATTGGGATTGTTTACGGTTTACTTTCATCAGTTAATATCAAGAAATACCGTGGAACAAAACCTCTTTTGAAGCCGGGTCAAATCCCGGAAACAGAGTACATTGTTATAAATTCATTGCCGATCCCGGCGGATGTCATGCAAAAATGCTTCTTCAACGTGAACTATCATGTTGCAAACCTATCAAACGGCACAAGGGATACTGAGAAACTCATGGCCGGGTCAGTAGTTGTCCTGAATATCTTGCAAAAGGTGACAGGGACAAATTATATGATTGATTTTGAACATCAGGAGACTCATGACGAGGCTGATCTTGGTGAAAGTTTCTCAAATCTCAGATTCAGTTTCAAATACATTAACAACTAAAACAATGGCTGTATATATTTATTCAATAACAAAAATAGAGTATGGAACTCCAACGGGGAACAATACTCTTGGCTCACTTACTCAGCTTCCGAACACCGTCAAGGGTTCGGTTACAATTGAGGAAACCGAAGGGTCGAGCGCAAAATTCAATGTTGATCAGTTAAAAGAACCCATCAGGGTTGTCAAGACTGAGGAGGGTGAGTTTTCACTGACAGCACAGTTCTATGATATGACAGGAACACACCTCGCCGCATTCAAGGGCGGATCGGGCGGATCAGGGGCAGGCTTTACTCCGGCAGTCGGTTACACGACAGTTGAGAAGGGGATTAAGGTCACTTTTGATTCAGGTCAGGTCATTGAGATGTATAATGCCGCTTGCTTGGCAAGATACACCGGGGGAGGTGGAAGGGATAAGATGCTTGCTTGGGAATTAAAAATGATTCCTCAGGTGACTCTTGATCTTTCCGGTAGTTATAAGGTAATATAAAAGGAGGCTCGGGATGAGCCTCCCCTTTTACTTATGAAAGAAGCGGAAGCTGCAAATGTGATCCTCGGCGAGGCCGGGGAAGGCGATAAGTTCATTCTGAGGTATGGGATATTCAAATTCCGGTTATCAGTCAGACCCGTGACAGCACGGGATATGATAAGGATAAGCCGGGAGGTATGCCATATAAACGCTCAGATTGACATGAACGAAGCCATGTTTCCCCAATTGGCAGAACAGGCCGGGGGACTGAAATATGTTTGCAACTCCATAGCGATAGCAACCGGAACAAAGTATGTCAAGTTAGTTTCAAGAGCCATTTCAAGATTGTCACTTGGGGATATTTTCAAATTGTGGAATATTGTTGTGAAGCAAAGTGATCCGAGCAGCTTTTTTTTTATTATGATTTCGGCGAAGGGTTTGAACAAAATGAAGAAGATGACGACACCCGAACCGGAGAAACAAGAGGAGGCGAAACAATCTTCGGGCGGATCGCCCTGATGAGGACAAGGCTTCATTTGACAGACAAGGAACTTCTTGACAAATCATGGATCGCACTGAGCCTTGAGATGCAAGACTTCCCGTGGTATGACTATAAGGCACGGAAGGTGATTACCGATACCCGGGAGACCGGGATGTTTCTTGAAAAACTGAAAATGAAAAGCAATGGCCTCAATACAATTTGACGCATCTCTCGACACCTCAAAACTCGATCAGAGTATTGAGGAGAACAAAAAATCCCTTGCCACATGGCTTGAGGATGTCCGTAAATTGGGAGCGGAGTTTGATCAGATATTCGCCAAGATCGGCGAGGCCAAAAACATTGACATTCAGGTCAATAAAGATAGTGCAATCCAACAGGTCAATGACCTGACAACATCTATAAATGATATTGCCCCAACAGTCCCGGTGACAGTTGAGGTTGAAAATATTGATCAATCACAGAAAGTCATGGAGGACTATGTAAATAGCCTCGCCTCTGATTTTACTAAAATTGATCAGGCATATTGGCAAAATAATACTTCAGCGCAACAATCCATAGAGCAGCAGACTCAGCTTGTTTCGATGTTATCAAAACAGGTTGAGGAACTTGAGGCGCAAATGGCCAATGTTGGTCAAACCGGAGGATTACAGGCCGGGAGCGAACAGGTCAAGGCCACGCAGACATCTCTCGCAGCAACAAAGGAACAACTCACAAAGGCAAGTGATCATCTGACAAACTCAATGGAAATTGAGATTGGCAAGTTCGGAAAGGCCGGAAAGGAGGGAGGGGGATTCAATTCAGTCCTCAAAGGTCTTGGTTCTTCATTGCTGAAAATGGTAAGTTGGACAGCCGCCGCCGGGGTAGCTGTGAAGATATTTCAGGGAGCAATGGCCTCAGGCGGGAATGCCGCTGATGCAATGAAAGCGAATATGGAGGGATTACAGGGTGCGCTCGGACAATTCTTTACACAGGTTCGCCAAGGGAGTCTTGATAATTATGTTGTTAATATGATTATGGCTGCAAAAGCCGCAAAACAATTTCAAGAGGCTCAGGAACAATACAATAAGTCAGTCGCCGCATCTAAGATACTAAATACGGCAGATGCCGCCGAACTTGCTAAACTTGAGGCGATATACCGGAATTCAAATTCCGGTTTTGAGGCAAGGAATAAGGCACTTCAAGAATGGAAAAAGATCAAAATTGACACAGCAAAACAGGACGTCAAAAATGCTCAGGAATTGGTGACGGCTCTTGAGGAGAAGATTAGGAAGATGCCCGGATTGTCATGGGTGAAACCTGAGGACTTAAAACTCATGGAGACAATCTATTATGAGAGCGGAAACCTAATGAAAATGTATGATGAGATTAGGTCAAAAACAAAAGGGATGTCCCTTTCTGATTTTCTTGACGAGGATTCAAAAAAATGGAAAAGATATACAAATGATGTCCGGGAAGAAAGAGCCAACCTAACACGAATGACGACTGTCAAGGGATTGAATGTCATGCAATTGGCGAAAGTTGATCAACTTGAGACCGAACTGAGCAAGAAAAGTATTCTCGGTCTTGGTCAGAATTATGAGTTGCTTGGGCAATCAAAGGCCAAAATTCCTGAGGTTGATGCTCAAATTGCCCGTACTTCACAAATGGTTCAAAACAGCTATGTTGGGGAGGAAGGATCAATTGGTCGTTTAATGCAAGACATCCAAGAACTCGAGAAACTAAAAAAAGAGGTTGCCGACAAAACAAACATTGCTATAATTCAGAGGGATATAGACATTAAAAAAGAAGAACTCAATCAAATTGATCCTGAGAAAAAAAAGGCTGCCCAAAAAGAGATTGATCAAATCAATCGGCAAACAGAAGAATTAAAAGCAAAACAAAGGGCGGTGGCTTCGAATGACCCGCAAAAAGAACTGAAACTTCAACTTGCTAACCTCAAGAGACAATATGATGCCGATATTGCCGAGGATGGTATTTCGAAGGCGAAGAAGGCTGCACTCACGAAAAAATATCTCGCAGAGGAAGCGGGACTTTATAAAGACTATTATAATGATGTCGGGGATAAGGCCAAGGATGCCTTGAAAAAAACGACAGGAGGATTTGGCGTATTGGCAGGCGAGGGGAAGGATCATTTCTTCAACCCTGAAACGGATCAACAAAAGAATAAAGACGCACTCAAAGCCAATCTTGCCTATTTGGAGGATCAGCAAAACAAGGAACTTGCCAAAACAGGTTTATTCGAGAAAGATAAAGTTGACATTGCCAAAAAATATACCAAACTAAGGCTTGACGTCTATAAGAAATTTTGGCAGGATTCCGGGAGAGCCGAGGATGCGGGACAACTCAGGGGACTCAGCCAAACTGTCCTTGACGCCAATGAAAGGCTCAAGCAACAAATGGCAGAGCAGGCAGAGAAGGCAGAAATGCTCGCCCCGGCTCTTTATGGCGCTTCTGACGCCGCACAATATTTATCGGGGTTATTCAATCAGGGGAATGAGGAGATTGCCGGGATGCTTCAGGGATTTGGGAAGTTGAGCGGTATGGCAGCGGATTGGTACAAGAAAGGCTATTTTAATCTCTTTGGCAACCTCAAGACCATGGGTAAGGGCGAGGCAATGTCAAATATTATAGGGGGAGCAACAGATATTGTCGGGATGTTTGTCAATCAAAGTCAGGAGAATAAGGCCAAGATGAAACAGTATTATGATTATGTCATCCAACAGCAAGCCGATTATAATCTCCTCCTGAATGAGCAAATCCGATTAAATTCCGAGCAGAGCGGGAATGTCTTTCTCTCTGATTATGTTGGGAAGATCACTGATGGGACAAAGGCGTATAATGACGCCATGCAAAAATATTATGCCGGGATCAAGGAACTCAGCAAGGCACAAGCCGTGGCGGGGATGGGAAGCGCCTTATCGGGAGCGAATGTTCTCAAAGGAGCAGCGGGCGGAGCGAGCCTTGGCGCAGGGATTGGAACAATGATCATGCCGGCAATCGGCACGGCAATTGGAGCAGGAATCGGGGCGGTTGTTGGAGGAATAGCAGGATTATTCGCAAAGAAGAAGAAAGACATAATGCAGCCTCTCCTTGCCGTCTATCCCGATCTTATTAAGGCTAACGGGGAACTCAACCTCTCTCTTGCACAGACTATACTTGATAACAACCTGATTGCGGACGGTTCTCGTCAGGTGCTTCAGAACATAGTTGATTGGAAGAAGGCCGCCGAGGAGGCCGAGGCGCAAATAGAGGGAGTTATTTCTGATCTTGCCGGGGCACTCGGATCAGAACTAAGCAATGCGCTTGTTAAGGCATTCACAGATGGTACTGACTCAGCCGTGGCATTCGGCAATACGGTTGATAAGATTCTCAGTGATATAATGGCTCAACTTGTCTTTAATGCCGTATTCCAAGAGAATTTTGACGCCCTTCAAAAGCGGATGAAGGAAAGTTATAACCCGGAGAGTGTGAATTATGACATGAATTGGGTTGATGACTTTGCTGATTGGGCGAAAGACATGAAAACAAAACTCCCGGTCTATACTCAAACAATGACCGATGTTCAGGCCGCCGCTGCCGCTCAGGGGATCAATCTTTGGAGGCCGGAAGCCGGAGGCGGGGGGATGTCGAATGTGATCCAAAGGCAAATCACCGAGGAGACCGGGAATGAACTTGCCGGGTTGCTCAGGATGATTGCTGATGACAATAGGGGCAATAGGGACTACAATAAACTTGCCGTTGATCATCTTGTCATGATCGAAGCAAATACATTTAACACGGTTGAGGAACTGAAACTTGCCGTTGCGGAACTGAAAGTAATTTCAATAAACACTCAAAAAGAATATGCGGGAGCGCTTGTGGGATAATGGCACATCTGTTTAACACGGTTAATCTTACTACTTATGGGATCGAGGCAACAAACATACCCGGTAGTAATATAACTATCAAGGGAGGCTTCGATCTTCCCTCCCGGATAGGGAAAACAGCTTACGAATGGGGTGATGAGGATGGAGTTGAGCCTTATGTCTTGGCTGATGAACTGTTTTGGGGAGGGCGGGATATTGAGATGCAAGGATTTATGATGGGGACGAGGGCAACCATAAAAACAGGACTCCTCTCCTTCGGTGCAGCACTTTCCGCTGTTTCCGGGACAGGCGTCCTCGCAACGTCTTACGGAAATTTCAATGTTTATGCCAAGAGTGTTCAGCCAACATATTTTTCGATGGGCGCTGAGGTCAAGGTTATATTCCGTGAACCCGCACCCGTACTCACAGGGGGATCAATCCCGGCAACAGGAGCATCCGTGAATACAATAGACAGCATCCCATTTCTCTCATTTGGCCTCTATACATCTCCAATCAAAGAGATGATTGAACTCCCGGAGATGAAGGAGATGTATTTCACAAAGGTTCAGGCCGAGGGGTGGCGAAATGCCTTCAGGAAGAACAGGGAATACAATTTTGAGGCAACCCTGATGGGAACAACGCTCTTGGACTTTCAGACGAAAGTAAAAAATCTCTATGCCATATTTATGAAGGAAGGACTCAGAACAATCATCCTGAATAATGAGGTGACGGTTGTTGGCTATGCGGCAGAAGGATTCAGCATTACCGATGTTTACATGGGGAATGTGGGATGGGTATTGGGAGGCAAGGCCATGGATATGATGCTTGGAAGATTCAAATGTAAATTAACAGTGACGTCAATAACATGAATACTCTCATAATATACCGGGCGGCGGCTGTTTATGCAACAGTTGACATTGATGAAAAAACAGTGTTCAAACGCAAACTCATGGGGGAACACAGGATTTCCACCTCTTTCATTTGGCCTTCAGTTCTCGGGATCACAATAGGAGATTATGTTATATATGACACGGAGAATTATTATGTGAACAGGATTCCCGGGATTAAAAAGATCACCAATACTGCCTATGAATATACAATTGATTTTGAGGCCGTTGGATATGACCTTTGCAAAAAGATGTTCATGAGCACCGACAAACTGACGGAATTCGGGCAAAGTGGAACGGCAACTGATTTCATTACTATGATTGTCACAAATATGAATGTCAATTATTCAGGATGGACAGTTGGGACGGTTGATACAACAGAGATTAAAACCATTGTATTCTCAAATCAGTATTGTGATGCCGTGCTGATGAAGGTGGCGGAGACGTTCAAATTGGAGTTCCGTATCAGCGGCAAGGCGATCACTATGGTCAAGGCAGTGGGGAGCAATACTGCATATTCGTTCACATACGGGAAAACACTTGGTCTGTATAATCTTACACGCCAACAGGTAGGGGACATGAACATTGTTACAAAGGTATATGGCTTCGGCTCAATGCAAAACATCCCGTTCACTTACAGGGACAGGGCAAAGAGACTCGTTTTCTCCACCGACAGGGGATATACTTCTCCCCCGGTTGGTTATGGCGGAGGAGACCGATTCCTCACGAAGAATACAGAACTATACGGGATCATAGAGGGGCAATATACGAATGATGACATCTTTCCAAACAGGACGGGCACGGTGACTGACTTTCATGTTGAGATTGTCGGGGGAATCTATAATGCCGCCCTGAGTTATATTGAGGATTCGGCTCTTGATTTTGACATTAATAATTACAGGCTTGAGGGTGCAACTTGGATGGTAGTATTCAAGACAGGATATTTGGCAGGAAAGGAATATCCAATAGCGAGATTCGATTATTCAACAAAACGCATTTACCTGAATCCTTATTCCGAGGAAGATGGATATACAACTCCAAATTCCGGGGTGACAGGACAACCCGCAATATCTGATACTTATACGATAGTAAATATCTCGCTCCCTCAGGAGTATATTGATTCAGCCGAGGAGAGCCTTCTTGCCGCAACTCAGGCTTGGCTTGACGAGAACTCTATCCCGAAGGTTGTTTACACAATTGAAATTGACCCAAAATATGCCAAATTGAACTCAATCCATTTGGCGGCGGGAGACCGGGTGACAATTGTTGATTCAGCGCTCGGGGTGAACTCCCTGATCCGCATATCCGCCATTGAATATCCCATGACAGATTTGTAT
>Ga0315289_10003202_pt1 | contig 24871 bp, 19 predicted proteins | sample YL17G11_40_MG_FD_203452 | JGI IMG/M metagenome (GOLD analysis project Ga0315289, IMG submission 203452) | Sediment microbial communities from Yellowstone Lake, YNP, Wyoming, USA - YL17G11_40 | ecosystem: Environmental > Aquatic > Freshwater > Lake > Sediment | place: USA: Wyoming | collected...
GGTGCGGCGCTCTCTGCTCTGACCGACTTCTCCCAAAGGATGGACGCCAACAAAGTAGAGGCAACCCTGGCTCTTGCCACCGGTCTACTCACAAATGCCGGAAACTGGCTAAGTTTCAGCGAGAAGATATACACAAAAACTGGACTGAAAGTCTCCCTTATCTCCTCCAAACAGGAAGCCGAGCTATCTTTCCTTTCGGCAACCTGTAGTTTGGGGTTATCCGGTGAGGTGGCGGTTCTGGACATCGGCGCCGGAACCGTGCAGTTGAGCATAGGCGAAGGCTCGTGCGCGCGGGAGTCTATATCCTTTCCACTCGGCTCTCTTCGTCTGACCGAGCAGTTTATCCCCGGGGCGCCGACTGGTGATGCTGAAATAGCCCGCTTGCGGGAGTCTATCCGTCAGGAACTGACCGGGAATAGACCGGCCTGGTTGGCGGAGATTGCCAATATTCCACTAATTGTGGTAGGTGGAACTGCCGTGGCGCTTTCCGCTTTGAAGCTGGGCTTAGATAAATACGACCGGGAAGCCATTCAAGGGACGGAGTTGACTGCCGAGGATATTGTCTCTGCGGTCAACCGATTATCCACATTATCCCGACAAAGCCGCAAGAAGCTGATGAGCTTTGAGCCGGAGCGAGCGCCAATAATCCTGGCGGGTGCAGTTGTGCTGGCAGAGTTCCTGCGGCATCTGGGAAAGGAGTCGGTGCAGGTCTGCTGGTGGGGTTTGAGCTACGGGATGATAATAAGACTGGCCGAGATTCTTGCCGAGGAATGATTATCTAAATTGCAATTATCTTAATCAAGGAACAATCTTTGTCTGAAGAATGTTTTGAATTTATTCCCCAAACACAGACTATATTACTGAAATATAGCTTGTCTCTTCTTGGAGGAGTGGTTGATGGCTGGTAAATATGTCTATTTCTTTGGCGGAAAGCTAACCGAGGGCTCTGCCAAACTGCGCAATCTTCTCGGTGGTAAGGGTAGTAACCTGGCGGAGATGGCTTTAATCGGCATACCCGTGCCACTTGGCTTCACCATCACCACAGAAGCCTGTATCTATTTTTACAAAAAGAAGAATTACCCGGCTGGTATGGCCGGGCAGGTGCAATCAGCGCTCAAGCAACTGGAAAAGGTGATGGGTCGTCGTTTCGGTGACGCGGCAAATCCCCTGCTGGTATCGGTGCGCTCCGGGGCACGGGTCTCTATGCCGGGGATGATGGACACGGTGCTGAATATAGGTTTGAACGACCAGACGGTAGAAGGACTGGCAAAGGCGATGAACAATTCCCGAGCCGCCTGGGACAGCTACCGTAGATTCGTGCAGATGTTCGGCGATGTAGTATTGGGCTTGAAACCGCAGGCTAAAGAGGAGATGGACCCCTTTGAAGTCATAATTGATAAGATGAAGGAAAGGAAGGGCGTTAAGCTGGATATTGAGCTCTCCCTGGAGGACTTAAAAGAGTTGGTAGCCCTATTCAAAACTATGATTGTCCAGCGACTGGGCAAAAAAATTCCCGAAGATCCTCAGGAACAGCTCTGGGGAGCAATAAATGCGGTATTTTCCTCCTGGGATAATCCCCGAGCCATTGCCTACCGGCAGATATACAATATCCCCGACGACTGGGGGACGGCAGTCAATATCCAAACGATGGTCTTTGGAAATACCGGGCAAGATTCTGCCAGTGGTGTGGGTTTCACCCGCAACCCGGCAACCGGAGATAAAAATCTCTTTGCCGAATATCTGGTAAATGCTCAGGGGGAGGATGTGGTGGCGGGCATTCGCAACCCTCGCCAGGTTCACGAATTAAAAAAAGAATTCCCCCAAATCTATCAGGAACTCCAGGAAATTTGCCTGAAATTGGAAGACCGCTATCGGGATATGCAGGATATTGAGTTCACCATTGAGCACGGCAAGCTGTGGATGCTCCAGACCAGAGACGGCAAGCGCACCGGGTTGGCCATGGTAAAAATTGCCATGGATATGGTTGAGGAGGGGAAGATAAGCAAGGAGACCGCCCTTTTGCGAATGGAAGCGGATAAACTGAACGAGCTTCTCCGACCGGTCTTTGATGCTGATGCCAAGAGAAAGGCGCGAGCTGATGGTCGCATCATCGCTCACGCCTTAAATGCCGGTCCCGGAGCCGCCTGCGGGCGGGTCTGCTTCTTCCCGGACGAAGCCGAAGAGCGTGCCAGAAGAGGCGAGCCGGTCATCCTGGTGCGTATAGAGACCAGCCCGGAGGATATCCGCGGTATGTCCGTTGCCCAGGGAATATTGACCAGCAGAGGGGGTATGACCAGCCACGCCGCGCTGGTAGCCCGCCAGATGGGAACGGTCTGCGTCGCCGGCTGTAGTGATTTAAACATAGACTACTCCGCTCGCACCATATCCGTAAACGGCAAAGTCATCAAAGACCGGGATTTTATCTCCCTGGACGGCACCAGCGGTGAGGTCATTTTGGGTGAACTTCCTACCCAGCCCTCGGATGTTATCAGAGCGCTCATCCGCAAGGACATTAAGCCGGAGGATTCGCCTATCTATCAATATTTTGCCAGGATTATGCAATGGTCGGATGAGTATCGCAGGTTAGGAGTATTCACTAATGCTGACCTGCCCGACCAGGCTTATAACGCCAGAATGTTCGGCGCCGAGGGCATCGGGCTTTGCAGAACCGAGCATATGTTCTTTGAGGGCGACCGGATTGACGCGGTGCGGGAGATGATACTCTCCGACACCAAAGAGGAACGGGAGAAAGCGCTGGCTAAGATTCTCCCCTTGCAGAGGGAGGACTTCGTGGGCATCTTCCGGGTGATGGAGGGCTTACCGGTAACTATCCGCACTCTGGACCCACCTCTGCACGAGTTTCTGCCCAAGGAGAGCGAGGAGATAGCTGAGCTGGCGGTTGAAATGAGAAAGACGGTGGAGGAGCTGGAGTTCAAAATAGAGAGTCTGCGCGAAGCCAACCCTATGTTAGGGCATCGCGGTTGTCGGCTGGGTGTGGTCTATCCGGAGATTACCGCAATGCAGGCGCGGGCGATACTGGAAGCGGCTTGTCAGGTGAGCGGAGAGGGAAAGGTAGTCAAGCCGGAGATAATGATACCTTTGGTGGGAATAAAGAAAGAATTGGAAATGCAGGCTCAGGTAGTGCGGGATGTGGCAGAAAAGGTCTTTGCCGAGCAAGGCAGACGAGTGGATTACAGGATTGGCACGATGATAGAGCTGCCCCGAGCCGCTCTGGTAGCGGACCAGATTGCCGAGGTAGCCGAGTTCTTCTCCTTCGGCACCAACGACCTGACCCAGACCACCTTCGGCTTCTCCCGGGACGACGCCGGAAAATTTCTGAACTACTATCTGGATAAAGGTATCCTCAAGCGCGACCCATTTCAGACCATAGATATTGAGGGTGTGGGACAATTAATGGCGATATGCGTGGAGAGGGGACGGAGGGCTAGAAAGGATATCAAGTTGGGTATCTGCGGGGAGCATGGCGGAGACCCGGACTCGGTGAAGTTCTGCCATAAGTTGGGGCTAAATTATGTCTCCTGCTCACCGTTCAGAGTTCCGATAGCGCGGTTAGCGGCGGCGCAGGCGGTGTTGCTAGAGAAAGCAGGGAAAGCCAAAGCCAAAGCCAAGCCCAAAGCGAAAGCCAAACCCAAAGCCAAAGCCAAACCCAAAGCCAAGCCCAAAGCGAAAAAACCAGCCGCAAAAAAGCCGGCAGTAAGGAAGCCGGCGGCTAAGAAGGCAGCGGCTAAGAAGCCGGGGAGGAAGAAGTAGGGAGTTAAATAGAAATATGAAGACCGGAGCCTGAGGTAGAGGCTCCTGTTTTTATTGATTGTTTGTAGAATCAGAATAACATTTTAGTGCTGTCTAAACATATCTTTATTAATTACACACTTTCTTAAGTCAAGGAATATATCTGATTCATCTAAAAGGACACGTGTCTCTGAAAGACCAGCATAGACAGGGATTTTTCCCATCTCCTTGACCTCATGTAATACACTTCTATAATCTCCGTCATCACTGACTAGAACTCCAATGTCATATATGTTTTTTCTCGCAAAAGAAATCATGTCAACTGCTAAAGTGACATCAACTTCTTTTTCTACCCATGTTCCTCTCCTGGGTTCTAATCTACCCAATTTCACTTCAAACTTTGGTAGCCTCCTTAAGTAGTCAAAAAATTTCTGTTCAGTCATCGCCGTTTTGGGGTCACCTTTTCTATTGGCCGGGGCTATGTAATAATAGGTTCTAATTAATTCAACATCTTCTTGTAGTTTAGAAGAAATTTCTTGGCGAATTGCATTTGGAAAAATTGAAAAATCAAGTAGCGGAGTTCTCCAAAAATCCTTCAGGTTATGGTAGAAGTTACTACCATCAATGAATAGACAGGTTTTTTTCATTGATGCTCCTTGAAGCATTAACCCGCCGTTTATCTCTAAACGGCGGGGAATCTAACGCCCATCATTAGTTTCTTAATAATGGGGAATCTAACTATAATAATTATATAACTAAATGTGAGAAAGTCAACTATTATTTTTAAAATTTTTAATTTGTTTATTTCCCCCCTCACTCCGCCTCCACGTCGCTTATACAGCAGTCCTCCCACTTCGTTCCCGGCTTTACTTTGGTGATAGTCAGCTTGATTTTATTTGCCATTATACCCGCATCATCCCCATCATAGCGCCACTCGCCCACGTATTCAGTAAAAACTCCTCCGGGTGGAGGAGGGGGGAGAGAACGCCGGCAGTTATCTTTATTTGCTGGAGACCTTGAACAGCAAAGCGGTGGGGGAATTGGGGTTTTAGGTGGATGTAGCTAAAAAGTGTAAAAACGAGTTTTATAACTCAAATACTGCATTTATTTTTTATTATATGCCTTATTTATGATTCTGATTATTTATGAGAATTATTATTTAAAATACAATAGGAGCTCATGAAGGAGCTCCTATTATCTGTTTAAAATAGTGAACTAATAGGTGCGAACATACAGAGTGCGGGTTATCATGGAAATGTTAGATGTAATCATTTGAAAAATACAACTTAAGATTTTTTTATTATACTAAGCTGAATATCAATTTTAATTAGGACCCGTATCGGGTTTTTCTTCCTCTGAAGGAAATTCCTCTGTCTTTACTCCGCCTAATATGCCTTTGATAGCACGATTCATCAAGTGATTTACGAAGCTTACGCTGAAACCGGAGAGAAAGGCGCTTACCAGGAAAAAGGCAGACTCCCATATCGGTCGAGAATGCTCTTTACGAACTGCGTCTTCATAAGCTTTATCGTATGTAGCTAATTCTAGTTTCAGGGAGGACAGCTCGACTTTATCCTCATTAATAAGTTTTTCGCAATTCTTTATCATACTTTCGGATTTTGGTGACGATGGTTGTTCGGCCTTGTATAATCCTTCTTGATACATATTATTATCAATATGAGAATTTAGTTCGTCAATTTTGTCGTTAGTAATCCTAATTTTCTTATCGAGACCAATTTTTTCTACAAGGATGGGAGTTTCCTTCTCGGCTGTTTCAGATTCTTGGAATATTTTTTCTAAAGAGGAGTGTTTGTTCTCTAAAATTGAGAGAGCATTTGCATAGTACGTATTTATTTTATTTATATAATTAGTATCTTGTTGGACTTCAGGTGAAGTTATAAATTTTTTTATTTCACCAAAATTAATAGGTGGGCTTTGGTCGCTTGCTCCATAGGATTCACTTAAATAATCATAAGCATCATTTATTTTATTCTCATTTCTTGACATTATGGTAGCTTTATCCAATGGGTTAGAATCTTTATAATCTTTAAATTCGGTTATAACACCATAAAAAGATTGAAGCTCGAATTTATTATCTTGATATTCTTTATACACAGTTTCATAAGTTTTGTTAAAAGTTACTCTGTTAAGATCATCTTCAAAGTTGTAAGCAGAATCTTTATTGATTGGTAGAGAGAAAAAGGATAGTTGCAACACATAAAAGATTATTCCGGCAAATATCCCCCCCAGCAGCAGACGAAAGAAATACTCCGGAAAACGATGCGGGTCGAGTGTTTTTGCAGTTATACGGTTGATTATTGTTAAAACAATATAAGTGGCGCTGCCGATATAACCCCATACAATAATAAACCAGGGAACATTCAAAATAGTAAGAAACTCTTTTCCGCATATATGCTGGCAGATAAAATAAGCTGCCGGGAAAATAGCTATAGCAACGATTATTGCCAGACATGTCAATACCATCCTTTTTCCGCTGGACCACCGATGCATCTGCTTTTTAATTTCCAGGTCTGCATCTGCCCGGGCTATCCAATCTAGCGCTTGCTCGTCATCTTTTGTCATAGTGCGGGCTCTTACCAGCAAAGCCCATGCCCGGTTGATATTTATACCCAGTTTTTCATATTCTCTGATTTTTTCACGAAGAGCTCTCTCTTTGTCCACTAATTCCCGCTCTATCTCTATACTGCTTTTGGATAGTGAATTACCCCTGCTATTTTCAAGCGGAGGGATGTTTTTGTTGGTAGTTCCCATTTTTTCCTCCTGGAGTATTATTTTGTAAATCAAATACAGCTGGTTAGTTATTGAATGTGCTCTGTTTTAAGACAATATATGCAAAAACCCTATGCTCTCCACAATATAACACGATTTTCCGATATGTCAATGTTTTTTGCTTAACAAATTTTTAATATCAACTTCTCAAGAATATTTGCGATGAGATAATTCCAGATAAAAGCACTAATTAAGGATTTTTATATCAAGCAGTTCTCTATACTAATACCAATTTATGCGTTCCATAATCTGTGTTATGATAAGCGCTTATGCCCCTTTTCCCCTTCTATCTTCATCTTAACTTTGGTGATAGTTAATTTAATCTTGCTAACGACGATGACATTATTATTGTATAGGGGCAAAGTCAATATTGAATAAATTAGTTAATTTTGATAGTCTCTGCATTAAAGGAGGATTTCGTATGCGTCCTGCACTCAATTTTCATTTGACTGTTGCTGTTTTGCTATTTGCTTTATGGCTTCTGCATCTACCTCATTTGCGGTTAATCTGGTTATAGTAACCCCATTGGAGATGAACTTCCGCACCGGACCATCAGCGGATTCTGCGGTGGTCAGCGACTGCCCCAAGCTTTACAGCGGAATGATACTCACCGTCCACGAGGAGCAGGGGGAATGGTATTATGTGGAGGATATGTATGGGTATAAGGGCTGGGCTAGGGCAGTATATGAGGGCGAAGTCTACCTACAAAACCTTCCGGATAATTATCTGGAGACGCATATCTCTGCCCAGACCGCATTGGATAGGGCAAAGCCTATAGCTTTAGACTGGGCGGAGGATGCCTATCTCACACAAATGTATACAACTGAGACTGGCTGGAATGGTTTAGCGGAGGTATGGCAGGTTCGTTTCTTCGCTCCCGGTAAGAAGGAGCCGTTGCCCTCGGAAGATAAAATGACTTATCCTGAATATTTTCGTTATCTGGAGATAACCGTTTTTCAATTGATAATATCATCCAGCGAAGAGACCGGAGGTTTTGGTGTTGGGGGTGCTTATATTTTTGAAGCAACTGATAAGCCTATGGCAACTGATTTTCTGGATAGCCCCGAAATTTTCACAGCGGATAAATTGGCAGAATATCATATGATGTTGCCTGCTTTGCAGGAAGAGTATGCAGAACATTTATGGGGCACATCAGTAGAAGAATGGTTTTTATCCTATAGTTCTACGATGCTTGACCTATACGATGCAAACTGGGTTATTGTTGGTCCTGGTGAATATGGAAAACCCAGCCTTATTTTGGATTCCCAGACTGGTGAGTTGCTTGAAGATATTAGATAAATTTGATAGTCTCTGCATTAAAGGAGGATTTCGTATGCGTCCTGCACTCAATTTTCATTTGACTGTTGCTGTTTTGCTATTTGCTTTTATGGCTTCTGCATCTACCTCATTTGCGGTTAATCTGGTTATAGTAACCCCATTGGAGATGAACTTCCGCACCGGACCATCAGCGGATTCTGCGGTGGTCAGCGACTGCCCCAAGCTTTACAGCGGAATGATACTCACCGTCTACGAGGAGCAGGGGGAATGGTATTATGTGGAGGATATGTTCGGGCATAAGGGCTGGGCTAGGGCGGTATATGAGGAAGAAGTCTACCTGCAAGACCTTCGGGATTACTATTTGGAGTTCCATATCTCTGCCAAGACCGCATTGGATAGGGCAAAGCCTATAGCTTTAGATTGGGCGGAGGATGCCTATCCAGTGCGGATATCTACATCAGGAACTGGTTGGAATGGTTTGTCTGACAAGTGGTATATTTGCTTCTTTGCCCCGAGCAAGCGAAACCCTCTACCTTTACCCGATAAAACGGGATTCCGTGAATATCTGCTTGATAAAGGGGAAGAAGTCATCTATCCGGAGTTTTTTAGATTTCTAGGGGTGAGCGTATGTGCTGATGGAATTACTGAGTCGGAGCAAATTCAAGAAAGGGGTGGTTTTCCAGTTGACGGTCCGCAGTATCCGATAGATGAGCAGGAATTAAGCAAAGAATGTATAGACAGCAAAGCGCTCTTCTCGCCGAAGAAAATAGCTGATTATCGGGATTTGCCGTGGAACCAGGAGTCCATACAGGAGTCAATAAGCTTGCAGACTGAATATGGAGAAGGCGATTTTCTAAGTTCTTGGTTTTCATCGCCAGGCAATACTGCTCTTATTCTTCGGAATGATAAATGGTATATAATTAGCCCAGGGTATTTTTCTCCGGTTATTGATATTGATGCCATAGATGCGAGTATTTTGGAGGTAGAAGGCTATTAGATAGGCTTTTTTACACCCGCAATAATCCAAAACTATGAATCCGACTGGGGTTCTCCGTTTGTTATCTTTTTACATTAAACACAAGTTCTTTCCCAGCCTATTCCCATTGTGCTATAATCCCACCCAACTATGCCCCTCCTCCCCTTCCTGCTCATTGTCGCCTCGGCGGTGACCCACGCCCTGTGGAATTTCTGCATCAAGGGCGGGGAAAATAAACTGCTCACCCTGTGGCTGATGAGCGCCTTTATGCTTCTGGTCTATGCCCTGCCTGTGACGCTGACTGCATCATCAGAGATTTTCACTATGCCCGCCATAGGCTATCTGCTCGCCTCCGGTCTCATCCACACCGTCTACTTTGTCCTGCTCACCGCCGCTTACACCTACGGCGACATCTCCCTGGCATATCCCATCTCCCGCGGGGTGGGGATTTTGCTCACCTCCGTCTCCGCTATCTTTTTGCTCGGTGAATATCCCAGTATCTGGGGGGGCATCGGCATTAGCCTGGTGGTGCTGGGGGTGTTAACGCTAATGCGCAGAGAGAGCAATAAAGGTCAGCCCGCAGAGTGGCGCTCGGTGCTTTTGGCGCTGGCGGTCAGCGTCACTATCTGGGGTTTTTATACTGTTGATAAGTTCGGTGTAGCCTATATCCCCGCATTCCACTATATGTATTTACAGCAGTTAATCGTATTTCTGGTCCTGGCGCCCTATATATTATTATTCAGAAAAAGGCTGTTATTTCGGGAGTTCAAAACCTCCTGGAAACAGTGGCTTCCCGGAGGAATTACCTTGCCCATCAGCTATACATTAGCCCTGTGGGTTATGAATTTCACCAAGCTGGCTTATGTGGTGGGGGTGCGCGAGGTCAGCGTCGCCTTCGGCGCTATATTAGGCGTGATATTTTATAAAGAGCGCCCGGTCTTCTGGCGAGTGCTGGGAGCCTGCGTGGTAGCTCTCGGCGTTATGGTCATTGGCACTTTGGGCTAGGTGTGCTATAATCCGATTAAAATCAATCAGTGGTCAATATTCTGGAGGATAATTGATGAATTCTGTTGAGATGCAAAAAAAGCTGGATGTCTTTCTGAACTTGCTCTACTACACCAGTCCTCTGGTAGCACTCTACGATGTTGACGATATATCTCCTTTTGCCCCGCACATCTATCCCCCGGAGGAGGGTAAGGGGCATAGCTGTATTGCCGCCTACTATCCGTCCTGGGTGAAGGGCAAGACCCTGGTCCTGACTAAGGAGCGCTACGGATGTGGGGGAGTGGCGCACTATCTGTGCGGGAAAGAGCTGATGCGTAGCCGGGGAGAGTTCATTGATTTTCTGTATGATGAAGAGGGGCTGCGTGCCAGCAAGGAGATTATGGGCAAGTGGGTGGACCAGATGCAAGGATACATACCAAGAAATCAGTATATATTGCTGGGTCCGTTCCGTGCTGAGCAGGTCGCCAATATGGTCTCAGTGACTTTCTATCCCGACCCGGACCGCCTTTCGGCACTCATTCACGCCGCCAACTATCGCTCGGAGAGCCCCATTGACGATGTGGTGGTGGCGCCGATGGCTTCAGCGTGCAAACAGCTCATTGCTTTCCAGCAGTACCCCCAGCCGGAGAAGCCCCGGGCGGTAATTGGGGCTACGGATATGGCTATGCGTCGGTTTCTTCCAGTCTGCGAGCTGGCTTTCACTGTGAATATGCCTATGTTCTACCAGATAATTGAGGTGGATAAAAATCATTTTCTGCACAAGAGCTTCTGGGGTTCGGTGGTGAAGGCAAGGAAGTGGAAGAAGGGATAATAAAATAAGCAAAAAGCAGAAAAAACAAATCTCCCCCAAAGGGGAGACTTATTATTCTCCTGACCGCTTCTACCCTTTGTAACCCTTCCCATTTGTTGGACTGGGAGAAATAATACTAAAATGATTGACACTCTCCAATTTCAATGCTATCATTTGTAGCGATTGCCGGGAGGAAATGATGCGAGCAATAACCATTTTGCTAGTAATTCTTTTAATCTCCATCACCATATTCACTCAATCAGCGCGGGCAGCCTCAGAATATGACTTAAAACTAAAGACCGGGCTCAATCCCGCGGTTATATCCGTGGGCAATCAGCTAGTTGCCGCCTATACCCGGGAAGATAATAGTATCAAAGTGAGTTCACTCTCTTTATCTAGCCCAGATGCTGTAGAGACAGTTGATTCTCTGGTCTTAACTGATACATCACTGCAAAACACAGCGCTATGCTCTGGAGAAATACTCACCCTGGCAATCATTGATGCCGACGGATACATTCGCCTGAATTTTTTGGATTTTTCTAAAGATGGGCAGTTGGACTACATCGCTAACAAAGTGCTTACTGAAAGAAGTGCCAGTGCACCATCAGTGGTAGCTTCTAGTAAAGATGTATTTGTAGCCTGGGTTATAAGTGGGGAAGGAAGTAATATCGGCATATGCGCCCTCTCCGTCACCACTCAAGGTAAAGCCAAAATTCAGATACAACGGACCCTCTACGATTTTTCTACCGCTTTATCCCCAGCCTTGGCGGTCCTCAACGGCTATCTCTACTTATCTTTTATAGACAGCGACCAATCCGTTCACATTGTCCCTTTCAAGATAGAGAATAAAAGTGGTGGTATGGACTTGCTCCAACAAAGCGAGCATCCCCTGAACATAAAGGCTTTCAAACCCAAAAAGGGCGGTTCTTGCCCCCCGGTCTTGGTCGCCAATGATGGCACATTATATTTGGGGTGGGTGGACTACACCGATGAGATGGTTCATCTTCGCTCCTACGTGCCGGTAGACGGCAATATCACTCTCCACTCTGCCGAAAAGATATTTCGGGAGAAAGTTACCCGGTTAAATATGTTCGCATATCAGGGAGCTATCTGGGCTTCCTGGATTGACGACTACAACGCTGGCAACCGCAGCACTTTTTCCACTTACGCTCAAAAAGTTTGGTAATCCGCTCGCTTTTTAGGCAATCAGGAGTTGAAATGCACTCATTGAAATTCGTATCATTGGTAACCTTATTTTTAATTTCCTCCAGCACTTTGGGATGGAGTGCTTACTACAGCGACTCATTTTCTGAGCAATACAATGATGCTGGGTATAAAACCACGGCACGCCTATTTCTTGACAATGGTGAAATAGTGGAGGGTTCTTTCATCATTGATTCCAGTTTTTTGTGGGTCAATGACCAGGAAACTGGAGTAGCTTACCGCCTGTATTTCAGTGATGTCTCCTGGTTTGAGCGACACGGTCGCCAAGCAATGACCATTGCCACCACCTCTGGAAAGATTATTGAAGCCACTTCCACCAGCAGTTGGAAGAGTGGATATTCGTTATATGTTTATGGTATTCTTGATGATAGAGAGTTAAATAAGGGTTTGGAACAGAGCGGTCTTGCCAGCTATGTGGTCAATCTAGACCGCAAGAATAACCATCCGAGTGGCCTAAAATACATAAAGAGAGTGGAATTTATCGGGAGTGGAGTGGGAGATGAGCAATTAAAGCTGGAAGGGGAGGGTTCTGAGGAATTTAGATTGCTTGAAAATCATCCGAAATCACCAAAATAATCAGAAAGGGGAGAGACTATGAAAAAAATTGTGAGCATTATGCTGGCTGTGGGGCTGCTCTGGGCTGGAGTTTCGTCTGCCGATATCAAATACACCTCGGATATTCTAGTAGCCAAGGGACCCAGCATTACCGCTTTGGACGGTAACTTCTATGTGGCTTACGCAGATAAAGAGAAGGATGTTTTATTCGGCAAGGTGAAGATACAGACCGCTGGTGGAACTGTGGTGATATGGCAGAAGAGCGCCGAAGTGCAATACAACACCAACCACCAGCCTGATTGCACTTCTGTTAATGGTAATCTGGTGCTCGCTTTTGCTGAGGAAAATGGCAATGTAAAACTGGTGGTCTATAACACTGAATATAATATGCTGGGCACCACGGAATACAAACCCAGTGCGGAATACGCCCCCTCAGTAGCCGGTTTCCGGAGTAAGGTGGTCAGTACCTGGGTCTCCTCTGATAAACCTGGCCTCACCCTGGTCGGCTCCGACATCACCTCTATCGGTTCTTACAATAACCTGTGCGACTTGCGTTATAGTGAATACAAGCCAAAATCCCCGGTATCATTGGATGTCTATGGCGACCTGGCCGCCGCCGTTTGGAAGGATGGAGACGACAAGATTCACATCACCTGTTTCGCCCTCCAGCTTTCCGGCGGAGCTATTTCCGTAACCGGTTATCACGATACCTTGCTCGCTGAAAAGACCAAGCTATATCCCGCTTGCGCCTTCAATGAAGAGGGCTCACTGGTCTTGGTCTGGCCCTCCGAGGACGAGAAATACATCTTCGTTGACTTTTTCAGCGCCGATTCCGTCTCCGACGCCAGTTCTCTGCGCAAAGAGAGCATAGAGGTGAACGGTTGTTTAGGTTTGGACCTCTGTTTCAGCGGGGGCAAAGCCTATATCGCCTACGCCGATAAGGACGGCAAGCTGACCGTCTCTAAATTCTAAGTGATAGTTGCTCTGTATTATCTGCCGCCCCCGATATGGGGGCGGTTTTTTTAATTCTAGCAATTCTCAATTTATGGTAGTGAGATAAAAATAGTTTTACTCTGAGAGTCGCATTTTCTATTCATGCAAATTTTACTTGACTTTTGGCAAATTTTGAACGCATAATAGTTTTGTTGAGAGGAGAAGGTAGCATTTTTGAGCAAAATATGAATAATCGGGGGGGTGATTGGTATGCAGAGAGCCAGGCTATTGATTAAATTATTGAGTCTTTTGTCGGTCTTGTGGTTTCTCATGAGTTGTGATAATTTAGACTTTAATAAAATACCACCGAATGAAGATATACCTGATGTAGTTATCACCATACCGGTAAAGGATATCGCCTGGCATACGGGTTATTTTGACAGTTATACCTGGTGCTACCATTGGTGGGATTATTATGGGAATGACTACTACTCTTACGGCGGTGGTCATGATTGTTATGATGATGACATTCAGGTGGGACACAATTCAGATTATGAACAAGGTGAGTTTTGTGAACTACACACTGAACATGACTATACCGGGATAGTCTTCTTCGACCTGCAGGATATTGAGACACCTTTTAACCCTGATATGATAAAGGACTGTTTCGTAACTATGTTTCTCAAATATCCAATAGATATTCCTTGCACAATTTCAGTATTTAGGTGCGATACCTATATAACTCCAGACTACCAGCAGATAGTAGACGGTCCTAAAACCTTAATCAACCAGATTGACCTGGACAAATCAGACGACCGATTATGCTTTTCACTGGATTTAGCGGTAATTAAAGATGCCTTAAGTCAAGGTTTCCTGACTTTAGCTCTGGAATACGATAATTGGTTTCTTTATCACACTTTCTATGGGCACAGTTCGCCAATCTATCGCCCATTTCTTGAGTTGCGGTTGTCTGAAGAGCCTAAGCTATTATCATTAAACACCAATTAAGCCAGCCTTTCAGTTTCATCTACACTTTCAGCATTATATTCAGTGCTTATCTCACCTATTCCCACCAATTCTCCTCTTGACACCGAATAATCCGCTGTGTTATTCTAAATAACTACTATTTTCACAATCTTTTAAGTGCGGTTCACGGCGCCAGATTAAAAATCTTCCGGCTCAATTTTAAACTTCATCAAAGGGGGGTTATAGTGGACATCACCAAGACCGGCGTGTGGTCCTGGCTCTTCCAGAGAATCACCGCGGTCTATATTTTCATCGGGGTGGTGGTGCATTTCCTGGTAGTTCACTACTATATCTCGGTAAAAAGCCAGCTCATTGATGAACTGGCAACTCGCATCACCTCTCCCGGATGGCAAATATTTGACCTCACCTTGCTCGGCGCAGTTACCTTTCATGCCCTGAACGGTGTTTATGCCATCCTCTGCGACCTGAACATCTCCCGACGCACCCGTCGCATCTGGGCGGTGTTTTTCTGGCTATTGGGTATCGCTATGACTTCGCTCGGCTATCTAATTCTCATCCGAGTGGTGCAGGTATCTTCTCCCCTGGCCTTAAACCTGGCTTGTACCCCCTAAAGGAGACCACTATGATACAGAGATACCTGCGCTATTTCCGGGAAGCCTCACTCAACCCCAATCGGGGTATGTTCACCTTCATCTTGCACCGGGTTACCGGCGTTTTTTTGGTTATCTACCTCTTCATTCACATCTGGTCGCTCTCCCACGCCTTTGAGGGCATTGCTGCACTCCGCTCGGCATTTGAACTCTACAATACCCCCATCTTTCATATCGGGGAATATCTACTGCTCATCTGTGTCTTGATTCACGGCTTAAACGGTTTGCGCCTTCTGCTTACCGACCTTCTGCCCATCACCAGCAAGCAAAAGATATTATGGTGGTTCTTCTTCATTGTCTTCATCGGCATCGCTGCTGTAAGCATCCTCTGGTTTTTGCCAGAGCTACCCTTCAGCATAACCAAAGCCCACTAAAGGAGGTTGACCAATGAAATACCATCAAGCACTGGTTGTCGGAGCGGGTCTGGCTGGGCTTAGGTCTGCGGTGGAGCTGAACCAGAACAATATAAATGTTGCGGTAATTTCCAGAGTTCATCCAATTCGTTCTCATTCCCTGGCCGCTCAGGGGGGAATAAACGCCGCTCTGGGCAACCATCCTCGGGGTAAGGCGGACAGCACGGAAAAACACGCTTTTGACACCATTAAAGGCTCCGACTATCTTGCCGACCAACTCAGCGCTCTGAAGATGACTCAGGAAGGTCCTCGCCGCATTCGGGAGATGGAAAACTGGGGCTGTCCCTTCAGCAGAACATCTGAGGGACTAATCGCTCAGCGACCTTTTGGTGGTGCCGGCTTTCCCCGCACTGCTTATGCTACGGATAAAACCGGTCATGTTCTCCTGCACACGCTCTACGAAAAGGCAGTGCAATTGGAACAAGCCAGCGAACGGCAAAACTTCGTCTTCTACGACGAATATTTTGTAATGGATTTGATAATTGATGAAGGTAAATGCGTGGGCGTAGTGGCGATGGAGATGCGCACCGGTAAACTGGAGGTCTTCCGCGCCGATGCGGTGATGCTCGCTACCGGCGGCGCCGGTCGTATGTATGGCAACACTACCAATGCCCTCATCTCCACTGGATTGGGAATGTCTCTCGCCTACCGCCAGGGTGTGCCTTTGAAAGATATGGAGTTCATTCAATTCCACCCTACCACTCTGCTCGGCAGTAACATCCTGATGACCGAGGGTTGTCGCGGCGAGGGTGGTTATCTGGTGAACGATAAAGGTGAGCGGTTCCTGGCAAACTATCCCGACTCGGCTAAGGCGATGGAAGTAGCCCCCCGAGACATTACCTCCCGGAATATGACCCGAGAGATTTTGGAGGGACGGGGTATCGGTGGAAAGGACTATCTCCATTTGGACCTGCGCCATCTGGGAGAGAAAAAAATTACCACCCGCTTGCCTGGTATCCGCGATATCGCTATGAACTTTGTGAGCGTTGACCCGATAAAGGAACCTATCCCGGTCCAGCCTGGCCAGCACTATACAATGGGCGGAATCTCCACGGACGATAGCTGCGCCACTTCAATTCCCGGGTTATACGCCGCCGGCGAATGTGCCTGCATCTCGGTGCACGGCGCCAACCGCCTGGGTGGCAACAGTCTTTTGGAGACCATCGTATTTGGAGCCATCGGCGGCGAGGCAATGGCAAAATATATTGAGGGTGGAGGAGCCTCTAAGCCGGGTAAGGTCTTTGAGCAGGCGCTGGATAAAGTGGAAAAGGAACTGAACGAGCTGGAATCGCGCAAAAAGGGAGAGTCCTTTGCGGAGATAAAAGAGACGATGGCTAGCACCATGGCGGAGAAGGTGGGCATATTCCGCGACGAAACCCAGCTCTCCGAAGCCCTCAAAATCATCCAGAATTTGAAGGAGCGATTCAAGAAAGTTTTCATTCCCGGCCCTGGCGGTAGTCGCAGTTTCAACTTCGGCATCTACAATATTTTGGACCTGGGTGGAAATCTGGACACTGCCGAGTGCGTGATAATGGGAGCGCTCAACCGTAAAGAGAGCCGTGGCTCCCATTTCCGCAACGACTTCCCCAACCGCGACGACGAGAAGTTTCTCAAGCATACCGTCTATTCCCTGGAGGGGGAGCATCCCTGTATTGAATACAGGGAAGTGGGCTTGGGGCTTTGGGAACCTAAAGAGCGGAAATACTAACCGGAGAGGAGAGAAGATGAGAAAAGAATACACCTTCAAAGTTCTACGTTACGACCCGGCTCGCGACCGCAGACCGCATTACCAATCCTTTCGGGTTCCATATACGGAAGCTATGACCGTTCTGGACGGTCTCTTCTACATTCAATATCGCCTGGACGGCACCCTGGCTTTCCGCAATGCCTGCCGGGCGGCTGTCTGTGGCTCTTGCGCTATGCACATCAACGGCAAATACCGTCTGGCTTGCGAGACCCAGGTCACCCATATCTCCCGAGGAACCGTCTGTATCCGTCCGATGTCCAATCTGCCTATAATGAAGGACCTGGTCACCGACATGACCAAGTTCTGGGAGAAATATCGTTACATAGAGCCCTGGCTCATACCCGGAAAACCGGCAATCTCCAACGCCGAGTACGTCCAGACTCCGGACCAGAGAATTAATCTGGACCTGGTTGTGGACTGCATTCTCTGCGGAATCTGCACCCAGTCCTGCACGGTTACCGCTACCGACGAAAACTACCTGGGACCAGCCGCTCTGCTGAAAGCAGACCGCTTCATCTCCGATAGCAGAGATTCCGCCACCTTTGAAAGACTGGACTTGATAGACTCCGAACACGGCCTGTGGAAATGTCACACTATATACAATTGTCAACTGCTCTGCCCCAAAAAGCTCAACCCCACCGGCGCCATCAAATCGTTGCAGAGACGCATCGTCCATCGCTACCTGTCGTATAACGAACCCAGTGGGAGAGATTAAGGCAGTTTGATATACGCAGCCGGCGGACACTCCGCCGGCTTTTTGCTATATTTTCCAGTATTAATATCTTATATTGATTAAAGGTATGTTCAATCCCCCGAGAAAAATCTCTCCCCTGGCCATATCCCTAATCCTCCTGGCTCTAGTCTGGGGTATCTTCCTCCTCGCCCAGCCCACCGAACAATTGCTGGGTTTCACCGAGGACGACGGCTTTTATTATCTGAAAATTGCTCAGAATATCGCCCGGGGAAATGGTCCCAGCCTGGACGGAGTTAATCCCACCAACGGATTCCATCCTCTGTGGCAAATTATGCTGGTTCCCATAGCCTGGCTGTCCGGAGATAAGCCGGAGCTAATGCTACACATAATATTTGCCCTCCAGCTACTACTGCTCTCACTCTCTATGTTTTGTGTGGCTCGTTTCGCCCAAAGAACTTGGGGGAGGCTTTCAACTGGTATAGCATGTGCTGTTTTTCTGCTTCCCCGCTCGCTCTCCTTTTTCTTCTCTATGATGGAGCCGAGCATATTAGTCTTCCTGTGCTCGGTATACCTGCTCTGGGGAGAGAAGCACTCGGCAAGTCTTTTCCATCCGCAAAAGCCGGTCTGGGAGGATTTTGAAAGCGGGGTTTTTCTGGCGCTCATCTTCCTCGCTCGCCTGGACGCCGGCTTATTGGGATTGTGTTATTTGGGGATATTACTAGTCCGCTGGTTCGTATCCAAATGTAGCTCACCAGCCCGCTTTCTGGCGAAATGTGCCCTGGTTATCACCCCTATTATCATCTTGTCCTTTCCCTATCTTCTCTATAACTATATTACCTTCGGTCACTTGCTGACCATAAGCTCCGCCATCAAACACCAGAACATCATCGCCTGGTCGGAGAAGGGTGAACTGATTACTGACTTACCGGAGTATTTTTTCGCTGCAGTCGGCATTACCATATGGCTAATTTACCGATTGATAAGAAGACTCAAACAATCTTACTTGACTGTGGGAGGAAATTCAGCATCTGCCTATCCGCTATTTATTATCCTTTTCGCCCTCGCCGGACTACTCCGTTATCTGGATGGGTTATTTTTCACCGACCTGCAGATAAACAATATGGGCTATTCCCTCCTGCTCCTCCCCTCAGCTCTGCTGGTAGCTAATTTTGGTAATAGACTACAGCGTATGGGAAGGGGATTTGGCTGGAAAGCTTGGGGCTTTCTGGCTTCAGCATTGCTCTTAATTATCATTCTGGCTATGTCATTCTGGGGAAACTTCAGAGCTTATCAAAACAACCAGCTCTGCTGGTATAGCCGGTCCTACCAATCGGCGCTCTGGGCGAACCAACATCTTCCCGACGACGCGGTCGTCGGTATGAACGATGCCGGCATCTTCGCCTACTTCTGCGAGCGCCGGGTGGTCAACCTGGACGGTCTGGTGAACAACTACCAATACCAGGAAATCCTCCGCGCCGGCAAATTCACCCAATATATGCAGACTCAGGGCATTAATTACATTGCCGATGTCGCTCTTTACAGTGATGGACTTCCCACTGAGGGGCAATATAATAATTACGAATATCTGGTGGTCAGCCGGTTATATAGACTCCCTTCGGCGCTGATATTATTTAACGATGCAGATGAGGTCTATCGTTCGGAGGGTTTTCCCGCCAGCAATGGCGCCTCCGGTGCCGTCTTTATCTGGCGGATGGGAAAAGAGACGCCAATTCTTCCCATAAGTGCGGAAGATTTAGCTCTGCTCACTGATTAAAGCCCTTGACTTTGCGCTCATCAGCGTGCTAGATTGTCCTAATTTGACAACCAGGACATAAATTTGAAAGGAGCCCTGCGATGACCGTTAACCTTCATAGCTCGCACTTTGCCTCAATCGCCGATTTCAACCGCGAGGAATTAGAACAGCTAATAGACCTGGCACTTAAGCTGAAGCAGGAGCGCTACCTGGGCGAATACAACGACGCCTTGAGTGGAATGACTCTGGCTATGCTCTTTGAAAAACCCAGCCTGCGCACCCGGGTCTCCTTTGAGGTGGCGATGAACGACCTGGGGGGAAGCGCCATCTATCTCGCTCCCGACGACATTGCCCTGGGCAAGCGAGAGACCATAGAGGATGCCGCCATGGTCCTTTCCTCAATGTGCCACGGCATAATGGCTAGAGTCTTTGAGCATTCCAAGATAGAGGAGCTGTGCAAATACTCCACAGTGCCGGTGATAAACGGGCTCTCCGACCTCACCCATCCTATGCAGGGGCTTGCCGATTATATGACGGTCAAAGAAAAGCTGGGGGGAATTGCCGGGCGTAGGCTCTGCTTTTTGGGCGACGGAAACAATGTAGCCCACTCCCTGATGCTCGGCGGGGCAATATTAGATTGTTCAGTAACCATATGTTGCGCTAAGGGCTACGAGCCGCAGAAGAAGATAATGGAGGAGGCGCTCAACTTAGCCAAAGATAGCGGCGCCAAGATTGAGGTGGTCTACGACCCCGCAAAAGCGGTAGTTGGAGCCGATGTGGTCTATACCGATGTGTGGGCTTCTATGGGTCAGGAGGACAAGGCTGAGGAGAAGAAGAAGGCGCTTAGTGCCTTGCAGGTGAACGAGGAGCTTTTTGCCCAGGCGGGGCCACAGGCTATACTATTGCACTGTCTACCGGCGCACTACGGCGAGGAATTGACCTACGAAGTGAGCCGACATCCCCGCAGCGCCATCTTTGACCAGGCGGAGAACAGACTGCACACCTCTAAAGCGGTGCTGTTATCATTGCTCTAGAATGTACTCAAGTTTAAATATACTATCTCTCTAAGGTGTTCCATAAAGCGCCGGTTTTGCTTGTTAAATCCCTTGACATATTGACCATCTCAAAATAAAATAGTTGTAATTGACTCTCCAGGTCTAACCCTTTTTCATAACACCAACCAAAAAAGGAGTCATATGTATAGATTATTTACCCTTTCACTCCTGGTTCTTCTTCTCGCCGTAAGCCCCGCACTGGCTACCGTCTATATCCCCTTGGAAGAACTGGCGGCAAACCCCGCTCTCGGCGACCAGCCCAACCAGATATTTTCTGCACCCAAGTGGGAGCAAACCAGCGGCGAAAAGGGTTGGCTTGCCGAGTTCAGCCAGGAAGCCGGTTTTCTGGTGGGTCTGCAGGTATTGGACGACCCAGGCAGCACGGACTACGGTGGTATGCGTGAGGGTGAAGCCGGCGGAAGCGGCGACTTATGGACTATAATCCAGACCGACAATACTGAGGAGTCCATCTGGATATGGAGCCGCTATCTGGAGCTGACCGGCGACAGTCAATTCGCCGATAACATCACCGCCGCCTGGCAATATTGCCAGAGCCATCCCGCCTGGGAGGAAGAGGGCGGCGCCGGCGGATACTATCGCACCTATGTCTCCGGCTGGGGATTGCAAGCCACGATGAAATACAAGCAGGTGACCGGAGACAGCACTTACGACGGCTACGGAATAAGCTGTGCGGATTATCTCTCGGACTATATTCTCACTTACCCGCCGACAGTGAACCTCCTGGTAGATATTTGGGCGGCAGGTTGTCTATACAATTATGGCGTGTTCGTGGGCGATGAAAGCTATAAGGATTCCGCTATCTCCCGTGCGGAAGCTATCAAGACTTATGTGGAGTCGCATACTACTATGCTAAACTCCGAAACCTGGGCTATGAGCGGGGGAGCCATCGTCTGGGGCTTGGTCAACTCTTATTTTCAAGAATATCCCGGTGAGACTGCTTCTTGGCTTACCACCTATGCCCCGGATATGGAGACTTATGTCGCCAGCGGTTCCTGGCAGAACGCCTGGAATGCCTGGTATATGCTGGGGCATTACACCACCTGGAGGGAGCTTTCGGACAGCACTTATTACGATAATTACGACTGGCTCTTGAACCATCTTCTAGCCGAGGACGGAGACGATGACGGCGGCATTCCCGCCAACGAGGTTGACGCCGACGATAGAGACCAGAGCTGGGTCTCCAACTATCTCTCCTATATGGGATTTGATGGTCATCTACACGGGGATGTCCCGGTTGAGCTGGTGCGTTTTGATGCTTCCGCCACTCCCCAGGGGGTTTTGCTCTCCTGGGTGGTGGAGAGCGATGAGGCTATCCTCGGCTTTAACCTCTACCGTAAATATGATAGTAGCATGGACAATAAGTCAAGCTTGGAGACCAACAAGCTTAATGAATATACTAAAATCAACAGCTACGCCATAACTGGATATTCTCCATACTACTATTTAGACCGGGAAAACGATTGCCAGCAGGAGAGCGAATATCTCCTGAAAGCGATACTTGCTTCTCAGGAGATACCGCTGGGTAATGTCGCTCTGGCGACCACCGGCAAGACGGATTTTTGCCTGGCTAAAATAAGCCCCAATCCAGCTAGCAGTTGGGTGAAATTTGAATATTCTTTGCCACCGGGAGTTTCCTCAGCCAATCTTTCCATTTTTGACCTCAGCGGCAGAGAAGTTGCGGAACTGCCCGTAGTATGTGCAGAAGGAAGGGGAAACCTGACCTGGGACTTGCGGGATTCTTCGGGTAATCTGTTGCAGAGCGGAGTCTACATCTGCTGTTTGCGGGCGAACGATTCCGAGAGCAGTCGGGAGTTACTTGTTTGCCGTTGAACAATGTGATATACTTTAATGTGAGTATATTCAGGCAACATTGACCGACAATGTTGCCTGATGATTAATTTTTTTCTAACAATAATGAGGTGAACATGAACAAGTTTTCATCACTGCTGTTTGTGCTTTCAGTATTCGGGCTATTCGCTGCACCAATGGCTGTGGCAATCAATTGCTACACCAACTTCTACGACCTGGGCGAGCCTCAACCGGTCTACGGTGACCTGCAAGCTATGGCTAGTCTTACTCCTGTAGGACCTCCCTCCGACCCGCAAGTGGGCGACCAATGGGAATGGTATTGCTGGGACTTCTCCGGGATGCCTTTTGCGGTGCTAAAGGACTGCACGGTGCGGGGCAAGGGAGATAATATTTATGTAGTGGTGGAGGACAGCCAGTGGAATGTTGAGGTCAACCAGGCGGATGTGGACCAGATTTTGCAGTGGTTTGACCACCAGAGTGTAGGGGATTTCCCCGGCGAAGGAATCTGGCAGCTGAACACCGAGACCTTTGGTATGCCCCCGGACTCCGACGGACTCTCCCGAATCTTCTTTATGTATTACGATTTCAATCAAAGCGGTGCTGATGGCTTCTTCTGGTGGTATGACCAGTATCCCGACGGAACCGAGGAGTATTCCTCCAACGAATGTGATGTAATTTACCTGAACACCGGGACCAGCGCCGACCCGGGCGGTGCCTATCTTACCGCGGTAGGAGCCCACGAATTTGAACACATGATTCAATTTAATTACGATACTAGCGAAGAGGCCTGGGTTGATGAGGGTTGTGCCGAGCTGGCTATGTGGCTCTTTGGAAACCCGGACAGCATCTCCGGCTTCTCCAGCAACCCGGATAATAACCTCACCAATTGGGATGGGAACTGGTCTGACTACATTAAGACCTACCTGTGGACACTCTATCTCTACGAGCATTATGGTGAATACATAGGCGTTGACCTGATAAAGACTCTGGTAAGTGAGACAGCCAATGGGGTGACCGGAGTCAATAATGCTCTTGCCGATTGTGGCTACAGCCAGACGATGGCGGATATCTTCAACGATTGGGTAATAGCAAATTACCTGGATGATACTTCCATTGGCGATGGGTATTATGGTTATGCCACTGAAGACCTACCCGCCTTTCACTGTGTCAGCACCTGGGATAGTTTTCCGGTGGACCAGAGCGGTAGTTTGAATCACTGGGCGGGAGAATACATCAAATTTCAGAGTGGAGGGAACTGGTTTGGGTTGGTCGGCGACTTCACCGGTCAGAGCTCGGCAGATTATATTTTACGGGCTATTAAGACCGCCGGGACCAGTTCTACTGCGGTTGAGGATGTGACCTTAGATGCGGACAACCACGGAGATTTCACCTACGATGATTTTGGTAATGATTACGACCAGATAATATTGGTGCCCATCAACCGCACTCCGGGCAGCTCTGGAACCAACTCCTATTCCTATACTGCTGACGCCGGTCAGGTGGCGGTCAACTTGCTCTCTTTCACCGCAACACCGACGGGAGATAAGGAGATAATTGTAGAATGGAGGGTGGAAACCACTCAGGGGGAGAATATTTTGGGTTATAACCTCTACCGCCGACAGATGAAACCTATGAAAAATATGTCGCCGGTGCCCACTCTGAAATCCTCTTCCGATGGTTGGGTCAAGGTCAATCCAACGCTGATTGAGGGGATGAATCCGTATAGTTATGTGGACAAAGAAGTGGAGACCAGAAATGCCTACGAATATAAATTGGAAGCGGTGCTGGACACATCCTCTCTTTTCCTGGGCAGCACCCAAAGTAATTCCAAAACTAACCCTACCTCTTTCGCTATCTCCAGTATCTTTCCTAATCCAGCGAGCGACTCAGTGAATTTAGAATTGGTTTTGCCGGATAACTCAAATGTGGAGATAGAAATCTACGACCTGAGCGGACGATTGGTTATGCAAAAAAATCTCGGTGAATTGAGCGCAGGTGAACAACGGATAGAACTTATCACCAGTGGTTTGCAGAATGGGGTGTATACAATAATTGCCCAAAACTCATCCGAGAAGAGCTCAGCAAGATTGGTAGTGACCAGGTAAGAGAACGATCTCTCTAAAGGATAATTGCTATGGTTTCGTATTGGCGGGGTTCTCCCCGCCAATTAAGGCGGGGCTTTCCCCGCCAATTGAGGCGGGAGTTTCCCCGCCAATCGATTTAAGTTTAAAGGAAATGGCTGGGCTTGCGCCCAGCCATTATCAATCAGGTTGTTTTGACAGAGGATTAGTGAGTTACTACCATAGTTCCGGTAGCAGACTCACTGTTGGCGGTCAGCTTGAGGGAATAGACACCGCTAGCCAGGCTGGTGGTATCCAGCTTCAGGTTGTGCAAGCCGGGCAAGTAGTTCTCGGCGCCGGCAATAGTGGTGACCAGACGGC
>Ga0315289_10003203_pt1 | contig 24868 bp, 15 predicted proteins | sample YL17G11_40_MG_FD_203452 | JGI IMG/M metagenome (GOLD analysis project Ga0315289, IMG submission 203452) | Sediment microbial communities from Yellowstone Lake, YNP, Wyoming, USA - YL17G11_40 | ecosystem: Environmental > Aquatic > Freshwater > Lake > Sediment | place: USA: Wyoming | collected...
TGAGATCGTCCGGCCGACCCCACCTCTACTTGTCACAAGTGCTTGCGAGTATTCTACGCCAGCGGGGTCCGCCGAAGTCAAGCCAGCGGTCGCGCGGGCGAGTCAGGGAGCCTTGTCCGTCGAGACAAGGCGAGGACCACGCTCTTGCCGGGCTCGTGGCGGCATGCCCGGACCGCGACCAATCATGCCCGGCGTGGGCGACCCTAATCAGACCACGCCAGATAACCAGGGACAATAAGGTTAACGAACGGCACGATGATCAGAATACCCCACCAACTGGGCTTGCCGCGGGCCTCCGCGATGGCCATCCATAGGATAATGAAAATCACGATGTTCACAAACGGGATCAGGCAAAGGATGAACCACCACAGCGGTTTCTTGGCGATGTTCAACATCAAGAACATGTTGGCAATGGGAATCCATGCTAACCAGGCGTTCGCTGTGTTGGTCTTCTTGGCGATGGTCATCAGCGCCAGCGCCATGTAAACGTAGAACGCCAGCGCGATCAGAAAGAACACGCCCATGAACGCGCCCAAGGCGGCCAGCCCCGCCGCGCCCCCTTCTCCCTCTTGCGCGAAGGCACTCACGGGAAGAAGCAGGCAAACCAGACTCAGCAGGAAGCAGTATCCTGAGAACAGTCGAGCCCGTGTCTTCATTGGGAATCCCTCCTGGAAGATTTTCTCATGCCCCTTGACCCTGGGGAGCTCGCACGAGGGTGCGGCTCCGCTCGCATCCTTCGCACCGCACGGTGCGTCGCGTCGAACGCGCAAAACAGGTTTGTGAATCAGCTTTCCTGATTTCGCCAACTGAATGCGGGCGAACTTTATTGCACGGACTGGGCCTTGTCAAGGAGCGAATGGCAACCACGCGTCGTCGGTGCGGGCCGGCACCCATCCGTGGCGAGCCCGCGCCCGTAGGCCGCCAGAGAGCTACCCTATCACCTGCGACGGACAATGAGATACCACGCCCCGCCCACGCCCACTGCCGACAGAGTGGCCGCCAACTGCCCCTCGCGCGCGGAGCAAAGGCCCCGCCGGTGTCTGAACACAGAGATGGAGTCAGGCAAATGCGCGACTCGCGCTGAGGTCTCAGGGGAAGCGAGCACTGGTTCCGGCGAAGTTATAAAGGCGGATAAGGGTGTTGATATCCCGCTGGCTGGGCTGTTTCACCAACGACCTCCAGAACAGCGGGTAGTGGATGACGGGCACGGGGATCTGGTACGCCTTCTCCTGCATCAGCCAATACATGATGTCCTTGGGGCTGTCGCTGTGGCCCTTGATACCGAGGGCGTGTCCCATTTCGTGCAGGACGATGGCGCGCATTTCGTCCTTGGACCAGCGGCGCCGAACATCCACCACGATGACTGCGATCCTCCGGCCGGTCAATTCGCCCCCCACCCGGCGGATTCGTACCCATTCCACCGCCTCGCCCGCGTGCTCCGTTTCCAGCAGCGCCTCTTCCCAGCCCATGCGGATATCAGCATTCTGCGGCAAGGCCACCAACTGCAAGGGGAAGAGAGCGCTCCAGGTGTTGAAAGCGTCCCGCGTGCCTTCTTGCCACTTTATCTCGGGTGCGCTGCCCAGAAACACCTTGACCGGCAACCGAGCCCATTCCTCCCCCTCCGAGCTCCGGGAAATGGCCCAGTAATAGTCCCCGGCCGCGACAACATAATGGCTGGGTTGCATGGCTTCGGGAAGCAGAGGCATTGATTCCAGGATTTGCAGGCGCGCCTTGACGCGCGCCACATCGTATTTCAGGTCCGGCTGGCTGCTCGCCACCTCTATGAAGTGACGAAAATCCTCGATGGCTTTCTGACGGTTCACCATCTCATTTGCCAGGGCCCGATTGTGGTAAGCCTCGGCGTATTGGGGATCCTCCTCGAGGGCGCGACTGTACGCGGCCACGGCATCCGCAAAATGGTTTTGGTCAAAGAGCCCGTTGCCTTCCCGGTAGGCCGCCATCGCCTTCTCGCGATCGCCCGCCGGGCTGGCTGCGCCGCCGGCCACCCCAATCAAGGCTAGGGCTGCTGCGAGTAAACTTCGGCACATGGAGCCGATTTCACGCTGTCGAGTCATCACTGCACCCCTTGCCAGCCCGAATTACGCTGCTCCCTGGCAGCACCTGCGCCTCCATCATACCCCCAAAGACCGACCAAACCGACACTGCTGCCCAAGCATACCAAATCACCTCAGGGAGTTCCCCAGAGGAAGTGCCAAGACGCCCTGGCCCTAGTACAAATGTGGGAAAACTCCGCTTGACTTCCATTAGCTCTTGACAATAATCGTAGGGGAGCAACCGGATGCGAACGGGAGCGAAGGCTACGGCAGGCTAATCCGGCTCGGAATCCGGTCTCAAAACGGGCCTAGACCCGGAAGCTCTGCTCTTCGCCTAGCGTCGGCAATATTCGCGGAGGTGTCCACCATGTCAAGCAAAGGATTCCGCGCGCCAGGTGCCAAGCCTCGCGCGTGCGGCATAGGAAGCAGCCGGGACTGGTTGCTGGTGTCTTTGCTGCTTATCTGCTTCGTCGGGTTTTTTAGCGCCCCGGCCTGGGCACAGCTTTACACGGGGTCGATAATGGGTGTGGTGACCGACCCGACCGGGGCGGTGGTTCCCGGTTCGAAGGTTACCGTCACGGATACAACCAAGGGCTACGAACACAGTGCTACGACTGACTCTGTGGGGCATTACGTCATTCGCCAACTCCCCCCCAGCACCTATCGCCTCAAGGTAGAAGCTCAAGGCTTCAAGACCTATGTGCGCGAAGGCATCACGCTCAACGTGATGCAGCAAGCCTCGGTGGACGTAGCCCTGGAGCTCGGCACGGCAGTCCAGACGGTGGAAGTCACCGCCGCAGCTCCGGTCCTCTCCACCCAAGATGCGGCCATCGGGCAGGATATCAACCGCACGTTCATTAATGATCTGCCGTTGATTGGCCGCAACGTCTTCAACCTCGCCATGTTGGCGCCCGGCGTCAGCCAGGCTCCTGCCCGGACCTACGGCAACGAAGGTTATCCGACCAATTTCGTGTCAAACGGCGGTCGCAATGCCACCGCCGAGATCTTGATTGATGGTATTACAACGACAACCTCCGAGCCGAACACAGGCATCAACTCCTCGCTATACCAGCCTTCGGTCGATGCCGTGCAGGAATTCAAGCTCCAGCAAGGCAACCTGTCGGCAGAGGTGGGCTCGAGCAGCAACACGTACATCAACATGGTGATGCGGTCCGGAACCAACTCCTTCCACGGCAGCGCTTGGGAATTCGTCCGTAATGACAAATTCATGGCCAACAACTGGTTCAATAACGCCAATAACGTGGGCATCCCACCGCGCCGGTTCAACCAGTTCGGGTTCACCGTAGGCGGTCCCATCATTAAGGATCGCACCTTTTTCTTCTTCGATTACGAAGGGGTCCGAAGCCTCGACGCAAGAACGGCAAGCGGGGCCGTTCCGAGCGCCGACATGCGCGAGGGCGACTTTGGCGAGATCTGCACGGCGGGGTTTAGCGTCGCCGGCATCTGCAACGATTCCTCCCAGCAGATTTGGGATCCCTATTCCCGGCTTGACTGGAGCACGGCGAATGGGGCCCAGCTCAGCGTGCCCATCCCCTTCAACAACCTGGCAACCTACCAAAGCGTCCCCAACGCTGGCGGGACCGATGCCCACGCGAGGCTCGCGGGAACGGGTTACGAACTCCCTCAGGTGCCGGGTAACCTGATTGATCCTGTGGCCTACAACATCATGCAATACTTTCCGCTCCCCAACATCAACGTCGGCACGGCCGATTACAACCGCTTCAGCAACTGGATCGGGGCGGGGGTCGATAGCGGCGGAAACAACCAGTTTGATATTCGCATTGACCATCGATTTGGGGATGCCGACCTCTTCAACGCGCGGTTTTCTTTCGGCAACAACACCTACCATGGCTTCAACTGCTTCGGCACAGCGCTCGACCCTTGCACCCAGGGGCCCGGCGCCGGCGGGTCGAGGATGTTCACGATGAGCCATACGCACAGCTTCGGCGCGCAGTCCGTGCTGAACGTCATGTACGGAATCACGCGCTGGCGGACGTTCACCCAGGGTATTGCGAAGGACTTCCCAGACTTCGACCCCATTGCCGACCTCGGCCTGCCGGACTACCTGCGCACCGCCGGCCTCGTGGCCTCACCCACCTTTTACATTCAGGGTGGATATACGTCGGTGGGGGGCCAGAGCATCGGGGCGCAAGCATGGTCAGCGTACCGCAACGGCTCCGAAGTGCACCACTTAATGGCCACGCTTAATCGCGTCCAGGGTCGGCACGAATTCAAGTTCGGCGGAGATGTCCGCGTTCATCGCATGAATTGGGTACAATGGGGGGCCCCGGGCGGCGTGCACACTTTCGGCCCCGACGGCACACGGCCGCAGCCGTGGGACTCTGGTGGTGGCGACGCCATGGCGAGCTTCCTCACCGGCAGCGGCTTTGGCGGCTGGGGCGAATACGAAATCCCCCCCTTCATGAGCACACATAGCCCCAAGTACGATGTCTTTTTCCAGGACAACTGGCGGGTTACAGACAAGCTCACCATCGGACTGGGCATTCGGTACGACCTTGAGATCCCCCGCACCGAGCGCTACGATCGCATGAACTGGTGGGATCTCGAACTGGCCCAACCGACGATTTCCGCACCGAATCCAGTTCTCACGGGGGACTTACCGGCAGGTGCAGGTCTTCAGCGAGATTTTGGGAGCCTGAGGGGCGGGCTGGTATTTGCTTCGCCTAATCAGCGCAAGACTGCGGATACCGATACCAACAACTTCGGGCCGCGAATCAGCATCGCTTACCGCGTGAACAACAAGATGGTGATCCGGACCGGTTATGGGGTGTTCTACAATCCCACGCTCTTCGGCACGGCCGGGGCCGGTCAGGGCGGGATTGACGGTTTCACCGGATATACCAACTGGAGAAACACCTACAATGGCGACGACCTGACGATATGGGGGAGGGTCAGTGATCCCTTCCCAGATGGAGTAAACCCTCCGGTGGGCAACTCGCTGGGTTCACTCCAGTCAGTTGGCGTTGGCTCCGCCGCACCTGTGCGCAACCTCAAAGCCACGGCCTACACTCAAACCTGGAGCTTCGGCATCCAGCGCGAGTTGCCGGGGAGCATTCTGGTGGATGCGAGCTACGTTGGCACGAAGGGAACCAAACTCAATTGGCTCGGGGCGGGCGAGCGAAACTTCCTGGGTCCTTGGATAGAAAGTGCCACTCCCGACCAAATCACCTACCTGCGATCCAAGGTGGATAATCCCTTTTACGGGGTCATCACTACTGGTGACCTCTCGACCCCCACAATCACGGTGTTGCAGCTCCTTATGGCATACCCGCAGTTCACTGGCGTCAATGTTTATAACGCCCCTTGGGCGAACTCCGCCTACCACGCCTTCCAGTTAAAGGTGGACAAGCGGTTCTCCAAGGGCCTCCAGTTCCTGGTCACTTACACCAACTCGAAAAGTATTGACGACGGCTCGCTCAGCACCTGGACTGGCTGGCTCGGCGGCACTGAGGAGGGGCTCACCAACCCCAACAACCGGAGGCTGGACCACTCGCTTTCCGAAGCCGATATCTCCCAGATCTTCCAGGTTGCCTACGTCTATCAACTTCCCTGGGGCCGCGGAAAGAAGTGGGGAGCCAACTGGCACGCGGTGGTCGACGCCTTCCTGGGTGGCTGGCAGACCAACGGCATCTGGCGCTTCGACACCGGCCAGCCCATCCGGCTCGGCTGTGAGTCATGCACGGCCATACTTTCATACGACCATCAGAGGCCAAACCTGTCGGCGCCTCTACAGCGGACCACGGGTTCTTCGGATGACATTATCAACGGGTACTTCGCCAATCCCGAGGTGGCGACGAGACCTGCTTCGTACACCCTTGGGAGTGCGCCCAGGATGCTGTCCAATATCCGCCGACCAGGAACCAACAATGCTTCCCTTTCTCTGTTCAAACAAATCTCTCTCAACAAGCTGCGAGAGGGGGCGAAGATTGAGTTCCGGGCTGAGGCCTTCAACGCCTTGAACCATCCGCAGTTCTGCGGGCCGGACACCGCCGTCGGCAGCGGGAACTTCGGTATCATTACGGATCAGTGCAACGGGCCACGGGAAGCCCAGTTGGCGTTGAAGCTGTACTGGTAATCGCATCGTAGGGGCACGGCTCGCCGTGTCCCTACTCCCTTTTGGAAAAAGTTTCGACCGACCCTTGTAATGCCGGCTAACCCAGAATGAATTCGGTTAGCCGGCATTTCGCATTTTGAGGGATAATCTCTTTAGTTATGGTCGGTGGTTGGCATTGAAGCGCCGCCACCTGCCCGGAGCGCGTCAATGGCCTTTGGAAAGGCACTCCTCGGTACGATCATCTGCTGCACGCTGGGCTTGCCGTCAGCAGTTGCCCAGACCCAGGTCCCGACCGCCGCATACGAGAGGGCGACAAGGGCTATCCGCGGCGAGGATTTCCCCCAAGCCGAACAGCTTCTCCGTCAAATCCTCCGTGACCACCCTTCCGAGGCTCGGGCGTTGAGCCTGCTGGGCGTGGTCCTGGATGCCCTGAAGCGCTACCCCGAGGCCGAAGGGTTCTACAAGCGCGCCATCGCCATCAATCCCCGTTCGGTTTCCGCGCTGAACAATCTGGGCAATCACTATTTGGTGCGCGGCGATTTTGCCAAAGCACGGGCGACCTATCTGCGTGTCGTGGCCATTGATCCTCGGCATCCCAATGCCAACCACCAACTCGCCCAATTGAGCGTGGCAGCGAACCAGGGGACAACAGCCCTCAAGTTTCTCGACCGGCTTCCAATGGAAGAACAATCCGCTCCTGCTATCCAGATGCTGCGCGCCCAAGCGCTGCGTTCGGCCGGACGTCAGAAGGAAGGTGCCGACTTACTGGGGAGGATTGAAACTCAAGCTGGTGACAACGCTCGCGTCGCTAACTCGCTGGGAATGATCTATGCAGAATGGAAGCGCTACGAGGACGCGGAGCGGGCATTTAGCAAGGCTCTCCAGGCCTCCCCTGCTAACTTTGACATCCTCTACAACCTGGGGTTGGCAGCCCTCCGTGCCAAGCATTTCGACCGGGCACAGGAGATTCTAGCGATCGCCCTCCAGCAACGCGCCGACGACGTGGACCTGCTGCAAAACCTGGCTCGTGTTTACGCCGAGATCGGACGGCTGGATCAGGCGATCGTACTTCTTGTCCGGGCGGAAAAACTCGCACCCACTCGAGCTGACATTCAGATGTTCCTCGCCCACATGGCGGAGGAGTCTGGATTCTTCGGTGACGCGGCGATTGCCTACGACAAGTACTACAAGCTCCGCCCGCACGAAGACACCATCCGCCGCGAGCGCGGCTTCGCCCTCGCCCGCAGTGCCAAAATCAAGGAGGGTCTGATAGACCTTCGGTGGTACGTCGAGAAGCACCCGGAGGACGGACGCGGCTGGTACGAGCTGGGAGTTGCGGAGACGGTCCAGGAACGCGACAAGGCCCTAGAGTTCTTAAGCAAGGCGGTCGTGCTCGATCCCAAGCTGCACGCCGCGCGCTTCGCCCGAGCCGTGCTTCTCACACGGGCCGGAAGGCCGGCGGAAGCCATCGAGGACCTGAAGATTGTGCTCGCCGACAGCCCCAAGGACTTCCACGCTCTGGACGCCCTTGGCCAGGCGCAACTTCAGTTGAACCGCGTAGAGGAAGCCGTCGAATCGCTGCGCCAGGCCGTGGAACTGTCCCCCAAGGAGCCTAAGTTCCTGACCCACTACGGCCGGGCGTTGCAGAGGGCGGGCCGCCGCGAAGAAGCACAAGCCATCTTCAATCGCTTCAGGCTATTGGGGCCCAGCGACTACGGCCGCCGCGCCAAGGCGGGACTATTCGAATACTTGAGACTTCCACCCAGCGAACAGCAAGCACAATACGTGAAAAACCTGAGAGCAGGCTCCGCGGGAAAGCCCAACGACCCTACGCTTCAACTCCGGCTTGGCAAAGCTCTTCTGATGGAAAACAAGACCGAGGAGGCACTGGAAGCTTACCGAAAGGTATTGAGTCTCACCGAGGATCCGGCCATCTATACCGAGTGCGCGACCGACCTCTTAGGCGCCGCACAATACGGACTGGCGAAGGAATTCCTCACACGCCTTGTCACTGCCCAGCCGGACTCTACGGATGTTCAGCTCGATCTCGCCATTGCCGTTTACCATGCGGATGGTGCTATGGCGGGGCTTAAGGAAATCGACAAAATCCCGCCTGACAAGCGCGATGGGGATTACTTTCTCTTATGCGCTCAGATCCTCGACTCTCTCGAGAAACCTAGGGAGGCAGAAGCTTCTCTAAATCAAGCGCTTGCACGGGAACCCACCCGGCCGGACTTGTACTTCAACGCGGCGCTCTTCCTCATCAAACACCGGGAATACGGTGAGGCCTCCAAGCTTCTGGAACATGCGCTGCGAACCATTCCTGACTCGCCGGAATTGATGCTCGTACAGGCGATGAATCTGGAGTTTCTGCAACTGCGGGAGGAATCCCAAGCTGTCCTGGAAAAAATCCAATCCCGCTGGCCGGAATGGTACCTGCCCTACCTGGTGAACGGAATCATGCTGGAGATCCGCTTCCGGTCGGCACAGGCTAAGTCGCTGCTCGAGACCGCCGTCGCGTTGGGGGCACACGACGCGGTGGTGTACTACTACCTGGCCTCAGCCATCACCCACGCCACTCCTGAGGACACCGAGAGCGCACAGCAGGCCATCGAGCAGGCGCTCCAACTAAACCCTGAGGACGCTTACGTCCGTTCGTTAGCAGGGAAAATCGCTTACACGCGGAAAGACTACCCGGCGGCGCTGGAGCATCTCACCGCAGCCCTGCGTTTGTGGCCCGAAATGATAGAGGCGCATCAAACCCTGGCTGGAGTCTATAAGGCCATGGGCGATAAAGAAAAATCCATTGCCGAACTGAAGGAAATCGTGCGCATCAAGCAGGCAAACCCGACCGCCGATCAGGCGCCTCCCTTCCCGGTCGGCGACCTGCTTTTCACGGTCCGCCCGCTCGCCCGTCCTCCTTCCTAGACGCTGCAAATCTCCGGGCAACCAATCATTCCCCGAGCAGCTTCTCCGCCGCCAACAGATCGAAGATGTAGGTCGCCGCGCCGCTGATGACGTATTCCGTCTGATACCAGAGGAAGGGAAACTCCTTCAACTCCATCAGGTCGGGTTTCACCAGGGACGCGCCGGAGATTACGCCGCCGGGGATATGCGACCAGTCAGCGCGGTTAAATCCGTAAGCGATAAGCGGCGAGCGCGCGCCCACGCCCGACACGTAGGATTGATTGTTGGCCGGATGGCAACCCAGGACGAAATTCACCACCGCCAGCAAGGCTTCTTTATCGAACAGGTCCGGCAGATGCTTGTGGAAGTAATACTGGGCCATGGCATCCTCTTGCAGATTCCACCCTTCACCCCACACGAAGCCGGAGTGGACATGCGAACGGCTCTCGAGCTTCCAACTGGGATGGGAGACTTCGTCGGGATAGCGCACGCCATAGGGATTGGAGGCCGCGCGCTTGTCGGCCACCGCTTTCCACTGCTTGGCGAGCCCTTTCACCGTCGATTGGAAATCGGCGTCCGCCAGCACGGGAAGAGCCCGCACCAGCGTCCAGCCCGGGCCGCCTCCGAACTGCTCGGCTGAAATCGGACGGATCACCGGAAGCAGGGCCAGCAAACGGTCGCGATATTTCGCTTCGCCCGTAGTGATGAACAACTCTGTCGTGGCGGCTATCTCCTCTCTGCGATAACCACTGTCGCGGGGCGCGTAGGAATTGGGAGCATAGACAGGAGTGTGAGTCTGCTCGTACTCCCAGAGTTTTTTCGCCGCCCCCAGACATTCCTCCGCCAGGGCGGCATTCGATCCGCGCAGCACCCGGCTGGCCGCGGCCAGCGCCTGCGCAACTTCATACTGAAGGCCCGTATTCCGGTTCGTGAATACCCAGCGATCGTCGAATTTCCCGGAGCGCTCTCCGACGACCTCGCCGGGCTTCAATTTGGGGTCGTAAACGCGGTTGTCAGTGATGTTGACCGGATCGCCCAAATGACTGTAGCCGAATTCGCTGCTTTCAATGATCCCCGGGAAAATCCAGCCCGCAACGCGGAAAGAAGCGAGCATGCCTTCCGCGCCATATTCGATCTGTTGCAGCAGATCCTGGTGGCCGTCCGGGATGTGGAGCAGCACTTCCCGCGCGGCACGGCGCACGCTGGTCTGGTCAAGGTTGGGCCTGAATTCCTCCTGGGCCAGCGCCAGCGGGAGTGTGGTTATAGCGATGCTTCCCGCCGGCAAGTCCTGGTCACCCGCATCATGCCAACCGCCCCAGTCGAGCCCCGGAATGTGCTCATTGTCGGCAAACTTCGTTTCCCGCTCGCCCTGCTGATAACCGTCGATGTACATCTTCCCTCTCGGCGCCTGCACGGCGTCATCCAGATGGCACGCGCCGTGCCAGGTGCGTAGCCCTTCCTTGACCGCCACGTGGCACATTTGCGCCGGCAGGAAATACTCCAGCGCCGGCTGCCAGGCTTGCTCGTGGACATCCGGGGCGATGCGGAACGGCCCCGCCGTCTGCCCCTGGAACTCAAGCACATAAACACCCGGCTGCTGCACCTCGGTGAAATCGAAGGTGGCATATTGAAAGCGGAGGAATCGCCCCCAGGCTTTCGCCGGTTCGGATTTGACCAGCTTCTTGTCTCCAGCAACCTGAAGCTGATAGAGGTTGACTGGATCATTCGCGGCATCGCGCGGGTCGAGTTCCAGCACGGCGCGTTTCGTCTGCTTCGGGTGATAACCAACTTGCGAGATCCCAATCACCGGCGGACGTCGCCACTCGGGACGAAGCGCGGGCATTATCTCCACGCGCACTTCCGTGTCGCACGAGCCGGGCTCGAGCGGCGCCAGCACGAAGAACCATGGCTCCGGCCCATCCTGTCGTGGGTCTATAAGAAGAAGCGCGCCGTCGGCACGAGACATGACGAAACTGTGCACAGGGTCTTCCTGCGCCACTCGCAGTGTCTTCGTGGGGCCAAAGATAACGAGCTGGCCGGTGTATTGCTGCGGGAACACGCCGCCCCCTGACTCACCCTGATAGGATTTGGAGAAATACGTCCCCGGGTAGAGACAAATGCGAAAACCAGCGCGCTCCACCTTGCTCCAATCGATGGGACGGTCCAACTTCAAGGTGATGAAAATGCGCTCGCCGTCGGTCCGGCAGATCAACTGGTAGCCGGAGCCCCCTGTGCCTATTTCGCCGTACACGGTGGCAGAGGATTGCGCGCGATCCACCACCCGCCGCAGGACGTGGAGTTCGGTTCTCTCCATTCCGCCGCCTTTGGGCACGAGCAGCAGGTCACCCGAATCGAGCACCCGCTCGCCGTTCAAGATCATTTGCAGTCCGCCTTGAAAACCTACTTGGTAATTGTTGTGGAAGAGGAGGAAAGAAAGTCCCGGTCCCTCAAAATACTCTTTCTCGTTGAGCACAATCCCTTCCTTCGCAGCACACGGCTTCACCAACAAGGCCAGCAGGCATGCGCAGAGAATTCCGAAGCGCACCTTGTGAGAATTCATGAGTCATCTCCAGGAGGACATGTTTTCCACTTGCCGTCTTTGCACTCGGCGAAACACTACGCCAGCTACGACTGAGTTTCAAGCTGAGACCTGACAGGTTGGAGAGTAGAAGGCGGTGACTCGGCCTGGGGAAGTAATCTGGGCAGCGCTCCTACAACCGCACGGCGGCACGGCTACAGAAGCCCTCCCCTACCTCAGTGCTCAAGGGGCCTTCAGCCCGCAGACGTCCGCCGTGGTCACCAGCCTGACGCTGGCGGCAGTCAACACGGTGCTCAAAGTAGGCCGCCGCCATGGTCAGCTCGTAGAGGTCCACCAGCAGCGCCTGACCGGAGTTTGCTTCTGTCATCAAGCCACCTGTGTGTATTCGCCGGGAAACCGGTGCGCCACCCGCCTTCTCCCGCTGTGGGAGGGCAGAACCCGCCCTTACTCGAAAATGCAGTATGGCTTTGGGGTCGAGGAGAGTCAAGCCGCAGGAACGCAGGGGCAATCAACGTAGAAGATTACTGGTTGAGCCGTTCTTCGGCAGATTTGGCGCGGCGGGCGCGGACGAGCTTGGAGTTGAGCTCGCGATTCGTGCGATCGGCATTCAGACCCTGCTGATATTCGTTGATGGCGTTTTCATATTCGCCGCGGTCGAAATAGAAGTCTCCCATCTTAATCGCCGCACTGACCTTTTTCACATCAACAACCGGCGCCGGCGGCTGAGCCCGAGACGTGGGCTGGCTGGAGGTGGGACCGGCCTTGCGACGCACGGTCGTCTCTGTAGAGCTCGAAGTTGGAGTTGTTCTTCCCTCAGAAACTCCGTCCGTCTGCCCGCCGCGGCCTTCCGTGGCTCCCGTTGAGTCGGGAGGATTCTCCAGCACGGTAGGCTTTTCGGGTGCCTTGGGCGGGCTTGTCGTTTCCGTCGGAGGCTTCGTCGGAGGCGGCGGGCGGTGCCCGATGTAGTACCATCCTCCTCCCCCAAGGCCAACCACCAAGATGCCCATCGAGACCCATATCCCCCATTGCGACGCCCGGGGGGGAGGCGGAGCGGGCACGGCGCGCGGTTGCGGAGCTGGAGCCACCGCAGGACGCGCCACGCTGGCCGGACGAGCTTGCGGGGCGGGTGTCACGGGAGCCGGAGTCACTGGAGGCGGACCACTGCTCGCTCTGGCGGGGGAGGTTGCGCGGAGAGCCGCTTGCAGAGCCTCTGCTGCGCTCGGCGAGTAAAGGCCGCCGGCCACCCGCGTCGCAGAGGGAGCAACCATGTCCTTTTCCACCCGTTCGATTTCGGCAATCAGCGCCTGGCCTGTGGCGGGGCGCAGTTCCGCCTTCTTTTCCAGCAGACGCATCACCAGGTCGGCGACAGGCTCAGGGATCTGCAATTCCGGCCGCAGAGTGCGAATGGGAGTGGGCGCCTTCATCAGATGCGCGAGCAACATCTCCATGCTGGTGTCGGCCTTAAAGGGCAAATCGCCGGCCAGCATTTCGTACATGACCACGCCGAGCGAATAGAGGTCAGAGCGGCCATCAAGTTGCTCGCCCCGCTTGCCCATGGCTTGCTCCGGCGACATGTACTGGGGCGTCCCGATCACCACCCCGGTGCCCGTCAGCGTCATGCTACCCGTGCCGCCCAACCGGCTCTCTTTCACCTTGGCAATGCCGAAGTCGAGCACCTTGGCCTGTACGCCTTCAGGTGTCTGAACCAGAACAATATTGTCAGGCTTGATATCCCGGTGGACCATGCCCAGCCGATGAGCAGCGTCCAGCGCGGCCGCGACCTGCTTGATGACGGGGCAGACCCGCGGAGCCGGCAGCGCCCCCTCGCGCTTGATCAGTTTCTTCAGGCTCTCGCCCTCGATGTACTCCATGACGATGAACGGACGGCCATCCTCCGTCTCGTCGATGTCGTCCACCCGCACCGCATTGGGGTGCTGGAGTCTCCGCGTGATGACCGCTTCGTGTTTGAAACGCCTGACAAAGAGCTCGTCGCGCAACAGCTCCGGACTCATCACCTTCAGCGCCCGCAGCTCGTCGAAGCTCACGTGCAGCGCCTTGTACACCGAGCCCATACCGCCTTGCCCGATCTTGCTCAGGATGCGGTACTTGCCGCGGACCAAGGTCCCTTCCGGCCACAAGCCTGCTCCCACAAGCGCAGAGCCATCCTGCGGACAAACCACGAAGGTGTCTGGGTAAGCTGTTTCACAGATGGGGCAACTCTTCATCTGAGTGCGCGCCCGAAACGTTATACCTGCAGTATATCACAGCCCATGCTCAACAAAATGGCACACCCCTGACGTCCGGGTCGCAGCCTCTGGGGCACCGAGTTGCCCCCTAGCACGTGGGCGACGCGGCAGCTCATTCTCAATCGACGCCGTGAATCTTGTTCCCTCGAATCTCGAAGGTGTGCCATTGCCCGTCAACCTGGACCCGAAACAGGGGCGGGGAGACCTCGAACTTTGCGGCTTCCAGCAGCTCATAGACCCGCTTCGGGTCTGCCTGCGCCTGTCCGGCACGCTGGGACCCGAGCAGCAGATCGACGGCGAGCGCCAAGTAGCAAGAGGCAGTGATGAGATCCCGCTGATAGTAGGAGTAGAGGGCCTTGGACATGAGTAGGGGCGGGTCTACTCTTACGCCATCGTAATACAGGCCATCAAGCTCGAAGACGACGCTGACCACCAATTCCGTCCGCGACATCTGGTCGGGCCGCAGGTAACGCCGCCGCGGATATTTCCAGAATACTGGGGTTCCCCACTTTTTCTGGCTGCTCTTTGTAGGAGCCACAGACTGCCCGCTGACGTACCCCACTGCGCTGTCTTTGGCGCGGACCCTCAACCAGGAACCAACGGCGTCGAGGAATTCCAGCTTCTCTCCTCGGCGCAGTGGCCGCACCGATTGGATGGCCTCCGGCGTCGCCCAAAGCTGGGCGTCGGGTACCGCCACAAAGAATTCCAGCGGGACGGCTACCTCCGGGGTCAGGGCCTCGGCCACCTGCGCGTCGCTCTGGCGAGACGTGGCTGGAATTTGCGGATTGCGGCCACGCAGCGCCGACCCTGCCAGGATCAGCACGGCCGCGCACGCCGCTTGGAGCCAGATATTCACAATCGGAGCCCCGCTGTTTCTTCCGACCAGGCACGGAGGCGAATGATCGACCAAGAGAAACGCCTCGACTCCGCTCTCACTGCCTGGGGCTGCCTCCACCGAGCAGTTGACGCTCGCGCGTCGGGTCCGAACCCGTTGACTTCGGAAACGGGCCACTCGGGAGGATCTCAGGCCTACCCTCAGGGCCACACCGAAGCCGGGACGGAGTCACGGGTTCTATGGAGGCGGGCGCTTCAGGGAGCCGGCGGGCGGAGGACCGCCAGACGGAGCGAGGGATCATGGCTCGTCGAAAGGACCTGGGGGTGCTGACGGTCTTGTGTGTCGCGCCTCACATGCTCGCGCACGTATTCGAAGACGTCCTCCAGTGTAACCACCCCGTCCTGATTCCGGTCAGCCCGGCCGCGCATTCCCTCGAGCAGATGCCAGGCGAAGACCCCGTGCCCGCCACCCCACTGTAGCCCACTTTGAGAGGTCTCGCCTGCCATGGCCGCGGTAAAGACGGCAACGCCGGGGGTGGCGTTGCGGATAGCGTCCTGGAATGCCTGGTTGATCCGTCCCGCAACCTCCATCCGCCAGCGGCAGGCATCGAGCAGAATCACTACGCGCTGCGCCAGCACCGTGTATCGCAGCGTGAGTTCGATATCGCGCATCGATATGGCGCTGCCGGGGAGGTTGCTCGTGTCCGCATCATAGGGCAGGAAATAGACATTCTCCAGTTGACTTGGGTCGGGCACGCCGTGCAAACCCAAGTAAAGCATCACCACATCGTCAGCTTCCGGTTTCTGGAGAAAGCCACGCAGCGCACCTTTCAGATTCGCGGCAGTGGCCTGCTCATTCGTGAGCAGCAGAACGTTATCTCTGGCATAGCCACCGCCCTGCGGTGTTTGGATGAATTCGGCCAAGCTCTGTCCGTCCCGGTCGGCGAAATCCATGGCGGGTACGCCAGGATCTTTGTATTTCGAGACCCCGACGATGACGGCCCACTTCTTGCCCAGGGCTCGGGCCCCGGCTGGCCCGCCCGCCTCGCTCGGACGCCGGACAAAGACGTAACGTTGCTCGTCGCTTCCGTCCTCCGCCACCGCCCGCACGGCGATGACATTATTGCCCGGCTTCAAGTCAACTTGTTGGTCAACAGTAAATTCCGTGCGCCCCCCGGGTGTGGGCGTGAGCTTACTTCCAGACACCAGATTCACCCCAGCCGTCGCGGGCAGCGGTTTGCCGTTCACCACAAGCTCGATTCCTTTCAACCCCTGAGCGTGCCGGGCGACAGCCCTGAATCTCAATTTGTCTGTGGCCACCTCGGCGCCGTCAGCGAGTTCAAGAATCTCAACTTTCGGCGCCGCCGCCGGCGCGGCCAGCGGTGCAGCGCCCGGCGGCGCTACCAAGGTCTCCGCGAGCCTTCCCACTGATTCCGTCAGATCCTCCAGTTCGCATTTTCGACACTGGATTTCCCGCACTCCGTCTATTCGCCCTGTCTCCACATCGACCAGAGACGTGGTGATGGTCATGGTTGTCCCCAGTCTGGAAAGACTGCCCATCACCAACTTCTGCACGTTCAGGACTCTGGCAAGCTGCACGGCCATGCTGGGATCCGTGCGCCCCGTGTGCTGAAATTCCTGTTCTTTAAGCAGGGCCTGGATTCTGCGGCGCTCGACCAGATTCACGGCCGGGTTAGTCGCCAAGCGGTTGTTGAGCTGATCGGAGATGGCGCGGCTGACATCGGCTTCCACCCCCAGATTGTCGAGGTCTAGCAACGCAAAGTGCAGCCGCGCCGAGGGCTTGACCAGCGGCTCGCGCGGACTGGTGATCACGTACTTCTGCCCTCGCAGTTCCACTGTATAAGTCGCCTTCGGATAAACCCCTTTAACCTCCAGGACATTCACTTCACCCTTTTCGTCCCCGTAGGCGAGCCACTTGCCGTTGGGGCTGAAGTGCACAGTCGTGATCTTCCCGGTAACAGGCACATTGGCCACCTGCACCGCGCGCTGGACATCCCACAGACCCACATAGGTTCGTTTTGTGTCGCGCTGCGCCACGGCCACGTAATTGTAGTCAGCACTCAGGGAAACGCTCACGGGTTCTGCAATCAGGTTCTCGATGACTTTTTCCGCCAGCCCCGTCTGCATGTTGTACAGCTTGAGGCGGTCGATGTAGATCAGGCCCATCCGGCCGGCCCCAAGACCACCGCGGTAGCCCGGCACTGTGGTCTCTTCCGTGCCCAGGATCAGCAGCTCAGCCCCTGGGCTGGTCGTTATCGAGGGGATGAAGCTGTCCGGCTCGAGCAACTGGCGCAGGCGGGTCTTCGCCTTTACGTCCCAATGCACGATTTGGCGGTCTTTGCCAACTGACACCAGGGTCTCGCCACGCCCCAAGAAAGCCAGAAAGGTAATCTCCTTGGAATGACCTCCTCGCAGCCGTCCCACTTCGCGGCCCAAGTTGAGGCTCCACAGGATGATTTCCCTGTCGGCGCCCGCCGAGGCCAACAGGTCGTCTGAAGGGCTGAAAGCCACTGCCAATACGGGCCCAGCGTGGCCAGTCAACTGCCTTGCCTGGTTGGTCTTCAAGTCCCAGACCGTAACCGTTCTGGACTCTGTGGCGGCAGCAAGGAAGGAGCCGTCCCCGCGGAAGGCCAACCCCACAACTCGCTTCCCGCCATGGGGCAGAGTGGTGATGACTCGCCGCTGCTGGACGTCGTACAGCACAACACTCGCGTCTTCGCCACCCACCGCCAACTGGGTGCCGTCAGAGTTGTAGGCAAGCGCCTGGACCTTGTGCGAGAAGGCAGGAAAGGAAGCGTAGTTCTGGTAGGAAATAAGTTCCGTTTGCGCCAGGGCAAGGGAAGCGGGAAGTACACACAGTAGCACCGCCATGCGCACGGGTCTACCGCGCATGCCACCCCTCGCGCCTCGCACAGTCAAACTCCCAACCCAACACCCGCTGCAATCAGCCCTGTTACTCTAACCACTAAAACACATAAGCAATGCCGAAGCGGAAGTCAATGACGTTGATCCGCCATGCTTCGTCCGCGAAGAAGTTCCGCGCATAGCCGGCATTGAAGTCAAACGCAATGTTTCTCTTGACGTAGTATTTCGCCCCTCCTGCGAACCGAAGAGCCGAGAAGTTCTTCACGTCGTGATGGTCGTACAGCCAGTACTCGGCACTCAGGTAGGGGACGGCCTTCCTCCCTTTAGCCGCGAAGTTGTACCGGCCGAAAGTGGTGAATCCGAACGTGGCCGCGGTATCCGTGTCCGCTCCGCCGACAATCGTAATCACCGGTGCCACGCCAACCTCCACTTTCTCGGTAGCATAGTAGCTTAGGCCCGCCGTAACCACACCCATTTCATATGTCACTCCTTCACCGGTGAACACCATCACCATGCCATTAAAGCTGACGGACTTGTCCCCTTTTTCGGCCTGCGCGGCCGCAGGGACGGCCGACAACGCCACAATTACCAAGACAAGCCCAAATATGTACGCGAACTTCTTGCTCATCTCTTCTGCCTCCATGTGTGGATGTTCCTCTGGCTTGTAACTCCGCTAGCATTGAGCCATCGTTCCTATTTCAATTACAGCAATCTGCGAGATAAGTCAAGCACAAGTTCTCAATTGCCAACTTCTTGCACTCCGTCGCCTGGGGCGGCCCTCGCACCTCACCTGGATGGGAAGAAGGGAAGCCATCCTCCCGCAAGGTAACCGGGCGGTTAACGTTTCAACTCCCTCACGAACTTTTCGTAGGTGTCCCGAATGGTGGGATTATCCGGCGCGAGCAGATAGGCGGCACGCAGTTCCTCGAGGGCTGCCGCGGCCTCACCCTTTTCAAATAGAGAAATGCCAAGGTTGTAATGCGCGGCCACCAACTTTGGGTCCAGGGCCAGGGCCTTGTGATATTCCGCGATGGCGCCTTCCAGATCGTGCTTTTCGTAAAGGGCGTACCCCAGGTTGTTGTGCACTTGGGCAGACTCAGGCTTGAGCCGCAGCACCTCACGGTACTCGCCGATGGCGCCGTCCACGTCACCCTTCTGACGAAGCACGACGCCCAGGTTGTTGTGGGTGTCGGCATCATCCGATTTCAGCCGCAGGGCCTCGCGGTACTCTTTTTCCGCCCCGTCCAGGTCACCCTGGTCGCGGAGCGCGTTACCAAGGTTCTTATGGGCATCGGGAAAGTCTGGCTGAAGGCGTAGGACCTCGTGATACTCAGCAACAGCACCTTTCACATCAGCCTTGTTCTGAAGGGCCAGTCCGAGGTTGTAGTGTGCCTGGGCGAAATCCGGATCCAGGCGCACCGCTTCCCGATACTCAATGATGGCCTTGTCCCCTTGCGCGCCCTCCCCCAGAACATAACCCAGCGCAAAATGCAGAGCAGCGTTCTCAGGTTCAAGCCGCAAAGCGGCACGATACTCTCGCTCCGCCTCTGGATAGGCTTTGCTGCGCGAAAGTTCTGCCCCGCGGCCCAGATGCTGTTCGACCGACTGTTCCCTCCGCTCCAAACCCAAATCAGGCTTTAATACCCTTGCCTCCCCCTGGGTGCGCAGAGTTCCGATGAGCACTTCCTCTGCGCCCGCGCCACGCAGTATCTCCAGATAGTCCTCGGTAACCTCAAAATCGATTCCGCGTTCTCTTACCAGCATCGCCACCCGCGTGCTGGAGACGCCACCAGCCAGCAGCGCCAGCACGTCCACTTTGTCTAGGAGCCTCCGCGCCCCGGCCCGTGCCTGTGGGGTAGCAAATCTCACCGCGCCCCCCAGGAGCAAGATCAGGAAGAACAGTGACCTGAATCGCAAAGCTAGCCTCCCCCTGGAAACTTGCGGCGCTTGACAATCCTTCCCCAAAATCCCGCAGCGCGCGCCGCCGTTTGGCAGGTTGTCTGCAGCATCCAACGAGCCGGTAGGACAACTCTTCACTGACTCAACACCTGGTCAAAAATAGCGTGAGTATATCACACGACCGCATGGCCAGATGGCCATCGAGAGACGAGTTGCTGGAAACGACGCGCGTCCTCCAGCATGGAGATATTGTTAAACAGGATATAACACGGCACGCGCGCTCGCGCCCATTCCAGCCGGTGCGCCAAATCGTCATCAGTATAGCGATGCCCCGTCTGCCCGTGAAGCCGGAAGTAGCCCAAACCCGCGGCAGCAGGCGGTTGCTAGGCCGGTCGCTTCAGGCAATTCCCCACCGCAGCAAAGTACTCAGACCTGCGCCCATCATACTCCAGAGGGCGTTTGACCGGATGGGGGTAAGAGCGTAGACTTGGTGACACGGGCGAAGGGAGACCACCATGGCGTCGCAGATGCCGAACGTGCTCGAAGCATTGGGGAGGGCAGAGGTTACCGGCGTCCGCCAGGCTGCCGGGTTGCAGGTGTTCAACCTGCGCTGGCCGACCGAAAAGCTTCACGACTATGCCACCCTGGACGAGGCGCTGGCGGAGCAGCTTCTCGACGTGACCGAGGTCAGCGAGGGCGGCAGTGTGCCGACGCTCAAGGTGGTCAACAAGTCACTCAAAATGGTCTTCCTCATGGCCGGCGAAGAACTGGTAGGTGGCAAGCAGAACCGCGTGCTCAACTCCAGCATCATGGTGCCCGCCAAGACCGCGACGCCCATCCCGGTGACCTGCGTGGAAGTGGGCCGGTGGGGGTACAAGTCCAGGAGATTCGGCAGCGGAGCCAGCTCCTCCCATGGCCACCTACGCATGATGATGTCGAAGCATGTGACGGGAAGCTACCGGGCAGTGGGCTCACCCCAGGCTGACCAGGGGGCCGTCTGGAATGAGATCGCGAGGAAGATGGACAAGATGGGTTCAAGTTCCTCCTCCGGCGCGCTGCACGATATGTACGCGGACTACGCGCGGAAGTTGGACGCCGTAACCAACAGCCTCCCCGCACCGGAGGACAGCAATGGCGTCGTCTTCGTGATTCATGGCAAGATTGCCGGCGCCGACTTGTTTGACCAGCCGGCCACGCTCAAGAAACTCTGGTCGAAGTTGATCAAGAGCTACGCCGCGGATGCTCTGGAGGATCCAAAGGAAGAATCCGCACCGCTCCCGGCAGAGCGCATCGCAGAGTGGCTGAAGTCCGCCAGCTCCGCCAAGCAGCAGTGGTTCGACTCCCCGGGTGTCGGCAAGGACGTCCGCATCGAAGACAAAAACCTGGTGGGCGCCACGCTAGTCGTTGAGGCGCATCCCGTTCACCTGGAGTTGTTCCGAGAAGAAGAGCCGGCCCCTGCGGAACCACGTTAGACGAGCGCGTTCTCAGCCTCTATCCCCCTGAAACTGCGTGGGTTACTGTAAAACGCGTCAGTTGCCCGGGCCGCCTGGTGCTCCGGGGACTTCGAGGTCCGCATAGCTCGTTGTCATCTTGAGGGAAACGCGGCGGTCATCCTGGCCAATCTCCACCGTCTCAAACGGGTTGGGTAGGTTAGGGTTGAGGTTTTGCCAGGCGAGCTGCTGAAACATCTTGAGGCCTTCAAAGACCTGCCGCGTGCTTGCCGCGGATTGGGACGTCGTACAATCCATCTTGATTTCCAGGCGAACCGCGTCGGCAGTCTCCACGCTGTAAACCAGCGCCTCCACAGACTGAAACGCTTTTCCCCAGTCTAGCTGGAGATTACCTTGGGCCGGCATCCAGGCCCGAAACCAGTCGGGGACCGCCTCGCCAATGGCTACGCCCCAGATGGGCGCTTCCGGCTTAGCTTCGCCCACCAGCTTGACGAAGCGCTCTTCCGAAGCGAGACTTGGAGTCTGACCCTCACGAGCTTCCAGCATGGTTGCCAGAGAGTTCTCTGTGCCAAAAGCACCCAGTGAGTCCTTCAGCACCACCAGGCAAATAGAAGCAGACTCGGTTCCCAGGCAATAGGCGGGCATATCGGCTATCGTCGTGGGCGACATACCACGCGCCGCCGCGCGGTCGGCAATCGCCTGGGCGGTGAAACTTCCGGCCACAAGGCCCTCCAGCTCCATCTTTGTCGAACCAGGCTGCCAGCCCAGCACGACTTCATCGATCTGACTCTCTTTCACTCCGAGTTGTGAGAACGATTCCTCCAACTCGCGGAGCCGAGGGCCAACATAACGCTGCCGCAGGCGTGCGTAGTTGGGCAGCGTGCGCAGTTTGGCCAGTCGCGAATACTCCAAGCGGATTGTCGGCGGCGGAAAACTCGCCAGAGACTCCTTCACCAGGGTTTGGGCTTGAGCTGCCCACGGCAGAACCAGCGCTTCCAGCACAAGCACACAAAAGCATAAACTCCACTTCCTCATCTTCCGCCTCCACAAATTCCAGCGTCACCCAGGCAAGCTCAAGGCTGGGCTCAACTTCGGCCAGCATCCGCGCCTGGGGAACAGCCCCCAGAACTTTGGCAGGTCTGGGGCCGCCCGTCAATGCCCAGCGCTCCCCGTCACCCCGCCGAGCTACACGGAGGCCGCGCTCGCAGCAAATTGCCCCGCAGGTTGCGGGCAGCGGCGCTCAATCTGGGTACGTCTTCCCCAGCCCACCTTCTATGCCCTTGCCCCCCGCCTACTTCAGAGCCAGTACTTCGCGGCGACCGGAACGCGTGAGGAAGGTCTTGACGCTGCCGGACGGGGCAAGCCGTTCCATCTCGCGGTTGGAGAGGGCCGGATAAGGAAAGGGCCTGTGACCCTCGCGGCCCGTGGCCAAAACAGTCAAGCTCTCAAGCCACCATGGCGTGTCAGCGCCCGCCGACAGGTAGGGCTCGCGGAGAAGGCAGAATAGGAAACCATCCGGCTGCAGGTAGGAAAACAAGCGCTCCGCGAGGCCCGGGAGCGTGTCCCGAGGAAGGAAATCCAACAGGTGCCAGCAGAAGATTATAGAAAGCGACCCCGCCGGGATAGGGGGCAACTGCGCAAGAAAATCAGTGAGGCGAAAGGCCGGGATTTTCCCTCGCCGGTCCCAGAACAGCTCGTCTCCGCGAAGCGCCGGGGTCACGAGGTCGCTTACATAAAGCTTCGCGCCGCGCCGCAGCAGAACATCGACTGTAGCCTGGCAGATGGGTCCACAGTCCAGAGTGTGGGGAGAACGAACGTCGTGAAGTTGCGCCCAGAGCCACTCGAGGGCGGCGCTGGCGTTGGCCGGGTCAGCCCCGGCACGTTTCGTCTTGGTTGCACCTTGCTGGCCGGCAGTGAGAGGCATCAAAAGCACTCGCTTGGGGCCGAGCTTGCCCGCCCCGGCGGGCTTGCTCCTTGCGGATTCGCAGGATCGGTGCGAATCATCGTACCTGGCCGCCAGGCGGTATTCGCTTCCCGCCTCCCCTCTTCCCCGGCGGCTGACCGCTGCCGCGCATCCCTACGCGCCGGCCTTGACGGCGTTGGGCAGGGGTAGGGAGCGGGATGCATCCTTGCCTGACTCGCGCAGCACGTCGATGCTGCCCTTGAAGTAAGCGCCGTCTTCGATGGCGATGCCCGCCGCAACCAAGTCGCCGACTACCTCGCCGGCCTTGCGAATCTCGATCTTCTCCCGGGCCGTGACGTTGCCGTTCATCGTTCCCTGGACAATCACCTGCCGGGCATGGATTTCACCCTTCACTTGGCCGTGCGGACCCACCGTCACGCAGTGTTCCTGAAGATTGATGGTTCCTTCGAAGTGGCCCTCAATCAGGAGATCCTCTTTCCCCGACAGATCCCCGCGCAGGACCACCGACTGGCCCAGTAGGGTCTGGTTGGGGCTGGAGGGCAACGCGTCAGAGACCCTCGGCATGGCTTCAATCATAGGCTTTTCCATTTTGGGAGTCGCAGGTGGAGCTGACAGCGGCTGCGCTTGCTGGGGCGTGAGCGACCGGGGTTTTTTCTCCCACCACATGACAGGCTCCATCCTGCGCGAAGGCCGGGCGGGGGCAATCCTCCTTTTTCCCCCTGGCCTCCTGCGTCTGGCATCTTAGCGCGCAGACGAAGCGAGCGCAATCACCCGTTATTGAAAATGTTTCCCTCACCCTAACTGCCAACGCAGCCTGCTCGCCTGGTGGTGAGCAGCCAGGCGTGCTATCCTCCGCCCGTACATCTTCCAGACGGGCTTCGGGCAGTGCGGCTTTGCCTCAGCCCGCAGCCTCTATGAGGGACAGATTCGCGCCGGACCGACTCGGAGGTGATCATGGCGAACGAAGAGGATGCCGGAATCGATCGAAGAGCGTTCTTACGGAACGTCAGCGCGGGGGCAGCAGCTCTGGCGAACGCTTCTTTCCTCCCGGCACAGCCCGGGGAGCCTCAGGCGCCGAGCGCGGCCACTTCGGCGCCGCCTACGCGCCGAGGGGAACACGCCGTCTATCGCGGCGAGAGGCTACGCGCCGTGGCTATGCCGCTGGGTGGCATCGGCACCGGCTCCCTCGCGCTGGCGGGTGATGGCGGCCTGCGGCAATGGCAGATTGTGCACAACGTCAATCACCTCGCGCACGTGCCGCATAGTTTCTTCGCCTTTTGGGCCAAGCCCGAGGAGGGATCGGGCGTGGCGCGCCTCCTGCAATCCTCCGCGCTGTATGACCAGGGCAACTTCGTGCCGCCCGCCACTAGCAACGACCATGTGGTCCCCCCCGAGTCCCGCCAGCTCCTCCAACAGCTTCCCGGAGTGAAAGAGCTGGAGTTCGCAGGCGAGTATCCCATCGCGCAAATTCGCTACCTCGACCCTGCCCTCCCCGCCGAGGTTTCTCTCGAAGCGTATTCGCCCTTCATTCCGCTCAATGCAAAAGACTCCGGGCTCCCGGTCATCGTCTTCGAATTCAAAGTCAAGAATCCGGGCCCAGGTCTACTGCGGGCATCGCTTCTCGCCACACTCCAAAACCTGGTGGGCTGGGATGGACAAAGTCCCATTGTAGGAGTTGAGAATTTTGCCTATGGGTCGAACCGCAACACCCTGGCGCGCTCCAAAGGTCTGACAGCCATTGAGCTTTCGAACCCGCGCTTGCCCGGCGACTTCCCTTTTCAGGGCCGGCTGGCGCTCGCAGCGCTGACGGAACAGGCCAGCTACCTTACCCAGTGGGACAACCTGGAACTTCTGTGGAGAGATTTCTCGGAAGACGGCGCATTGGCCAATCGCGAAGGCGTAGACCCGAGTGCCGCGGGCCGCACCTGGAATAGCGCATTGGCCGCACCCCTGGAACTCAAAGCAGGAGAAACAAAAAGGGTCGTGTTTCTTGTCGCTTGGTTTTTCCCCAACCGCTATGTCAACTGGGACC
>Ga0315289_10003205_pt1 | contig 24863 bp, 18 predicted proteins | sample YL17G11_40_MG_FD_203452 | JGI IMG/M metagenome (GOLD analysis project Ga0315289, IMG submission 203452) | Sediment microbial communities from Yellowstone Lake, YNP, Wyoming, USA - YL17G11_40 | ecosystem: Environmental > Aquatic > Freshwater > Lake > Sediment | place: USA: Wyoming | collected...
TGCGCACCGCCTGGATCAGCGAGTCATAGACCTCCTGCGAGTCCTCGCAGTAGATCTGGATCCAGCCGCTGTCACGCGCGCCCATGCTGTCGGAGTGATCGCAGTGGATGTTGAGGGGTGCGGACAAGGTGCGATTGACCATGGGCATGACGATAGGCAGGCGCAGGCCCGAGGCGATGTAGAGCATCTCCCACATCAGCGCCAGGCCCTGGCTGGAGGTCGCGGTCATCGCGCGCGCCCCCGCCGCCTGCGCCCCGATGCAGGCGCTCATCGCCGAATGCTCGCTCTCCACCGCCACCATCTCGGTGTCCACGATGCCGTCGGCGACGAACCCCGAGTAAAGCTGCACGATCTCCGTCTGCGGGGTAATGGGATAGGCGGCCACGACATCGGGATTGATCTGGCGCAACGCCTCTGCCGCCGCCTCATTGCCCGTCAGCGCTCTCAGCGTCTTCTCCATCGCATATCTCCTATGTTCATCCGCAGATTACGCAGATCTCGCAGATCGATCCGTCGGAATCCCATCTGTACTACTAACCCCCGAATCGTCTGTTTTTCGCCCAAGAGTTCATGCCGCTTCTTTCCTCGGTGTCCGGGCATGGAACCACAGATCAACACAGATGGACACGGATGAGCAGTAGGGGCGCAAGGCCTTGCGCCCTTACTTGGCGGCCAAGCCGCGAAAACGTCGTCCCCAATTGCCTATCTGCGTTCATCTGTGTGCATCTGTGGTTGATTGGTCGCGGCCCCTACGTGGCCGCGCTAGGAAATCTGTGATTGTTTCTCCCGGATTCATCGGCGTTCCCTTCGACCGGGCTCAGGGCAAGCATCGGCGGCTACTTCTTTTCATTCTCCCGCAGCTCGGATTCCGGGACCATGGTGATTGGCGGGAGATCCCAGACCCGCACGGTATTGTCCAATGACCCAGAGACGGCCCGCCGCCCGTCGGCGGTGATCGCCACGCCCATCACAGTGTCGGTATGTCCTTCAAGCATGGCGATCAGTCTGCCCTCCTCCAGGTCCCAGAGCCGCACGGTCTTGTCAGCGCACCTGGAGACGGCTCGTCGCCCATCGGCCGTGATCGCCACGCCCCAAATGCTTTCGGTATGCCCCTCCAGCGTCGCAATGAGCTTACTTGCCTCCAGGTCCCAGACCCGCACAGTCTTGTCGTCCGCACATGAGATGGCCCGTCGGCCATCGGCGGTGGCCGCTACTCCCGACACCGTGCCGGCGTGCCCCTCAAGCGTGGCGATCAGCCTGCCTGCCTCCAGGTCCCAGACCCGCACGGTCTTGTCAGAAGAGCCAGAGACGGCCCGTCGCCCGTCCGCGGTGATAGCTACCCCCGAGACCCAGCCAGTATGTCCCTCAAGCGTTGCGACGTGCCCTTGCGCGCGGAAAGCTAACCTAAGGATAGGATCGGCTCCGGCGCGCGCCTCAAGCCTGGGAATGAGTCTGCTCGGCCCCAAGTTCCAGACCCGCACGGTCTTGTCATAGGAGCCGGAGACCGCCCATTGCCCGTCCGCGGTGATCGCCACTCCCGCCACCCAGTTGGTATGCCCTTCAAGGGCGCTGACGAGTCTGCCGACCTCCAGGTCCCAGACCCGCACGGTATTGTCGGCGGAGCCAGAGACCGCCCGTCGCCCGTCGGCGGTGATCGCTACGCCATAGACAGTGCCGGTATGTCCCTCAAGCCTGGCGATGAGTCTGTATGCCTCCAGGTCCCAGACCCGCACGGTCCCGTCATTGGAGCCGGAGACGGCTCGTCGCCCGTCGGCGGTGATAGCCACTCCCAGGACCCAGGAGGTATGCCCTCGAAGCACTGCCACCGGCTGCACCTGTTGCTCCACACCGCCCGAGAACGTCACAGGGCCTGGCGCCGGACGACAAGCCGCCAGCAATCGCGCATACTCCTCCTGCGACTTCTTTCGCCAGTCCAGGTAGGCGAACTGCTTGAGCGTGTCCTTGATCTGGGCATCATCCAACCGCAGGGGCACGAAGCGGCGCTCAGCGTTGGTCGGATCGCGGAACAATGCCGTATGACGTTCGAGGGTGACCCATTCGGACGCGAAGGCGTTCTTAGACATGCACAGCACGAGCGCGCGTGACTGCTCCAGCCCCTGTTCGATCTTCAGGCTAACCATGTCACCGGGTTCGATCTCCCATTCATCGAACCAGACACGCAGCCCGTCGGCCTTGAGCCGCTCGGCCAGCTCGCGCACCACCGGCTTATCCTTTGAGCTATAGCTCAGAAAAACGTCGTATGTGAAATCACTGCTCATCTGTCTACCACGGAGCACCCGCCTCCGCGTAGGGGCGCAGCATGCTGCGCCCCTCCACTGGGCAGGCGCAGAAACCACAAAGACGTGCCCGTAGGGGCGCAGTTCGGTGTGCCCTGTTGGGCGGGATGAATCCCGCCCCTACATTCGGAGTCCATCAGCGTTCCCTTCGACCGGGCTCAGGGCAAGCATCCGCGGTTACTTCTTCTCCTGTTCGCGCAGCTCCGATTCCGGCGCCATGGTGATGGCCGCCGCCTTGGGCGGGCATTCGCGCGCACAGATGCCGCAGCCCTTGCAGTGGTCGAGGTCTAGCCCCACCACCTTGCCGTCCTCGACGATCACCGCCGAGTCCGGGCAGAATATCCAGCACCGCATGCACTGTGTGCATTTCTCCGGGTCGCGCACCGGCCTCAGGGTCCGCCAGTCCCCGGTCTCGTAGCGCTGCGCGCTGCCCGGCTCGACAATCAGTCCCCCGCGCGGCAGCTCGCGCCAGCCCGGCTTGCGTCCCGCGAGCTCGCATTCGGCGGTGGTTTTCTCCTTTTCGCCTGTCGTCATTCGCCCCGCACCTCCTCGTAGCCGCGCCGCATCGCCTCCAGGTTGCCCTCGATGACCTCGGGCTTGGCGCGAAACTTCTTTTCCAGCCGCTTGCGCGAGTCCTCGACCAGCGTCTCCAGGTCAAGCACCCCCGAAACCTTGGCCAGCGCCCCCAGCATCGGGGTGTTCGGGATGTTGCGCTTGATGGTCGCCATCGCGATGGCCGACGCGTCCACGGCATAGACCTGGCGCCCCTGCAATCCCAGCTTCTCGCGTATCTTCGCCGGCTCCGTCGGCGTGTTGACCAGCAGCTTGCCGTCCGCGGGCAGCCCCTGGGTCACATCCACCGAGTCCAGCAGCGTAGGGTCAATCACCACCACCACGTCGGGCGCGGTGACGTGGCAATGCAGCATGACGGGGTGATCGCTGATGCGGTTGAAGGCCTGGATCGGCGCGCCCATGCGCTCGGCGCCGTACTCGGGGAAAGCCTGCATGTACTTCCCGGTCGCCAGCACCGCCTCTCCGAGCAGCAGGGCCGCAGTCTTGGCGCCCTGGCCGCCGCGGCCGTGCCAGCGGATCTCCAGCATCTCCTTGGCCTTGGTCGTCACACGTTCCTCCTTAGACCCGAATTATGCGTATCGAGCGTGCAGCCTTCACTCAGCAGGTGATCGCAGCCGAGATCACAAACCAGCCTTACGCATAATTCGGGTTAGACGGTCTAACAGAACTTCTGCTCGCGCAGGTGTCATTCCGAGCGTAGCGAGGAATCTTGGTTCCGCCGACCCCACCAAGACCCTTCGCGGAGTTTACCCTGAGCGAGGACAAGATCCTTCGCTTCGCTCAGGATGACATGAGCGAAGGGCTCAGGGTGACAGACTTGCACGCCTACATCTCCGTGCGGCCCTGGAGCGCCCGGGTGATGGTGAGCTGATCCGCGTAGTCGAGATCACCGCCCACCGGCAGCCCCAGCGCGATGCGCGTGACCTTGACCCCGAGCGGCTTGAGCACGCCCGCGAGGTAGGTCGCGGTGACTTCACCCTCGACCACGGGATTGGTGGCGATGATGACCTCCTGCACATTGCCGCCGCGCACCCGCTCCAGAAGCTCCTTGATGCGCAGTTCCTCCGGCCCCACGTTGTCGAGCGGCGATATGAGGCCGTGAAGCACGTGATAGAGCCCGCGATATTCGCCGGTATTCTCCATCGCCAAGAGGTCGCGCGGCTCAGCGACCACGCAGATGAGGGCGCGGTCGCGGCGCTCGTCGGCGCAGATGGCGCACGGATCGGTGTCGGTGAAATTGAAGCACTGCGAGCAGTGGCGGATGCTCTGCTTGACCTCGATGATGGCCTCGGCGAGCGCGCGCCCCTCCTCCTGCGGGCGCTCGAGGATATGGAAGGCCAGGCGCTGGGCGGACTTGGGGCCGATGCCCGGCAGCCGCTCCAGCTCCTCGATCAGCCTGGCCAATGGCTTGGGATAGTATCTCATTTGGTGATCCCTAAATCCGGTGACTTGCCGCAACCCATCATCTGCCGCAGATGGGCGCGGATAGACGCGGAACAACTGCTACGGCCCAAAGAGGCCCGGGATTTGCAAGCCGCCGGTCAGCTCGGCGGTTTTCTGCTGCTGCATCTCCCGCGCCTTGCCCAATGCCTCGCGCACCGCGGCCAGCACCAGGTCCTGCAACATCTCCACATCATTAGGGTCCACGGCCTCGGGCTTAATCTTGATCTCCACCAGGTCGCCCAGGCCCGATGCCGTCGCCTCCACCATCCCTCCGCCGGCGCTCGCCTGCACCCGCTGCGCGTCTAGCTCCTGCTGCAACCGCTGCATCTTCTGCACCTGCTCGGCCAGCATTTTCTCCAGGTTCCCCAGTTTGAACGGATTCATGCGCCGCTCCCTTCTCACCCCAACGCAGCGGCTGAGCCCGTGCGCGCCGGCGTGCCCCGCCTCGCAGCCGACACCGGTCAGACGATCTCGCTGCCAGGAAATATTGACATGATGTTGCGGATATTATCGTCGTCGGCCGCGCCTGCCGAAGCCTGCTCCGGGCCCACGAGCCGGTATTCGAGGGCGATTTCCCTCCCGATTTCCGCAGCGACTAATTGGGCCATGGTTTTCTGGCGTTCGGGCGACTTCATCTGATCCAGGTGAAACTCATGGTTGAACCCCAGCACCAGCCGATTGCCATCAAGCTCGATCGGCGAGCTTTCCGCGAGAAACGCTGCCAGGGCCGACTGCTTCTGCGCCCGCAGCTTCTGAAGCATCGCCGGCCAACGCTCCTTCAACACTTCCAGTGAGACCTCACCCTGATCCGCTTGCGCGCCGACCTCCGGCGATGGTGCTGCGGCGCTCGTCTCCGCGCGTCTTGCGCGCGCGGCCTTGGGTGGCTGCTTGGCGGGAACCTGTGCCGGCTGGACCGGCTCAACCGCCGGCGGGGCCTCGACCGCCGGCGACGCCAGCCGCACCATCGCCAGTTCCAGGGTCAGCCGCTGCTGCTCGCTGCGCCGCAGTTCGCGCTCGGCGTCACTGAGAATCTGCGCCGCGCGGACGATGTCGCGCTCCTGGAGCTTGCCCGCCTGCGCCTTGATGCGCTCCGCGCTGCCCTCGGGCATCACCACCAGCTCGCTCCCGCGCCGGCACACGCGCAGCAGCAGCAAATCGCGAAAATGCCCCACCAGGTCGGTCGCCAACTGCCGCAGATCGCGCCCCTCATCCACTGCCTTTGCCACCAGGTGAAGCGCCTGGTCCAGATTGTGTCCGGCGATCGCATCGGCGAAATCGGCCAGCAACTCGGTATCCGCTGCGCCCACGATATTCTGAATGTCTCCAACCGAGATCTCTTTGCCCGCGTACGCAATCGCCTGCTCCAGCAGGCTCAAGGCGTCGCGGGCGGAGCCGGTGGCCGCACGCACCAGCACGGCGGCCGCTTGCTCGTCAAGCGCCACGTTTTCCTGCTGCACCACCCGCGTGACCAGAGCCATCAAGTCCGCCGCCGCGAGGCGCCGGAAGTCATAGCGCTGGCAGCGCGAGAGCACGGTCGCGGGCAGCTTGTGCGGCTCGGTGGTGCAGAGAACGAAGACGACGTGGCTCGGCGGCTCTTCCAAGGTCTTCAGGAACGCGTTGAAGGCCGAGGTGCTGAGCATGTGCACCTCGTCCACGATATAGACCTTGTAGCGGGCGGCGGCGGGGGCGGTCTGGACGCGCTCGCGCAGCTCGCGGATGTCGTCCACGCTGGTCTTGCTGGCGGCGTCAATCTCGATGACATCGAGGGCCGAACCCTGGGCGATGCGGCGGCACGAATCACACACGCCGTCGGGCTCCGGGGTCGGGCCGCGGTCGCAATTAAGCGCCTTGGCGAGCAGGCGGGCGGTAGTCGTCTTGCCGGTGCCGCGCGGCCCGGCGAAGAGGTAAGCATGGGCGATGCGTCCCTCGCGCACCGCGTTGCGCAACGCGCGAGCGACGTGCGGCTGCCCGACCAGCTCATCGAAGGTCTGGGGACGGTATTTTCTATACAGCGCCAGGTATGCCATCTATCGCTGCCGCGGCGGCGCAGGTCCGGGGGTCAAGCGGCGCCATCTTGCCGCGGGTGTGACCTCGAAAGGTGGGGCGCGGGCCGATTGACCCCTCCCCTTTCAGCTCGTGCTACGTAGCGAGCCTACTCCGCCGTAGTAGCCTACGGCTACAAAGGCCGGAAGCTACTTCGCAGAGTAGCAGGGGAGCATGAAGGCGGGGGTGAAATGGTGGCGCAGCCGTCCCGGCTGCGAAATAATCGGCAGGCGAGGCGCCTGCCCCACCAGCCCACCCTCACCCGGCCTCTCCCTGCCAGGGAGAGGAGTTCACGCGCCCATTCCAATACTCACCGAAAACGGTCACACCCTGGTCGCGCCCGCCGCCCAAAAGGTTAAGGTGTAAGGCACCTGCCCGCCAACCAAGGGCCGACAAGCCAGCCGCCGGCTGGCAAGCCTGGGGCGGGGCGGCCCGCGCCTTACACCTTAGCCGAAAACTGATCGTGCACCTGCCTTCGACTGCGCGCACGGAGCGGAATCGGCGTAGTTAGCTCCGGCCAGGCTGACTGCGGCACCCGCGTGTCCTCGCTTACCGCTGCTTCCTTCCGGACCTGACGGGGTTCGCGAGCACGCGTCGCGCAGGGCCCAACCTTCATCACCACTTGCGCCGCCCGGCCCCCACACGGGCAGCCTCGGGCAGGAGTTCGACCCCGCTATAGCGGATTGCGGGTACAGGGCACCGCTAGCTCCCCGTCTAGCACGATCAGCGAATCAGTGCCAAAGCTTGCTGGGGCCTGCCTTCTCCCGAAAGCGCGACCAATTGCATGATAGCACATCCGCATGCGGACGGCAACACCGCGCAGGGAGGGGTGTGACCTCCGAGTGTTGGTTTCGCCCGCAGCCAGATGCCGGTCGCCGAGCCATGGAGCGGCAGGCGCCTCGCCTGCCAAACTGGACGGACACAGCCGGGGGCGGCTGTGCTCCATACGGATACGCTACCCCAGACCAACAGAACTCGCTCACACCCCAGGGAGGGGTGCTTTCCCGCGGAGTGGAGATCGGCCGGCACGTCGCCAGGGGCGCAACGCGGCGGGTTCGAGGATCACGGTCGGCCCAGCAGCAAATCGGGCACTGGGTGCAAGCTGGCGACAATGTGGTCGGGAGCATTCACATCCGGGGTGGCGGGGTCGCCGGCGCGATTGACCCACACGGTGACCAACCCCGCCTGGTGCGCTGGAAGGATGTCAGATTCCAAGGAATCGCCCACGTGCGCTGCCTGCGTCACCTCGCACCCAGCCTGGCGCACCGCATGGGAGAAGATCTGCGGGTCGCGCTTCGCGTAGCCGGTTTCTCCCTCAATGATCGCCACCGACAATAGCCCGCGAAGGTCAAGCAACGCCAGCTCCTCGTTGACGATGCCGGGGCTGCCCTCGGCGATGACGCCCGCGCGCGTTCGCCCCTGCAAGGCTTGCAGCGCAGGCAGCGCGTCGGGAAACAGCCTCAGCGCGCGCATGCGCGATAACTGGTAATGAAGGGCGACCGCGTGCGCGAGTATGGGATTGGCCACCCCGCATTTCTCCAGCGCGCGCTCCCAGACCCGATAGTCCCGCTCCTCCAGGCCGCCCCTGGCGATAAAGCGGCTGGCGGTCCAGCGCCTGGCTTCATCCGCGGCGTGGCGCGATTCGCGCACGTAAGCCTCGCGCAGGCCAGTAACCGTCAGCGCCTGGGCGTGGCTGACAGCATAGTCACAGGCGCTATTGATGCCCGCCTGGGCCGCGGCCTGGTAGTCGCACAGCGTATCGCCAACATCGAAAAAAACCGCTTTGATCATGACCGGCCGCCCTGTGCTCGGAGAGAGGCTTGCCCACCCGCTGCCGGCACAAGGATCACGCCCCCCTCACTCCCGCTTCTCCCTGAGCGTCCTGAGGTCTCGCTCCACGGCGGCGAGCTCCTCGCCGAAGGCCGTCCAATCGCCCTGGCGCAGCCGATCCTGCGCCTTGGCGTAGTGGTCGAGAGCGGACTGGACGAGCTGCCGCACCGATTCGGGGACCGCGGGCGCCTTGGGCGCCGCCGCGGGCGCGGGTGCGCCGCGCGCGGTCACTTCTGCCCCAGGCGACACGCCCACTGGCGCACCGAGCGCGGCCGCAAGCGCCTCGTCGAGGGTCTCACGCATGACCACGGTGGCATCACCCTCGACCTGGCCCACGGCGACGATGACCCGCTTGAGCTCGGGAATCTCGCTGTCCTGGGCCTTCATGAAGAGCGGCTCGACGTAAAGCAGGGATTTGCCCACCGGGATGACCAGCAGGTTGCCCCTGACAACGTCAGAGCCTTTGCCGCGCCACAAGGTGAGGTCGGCGCTGATATTGGTGTCCTGCTCGATGCGAGCCTCGACCATCATGGGGCCGAACACGGTCTGCTGGCGCGGGAAGCGAAAGACGAGGATCTGGCCGTAATGGGCCGGGTCCGAGCGCGCGCACAGCCAGGCGATCATGTTGGGCTTGCCGGCCGGGGTGTAGGGGCGCATCAAGATGAACTCGGTATCCTGCTCATCGGGCAGGCGCGTGACCAGGTAGTAGGGCGGCATGAAGGCTTGCTGCTCGCCGAACTCGCTGGCGCCACCCTTCTGGGTGGACTGTCGGGCGATATCCCACTTGTCTTCCTTGGAGTAAAAGGTGCGGGGGTCCTTCATGTGATAGGTCGCGTACATGGTGCTCTGAAGCATGAAAAGGCCCTCGGGCCAACGCAAGTGGGGCCGCAGGCCTGCCGGCATTTCCTCGAACGGACGAAAAGCGCCGGGGAAGACGGCGGCGTAGGTGCGGATAATGGGGTCATTGGGCTCGGAGACGTAGAACGTTATCGTCCCGTCGTAGGCGTCGGTAACAACCTTCACCGAGTTGCGCAGGTAGTTCACCCGGACCGGCCCCGGAGCGGGCTCGGAATAGGGGTAGCGATCGGTGGTGGTATAGGCGTCGTGGATCCAGTAGAGCCGCCCGTCCTCACCGATGACCAGGTAGGGATCGTTGTCATACTCCAAGAACGGCGCGATCAGCCGGGCGCGCTGCTTGATATTGCGGTTCATGAGCAGCTTGCTTTTGGCGGTTACATTGCCCGAGACCAGGATGTTGACCTGGCCGAAGCGCAAGGCGGCGGCGGTGCGAACCAGGCCGTTGGAGAACGGAATGCCGCCAGCGCCCCGATAGGTGGTCGTTTCCATGCGGCTGAAGGTGGCGTAGTCCTGCTCCTTGATGGTGGTGTTGACCAGGCTGTAGTCGAGGTTGGTCTCGCCGAAGTAGATCTGCGGCCGCGTGATCTTTATCTCCCGCACCTCGGACTCTGGTGGCAGATCACGTACCAGCATCACCGGCAGCCCCTCGGGGGTCATCCGGTTCACCGGGGAGAGGACGAGGCCGTAGCCGTGGGTGTAAAGCAGGCGCTCGTTCTGCCACGTCTTGCTTTGCTCGGGGAGCCCCTCCAGCGCGAGCTCCCGCGCCGAAAGCATCACCTGGCGGTAATCGCGGTTCATGACATAGCGGTCAATATCCACGTCCTGGAAGCGATAGTAAGGGCGCAATTCCTGGAGCTTGCGAAAGGTTTGCAGCAGCGGCGCCCAATCCCACAGCCGGATGTTCTGCACCACCCCCGGACTCGCGGCGAGCTTCTGCGCGGTGAGGGGCTCAAGCTGGCGCACGTCGCGCTCCAAGATGCTGTCGAGCTGATACGCCCGCCGCGTGAAGTTGATGCTGTTCTCGATATAGGGCCGCTCTTTCGCAAACTCGTTGGGCTGCACCTGAAAGCGCTGGATCGCCGCCGGGTAGATGACGTTGACCAGCAGCGACGAGGTGACCAGGAAGCCAATGGCCAGGATCGGCAGCCACAGCCCGCGAAAGTGAATGTTGACCAGCACCGCGAGCGCGCACAGGGCCGCGATGACCATCAGCACGTGATACGCGGGAAGCTGGGCGTGGTGGTCGGTGAAACTCACGCCATAGGCGACCCCGCGCGCCGAGTAGAGCAGATGCCAGGCGTCGAATTGATAGCCGAGGATCTTGGCCAGCAGAATGAGCCCAATGATCACCGACAGGTGCGACTTGACATGAGGGGCAAAAGCGGGCACCCCGCCCAGGATGCGGATCGCCTTGTCGAGGTAGTGCACGGCGGCGGCGATGATGAGGACTGCAAAAAGCGTGAGGTACATCCACTGCCAGAGGTATTCGATGAACGGGAGCTTGAAAACGTAGAAACTGATGTTGCGGTGAAAGATGGGGTCGGCGTTGAGGAACGGGACGGCATGGCGGTAGCAGAGGAACTTCTGCCACTGGTTGGCGGCGCCGGCGCCCACGCCGTAGCTTATCAGCGCCACGAATGCGCCAAGCGCGAGCAGGAGATAGCGGCTCACATACTGCTCGAACATCTCCGCCGCCTGGCGGCGGAAACGGCTCTCCGCTTCATACCAGGAGGTGGTGGGGGCGAGACGACGCGCCAGCCAGGCATTGGCCATGACGAGCACAAAGAACGCGGCGCCAAAGACGAACCCCAGCCCGACCTTGGTGAGCAGGATGCCCCAGAAGATCTGGCGGTACTTGACCTCGCCGAACCACAGCCAGTTCAGGTATAGATTCGGCGCCACCGAAGCGATAATCCACAGGGCGACGGCTGCGACGACAATCCAGATCCAGACTCGGCGTCTCATGTGAGTTATCCTCTACCTTCCCGGCCCCAGCCAGCTACCGCGAGACCTGGTTGGTCTCTTCTGTGGTCGCGCCGCTCAATCCTGCTTGCTCGGGCGCGCGCACGGTAATCGCTGCGCAGGCGGGATGGCGCGGGGTCGCGGTCCGCGCATGGAAACGAGCGTTTGCTCCCAACGCCAGAGTTGCGACATCCTGACTGTGGACTCTATAGGCAATTGTGCATGTTCATGTTATGGATGCGAAAGTATGGTATAAGTTGGGCGGCGCCACAGTGCGCTCCGGGCAGCGCGCCCGGAGCAGCGAGGCCGCCCCGCGTCCGCTGGGGTGCGCGTCAGGCGTGAAAAGGCGCGCTGTCGCGCGTAGGACATACCGACGCGGAATAACTGATGGAGACGAGGGGCACATGCATACACTCAACTTCAGGGCCTTAGCGCCCGCGCTTACGCTTGTCTGCGCCGCCACCGTTGGATTGGCGCTGCCCGCGGCTGCGGCCGGCGATGATACGGCGGCGGCCTCCCCCGGGACGGTCGAAGTCCGGTCGGCGGCGCCGGAGTCCGGCGTGCCCGAGAATCCCGCCGCGCTGGAGGCGCCCGAACTGCTGCTATTCCAGGAGATCCCCGTTGTGGTTACAGCGTCGCGCGTGGAGCAGCGAGTCACCGAAGCCCCTGCCAGCGTCACCGTCATCACGCGAGAGCAGATCCTCAACTCGGGCGCGATCAGCATCGCCGACATCCTGCGCATGGCGCCGGGGGTGGATGTGATGCAGAATGCCGGCGCCAACTGGGACGTGAGCATTCGGGGATTCGCGCACATCGGGTCCAACAAGGTGCTGGTGCTCATTGACGGCCGCACCGCCTACAATGATTTCTACGCCAGCGTCAACTGGTACGAGCTGCCGGTGGTGCTGGAGGACATCGAGCGCATCGAGATCATTCGCGGCCCGCTGTCATCGCTGTGGGGCGCCAATGCCCTGCTGGGCGTGATCAACATCATCACGCGGTCGCCGGCCCAGTCCGAAGGCACCCTGGCCACCGCGCAGTACGGCACGCGCGGCACCTTGCGGGCAACTGTCGTCCACGGCGGGCACGTGGGCGATTCGGGGGTGTCCTACAAAGTGAGCGCAAGCCAGGAAGAAGTGGGCCAGTGGACGCCCTTCCGACAAGGCGCGCAGTCCCCTATCGTGGACAACCGCAAAGCGGGTCAAGTGAGCAAGGCGAATCTCACTACCGAGTGGATTGATGGTCGGGGAGCGGCCTGGGCGGCATCGGCCGGCACTAGCGACGGCGATGTGGTCTTGCTGCTAGACCTGACGGGCACTCACAAGCTGTGGGATGAAAGAACTGGCTACCTTATGCTCGACTACCGCCGCAACGACCTGGACCTTCGGGCATACTGGAATAGCACCCAGCTCGACTATATGCAGACGGGCTGGCCGATGGCGTCAATCATCCGTTCCAACCTGTATGATCTGGAGGCCCTCAAGTATCAGGGCTTGGGCCGTCACAATCTAGTCTATGGCGGAGCTTTCCGCCACAAGGGGCTAGACCAGGCCGGGCTGCTGCTGTTGAGCGGGCCAAAGCAGCAAGACCTGTGGGCGGCCTATGTGGAGGACGACTGCCGCGCGTCGGCCAAGACTCGGCTGGTGCTGGGCACGCGCTACGACCACGACCCGCTGGCCGGCGGGCGCTTGTCGGGCCGGGCCACTGCCATGTACGACCTTTCTCCCGACCGCACGCTCCGCTTCTCCGTCGCGAACGCGTTCCGCAGCCCCAATTTCCTGGAGTCGTACTTGCAGGTGGTAAGCGCCCGGCTGTTCGGCAATACCGACCTCAACCCGGAGAGCGTCACCTCCTACGACCTCGAGTACCGGGCCCAGTTGTCGCCGGCGACCAGCGCCAGCGTCGCCGCGTATTACAGCCAACTGGAGGACCTCATCCACGTGCAACAGATCGCGGGTCCCCCCAGCATCCAGCTCTTCAGCAACCTGGGAGGCGCGCGCGCCCGCGGCGTGGAGCTGGAGGTTGCGCACACCTGGTCGCCCACGCTCTCGGGCTTTGCCAACTACACCTACCAGTCGCTGACCGGAGACTCTCTGATCGTGCGCGACCGGCCGGATGTGATATACTCGTCCCCGCGCCACAAAGCCAACCTCGGGTTTACGCTCGCCGACCCCGAGCGGGACTTGAACGCCAGCTTGCTGCTGAATTACCGCGACCGCACCAGCGGCGGCGGCCTCAGCTCCGGGCCCTACATCCTGGTCAACGGCTACCTCGGTAAGCGCGTGGGCGATGGGGCGGAGGTGGGCCTAGCTTTCTTCAACCTAGCCAACCGCAGGCACCAAGAGTACGTGGAGGGCGATGTCATCGGTGCCCGCATTATGGGGAGCGTCAAGTGGCAGTTCTAGCGCGCTCCGTGGTCCGCGGTCGGTAGTCCGCACCAGCAACGCACCGCGAACCTCGCACCACGCGCCACGGACTGCGAACTACGAATACCCGCCGGGGCCGGTCATCACGACCGCCCCGGCGGTTGCTCTTGCGGCTCGGCGAGTGGCAGGCGAACAACGAAAGTCGCCCCCGCCCCCGGCTCGGAGCGCGCTTCGATGGTGCCGCGGTGGGCCTCGATGATTTGCTTGCAGATGGCGAGGCCCAAGCCGGTGCCGTAGGGCTTGCCATAGCTGGCGAAGGGCTGGAAGAGACGGCCCTCCATTTCGGGGGCTACGCCGGGGCCGGTGTCAGAGCAGCGAATCTCAACATATCCGCGCTCGCACCGGCTGGCAATGGTGAAGACGCCGGCGTCGCCCATGGCATCGCGGGCATTGGCGGCAAGGTTGAAGATGACGCGGTTCAGCCGCGCGGCATCAATGCGCACCGGCGCCGGGCAGTTGAGGTCGAGGACAAGGCGGATGTTCGAGTCGCGCAGCTCGCGCTCGAGCTGAGGCCGAACCTGGTGCAGGTACTGATCCACGCTCATGCTGCGCAGTTCCAGCTCCGTCTGCTCGCCGCGCGCATAGTCCAGCAGGTCGCGGGCCATGTCCGCAATCCGCTGCACCGACTCGACCAAGATGGCGGCGAACTCGCGGCGCTGCTCCGGGGGCAAATCCTCCTCGGCGAGCAGGGGCGCGTAACCGCGGATGCTGGTGAGGGTATTCTGGATGTCGTGGACGATGGTGCTCGCCATGCGCCCGATGACGGCCAGGCGCTCCTGATCGCGCACGCCTTCCAAGTGCTCGGCCATCTGGTTGAACTCCGCGGCGAGCTGTTCCAACTCGTCGCCAGTGTGCACCTGTAGTCGGTATGAGAAATCGCCTTCGCCGATTCGGCGCGCGCCGACCCGGAGGTCGCGGATAGAGCTCAGGATGCCGCGCGAGGCCAGCGCGGCCAAGCCCAACGCAACCGCGATGCCGACGCAGAGCCACACCAGCAGCGCCAGCAGGCTGCGAGCCTCGAGGCGGGCGGCCTCCGCCTGCATCCGATCAACCACCCGCTGCAACTCGGTCAGCGGCGAGCCCGCGACCAGCATGCCCACCACGGCGCCGTTAACATCGCGCAGCGGGGCGGCGGCGGCGTTGAGCTCCACCCCGGTGGATGCCAGTCGCTCGGTGAAGCGGCGTTTGCCCTGGTGGAGCACGGGGGCAGCGAATTCGCGCGGCAGAATCTGCCCGATGATGTGTCTGCGATCGGTGGGCAGGTTGCCCCCGATGATGACGCGGTCAAGGCACATCGCCGTCCACCGCCCGGTCACCCGGAAATAAGTCTGCGCCAGTTCGGTGTCCCGGTTCATCAACTGCGCGGCGATCGCGACCCCACGAACGACGCCTCGGCGATCGGGAACGGGCAGGAAAGACGCTAGCGCCAGCCCGCGCTCCTCACGTTGGAGCCCGCTCTCGAGCAAGATCCACGCCTGATCGCTCAACCTGTCGCCGGGCTTGGTCAGCCCGGCGATGGCGGCTGCCGGCGTCACTTTCTCCGCCTTCAGCACCGAAGCGGAGAGAACGACCATGCCGGCCGCGGGGCGTGCGGTGAACGCCGCCGCTTGCACTGGGCGCCGCAGATTGGTGACATAGCGCTGGGCATGTTCGCGCTGCTCCCACAGTGTGCGATCGCCGTAAGCTCCCGGATCGGTGGCGCGCGCGACCGTGATGCCGTTGGTGTCGAGGACCGTGATCATGCCTGCATGAGAGGGGCCGAGCGCAGAGACGAGACCTGCGCCGGCGTCCGCGTATCGCCCCTGCGCGATTAGGTCGCCTACCGCGCCTTCGGCCAACGCGGCGCTCACCGTCTGCTGGATGCGTTCGCTGTGCTGCTCGACGAGCGCTCGCAGGTTCGATAGGTCGTGATTGATGGCAACGGTATTCTGGGCGGTGACGTACTCGAGCGTGGTGTTGGCCTGCTGCTGGAGCGTGGTTTGCATGAGGCGGGTGGTGCCCAGCGACAGCACCGCCATCGGCGGCGCCAGCGCCAGGATCATGATGATCGCCAGCTTAGCTCGTATCGTCCACACGTGAGGATATGCGCGGGAACCAATATGCGCCGACCACGCGCCGCGGCTCTCAAGCGGCCCGTGCCCTTGCGCGATCAGCCCTCGCCAGCGCTTGGCCCAACGCGATCACTGCGGCGCGAGCGTTGGCGAGGCCGCTTTGCGGCGCGCGCGCTGCAAGTCGCGCAGTTGGCGATAGCCAATGAGGACGATCTGCTCGTCCTTGATGATCTGGCGCACCTCGGGGTCAGTGGTGAACAGCCGGTGCTCCTCGGCGCGATCCGCCCACGAGCCGCTGATCGCCTTAATCTCGTCGCCGGCGAGGTTGGCGTGGATGTAGGCCTCGGTCACCCCGGGCTGGAGGCTGCGCAGGACGCGCTTCCAGAACACGTCTATCGGCTCGCCCTCCTTGCGGAGGTTGTGGATCAGATCGTCGGGGAACACGATGCCCAGCTTTCGCGCCTGCTCCATCGCCGCCGCGAGCTGCGGCACCGCCGCCACCATCGCCCGCGGCCCGCCTCGCATCGGCAGGTCGAACTCTCGGGCGACCTTGAGGTAGCGCTCCAAATAAGCAGGGTTAAGCTGCATCGCCCCCATGTGGGAGTCAATATGGGTTACATCAACGCCGAACGCCAGCGCCCGCTCGATCTGGGCGCGAGCTTCCCTTTCCGCCTCATCCGCGGTGGCATGAGCCCACACCGGCTCGTCATCCGGCCACAGATATCCCTCGGGGTCCACCAGCCCCGGCACCGCGGCCTTCCCCGCCACCGGCCCCCAGCGGTAAACACCCCACTCCGCGGTGTGGTCTATGTGCACGCCGAAGTCCTTCTCCGGGTGTTCCTTGGCGTAGCGGGCGATCTCCTTGAACCACGGGCAGGGCACCATGATGGTGGAGCTGGTCATCAGCCCGTGCTCCAGGCAGTCAATGACCGCCATGTTGGCGCCGTGGCACATGCCGGCGTCGTCGCCGTTGATGATGAGCAGCTTCTGGTCGGGCCTGTAGCCAAGGGCCTCGTTGAGGCTCTCTGCGCCCCACGCGCAGGTCGCAATCGCCGCTAGCACCACCGCCGCCAGAATCAACTTCGCTCTGCTCAATGCAATCCTCCTTGTGAAGGTCGGTAAGCCCGGTCTCGCGCCCCCACAACAGGTTTCGACCCCAGCCCCGGCCCTCCCTCTCTCGATCGCTGGCTGGCGGCGAGATCCGCCCAGTTTGGCGATTGCGGGCCACAGGCGCAGGTTTATCTAGCAATGGAAAAAGTTATAATACATGTGTGCCGGTGTGGAATATTAGCTACCGGCAGGAGGTATCTCGCAGTGCGCTGTGCAAGCTGCGGCGCCCTGATAGTGCAGCTTCCCCGCTATCTGGAGCGCGCGGTAAAGATAAAATGCCACAAGTGCTTCGGCGTCGCGCCACAGGATTCGTCGCCGGAGGTTGACGAGCTGATTAACCGTCGCTTCCGCTACGACTTGAGTCGCTATGGCGAGTTGGGGGAGGCGGTGTGACGCTTATCGCTGGTGGCGGATAATGGCAAGACCTGCGCTGGCGCGGAGGCCTTGCCATTTTGTGGCAAGCGACTCCAGTGGGGACAACCTGCGAATAGCCGGCCGCGGCGACGGTATTGATGGTTGACGCCGGCACGCGATCACTGGCGGCTCAGGTAGTGTCCATCTGCGCCAGCGCCCCAAGCAGGTCTGCTACTTCCACTTTTTCAACGCTCGGATCCAGCACCCGCTCGATGCTGAACGCATAAGCGCCAGTGGCGGGGTCGCGCTGCGCCAGGTCCATCTCGTTGCGGCCCAGGGCGCGGCGTCCGCCGTCGTCAATTATTAGATGGACAAAGGGGCGCGCGGCATCGTTAGGGTTGAAGTGCGACACGATCGCCGGGTCGCCGCTGCTGAGGCGCACCAACGTGCCGGCCGGGTACTTGCCCAGCATCTCGGTGAACCGCCCCAGCAGCCGCTCATCGAACTGCTCGCGCTGGGACTCGTGCATCATCTCCAGCGCCCGCTCCGGGGAAAGCGGCGGCCGGTACGGCCGCTCGGTGGTGAGCGCGTCGTAGACATCGGCGATGCTCACCATCAGGCTGTAGAGATTGAGCTCCCAGGTCGCGCCGACCTGGGGGTAGCCGGTGCCATTGCACTGGATATGGTGCTCGAAGGCCACCACCGGCGCGACCGCTGGCGCGCGCTCCTGGCGAAAGAGGATGAGGGCGCCGTCAATCGGGTGGCGGGCGATGGCCTTGAACTCATCCGGGGTCAGCTTGTCCGGCTTGCGCAGGATCTCCAGGGGCACGAACACCTTTCCGACGTCGTGCAGCAGCGCCGCAACGCCGACCTCTTTGAGGCGGTCCACGGGCAGGCCAATGGCGTGGCCGAGCCCGAGGCAGAGGATGCAGATGTGCAGGGCGTGGGTGAAGGTGTACTCATCGTAGTTCTTGACCGACACCAGCCCCAGCATCGCCGACTGCTCGCGCAGAATCTCGTCTATCAAACGATCCACCGCGTGCTCCGCGCCCTCGATATTGAGCGGCGTTCCGGTCCGCGCCCGGCTCACTGCGCTGCGCATGATGTCGAGCGCTCCCGCATAGGTTTCGCGCGCGGGGGAGAGCGATTGCTCCCGCCCCGCCCCCGCCGCCAGCGCGCGCAGGGCGTCCACCGATACGTGTGTCACTCCTCGCCGGCCCAGCATCGCCGAGGCCCCGCCCTGAGCCCGCACCTCATCCGGGTCCGTGGTCAGCACCTTGACCAGATCGCCCACTTCGTTGGGCCTGACCCCGGGCACGAAGGTAATCGCGTCTATGTCCCGGTTGTGGCAGGCGCCCACCAGGCTGCCGATCGAGCCGGGCATGTCGAACAGCGGCTTGTCATCGAGCACCACGGTGCCGTTGATGAACTTGACGAGACATTCGCCCTGCGCCACTACCCTCTGCACCGCGCGCACCGCCTCGTTCGTCATCTCCCCCACCATCGGGTGCTCCAGCGGGTAGAAGGCGATGTTCTTCATCGCCCTGGTCAGCGCATTGACCACCTCCTGGATCAAGGCGCGCGTGGAGGGGGCGGAAACTGTGGCCGGCGCGTCGGTCATCCTAGTGCTCCTCCAGCACCGGCCCCGGCGCGGCCGGCCTGGAGCTTGTCGCATGGGACGCGCCGGCGCGCTTGCCCGACTGCGGCGCGTATTGCTCCAGAGCGCCCTGGGCCTCCGGCCCCGGTATGAGAGCAAGCGCGGCGGCCGCCATTGCGCTCAGTTCTTCCGCGCGCTCCCTGAACCAGAGGCTGCGCTTGCACAGTATTTCTTTGAGGGCGGGCACGGCCTCCGGCGCGCCGATCTTGCCCAGCGCCTGAATTGCCGCCTTGCGCACCTCGAGCCCACGCCCGTGCAGCGATCCCTTCTTCGCCGCCAGGCTCAGGGCGTGCACCGCGCCTCTGGCGCGCATTTCGCCCAGGCTCGCCGCCGCCTGGGCTTGCACCGCGGGGTCCGGGTCATAAAGGGCGCGAATCAACAGTTGCTCGCTGACCAGGCCCGGTACGCGGCCCAAGGATTCCGCGAGGCGGATACGCACCCCTGGCTGGCGATGATCGAAGCCGGCGCCCACCAGGCTCAGGAAGCGCTGGTCGCGGCCCTCGATCAGCGCCGCCGCGGCAAAAGTCGCCTGATCGAACGGCCCATGAGCCAGCAGATCGCAGACCTCAGCCGCCCCCCGCTCGCCGGCATCGGCCAGACAGCGCACCGCCAGCGCCCGCAGGCGTGGATCACTCGCTTCTTGCGCCTCTTTGAGCAGGATATCGGCGCATTGGTTGCCCATCCTTTGCATGATGACGATGAGCTCGGGGCGCTGCTCCGGCGGCGTGCGCGCAAGCGCATCCCTCATCACGTGCGCAACCTCTGGCGTCCCCAATCGCTGCAAGCCCGCGCTCGCGATGGGCGCGCGAACGGAGTCGCCGGTTTCCACCTCTGCGGCTAGCGCCCGAATCAGGTCCAGAGCATACGGGTCCGCGGCCGCGGCGCGCTCCGCCACGCAAGTTTCCATGTGACCGACCAGATCGAGATAAGCCGCCGCATCGTAGTCGAGGGGCAGCATGTTGAGCAGCACCCGGGCTCGGGCCTGTGCGACCGTCTCGCGGGCAACGGTCTTGAGCAGGTCGGGCCACTCGTCCGCGCTGCCGCCCGCGGGCAGTGGCAGCTCCTCGAAATCACCCAGGAACTGGGAGGCCCCTCCCACGCGCATCGCCATGTCGGTTGCGATCTGATCCAAGAGCAAGCCGACGACGTTGCGGAAGCTCTCTTCACTCATGCCGCGCTCCATCAGGCGCTGCCGCAGCAAGTGCTCGACCGCGATGAGCTTGCGCTCATCGGGGAGAGTGCGCCTGAGGATGCGCTCGAGCAAAGCCGAGGGCTCGCCCACCACCGCGGCCGGGCGCGCCAGGATGAGGTCGGCGATTCCCTCCGGGGAGCGGTCAGCCACCAGCGCCGCGAGCATATCTGGCGTGTCGCTGCCGCCCTGGCGCGGCGCGCGAAAGATGCGCGCTTGCAATCCGAGGTCGAGCTTAGCGATACGTTCGGCCACGATCTCACGCCAGGCTCGGCGATCTTTTGCCGGCGCCTCCAGCACCGCCTCCCCGCTTGCCTGCGTCAACCACGCCAGCCCCACTGCCAGGTAGTCCTCGGGCGCGACATCGTGCAGCGCGGCGAGCTGCTTCTGGAAAGCGGGGCTCTCGAACTCGCCCGCTTTTCCCCCGGACGCACTGATGGGGATTGGAAATGGCATGGGAATCCCGCGCTCCGCCGCCGCATTCTTGTCGGCGATTTGCAGCCGATCCCCGGGTATTTCCAGGCACACGTTCACCAGGTCCTGCACCGAGCTTTGAATGCCGCCGGGCCCGCCGGAGAAAGAAGACAGCCACTGTGCTTGCGATTCCGGGACGAAGCGGCTGTAATCCACGTCAGCCAGCTCGATCCGCGAGCACCCGGCCTCCATCAGCACCTGGCGCGCGCCCCCTGCATTTCCGAGTTCCACGGGGTCGGTGGCGAGAACGCCGATGAGGGCCGCGATCTCCTCCCATGCGAGGCCGGGCCGGATAGTGAGCCCCGCAATCTGGCGGCGCCATAGGTTCTCGTGCAACTGGTGCAAGGTCGGGCGATCGGGCAGCTCTTCCCCTTCCGCCAACAGCCCCGACTCGGTAACGGTGAGGGTGAAATGATTGCGATCCGACATCATGGCCAGGAGCGCTTCTGCGGCAGCGTCGCACGCCTGGCGCGTGATAGGGTGCTCCACGCCATAGAGGGACCGTTGATGCGCCGCGCGCACGAGCTCATCCAGGGCGCGCAGCGCAAGGCCCACCTGCGCTGTCTCGCTCGGGCGTTGTGCTGAAGACGTCATGATACTCGGTCCGGAGCGGGTGAGGCCCCGGCAACTCCATCGGGTTATTCCACAGCCACAAGCGGATGTGAGATTGGCGCAGCACCCTGCCCCGGGCCTTTGCCGCGTTCCCCCAAGGTGTGCAAGGAAGAGAGAGCCGGGACGGGGAATCTCGCATGGTCGCACCGGGCGGCACTATTCACGCCGGGTGCAAGAAAGGGAGCCCGAACTCAGAATCGCCCCGCGCGAAGCGACTGAAGGGACCGCATGACGTTGAACCGGCGACTAATCACACTTGAAGCCGACTACCAACGGGCCTTTGGCAGCGCAGCAGAGCAGATTGTTCGTGCGCCCGGCCGGGTCAACCTGATCGGCGAGCACACCGACTACAATGACGGCTATGTGCTGCCCGCGGCTATCGAGCGAGACGTGTTAATGGCTGCCGGGCGCAGCGGCGACGCCTCGCTGGAAGTCATCTCGACCGACTTCGGTCGCCCCTCGACTTCGCTCGGGACGGCCCTTGCGGCTCCGGCAGGGGCGACCCTGAGCGTGCTTGCCCTGCCTGCCCTGAGCGGAGTCGAAGGGAGCCTGCCGAATGGGTCGAAGGGCCGCCGCGCTGCATTCGACATCTCGCACCTTAAGCCAAGCGCCGATGAGCCGTGGGCCAACTATGTGGCGGGCGTAGCGTGGGCGCTCAAGGAGGCCGGTCACAGCATCGGCGGCGCCCGCATTGCGTTGCAGAGCACCATCCCTCACGGCTCCGGCTTGAGCTCATCGGCCGCGCTGGAGCTGGCGACGGCTCTCGCCTTCCAGACTCTATTCGGGCTGAGCATCGAGCGCCCCGCCCTGGCCAAGCTGTGCCAGCGCGCCGAAAATGACTTCGTCGGCATGCCGTGCGGGATCATGGATCAGTTCATCGCCGCACTCGGCCGCGAGGGCCACGCGCTGCTTCTGGACTGCCGCTCCCTGGACTACGAGTATGTGCCGGTGAGCGACGCGGCGCTGGTGGTGGCGAATTCGGGGGTGCGCCGCGGGCTGGTGGATTCCGAATACCGGGTGCGGCGCAGCCAGTGCGAATCGGCGGTCGCCAAGCTCGCGGCGGCCCTTCCCGGGATTCGCGCGCTGCGCGATGTGTCTTCCGCGGAGCTAGAGAGATGCGCGCATCTGCTGTCGCCCGTCGAGCTTCGCCGCGCGCGCCACGTGGTCAGCGAGAACGAGCGCACTTTGCAGGCCGCGGCGGCGCTGAAGAGCGGAGACCTGGCTGCGTTTGGCGCGCTCATGATCGCCTCTCACGAGAGCCTGCGCGATGATTACGAAGTGAGCTGCCCGGAGCTGAACCTGCTGGTGAAATTGGCGCTGATGGTGCCGGGGGTGTACGGCTCGCGCATGACCGGGGCGGGTTTCGGGGGTTGTACCATCACCCTGGCTCGGCCCGAGGCAGTGACGCCTCTGCAAGAAGGGCTTGCCCGAAGCTACCGCGAACGAACCAGGATTGAGCCGCTGGTATTCGCCAGCGCGGCGGCGGCGGGGGCCGGCGAAGTCGCCGCCTAGGATCGCGCGGCGCGCCGTGGATCGGGAGAGAGAGATGAAACTCAGCTTCATGACGTTCGCGTGCCCGGAGTGGAGCCTGGCGCAGGTCATAAAAGGAGCCGAAGCGTACGAGTATGACGGCTTCGAGCCGCGGGTGCAAGCGAATCACGCCCATGGCATCGAGCTGGAGGCCGCGGCGGCTGACCGGCGACGCGCGGCCGAGATGGTGCGCGACGCCGGGCTCGCGATAAGCTGTGTTGCGACTTCATGCAGATTCGCCACCGCTGACGCGGCCCAGCGCAAGAGCAACGTGGAGTCATTGCGGCAGCACCTGGAGCTCGCGCGCGACGTCGGATCAGCGCGGCTGCGCGTTTTCGGCGGCAGCCTGCCGGAGGGCCTCGACCTCGACACGGCGATCCAGATCGTCGCCGAGGATTTGCGCCAGGCCGCTGATTTCGCCGCCCGGTGCGGTGTGACCATCTGCCTGGAGACCCACGACTCCTTCAGCCTGGGACGCAGCGTCGGGCGAGTGCTTGGCGCGGTGAACCACGATTTCGTCAGCGCCAACTGGGATGTAATGCACCCTTACCGGCGCGGCGAGGATCTGGCGGAAACCATTCGCGCCCTCAACGGGCGCATCGCGCACGCGCATTGCCATGACGCCACCGACGCGGGGCAAGCATGTGTTCCCGGTGACGGCTGGCTGCCGATGGCGGAGTTCTTCCGCGCCCTGGCGCGGCAGCAGTTCGACGGCTATCTCTCTGCCGAGATCTGGCCCGATCAGGGAAACCCGGAGACCATCCTCAGCCGCTACGCCGACCAATGCCGGCGCTACGAGCGCCTGGCGGTGGGCGCCCAGTAGTCGCGACCGCTTGACACTGCGGCGGCCGCTGCGGCGGCGCCAATCAAGCCCAGCACCTCTACATATCGTGGCGGCGCACGGTGAGGCGGCGGGCCGTCTCGTCCGCGCTCGCCTGGTCCCGCTGGACTTGGGCGACCGACTCGTAGCGCTCGCGCTTCTCTTCCTCAATGGGCTCGAAGTAAGGGCACTGGGGCGTGCAGCCAGCGGCATCCTCGACATCGGTGCAAGTCACGCGGCAGGCGAGATGATAGGCATCGAGGGTTGATCGCTCGCGGTGCTCGGTCAAATCAACGCCGATGTCCAGGTGAACGCACGGGTGAGCGGCGCGAGTGGACGCCACCCTGCACGCCTCGCAGGTGCGATTGAAGGTCTCGTTGGTGGCCCTTTCGCCCCGGCGGGTCGCGATATCACAGTAAAGCCGGCCGAGCTCGACCCGGCGATGCTCACACATTGGTATTGCTGCCATATGTTACCTCCGCACACCCCCTTCTTAAGTATAATACGCCGCCCGCGCCGTGTCCACAGCTACCAGTCCAGGCATTGCGGAACACCCGGTTATTGCGCCTCCCAGGTCAGTGCCGCGCCGCCGAGCAGCCCCACGTCATCGCCCAGGGCTGCCGCGACGACGCTCACCTGCTGGCAATTCTCATCGAGCACATAGCAGCGCAGGCGGGCGCGCAGCGGCTCGAACAGCACCGCCCCGGCTTTGCTCACCCCGCCGCCAATCACCACCAGGGTCGGGTTGAGCAGGTTTACCGCAGCGCCGATGCCAAGGGCGAGGAATTCAGCGGTTTCGTTCATGATGCGCACGGCCAGCGCGTCGCCGGCGACCGCGGCGGCGGCGACGGCCTGCGCGGTCAGCGGTTCCTGCGCCTCTATGCGAGCGAGGCGCGAATCGGTTTCACCCGCGGCGATGGCCTCGCGCGCGCGCCGGGCGATGGACCAGCCGGAGGCGAGCGCCTCCAGGCAGCCGCGCCGGCCGCAGGTGCACAACGGCCCCTCGGGCAGCACTGTCATGTGGCCAATCTCGCCCGCCATGCCGGTGGCGCCGCGATAGACGCGGCCGCCGGCGATGATGCCGCCGCCGATGCCGCTGCTGACGGTCAAGTAAAGCAGGTGATAGTGCCCCTTGCCGGCGCCGAACATCGCCTCCGCCAAGGCCGCCGCATTGGCGTCATTGTCCATGAACGTAGGCGCGGCGAGGCGGCGCTCCATCTCATCGCGCAGTGGTATCCCCTCCCATCCGTCAAGGTGATGGCAGGTCACGGTGATGCCCGAGTAATAGTCCACCGGCCCGCCGTAGCTTACACCTATGGCGTCCAGCGGGCCCGGGGCGTCTTTGCGCACCTCGCGGGCCATGGATTCGAGGGTGCCCATGATGTCCGACGGCGTGGCGCTGCGATCGGTCTCCCGACGCAACCGCGCCAGCACTTGGCCGGCCCGCGTCACTATTCCAACCGCAAGCTTGGTGCCGCCGATGTCAAGGGCGAGAACGCGCTGCGGGCCGACGTCGCGCCCGGGTTGAGACTGTTGGCTCGAATTGCCCTTGGTCACCTCTGGCTCCGCCTTGACTTGTGACCAGACGATTGTTCGCACAGAATGCGCGCGGCGTCAAGGTATATCTGCGCCGC
>Ga0315289_10003206_pt1 | contig 24859 bp, 13 predicted proteins | sample YL17G11_40_MG_FD_203452 | JGI IMG/M metagenome (GOLD analysis project Ga0315289, IMG submission 203452) | Sediment microbial communities from Yellowstone Lake, YNP, Wyoming, USA - YL17G11_40 | ecosystem: Environmental > Aquatic > Freshwater > Lake > Sediment | place: USA: Wyoming | collected...
CTTCCCCAAACCCCATCGGATCGGTAGACCCCCATGCCTTGAAAATCCCCGCCCGCAGGGCGGAATGCTCACTAACGGAGAACGCCGGTTGTCCATTTCAGGCTGAACCGGAACAAGGTGACTTCCCTTTTTGCCGGTCTTCGACGAAGCCGGCGCGTTTCAGCGCCCGCACTACCTTCCGCGCAGTCAGAGACGGCAGCCTGGACATGAATCAGGCGGGAACAGAGACGGGGACTGTCACCCTTCCCTGAAACGATCGTCGCTCCTCGGGAATAGCCTCCCCGTGAGCTGTCAGGCTTTCCAGGTACAGCACGATGGCCTCCTTGACGTTGCGTTCCGTCTCTTCGAGGGTCTCGCCTTGGGTGTGACAACCAGGGAGAGCGGGAACGAAAGCCACGTAGCCGCCCTCGGGAGCTTGTTCGTAGAACACCGAATAGGAAAGGCTCTTGGCACTCCTGCTCTTCATCACCTTATTGTAGGCGGATCTCGCCGGCTCGTCAAAGAGTCCAGCCCGCAAGGCCCGCAAGGGTGATGGGCGGTGTTGACCGCGTCGCCCTGGAAGAGTCGGTGTTGATCCAGGCCGAGCTGAGGGTGGCAGGACCGGCTCGTGTGGATACCGCTGTAGCCGTTGTAAGGGCCCTTGTTCGAGTCCCGCCTGCGGGGTGTCGGGTCAAGGCCCGCAAGTCGCTGAGACAACGCGGTCGCCGGCAGAAGAAACGTGGCTCCCCATCGTGGACGCGTTTCGAACTCTGGTGGCCTGCCCTCAACCGGCGGTCAGAGCGGTTTTCCAACAGATTCAGACGCTTTCGGGTGTGTGAGCACTCTGGTGGCTTCCTGTGCAGGTCCAACTGCCGCCTCGCGTCCCGGGTAGTACACTTTCTGACATGGCCGTTGCGGGATCACTACGCACGGATTTGCGCAGGGGATCACCTCAGATCTGCGTTGCTAAGGCTCCAGGACGTAGTGGGCGGCGTAGCCGCAAGTAAGCGGTAGGCTGTCTTCGGAAGTGCATTTGACTACAAGCTGATAGGCCCGTGGAAAACCGGCCAGGCCGTCCTTGCGGAGGCGGCTCTTCAGATCGAGCAGGCGCTCCTGAGATGTGAAGAACTCCATGGCGCCCTGAATTCCGACGTTCGAGACGCCGGAGACGATGAGGGTGCGCCCATGCTGGCCGGGCGCGGCATCGGAAGGCAGGACGGTGAGAAGACCGTAAACCTCGGCGGGATCGCCGGGACGTCCCTCGCGCCGGGTGAAGACCGGCGGGTCCGACAAGGGCTTGCGACGGTCGCGGATCACGAGGCGGCGCGTGGCCGGGTCGTGGGCGATCGTGAGGTGGGCGCGATTCAGGAGCTGAGCGGCCGCGAAGGAGTTGAGCGGGTCGCCGAACAGGATCACGTTGCGATTGCGGAAACTGGCCAGGGGAGCCGTTCGTTCGGGCAGGATCTGGTATGGGACGCCGAGTGCGTGCAAGTGGGCGGAGGCGGCCGCAACGCCCCCCACGACCCCGAGGGTGGCGATGTTGAGGGCCGGACGCATGACCAGGCTCCCGCGCTCAGGCCAGGGGTTGACCTTCTGGTAGAGGGCGTAGATCTCGGCCGGCGCCGGGAAGGTGGGCAGATCGCTCTCGGGCGAAAAGGCGCCGGATCGGACCACCATGTGGAAGTTGCTGGCGACACAGATCAGCACGCTGCCATGCGGCGTGGCGAGGGGTCCCCAGGCCTCTTGGACGACGGCGTCGGGCGGGGTGGCGGAAGCCGGGCTTCCCAGGAAGCGCATCGCTGCGGCTCCCAGGAGAATGCCGGCCAGCAGCGCAAGGGCGATGGCCGCTCGCGGGTGCACATGAGGGCCAGAAGGTTTCTGGGCCGCTTCGTCGCCCCGAAACCGGAAGACCGGCACATAGGAGCCTTTGGGCAGGTCGATCAGGACCGGGCTGGAGGCGAGTTCGCCCGCGTAGACCTCTTCGAGCTTGTGGCGGAGTTCAAAGGCGCGCCGCCGGACGGAAGAGTCGCTGGCCGGAGAGTACGAGGAGGAGCGACGAAGGGCTTCCACGCCAATGGAGTACTCCTTGATTTCACCACCGCGGCCGGAGATCTCCAGTTCGCACACGTAGCGCAGGAAGTTCTTGAGTTGCTCGCTGCGCGCAAATGTCCGGCTTTCAAGAACTTCGCCTAACGCTTGCACCCGCTCTTCGGGCGAAGGAGCCGCGTGCACGGTCATCGTGCTTCACCCATGATACGGGCCCATTCTACCAGCAATCACCGCTCCGCAACAGGTTGCAGCAACGGTTACACAGCCTCAAGACCACTGTCGTCGCCGGCAAATGGGTGCTACGAGAGAGAAAGCCCGATCAAAGCAGAAGGGAGTTCCATGACTAGCAAGCCGGTGTGGTTGGCTGCCGTGGCGGCCATGGTGATTGTGGGAGGAGCGAGAGCCCAGGAGACTCGCAGCGCCATCGTCGGCAGGGTGACGGACCCGACCGGCAGTGTTGTGGCCAACGCGGCGGTGGTTGTCTCCAACACCGAGACGAACGTCGCCGCGCGGGTGCAGACGAACGAGACCGGCTACTATGAAGCCACCCTCCTCATACCAGGCAGCTACGAGGTTTCCGTGGGAGCCTCCGGTTTCAAGAAGTACGTCCGCAAGGGCCTGACGCTGCCGGTCTCCACGCGCCTGGAAATCAATTTCGCCCTGGAACTCGGCGCCCTCGCCGAGACAATTATGGTGACCGCGCAAGCACCCCTGCTGGACACCTCCACCGCCTCCAGCGGCGGCGTCGTCGACACACGGACCGTCATGGACTTGCCCACCATCGCCAACAACACGATGGTGCTGGTGAAGCTGACCCCGGGCATCCAGACCAGCGGCGTCAACGACTATCTGGGGCCACACTCCAATTCCGGCGCTTCCGACTACGCCGTGGCTGGAAACGTGGGCGGCAATGAGTGGTCCATCGACGGCGTGCCGAACAATGGCGCCGGACGCAAGACCGCCTATCTGCCGGTCTCCGACACCGTTCAGGAGATGAAGGTCGAAACCTCGGGCTTTGACGCCTCGATGGGCCACTCCTCCGGCGTCAATATCGCCATGATGACGAAGGCCGGGACCAACCAGTTTCACGGGACGCTCACCGAACAGCATTGGCAGCAGCGCTGGCACGGCACGCCTTTCTTCACCAAGCAGCTTTACTACAGGAGCATCGCCGCCGCCGAGGCCGCGGGGAACAAGGCGCTGGCCGCCGAGTTGCGCTCCCAGGACAAGCAGGCTTCCGGCCGCTCGAACAATTACACGGGCAGCGTCGGCGGTCCCGTGCGGGTCCCCAAGGTCTACGACGGCCGCAACCGCCTGTTTTTCTTCTTCAGTTACCAGGGCAACAAAGACAGCGTCGCCGACCTCCCCAGCCGGTACAACAACACCATCCCCACTCTCGACGACCGGCAGGGCAACTTCGCCCGCTTCCTCGGCGTTAACGCCAGCCTCTACCAGCTTTACGACCCGCTCAGCGTGCGGCCGGACCCCGCGCGCGCGACCCACTACATCCGCGACCCCATCGCCGGCAACGTCATTCCCAAGGCGCGCATGGTGAATCCCACTTACGACTGGTACGCGAAGGTCTTGCCCACTCCCAACAATGACATTGATCCCAAACGCGAGCCCCTCAACAACTACCTTTCCACCGCCGCCCCGCTGATTCGCGACTACAAGGCCTACAGCAACCGCTTCGACTACCAACTCTCCGACCGGCATCGCTTCTTCGCCCGGTGGAGCTACAACGACTGGATCAACGACGCCGACAACTGGACCTTCCAAACCCTTAACAGTCTCATGTCGACCCGTCAAACCAGGACTAATCTGGGCGGCACCGCCGATTGGGTCTATGTCATCTCCTCGGCTACCGTTCTCGACGTCGCTGTGGCGGCCAACAACTACTGGGAGGGCAATCGCCCTGATGTCGCGCAGTCCTACAAGCCATCCGACGTTGGCCTGCCCGCCTATATCGACGCCAGAGCCGGCGACCAGACTATTGTGCCGGTGATGAACTTCTCGGGCTACCGCTCCATCGGCCGGACCTATCCGACTACAACCTTCTACCGCACGCTCTCCGGCAAGGCCGACCTTTCTCACGTCCGCGGCGATCACTCCCTGCGCGCCGGATTCGACTACCGGGGCCAGTACCGCACCGCCAACGCCGGCGGCAACACATCCGGCACGTTCAACTTCTCCAACTTCTTCACGCGCCGCAACGATGACACGTTCACACCCGCCGGCAGCATCGCCCATAGCTGGGCCGCATATCTGATGGGGCTGCCCGACGCCATGACCATCGCGACGAGTGACAGCTACGCGACGTTCAATCCCTACTATTCCTGGTATGTCCAGGACAACTGGCGGCTCACGCCCAAACTCTCCTTGAATATCGGGCTCCGCCTGGAGTACGAGCGCGGTCCGACCGAACGCTTCAATAGGACGATCGGCTACTTCGACCCGGCCGCCAAGCTCCCCATCACGGCGCTTGCGCAGGATGCCTATGCGAAGAAGCCGGTTCCAGAGAAGGACGCCGCCACATTCTCCGTCCTCGGCGGCTCCATCTACCCCGGTTCGCGCGGCGCGGCGCGGAACTTCTGGCGCAATGAGTTGATGTGGCTGCCGCGTCTTGCGGCCGCCTACCAAGTCAATTCCTCCACGGTGATCCGAGTGGGCTATGGCGTCTTCTTCGACACGCTGAACGTCCTCAACGACGGCCCGGATCAGTCAGGCTACAGCCGCACCACCTCCACGCAGATCACGAACGACTACGGGGTTACCTGGCTCGCCGGCAATCCCCGCAATGGCATTTCTCCCCTGAAGGACGCCTTCCCGGTCCGGGCGGACGGCACGCGGTTCGACGATCCAACCCGCGACGCGCTGGGGCTGATGGCCCGCGCCGGCCGCGGCTGGACTTTCGACCCGTACGAGATGCGGCATGCCCGCCAACAGCGATGGCGCGCCGGCATCCAGCGGCAGATCGGCAAGAATATGCTCGTCGACGCCGCCTACGCGGGCTCCTATTCCGACCGTGTCCCTCTGGCGCAGAGCATCTCCGCCCTGCCGGAGCAGTTCTGGGCCAGCGGGCTCACGCGCGACAACAACATCGCCAACAACATGAACTCCAACGTCACCAACCCTTTCAGCCTTGCCAACTTCGCAGCGCTGAACACCTCTGACGCCCTGATCTACCAGGACATGGCGACGCAGTCGTTCTACACGAGCACGACGATTCGCAAGAACCAGTTGCTGCGGAACTATCCGCAGATGAGCGGGATCACAAACAGTTCCGTGCCCCTGGGAGCGGTCCGCACGCATGCTCTCGAGGTCCAATTCCAGCGCCGGTTTGCGGAGGGCTTCAATCTCAGCGCCAGTTATACCTGGATGCGGGCGCGGGCCGGTGACGTTTTCCTGAATGAGTTCGACGCCGCGCCCGCCTGGCGCGAATCCAACGACGCGCGGCCCCACCGCTTCATCGCCACCGGCATCTACGAGTTCCCCTTCGGCAAGGGCAGGCGCTACCTGCAGCGCGGATTGCTGAGCCACATAGCCGGAGGCTTCCAGACCGCTGCCTCTTTCGAGTGGCAGCCCGGGGCCCTCATCGATTGGGGCAATCTGTTCTATTACGGTGAGCCCGGCGCGATCAACACGGGGACACGAACGCTCGATCAATGGTTCAACACGGACAACTTTGAACGCGTCTCCACCAAGGCGCCCGCGGCATTCCACCGCCGCGTCTTTCCCACGCGGATCGACGGCCTGCGCGCCGATTCCACAAATCAGTGGAACGTCAACCTTCAGCGCGAATTCAAGGTCGCCGAACGCGTCCGATTCCAGGTGCGCGTCGACGCGATCAATGTGCAGAATCGAACCCAGTTCGCAGGGCCGAACGTCAATCCGGTTTCGACCGATTTCGCCCGGATAACTTCTCAGACGAACACGCGCAACCGCTTCCTCCAGTTGCAGGGGCGCCTGCGCTTCTGAGCGAAACGGCATGCACCCAAATCCACCCGCCCGCGTCCAGCGAAGCCACGATCCTCGCAAGGACTTCCAGCATCAACCTGCCCCGCTGGAAGGGGCGCCAGATTCTCTTCAAAGGAAGCTGTAATGAACACCACCCGATGGACTCTGACTGCAATCCTGACCCTGTCCGCCGCGGCCCCTGCGTTCGGGCAGACGGCCCAAATGACGGGTCTGATAACCGACTCCAGCAAAGCTGCTATGGCGAACGTGAAGGTAAGCGTCACCAACGAACTGACCGGCGTGAGCCGCGCGACCGCTTCCAATGAACATGGGAACTACACCGTGCCGCTGCTGCCGCCGGGCAAGTATCAGGTGCTGGTGCAGACGCAGGGCTTCCGGTCCATCAGCCGTGAGGGCGTCACGCTCGAAGTGGACCAGGTGGCGCGCATCGACTTCTCGATGGAAGTGGGTTCGGTAACTGAATCCATCAATGTCACTGAACAGGCGCCGCTGTTGCAGACCAGCTCGGGTTCCCTGGGCCAGGTGATCGAATCCAAGCAATTCGTTGACATGCCGCTGAACGACCGCGGTGCGCTGGGCCTGCTGGCGCTGAGCGACGGCATCGCGCCCAGCCGCACTCAGGACCCCAACAGTTTCAACAATTCGAATGCCTTCAGTGCCAGCGGTTCGCGTCCGGGGCAAAACGAGATTCTGCTCGACGGCGCCCCCAACACGCTGCCGGGCGTGTGGCCGGGGCGCGGCATCCTCGGCACGCCGATTCAGGTGGACGCCGTGCAGGAGGTCAAAGTACAGACCAGCGTCTTTTCGGCCGAGTATGGGAGAACGAGCGGGGGACTCGTCAACATGGTTACCCGTTCCGGCGGCAATGCCTTGCACGGCAGCGCTTCGGAATACCTGCGCAACTCGACACTCGATGCCAACGACTTCTTCAACAACCTGAATGGCCTTCCGCTGACCAGCTTCAAACGCAACCAGTTTGGCGCGACCTTCAGCGGACCGCTCTCGATCCCGAAGGTGCATTCCGGCAAGAACAGGACGTTCTTCTTCGGCAACTACCAGGGCACGCGCGCCAGCATCGCGCAGAGCAGAACCACGACGGCGCCCTCGGCCGCCATGCGCACCGGGGATTTCTCGCAGTTGACCACCTTGCAGGGCCAGCCCGTCATCATCTATGACCCGCTGACCACCGCCACCGTCGGCGGCAATCCGACCCGTCAGCCCTTCTCCGGCAACCGGCTTCCCAGTGCGCGGATTGACCCGGTGGCAAAGAACATCGCCACCTACTTTCCGCTGCCGAATGCCAGCGGGTCAGTGAACAATCTGGCACAGGCGACGGCAAGCCGGCAGACCGCGGACATCTATGGCGTCCGTGTGGACCACGCCATTTCGGATCGCCAGAACCTGTTTGTGCGCTTCACCAAGAACCGCGACTATGGTTTGGATCCGCGATGGCTTGACACGGCCGCACAGGGCTTCATCGGGCTGAATCAGGACGTCGATGCGATTGCGGCCGACTACACGTTCACGCTGAATGCTACCTCGGTGCTGAACGTACACTATGGCTTCACCAACCGCAATCACGTCAATCCGGATCCGGCGCTCGGTTTGGATCTGGCCACACTCGGCTTTCCCAAGTATGTCAACTCGGAAGCGAAGTACCGTGTCTTCCCGTCCGTTTCGACCAGCGGATACATGGCCATGGGAAACTCCCAGGGTGTGAATGCGTTCTACTATCGCACCCAGTCGCTCCAGGCCAGCCTGACCAAGATCAAAGGTGCGCATACCTTGAAAGCCGGCGTGGACTGGCGGGTGAATTCCGTCGACCAGGAACGGGGCGTCGACCCGAGCGGCACCTTTAGTTTCAATCGCGCTTTCACGCAGGGACCGAACGCGAATAAAGGGGGGACCACCGTGGGGGACGGGTTTGCCTCGCTGCTCCTCGGCACTCCTGCGAGCGGGCAGTTGGGAACTGCTACGCGAGCCATTTCCTCCAATCCGTACTACGCTTTCTATCTGCAGGACGACTGGAAGGTCAGTTCCAAGCTCACCCTCAACCTGGGTTTGCGCTACGACCTCGAACTGCCGCGGACTGAGGAGAACAACCAGCTCGACTGGTTCGACTACAACGTGCTGTCGCCGCTGAGCGGGAAAGTGGCGGGCGTGGGCGAACTGCGCGGCGCCTTACGCTTTGCCGGAGTAAATGGCAATCCGCGGCGGCACTTCAACACGGACGCCGTGAACTTCGCCCCGCGGCTTGGTTTCGCCTATCAGATAAACGCGAAGACCGTGGTGCGCGGCGGCGCGGGCATGTTCTTCGCGCCTGGCAGCATCGGCGCGGGAGGCTTCAACATCGCCTCCCAGGCGTTTGCCCCGTCCACCGCGTTTGTCGGGTCACTCGACGGTTTGCGGCCGATTCAAACCCTCTCCAATCCTTTCCCGGATGGCTTTTCCGCGGTCGAGGGCAGCAGCCAAGGGCTGATGTCGCAAGTCGGCCAGGTGATTGCCCGGCTCTACGACCGTGAGTCGGCACTCCCCTATCACGTCCAGTGGAGTTTTAGCGTGCAACGGCAGCTCGGCGGATTCGCGTTCCAGGCGGCCTATGCGGCCAACCATGGTGTCCACCTCGCCGATGCGGCGGGGTTCAACATCAACCAGCTGCGTCCGGAGTCGCTCGTGCTCGGCGCCGTGCTCCAACAGTTGGTGCCGAATCCGTTCTACGGCATCATCACCGCCCCGGGCCAGCTCCGCGCCGCCACCGTCACGCGTGGACAACTGCTGAGGCCCTATCCGCAGTTCGACAATTTGACCGTCTTCAATCCGGCGGCTGGATCCTCGATCTATCATGGCGTGTCGCTGAAAGTGGAACGCAGATTCGCGAAGGGCGTTGGCGTGCTCACTTCCTGGACGGCTTCCAAGAACATCAGCGATGCCTCGGCCACGCTGGGACAGACGACGAATCACCAGGACGCTTACAACCGCCGGGCGAGCCGCTCTCTGGTGGAAGCCGACATACCACAGCGTTTCGTGGCGAGCGTAAGCTACGAGCTGCCGTTCGGCAAGGGCAAACGCATCGGCGCCAACTGGCGCCGCGCGGGCGATCTGCTGCTCGGAGGCTGGCAGGTGAACACGATGATCAGCAGGCAGTCCGGCTTCCCCCTGGTACTCAGCAACAGTCCGAATACGGCGAACGCGATGGGGGGCACGCAGCGGCCGAACAGCCGCGGCTACCATGCCAGCCTGGCGGGCCGCGTGCAGGATCGCTTGAACGCCTTTGTCGATGCCAAGGCGTTTTCGGCGCCGGATCCTTTCACGTACGGCAACGCCGGCCGCGTTTTGCCGGATGTGCGCGGCCCGCGCCAGAGCAGCATGAGCCTATCGCTCTTCAAAACCTACGCCCTGACGGAAAAGCTCAACTTGCAGTTCCGCGCGGAGGCATTCAACTTCACGAATTCGCCGATGTTCGCGTTGCCCAACCAGACTTTCGGCTCCGCGGCGTTCGGGACTATCACGTCCACGCAGAATGCTCCGCGCCAGCTGCAACTCGCACTGCGGCTCTTCTTCTAACCAGGAGCATGTGTTGCTGACACGCCGCACGTTTGTTCGAGCCGCCGCCGCGCCATTCGCACTGCGCGCCGCCGGTGCGCGCCCGAATCTGCTGCTGATCCTCACCGACCAGCAGAGCCACAACGCACTCTCCGCGGCGGGCAATGCGTGGCTCAAGACTCCCGCCATGGATTCGCTCGCCGCAACGGGCGTGCGCTTCGGGGAGACGATCTGCCCGTATCCGGTCTGCTCGCCATCGCGCAGCAGTGTGTTCACCGGCCGCATGCCACACGAGACCGGCGTACGGGGCAATCAACAGGCAATTGCCGCCGGGATGCCGACCATGGGCGAGATTCTGCGTGGCGCCGGCTACCACACCGTGTACGGCGGCAAGTGGCACCTGCCGAAATCGTTCGACGGCATGACCGCGTTCGACAAGCTGATCGGCGGCTCCAGTCAAGGCGGCGATATGGACGGCCCGCTGGCCGCCACTTGCGCCAAGTGGCTGCGCGGCAAGCCGAAAGACTCGTTCCTGATGGTAGCGTCGTTCATGAATCCGCACGATATCTGCGAGTGGATTCGCCAGCATCCCGGCGCGCCCGATTACCCCGAAATCGACCGCTATCCCCCGGTTCCGGGCAACATGGCTGTGGATCCTGGCGAACCGGAGTTCATTCAGTATCACCGGACTGCCGGCTACGACCTGATGTCACAAGGCGTGGGCATTGCCGCTGCCTGGCGGCGGGACGACGTGCGGAAGTACCTGCACGATTATTACCGCCTGGTGGAAGACGTCGACCGGCAGATCGGCGTAGTTCTGACGGCGCTGCGGGAGACCAATCTGGACCAGAAGACGATCGTCGTTTTCGCCTCTGATCACGGCGAAGGCATGGGCGGGCATCGCTGGGTTCAGAAGGCTTCGTTCTATGAAGAATCGGTGCGTGTGCCGCTGATCGTGAGCGGACCGGGCATCGCGGGCCGCGGCGCCGTCGATCGCCACAGCCTGGCCTCGCTGACCGATATTTTGCCCACGTTCCGCGACTATGCGGGCGTCGTTGCGCCGAAGGATGTGCGCGGCACGAGTCTGCGTCCCGCTTTGGAAGGCCGCCCGCTGTCGCGCAAGTTCGCCGTTTCTGAACTGCGCTACGGCGACGAAAGACGCGAGGGCCGCATGCTGCGCACCGCCCGGCACAAGTATGTCGTCTTCAACGGAGGCGCGCAGCCGCGGCAGTTGTTCGATCTGACAGTGGATCCGGGCGAAACGCAAAACCTCGCGCACAGCGCGGCTGCCGGGCCGGTTCTCGGCGAATGCCGGGATTTGTTGCGCGGATGGCTGGCAGAGACCGGCGATGACTTCGTCCCGGCCGGAAAGTCGAGCACCTGATGGTCACGCGACGCACGGCACTTCAGACGATAGCCGGCGGCTTCGCCGGCGTTCCCGCAATTCTGCGCGGCGAGCGCAGCCCCGGCGACAAGCCGAATCTCCTGTTTCTCTGGACCGACGAGCAGCGCGCCGACACGATGGCCGCCTACGGCAACACGCGCTACCGTGTGCCGGCGATGAACCGCCTCGCCGCGCAGTGTGTGGTCTTCGATCGCGCTTACGTCACGCAGCCCGTTTGCACACCCAGCCGCTCCTCGGTCATGACCGGCTGGTGGCCGCACCAGAGCGGCTGTGTTCGTAACGGCATCCCGCTGAAGCCGGAAACCAAGACCGTGCCGGAGCTGCTTGCCGATGCCTCCTATCGCACCGCCTACATGGGCAAGTGGCACCTCGGCGATGAGATTTTCGCGCAGCATGGCTTCGAAGAGTGGAAAGCGATTGAGGACGCGATTTACCGCCGCAAGTACTCGCCGGGCCGCGACCAGAGCGCCCGCAGCGCCTACCATCACTTTCTACTCCGCCTGGGCTACAAACCGGATGGCGACGGGGACTTCAGCCGCGCTGCCGTGACCAAAGTGCCGGTCGAGCATACCAAGCCATCCTTTCTGGCCAACGAAGCTTCGAACTTCATGCTGCAGCACCGCGGCGAACCGTGGATGCTGTATGTCAACTTCCTCGAACCGCACATGCCATTCGCGAGCGTTCTGGACGACCTGCACAGCGCAGAGGAGACGCCACTGCTCAATTTCCCGGGCGCCGCCCTGGGACCCGAGCCGGATTGGTATAAGCGGCGCCGCGGAGAGCTTCCCGGCGCCAAGAAGCGCAAAGGCGTGGATGAGGCGCAGCGGGCGAAACTGCAGCGCCAGGCGCGCAACTACGCGGGACTCTGCGCACTGGTGGATCAGGCGTTGGCCCGCATCCTGTGGACGCTCGAAGCCACCGGCCAGGCGGAGAATACGATCATCTGCTACACGTCCGACCACGGCGAGATGATGGGCGCGCACGGCCTGATGGCCAAGCAGGTGATGTATGAAGAGTCCGTCCGCGTGCCGCTGCTGATCAGCGCGCCGTTCCGCCGCATCCAACCGCACCGCGTAACTCAGCCGGTGAGCCACATTGACCTGGCGCCGACCGTCCTCGAGATGCTTGGCCGGAAGAACCCTGGCCTGCCCGGACGCAGCCTCGTCCCTGTGCTCGGCGGCCAGGCGCGTTCCGGCAACGACGTCTTCCTGGAGTGGACGGCAGACAAAAGTGACAGCGGCGACGGTCCCAACGGCCGCACGGTCATTACCCCCGATGGTTATAAGCTGGTGCTCTACGACTCGGACCAGTCGATGCTCTTCGACCGCGCCAAAGACCCCCAGGAACTGAATAACGTTTACGGCACGCCCGCCTACGCGGCCGTACAAAGCCGGTTGCGGAAGAAGATCGAGCAATGGCAACACGAGACGAAAGATGAAATGGCCCTGCCCGCAGCGTGAGACTCAACCGTCTCAGGCCGCTTGTGACTAGATCAGGAGAACGACGATGGATATGTTCGTAGCACCGATTCACATGGATCTGGACTTGGCCCGGAGGTGCCGCCTCCAGCCCTCATTTATGCCCCGAAACGAGTAAGTTCTGACAGGAGGTCTCCGTATGCTCTTCACGCAGCGTGCATTTGTTCTGCTCTCCCTGCTGCTGAGTACAGCTTTGCTTGCCCCGGCGCAAGATGCGCGCGGCTCTATCGGCGGGCGGATCCTGGACGCGCAGGACGCAGTGATTGCCGGCGCCCGGGTGACGGCCACAAATCAGGCCACAGGAGTCGCCGCCTCCGCCACCACCAACGAAGCCGGCACGTTCCGACTGCCCTTCCTCCTGCCCGGCAAATACCGGGTGACGGCGGAAATGAGCGGGTTCCGCACCTTCGCGCAGAGCGAGGTCGAACTGCGGGTAACCGATTCACTCGACCTGCGGATTCGCCTGGAGGTCGGCAGCGTGGCGGAAGCCATCGAGGTGAAGGGCGGCACCCCGCTGCTCGAAACCGCCAACAGCTCGCTCGGCCAAGTCATGGACAACAAGCGTCTGGAAGATCTGCCGTCGCGCGGCGGCAATCCGCTCGAATTGGAGCGCCTGGCGCCGGGCGTCGCCAACATGGCCAACCTGCGAACGCAGCGATCCTCGTCTCCCGGTTCGGCGTCGAACATCACGGTGAACGGCACGGGCGTGAATGCGACGCAGTTCAATATCGACGGCGTCAGCAACAGCACCAACGATACGGGGCGTGGTTTCGCGCGCGTGGCCTTCTCTCCGCCGGCCTCCGCGATGAGCGAGTTCAAGCTCCAGTCGAACCCCTACGACGCGACTGTGGGGCATGTCTACGGGCCCGTGATCAACATCAGTTCCAAGGGCGGTTCCAACGAGCTTCACGGCAACCTCTATTACTTTGCGAAGAACAGCGCTTTTGATGCCATGAACTTCTTCGACAACAAGGCCGGGCTGAGCAAAGTGGTCTACCAGGATCATCGTTACGGACTCGCGGTCGGCGGACCCGTAGTGGTTCCGAAAGTGTACAACGGCCGCAACAAGACGTTCTTCTTCTACTCGTGGGAAGAGAGCCGGTTCCTGCAACCGGCCACCACCAATCAGACCAGCACGGTGCCCACGCCGGCCGAGCGCGGAGGCGATTTCTCGGCCTTATTGAAACTGGGCACCGCCTACCAGATCTACAACCCGTTCACCACCAGGCCGGCGTCCACCGCGGGACGCTATCAGCGGGACCCCTTCCCCGGCAACGTCATTCCGAAGAGCCTGCTCACGACGATCGGGCAGAACCTGGTCAATATTTACCCGCTGCCCAACCAGCCGGCACTCGCCGACGGGCGCAACAACTATTACTTCACGGACTTGCGAAGCCAGCGCTTTAACTCGCACATGGCACGTGTGGACCAGGCGTTCAGCCAGAACCACCGTATGTTCGTCCGCCTGAACCGCTTCGCCTATGCGAACTCGAAGGACCTGATGGGAATTCCGGCGACGCGGGAGTCGTTCAACCAGTTTAACCGCGGCATTGCGCTGGACGACGTGTTGGTGCTGAGCCCCGCCTGGGTCTTGAACGTGCGGTATGGGCTCATCAGCGCGCGCTTTCCGGAGACCCGCGCGACGCAGGGCACGGACCTGGGCAAGCTGGGTTTCTCGCCCGCGCTGGTCGGCCTTGTCGATTCCAGGCTGGCCACCGTCCCGCGCATGGCCCTGGGAGGATTCAGCACGCTGTCGAACTGGGCCGACGGCGACGGCGCCTCCACCGCGCTGACCCACAACTGGGTGGCCGACCTGAGCACGCTGAAGCGCGGGCACTCCATCCGGTTCGGCGCCGATTTTCGTTTGTTCCGCGGCTTTGGCAATCGCTACGCGCCGAGCATCTCGCCGGATTTCAGTTTTCCCAACAACTACACGCGCGGGCCCTTGGACAATGCCGCCGCCGCGTCGATCGGGCAGGAACTGGCCGCCCTGCTGGTGGGAATCCCGGGCGGCAACATGGCCAGGACCGCCAGCTACGCCGGACAGAACACGTACTTCGGGCTCTATTTTCAGGACGACTACAAGGTGAGCCGGAAGCTGACCGTCAATCTGGGCCTGCGATACGAGATGGAATATCCTCTGACGGATCGCTATGACCGGCTGGTGGCGGGTTATGACTTCGCCTCCGCCAGTCCTGTGGAAGCCCCCGCGCGCGCCGCATACGCCAGGAGCCCGATCCCCGAGCTGCCCGCGGCGCAGTTTTCCGCCAAAGGCGGATTGACGTTCGTGGACGCCAGTCACCGCAGCCCCTACAGCCGCAATCACGGACACTTCCTGCCGCGCATCGGCCTGGCGTACCAGGCCACGCCGCGGACCGTGGTGCGCGCCGGCTACGGCATCTACTTCGACTCCTTGGGCGTGGACACCTACGTCCCCGTGCAGACCGGTTTCTCGCAACAGACTCCCATTCAGGCGTCGCTCGACAACGGACAGAACTACATCGCCACGGTTGCCAATCCGCTGCCCAACGGCCTGCTCCCGCCGCTGGGCGCCAAGGGCGGGCTCGGCACCAACCTCGGCCAGGCCATCGGCTACACGAATCCGAATCTGAGACAGGCCTACTCGCAGCGCTGGTCGCTTGGCGTGCAACGGTTCCTGCCCGGGCAGTTTCTGATCGACACCAGTTATGTCGCCAGCCGCGGCACCCGTCTGTCCGTAACCAGGAACATCAACAACACGCCGGCGCAGTACCTGAGCAGGTCCCCGCTGCGAGACCAGGCGACCATCGACTATCTCACCCAGACCTTCCCCAATCCGTTCTCCGGGCTCAACTCGGTGTACGGCACTTCGATGTCGCGCGCCAACCTGCTGCGGCCGTATCCCCAATTCGGCGACATCACGGTGACCGAGCCCACCGGCTACTCGTGGTATCACTCGCTGCAAGTGCGCGGCGAGAAGCGCTTCTCCAAGGGCTACACGCTGCAGGTGGGATACACGTTTTCCAAGTACATGCAGGCGACCGAATTCCTCAACCCATCCGACCCCGTACCGTATCGCAGCCTCTCGGATCTCGACCGGCCGCACCTGTTCACGGCGAGCGGCGTCTGGGAGTTGCCGTTCGGGCGCGGGCGGCAACTCGGAGCGGCTATGGCCAAGCCGCTGGCCTTTGTCTTGGGCGGCTGGCAGTTGAACGGGACGGTAGTGCGGCAAGCGGGCGCGCCGTTGAACTTCGGCAACGTTATCTTCATCGGCGACATTCACAACATTGCCCTACCCAAGGGCGAGCGGACAGCCGACCGCTGGTTCAACACAGGCGCGGGTTTCGAAAAGAATTCCAGAAACGCGCTGGCCAACAATATCCGCGCCTTCCCGATGCGGTTCGCCGGCGTCCGCGGCGACGGACAGGCGACGTGGAATTTCTCGCTCTCCAAGGACTTCACCGTCTGGGAGCGGCTCAAGGCGCAGTTCCGGGCCGAGACGTACAACGTCATGAATCATCCCAGCTTCGCCGATCCCAATATGTCGGTCACCAATTCGAACTTCGGCGTGGTGACGCAGGCGGCCTCGGAGCCGCGCAGTTGGCAGTTCGTGCTGAAGCTGAAGTTTTGATCTGGAGAGAAATGCGTGCTCACCAGAAGAGGTTTACTTGGAGGAACCTGCGCGGCCTTCATCTCCGGCCGTGTCCGGGCGGAAGACCGGAAGAGGCTGAAGAAATCCGTTGAATTCCGGCCGTACCGCCCGGGCAAAACGCTTTGCCCCATCACGTGTATCACGCCAGATGATGGTTTCTACATTCACACCTTTTTCGATGTCTGCCCTTGGAGCCCATCGCAACGCTACCTCGCCTGCCTCCGCATTCCGACGCAGGACCGGCCGCCGGAGTGGCGCGACCAGGCCGATGTCTGCATCATCGACTTGAAAGAGCGCACCATCCAGACGGTCTACTCCACTTCGGCGTTCGGCATGCAGACCGGCGCCCAGGTACAGTGGGGCCGCACCGACCGCTTTGTCTATTTCAACGACAAGACAGAGCGGGCGAAAGGCCAGGCCACCGGCATCCGTCTCGACTGGCAGTCGGGTAAGGCCGAGGAATTGGCCGGTCCCGTTTACGCCGTGGCGCCGGACGAGAGTGCCGCCATCAGCTTCAACCTGAGCCTCATCAACCATACCCAGGAAGGCTACGGTTGCGCCGTCGCGCCTGAGCATCGCTTGAAACTCTCCTCGCGCGCGGCACGCGACCAGGGACTGTGGTACACCGACCTCAAGACCAATCGCACCCGCCTGCTGGTCAGCCTCGCCCAAGTCTACGAGGCCATGCCGGACAAAGACGCCCACAGGGGTCTGGACTTCTACCTGTTCCATTCCAAGTTCAATCCTCAGGGCACACGCATCATGCAGGTGGTGCGGCTGCGCGATCCGAAGCAGGAAATTCCCAGTTACTCCTGGTCCCTGCTGACCACGTTCCGTCCCGACGGCTCGGATATCCGCATGGCCATCCCGTGGCAGAAGTGGAGCCTGGGCGGGAACCATCCCAACTGGCTTCCGGACGGCGAACGCATATTAATGAATTTGAAGATCGATAAGGTCATGCGCCTTTGCGTGGCGCGATATGACGGCTCGGATTTCCACCTGGTCAGCAAAACTCTCCTTGGCAGCGGGCACCCCTCGTTCGAGAAGACCATGCGGTACATCTTAACCGACGCGTACCCCAAAGAGCCGATGACCCTGCCCAACGGGGAAGTCCCGCTGCGGCTGATTGACACACGAACGGATCGGGAGACCACGGTGGCTACCATCTACACGCTGGGCAGGCAGGAACAGAACATGCTGCGCCTGGACCCCCACCCGGCCTGGAACCGCAACTATGAACAGGTATGCTTCAACGGCGCTCCCGACGGCAGACGGCAGTTATACATTGCCGACGTTGGGAAGGCGCTGGTGCGAAATGGAGACCGCTCATGGAACGCAGAACTCTTCTGATCGGTTCGGCCGTGGCGGGCGCGCAACTGCGCGGCGCCAACGACAGGATTCGCGCCGCGATCATCGGCGCGGGCAGCCGCGGCACGTACCACATTGCCCAGTTTAAGGAAGTAGGCGCCGAGGTCGCCGCGGTGTGCGACGTCTACGAGCCTCACCTGCGGCAAGGCCTCGAGGAGGCGTCCACCCGCGCCAAGGGCTACGACAACCACAAGCGGTTGCTCGAGGACAAATCCGTCGATGTCGTGGTGATCGCCACCCCGGATCACACCCACGCGCCCATCGCCATCGATGCCGTCAACGCCGGCAAGGATGTTTATGTGGAGAAGCCGATGTCGCACACGATCGAGGACGGCTTCCGCCTGATCGAGGCCGCGCGAGCGACCAAACGGGTGGTGCAGGTCGGAACGCAACGGCGCAGCTTCGACCTGTACCAGGAGGCCAAGCGCATCATGTCCTCGGGCGCGCTCGGCGAGGTGCGTCTCGTCACGAGCTGGTGGCTGAACCATTGGAAAGGGCTGCGGGGTGGCGGCGTGGAAGGCAAGCTCGACTGGCAACAGTGGCTCGGCCCGGCTCCCAAACGGCCGCTGGACGCGACCCGCTTCCACGGCTGGGAGTACTTCTGGGATTACGCCGGCGGCCACCTGACCGCGCAGGGGGCCCACCTGATCGATGCCATCCACTGGATGATGAACTCCACCTTTCCCACCGCGGTCACCTGCGCTGGAGGAAGGCCCAACCTGGAAGGCGCCGAAGTACCCGAGACGGCTTCCATGACCATCGAGTACCCCGAGAATTACCTGGCTGTGTTCACCATCCGCTACAAGGCCATGAAGTACAAGCCGTTCAAGGATCAAATGAAGCAGTTCCACGGGTCCAAAGCGCGCTTCGACCTGGCCCGCGAGTCGTACGCCCTGTTCCCCCAGTCGAGCGCCATCGACATGAAGCCGAGTGTGGAGAAACGAAACCCCGGCAGCTTCGAGTCCGCTACCCGTGCGCACATTCGCAACTTCCTGGACTGCGTGCGGTCGCGCAATGATCCGAACGCCACCGTGGAGATGGGCCAGTACACCGCCGTAGTGCTGGCGCTGGCCGTGGAATCGCTTCGCACGGGCCGGCGCGTGAAATTCAATACCGCGCAAAAGCGCATGGAGGTTTGATTGTTGACGACACGCCGCGATTTTCTAAAAGCCGCCGCATTGGCGCCCGCCATTCTGGGCGCCGCCCCGGATACGCCGCCTAACATCCTGTTCATTATATGCGACCAGATGCGCTCCGACGCTCTGGGCGCGCTGGGCGGAAGAAACGGGCGGACGCCGAACCTGGACCGGTTAGCCACTCAGGGAGTGGTGTTTGAGAATTCGTTCTCGAACAACCCGGTCTGCGTGCCGTCACGCAAATCGATGTGGACGAGCCTCTATCCGCACCAGCACGGTTCGCTTACGAATCGCGACGGCGAATACCTGCAATTGCGAAACACGGCGCTCAGCTATTTCAAAGATCGAGGGTACCGAATCGGTTACGCCGGCAAGAACCACGCCTTTTCGAAAGCGGCGATGGCCTCCATCGACGTGGCGAGTATCCGCGATCGTGAGCCGTTCCGGGAGTACAACCAGTGGGTGCCGCCCTACTGGCACTGCGACAGTTACTGGCCTGCCGAGCAGACCTACGCCCACCTGAACACCGAAGATGCGCTCCGTTTTCTGGCCGTGCGGGATCGCACGCCGTTCTTTCTTACGGTGAGCTATTTCGATCCCCATCCGCCGTATATGGCCCCTTCCGAGTACACGAGCCGCTATACGTCGCGCCAGATGCGGCTCCCCGAGTTCATCTCCCCGAAAAACCTGAGTCCCCGCCTCGATGAGTATTACCGCGCCCTGCGATTCGACCGGGTTAAGGACACCGACCTCACCGAGACCATGCGCTACTATCACGCCGCGATCGAGTGGGGTGTGGATCAACAGGTCGGGAGGATTGTGAACGAGCTCGAACGGCGGGGAATGCTCGACAACACGATTATCGTCTTCACGTCGGATCATGGTGACTTCATGGGAGAGCAGAGGATGGCGGGCAAGGGTATGTTCTTAACCGAGTCGCTTCAGCGTGTGCCTGCCATCTGGCGGGTTCCGGGAATGCGGAAGGGACACAGGAGCACGGACCTAGTGCAGGGTATCGACATTTTGCCGACCTTGGCGGAACTGACCGGCGGCATGCCCAGATCGGAATGGATGGGACGCTCGCTTAAGCCGTGTCTGCAAGGGGACGGCAATCAGGACGCCAATCGCGCGATCTTCACCTCGGCCGGATATGGGGAACTGAGCAAGGAAGTTCTGGACGAAAAGTCCGAGCTGAACGAGACCAGCGATCTGCCGCTCCACACTCGCGTCATGAACGAAAATGTCAAACCATCGCACCGGACCGCGGGCGTCCGCACGCGCGAGTGGAAAATGATCCTGAGCGAAACCCGCCCCCCCGAGTTGTACCGGATGAACGGCGGGCACATCGAGCGTGAGAATATCGCGGAGAGCGCTCAAGTGGCCGGCGTGCGCCGCAGTCTGGAGCGGCGTTTGCAACAGTGGTGGAAATGGTAGGGAGGAGACAGGAAACTAGGACAGCCCATGAGAACAACCGAAAACATGCTCTTCGCGCAGGCCAACCCTGCTGACAAACACCTCACTAGGCGGCGCTGGCTCCAGCAGGGGTTGATGGCGTTTGGTGGATTCGCGCTCCGCGCTGCGGACGCCGCTCCGCGAAGACCGAACATTCTCTTCATCGCGGTGGACGATTTGCGCCCGGAGCTCGGCTGCTATGGAGGCGACTACATCAAGAGTCCCAACATCGACCGCCTTGCCAGACAAGGCATGACCTTCAATCGCGCCTACTGCCAGCAGGCGGTCTGCTCGCCTTCCCGATCGAGCCTGCTCACCGGGACGCGGCCGGACACAACCAAGGTGTGGGACCTGCGCACCCACTTCCGTGACGCGCTGGCCAACGTGGTGACGCTGCCGCAGCACTTCAAGCAAAACGGCTACTTCGTGCAGGGCATGGGGAAAATCTATCACCCGGGCTTCGACGATCCGCCGTCGTGGTCGGTGCCGTGGCAAACGGCCACGGCACCGGAGTACGCGCTCTTCAAGAGTGGCAATGTCGAGGACGAAGACAAGCCGCGGAAGAACGGCAAGAGACGAAAAGGGCCGGCGTTCGAAGGGGCCGACGTTCCGGATAACTTTTTTAAAGACGGCAAGGTGGCCGATCCGGCAGTCAGCACGCTGCGTGAACTGAGCAAGAAATCCGAAGCTTTCTTTTTCGCCGTCGGCTTCGCCAAGCCGCATCTGCCTTTCGTCGCCCCCAAAAAATACTGGGACCTCTACGACCCCGCCCAAATCAAGCTCGCGCCCAATCCGTTCCACCCCAAAGATGCGCCCGATTACGCGCTGAATAGCGGGAGCGGCGAATTGCACCAGTATATGGGGATTCCTGATGGCCCAATTGCTGACAATCTGGCCCGTCAACTCAAGCATGGTTACTACGCCTGCGTCAGCTATACGGATGCACAGATCGGCAGGGTGCTCGCGGAACTGGAGCGCCTGGGCCTGCGGAAAAACACCATCATCGTGCTCTGGGGCGACCACGGCTGGAAACTCGGCGAGCATGGCGAGTGGGCCAAACACACCAACGTCGAGAACGACACCAACGCGCCGCTAATTGTCTCCGTGCCGGGCATGAAAAATGCCGGCGCACATACGGACGCTTTGGTGGAGTTCGTGGACATCTATCCCACTCTGTGCGAACTTGCAGGGCTGCCCCTGCCGGGTCATCTGGAGGGCAGAAGCTTCAAGCCCTTGCTCGACGATCCAAACCGGCCGTGGAAGACAGCGGCGTTCAGCCAGTATCCGCGCAAGGGATTGATGGGCTATTCCATGCGCACGGATCGTTACCGGTTTACCGTGTGGGTTGACCGCCACGACCACTCGAAGGTGGACGCCATCGAACTTTACGATCACGAGACTGATCCGCAGGAGAACACGAACATCGCCAAACTGCCGCAGAACGCGGAACTTGTCCAGCGCCTGATGGCACAGTGGCGTCAAGGCTGGCGGGGTGCGAAGCCAGGCCGGCTCCCTCGGAACTAGGAGGAAAGGAAAAAGCACGCTCACGAGACGAGACCTGGTAGCAGGGGGTTGCGCGGCCTTCATCTCCGGCCGTGTGCGGGCGGAAGACCGGAAGCGTCTGAAAAAACCCGTTGAATTCCGGCCGTACCGCCCGGGCAAAACGCTTTGTCCGGTCACGTGTATCACGCCGGATGATGGTTTCTACATTCACACCTTTTTCGATGTCTGCCCTTGGAGCCCATCTCAACGCTACCTGGCCTGCCTCCGCATTCCCACGCAGGAGCGGCCGCCCGAGTGGCGCGACAAGGCCGATGTCTGCATCATCGACTTGAAGGACCGAACCATACAGACGGTCTACTCCACCTCGGCGTTCGGGATGCAAACCGGCGACCAGGTGCAGTGGGGCCGCAGCGACCGCTTTCTGTATTTCAACGACAAGACCGAGCGGACCAAAGGCCAGGCCACCGGCATCCGTCTCGACTGGCAGTCGGGTAAGGCCGATGAACTCGCCGGTCCCGTTTACAGCGTGGCCCCCGACGAGAGCGCCGCCATCAGCTTCAGCCTGGACCTCATCAACCATACCCAGGAAGGCTACGGTTGCGCCATTGCGCCCGAGCGTCGCTTGAGACTCTCCTCCCACGCGGCGCGCGACCAGGGCCTGTGGTACACCGACCTGAAGACCCATCGCACCCGCTTGCTGGTCAGCCTCGCCCAGATCTACGAGGCCATGCCCGACAAAGACGCTCTCAAGGGCCTGGACTTTTACCTGTTCCATTCCAAGTTCAATCCTCAAGGTACGCGCATCATGCAGGTGGTGCGGCTGCGCGATCCCAAGCAGGAAATGCCAGGTTACCGCTACCCCCTGCTGATCACGTTCCGTCGCGACGGCTCGGATATCCGCATAGCCGTCCCGTGGCAAAAGTGGAGCCTGGGCGGGAACCATCCCAACTGGCTTCCGGACGGCGAGCGCCTGCTCATGAATTTGAAAATCGATAAAGTCATGCGCCTGTGCATGGTGCGATACGACGGCTCGGATTTCCACCTGGTCAGCAAGACCCTCCTTGGTAGCGGTCACCGGACCTGCGGAGAGGGCTCAGCGGGCGCGGGGCGACCACGCGAAACGAACTCCGCGCACCGCATGAACGGTCCGTCGATGCAGGACAGGCTTCCGGAGGGGGAGGCGCACTTGCCGCAAATGCCGACCCCGCAACTGGTCAGGTACTCGATGGCGCCCCACAGGTGCTCCGGCGCCACGACTTCGCGCTCGATCTCGAAGCAGGCCTGGACCATGGCCTCGGGTCCGCAGTTGATGAAGGTGAGCTGGTCTCGATGCGCCCCCAGGTGTGCCGCGATCTCATTGCGGAGCAGGTCCGCGACGGTGCCGGGGTGGCCCGCGGAGCCGTCGTCGGTGGCAAGCACCACCGTGCCCAGTTCCCGGAACTGGTCCAGTTCGAAAAACCCATCACGTGTTCGCGCCCCGAGGAGGAACTGCACCTGGTTCGCGGGCCGGCTGGCGCAGGCGATTTCCAGCAAGGAGGCGATCCCTGTGCCCCCGCCGACCAGCACCAGCGTGCGATTCTCAAAGCGGGGCAATCGAGCGCCGTATGGCCCGCGCAGCAGAATGGGGGTCCCCGGCGGTGCTTGTTCCAGAAAGCCGGTGAAGCAACCCACCGTCCGGACCACCACGGTCCTTTCGGCGGCAGACAGGACCGCAAAGGGCTTCTCGCCCACACCCGGAACGCAGAGGAAGAAGTACTTGCCGGCCAGCTCGCCCGGCCGATACTCCTGGGGCAGCCTCTCCAGTTGAATCTTGAAGAGGCCTGGCGCGATGTGGCTCCGCGAGACCAGTCGCGAAGTGCAGTATGACATGTCGATGTCCGGGCGGGGGGCGGCGTCCTCGCCCAGGCAAAAGCCGCGGCTGGACTGCTCGTGCAGGTTCCCGAAGCAGGTACGCAGGGCGGCGCTGTCCAGGCCGGTCAGGGCGCTGCCCACGCCGAACAGATCCGCTCCGGCTTTCCGGTACTGCGCCACGTGTTCCGCAGAGCCAATGCCGCCCATGCCAATGATGACTGGCCCCGGGCCGACCGCTTCTCGTACCTGCTGGACGGAGCGAAGTCCCAGGGGACGAATCCCGTCACCGGACAATCCGCCGAAACGGTTGTGAAGAATGGGGGCATCCCCCACCGCGGCGAGGGCCGGCCCGATGCTGTTGGTCACCGTGATCCCCTGCGCACCGGCGCGAATGGCAGCCTGCGCCGTGCCGGACAGCCCGCGCATGGTGGCGGAGAGCTTGACGAATACCGGAATCGCCTGGACGCCCGCCACCGCCCTGGTGATGGCCACCACCAGCTCTTCGTCCTCGCCGATCTGGATCCCGTAACCCTTCGCGTGGGGGCAGGACATGTTGAGCTCGTAACCGTCGGCGATCGGGCGCAGGATCTCCGCGGCGTGGACGAAATCGGAGACGCCGGCGCCAAACAGAGACACCAGGAGGAACTTGTGGGCGGGGATTTCCACGCCGGCGAACTCGGCGTGGAAGGCCTCGGCGCCAGGATTGGCCAGCCCCACGGCGTTGATGTAGCAGCCCGGGGCGTAGCGAGCATAGATCGGCTCGCGATACCCGGCCCGCGGGGCCACACTGATGCTCTTGGTGGTGACGACGCCGACGGCGGGCACTTCCGCAAAGCACTTGGCGATGGTCGAGGCATGCGTACACCGGATTCCCGAGGGGATGACGAACCGCCCCGCGACCTGCTTGTGCCCCAGCGGGTACGGGCGATGGAAGAACTCGTCCGGCACGGGACTGTGCACTCCTTCCCAAAGGCGCGACCCCGTAGTGTACCACCAACCGGCTGCACTTCATTTCCGGCTGAACCAGGACACGCGATTGACGGCTCCGTGTGCCGCGGGCGCAGGTTGACAAAATCCGACTAAGGATTGATAATAGTATTTGACTAAGGCGGGAATGCCGTCCCTAGGGCGCTTCCGCATTCATTCCAGGAGGTTTAGAGGGATATGAGCAAGATCATCGGGATCGATCTGGGAACCACCTTTTCCGTGGTCGCCGTCATGGAGAGCGGGCAGCCCCTCGTCATCCCGAACCAGGAAGGCGCGCGCGTCACCCCCTCGGTGGTGGGCTTCGCCAAGAGCGGCGAGAAACTGGTCGGGCAGGTGGCCAAGCGGCAGGCGGTCACCAACCCGGAGAACACCGTCTACTCGATCAAGCGCTTCATGGGGCGCCGCTTCGAGGAGGTCTCCGAAGAGATGCGGCTGGTGCCCTACCGCGTGGTGCGCGGCGACCAGGGTGACGCCCGCGTCGAGATCATGGGCAAGAAGT
>Ga0315289_10003207_pt1 | contig 24852 bp, 25 predicted proteins | sample YL17G11_40_MG_FD_203452 | JGI IMG/M metagenome (GOLD analysis project Ga0315289, IMG submission 203452) | Sediment microbial communities from Yellowstone Lake, YNP, Wyoming, USA - YL17G11_40 | ecosystem: Environmental > Aquatic > Freshwater > Lake > Sediment | place: USA: Wyoming | collected...
AAAAAATGCTCCGCGATTTAATCGAAGCTGCTTATGATATTACTCAATTGAGTTTTCAGGAAAAAGACGACATTGAAAAAATATTAGACCAGGCAGAAAAAAATATTTTCGCTGTTTCGCAGAGGTCTTTAAAGCAATTTTTTATACCCATCAAACCGGCTCTGGAAGAGGCATTTGAAAGAATCGACCAACTGCACAAGCACGAGGGCGGAACATTACGTGGAATCGCCACCGGGTTTCCTGATTTGGATAATTATTTGGCCGGCTTGCAAAAATCTGATTATATTCTTTTGGCTGCCAGGCCGAGTATTGGAAAAACCACTCTGGCACTAGATATTGCGCGACATGTTGCCGTAAGGGGAAAACAACCAGTTGGCATCTTCAGCTTAGAAATGGCTGCTTCGCAGGTTGTAGACAGAATTCTTTGCGCTGAAGCAAAGATTGATTTGTGGAAACTAAGAACCGGCCGGCTTTCTGACAAGGGCGAAGACAATGATTTTACCAAAATTCAGGAAGCAATGGGAGCGCTCTCGGAAAGCCCGATTTTTATTGATGACAGCGCTGCTTCAACGGTTTTGGAGATAAAAACCAAAGCAAGACGGTTGCAGGCAGAACATGGACTGGGCTTGATTATTGTTGATTATATCCAGTTAATCAATCCCATGAATAATTTTGACAACCCAGTGCAGCAGATGACAGAAATCTCCCGTTCGCTGAAAACCTTGGCACGAGAATTAAATGTTCCTTTGCTGGCGGTTTCGCAATTATCCCGAGCAACCGAACAGCGTTCCCCGCGCATTCCGCGATTATCTGATTTGCGCGAATCCGGCTCATTGGAACAGGACGCTGATGTGGTGCTTTTGATTTACAGAGAGGATTTGGACATCAAGCAAAGCGAAAGAAAAAATATTGCCGATATATTTATTGCCAAGCACAGAAACGGCCCAATCGGACAAGTAGAATTATATTTTGACCAGGATTCTGTCACTTTTAAAAATTTAGCCAAGAAATACTAAAAATAAAATGCTGCCGAGACCAATCCAAAATTTAATTGACGAATTTGCCAAACTGCCTTCAATCGGACCAAGGCAGGCAGCAAGATTTGTTTTTCATTTGCTCAACCAGCCCAAAGACGAGATTGAAAAATTTGCCAAAAAGCTTTTTGTTCTAAAAAAAATAAATTATTGCGGATTCTGCAACCGCGCTGTTGAAGGCGAGAAAATCTGTGGTATTTGCAAAGACAAAAATCGCGACCGAACCACAATCTGCATCATAGAAAAAGATACTGATATTGAATCAATTGAGAAAACTAAGCGCTATAATGGTTTATATTACGTAATTGGAACTGAAGATGAAAAACTGCAATTATCTCGGCTGAAAGATTTGATTTCCAGAATTAAAAAATCCAATAAAGAGCTTGATGAAATCATCATTGCTACCGATGCCACAACCGAGGGCGAAACAATTGCTTTATACGCTGCGCGACAACTCGGAGAACTAAAAAAGAGTTATCCCCAATTAAGGATAACCCGCCTCGGCCGCGGCCTCTCCACCGGCTCGGAATTGGAATATATGGACGAAGACACGCTGTCAAATGCGCTATTGGGAAGAAAGTGATTTGACAAATGTTTTTATAGAAAATAGAATTAAAGTATATGGCAAGAACACAAACTGTAAATTTACAAAACATAGAAAAATTGCTGAATCAACAAACAGTAGTTATTCTTAACGCTGTTGATGAAAAGATTAAAAAATCTGAAGAAAGAACAAATAAGAAAATAGATAGATTAGCAACTCTTATTGATAAATTTGTAAATCTGTATACAAAACAAGACCAAGAATTTAAAATAATAAAATACGAATTAAATCAGATTAAAAAAGTTATTAAGGATAAATTAGGGGTTGAAATTGCATAAATAGTTTTAAATAATACTTTTTTATGCGGCGATGATTTCGGAAATTTCAACTTCGGTGAAAAACTGGCGATGGCCAGCTTTTTTTTGATAGCGTTTTTTGGCTTTGTACTTAAAAATAATAATTTTATCCCCTCTTCCCTGCTTCAAAATCTTGCCAATGACTTTAGCGCCCTTTATCAGGGGTTTTCCGATCTCAATAATTTTTTCATTGCTGAAAAGCAAAACTTCTTTAAACTCAACCTTATCGCCTTCTTTTCCGGCGACTTTTTCTATTTTTATTTTTTGTTTCGGAGAAACAATGTATTGTTTTCCTCCGGTTTTAATTATTGCTATTTCCATATTATTCTTCTATATGCTTCGGCCCATCAATTTCCAAGGGTTCAATTTTTTCTTTTCCCTCGGTGATTTTCGCTGTATCCTTGTCTATTTTTGCAAACTCTTTATAGGCCTTATTATATGAATTAACCGTTGTATCCAAGTGTGCTCCCAGCTTAGCAAGAAAATCATTATAATTCAAGAGGTGCTTCCTCAAAACCTCGACTCTCTCCAAAATCTCCTTTGCTGATTCTTCTATTTGCAACGCCCTCAATCCTTGTAAAACTGTCTGCAAATACGCGTAAAAAGAAGTTGGAGAAACCACAATCACGTGCTTTTCCTTGAACGCGTATTCAATCAAATCATAGGTGCTGATTTTTACTGCGCCGACCTGATTTATCAATAAATCATAATAAATCCCTTCGGACGGAATGAACATAAAAGCAAAATCCATTGTGCCTTCGGACGGCCGGATGTATTTGGCGGTTTCCTCAATACGATTTTTTAAGTCCTGCTTAAATAATTTTTCCAATTCCCCTCGCCTATTCTCGTCTTTTTCTTCAACAATGCGATTATAATTTTCCAAAGAGAATTTGGAATCAATGGGAATAATTTTATTTTTTACAAAAATCACGGCATCAACCTTGTCGCCATTTTTAAACTTATATTGCAATTGGTATTGGTTAGGTGCAAAAACATTCTGCAAAAGCGTTTCCAAAAAATATTCGCCTAAGCTGCCTCTTTGTTTGGGATTCGCCAGAATATCGGTCAATTTCCCCAACTGGGTTTTTACATCGATTACGTGCTGATGGTCGGCGTGAATTTTTTCCAGTTGGGAAGTAATGTCCCTGATTCTGGTTGTGGCATCGCGGGCGATTTTTCCGCTTTCTTCCAATTGTTTTTGCATTGTTTCCAAGCTCTTTTCCCGCGACTCCATCATTTCTTTCCTGATTTCTTTCAAGTCATCTGCTAACCCTTTTTCCTTTTTCCCGAAAATCAAATAGAGCACAATCCCCAATAGAACAAAAATAATTATGTATAAAAAATAAGCCATTGATTTAATTCTACTATCTAAATAAAAATTCTACAATTAAAAACACGGCATAAAACCCAATCAGAATCCAACCTTCTTTTCTGGAAACTTTGTTGCGAGTGGCAAGAAAGATGTTTGCCAATAAAATCGCCAAAAGCATAAATCCGCCGGCAATCATAATTGTCTTTAGATTTTCAACCCTAATCGGACTGATAATCGCGGTTATTCCCAAAACAAAAGTTGAATTAACCACAATGCTGCCGATTAAATTTCCTAAGCACATTCCTTCGTGCTTGATAATTGTTGCTTTAATGCCAAAAACTAATTCTGGCAAAGAAGTGCCGATTGCCACCAAAATCAAACTAATCAAAACGAGTGGCACGTATAATTCTTTGGCAATCAGCTTTGAAATCTCCACTACTCCCCAGGCGCTTAAAACCAAAACCGCGGCTGCCAAAACAAAATAGCCCAGTTTTTTTATCAATCTATCAAAACCCGTAATATCGTGCCTGATATGATGGACGCGATGGGTGAATGCGTCTTTTTGTTTTAATAAATGATAAATATAACCACCAAAAATAATCAATAAAAGAAAACCCTCGCCCCTTGATAATCTGCCGTCTAAAATCAATAAAAGCGGAATCATTGAAATAAAAAACACAATCCAGCTGTCTCTTTTGACAATTTTACTTTGTATTGGTATCCCTTTGCTTAAAACAGCAACCAAACCCAGAATAAAGCTCAAATTCACCAAATTTGAACCAATAATATTTCCCAAAGAAATAATCGGCGTGCCTTTGGCTGCGGAAGTTATTCCCACAAGCAATTCCGGCAGAGTTGTGGCAAAAGTCATCAAAATAAAAGCCAAAACATATTCCGTGAGCTTGAAATAATTGGATAAAACCACCATCACTTTTACCAAAACCTCCCCGCTTTTCACGAGAATATAACAAAGTATCACAAAAATCAAAAGATATAAAACTAACATATCAGCCCCAACGGGATTCGAACCCATATTACTGCCTTGAGAAGGCAATGTCCTAAACCATTAGACGATGGGGCCACAATTTATTGAAACATTATTTCCTCAACGATTTTTTCCATTTTCATTGCACGAGAACCTTTGACAAAAACAATATCATTTTCTTTCATTTCTTTTTCCACTGGTTTTGCCGCTTCAATAGATGTGGAAAATTCAAAAATCTTGTTTGCGTCAAATCCCGCATTAATTGCTCCTTGTTTTACAGATCCAGCGCGATTGCCAACAGCAAAAATTATATTCGCAATCTCCCCTGCTTTTTTCCCAACCAGAATATGGGCTTTTTCCGAATATTGCCCGATTTCCAGCATATCGCCCAGAACAACTACTTTACGCCTGCCTGCCTCGCCGGTAGGCGGGTTTTCAAAAACCTTCAAGCTCTCCAATCCAGCTTCCATTGATAATAACGCAGCATTATAGGTATCGTCAATAATCAAGGTATTTTTTACACCTTTGAGCAAGTGCATTCTGCCTGGCAATGGCTTGATTGTTTTAATCGCTTCGGAAATTTCCACTAAATTTAAATTGAAAACAATGCCTACTGCAGCTGCTGCCAGAGCGGAATACAAGTGCTGGACGCCCAAAACATCAATCAATTTCGCCGGAACGCTGCTGCCTTTGAAATCCAATTTGAAATTCAGTTCGCTGCCGTCGGGATTTATTTCTAAGTTACAGTTTGTCGCCCGCACATCTGCTTTTTCATTTAAACCGTAGGTTATTATTTTTGCGCTAATCCCCTCTGCCATTTTCCTCACTCTCTCGTCATCATAATTTAAAATTGCAATTCCATCTTTATCCAATGTTTTTACTATGGTCTTTTTTTCTTCAGCAACTTTTTCCGGCGTCTCAAAAAATTCAACATGCACCGGAATATCACCTATTGCTGTCACCACTCCGACTTTATGTTTTACAAATCTTAGCAAATAAAGCAAATCTCCTGGCCTGTCAGCGCCCATTTCTAAAATTAGAAAATCAGGATATTTGATTCTGAAAATAATCATCCAGAATATTTTTATAAATTTGAAAAACCATTTGAAAATCGATTTATTGCCGGTTTCCATTCCGAAAATCGTCAAAGGAACGCCGATTTCGTTGTTATAATTTCTTTCATTTTTTCTAATTCTTTTTTCTCCAAAATGGCTTTTTAAAACCGCGTAAATCGCCTCTTTGGTTGAGGTTTTTCCCACGCTTCCGGTAATGGCAATAATTATCGGCTTATATTTAGCCAGAACAATTTTGGCAAAAATTTTTAAGATTTTTTGTAAAATTTTTCTCATATTACTCCGAAGGCGGGATTTCGTAATAATTTAATATATACTGCGCAATTTCTCTGGCAACAGGAGTCAAAGAATCCGAAGCAAAACGAATTCCTTTTGGTTCATCAACTTTTATCAGCAAAACCCAGCGGGTATCATACGCGGGAAAAAATTCTCCGAATGTATGGATTGTTTCTTCTGTGTATCCTCCTTTTTTAAAATCCGGAATCTGGGCAGTTCCGGTCTTCCCGGCAAATAAATATCCGGGAACCTTTGCTTTTTTGGAAAAACCATTTTCAACTACGCTTACCATCATTGCGGTCAAGCGCGAAGCTGTTTCCGAAGAAATCACTCGCCTGATTTCCTGTTTTTTGGTAATTTCCTCTTTTCCGTCCCTATAGATTATTTTATCAACAATATACGGTCTTAGCAAAATTCCATCATTGGCAATCGCGCCCAAAGCGGAAATCAATTGTATTGATGTAATGGCAATGCCCTGCCCGAAAGTTGCGGTTGCATATTCTATATCCCGATTCGTTTCTAAATTTGCTGTATTTCCTTTTACTTCCCCAGGCAAATCAATTCCTGTTTTATCATTGAATCCGAATTTTTCCACATATTCTTTGAATTTTTCTTTTCCGGTTTTCTGCATCGCGAATATCGCGCCGGTATTTAACGACTTCTCCAGCACCTGCGTCATTGTCTGAATTCCCTGTGGTGTTTTTACCGCGTTTTCGATTATCTTGCTGCCTATTTGAACTTTCCCCTTGTCTTCATAAGTGGTCTGGGGCGTGACTGCGCCGGTATCCAGCGCTGCTGCCATAGTGATTGGCTTGAAAATAGAACCCGGCTCGAATAAATCATGCACTGCCTGATTGGAAAAAACATTCGCATTTTTAACTTTGTTGTATTCATTAGGATTAAACTTTGGCCAGTTGGTCATTGCCTTGATTGCTCCGGTTTTTGCTTCCATGAGAATTATCGAACCCTTGGGCGCGCTTAATCTTTCAATAGTTGATTTTAATTTTGCTTCTACGAATGATTGGATGTTGGGATCGATGGTTAAAATTATGTCTGCGCCATCCTCTGTTTTCTGAATTATTTCTTTACTTATGGAAATCAACCGACCCTTGCTGTCTTTTTCCATTTTTGCCAAACCGGTCTTTCCCGCCAATTGTTTTTCATAATATTCTTCAACTCCATATTGTCCCAACTTTTCATTATTGCTCTGCCCGACAAAACCCAGGACATGGCACGCAAATTCGTTAGCCGGTAAATAACGCCGAGTTTCTGTTTCAAAATAAATGCCTTTTATCTTTAAATCTTTTATTTTATTTGCCAATTCTTCGTTGACTTTATCCTCCAGCGGCTCGTAAGGATCGTTTTCCTTGAATATTCTCTCTTTTAAAATCTCTTTGTCAAGCGTTAAAAAAGGAGCAAGTTTTTCAACTGTCTCCTCTTTTTCTTCTATTTCAATGGGTTTTGCCCAAATCTTAAAAAAATCTTTATTTATGGCTATTGGAAAAAGCGATGTCTGGGATTTTCCGTCAGAAAATCTGTCCTGCATATAAATCTCGCCTCGTTTTGGATAGACCGTCTGAAGAGTTTCTTGCTGTTCGGCGGCTTTGCTTTCGTAAAAACTATGCTGCAAAATCTGCAAAGAAAATAAACGAAAAATTATAACGCCAAAGCAAAATAAAATAAAAAAAATCAATACATAAAAACGCCAATTTTTCATAAATTTACTTTGCTAACATTGCGCTGGTTCTGGTCGACGATACGTAATCAACTTTTTGCGCTTTCACCATTCGCAGATTATTGCTGCTTGCCTCCAAGATATTAATTGATTTTAGATTGGAAACCTCGATTTGAATAGATTTATTTATTGACTCTGTTTGTTTTGCTTCCTTCTGAAGTTCGCTGATTTTATAATCTTTTGCAGCAATGTTGTTTGCCTCCAGAATATAAACAAGTCCAAAAACGAAAATCCCAATAATCAAAACGCACGCCAAACATTTTTTGGCTTTTCTGCTCTGTCCAGCTTCGATTCTGCAAGAACGAGAATGGACAATATTCGAATGGGCTAATGTGGCAACAGTCATATTTTCATCGCTGCTCGCAACTTAGCGCTGCGGCTGCGAGGATTATTTTGTAGTTCTACCATACTGGCAGTAATCGGTTTCATTGTCAGGATTTTCAATCTTTCCTCCTGCGCTTTTCCCTTGAAAAATCTTTTCACAATCCTGTCTTCTATTGAATGGAACGAGATAGCAACCAATCTTCCTTCCTTTTCCAAAATCTCCAGGGCTTGCTCCAATCCGTGACTTAAATTTTCTGTTTCATCGTTTACTGCAATTTTCAATGCTTGAAAAATTCTTGCCGCAACTCTGTCTAATCTGCCTCTTCGGGACCTTGAAAAAGGAATGCTTTTTTTAATAATTTCTAATAGCTGGAATGTTGTTTTAATCGGCGCAAGTTTTCTTCTTTGCACAATGCGCTGGACAATTTTTCTGGAAAACTTTTCTTCTCCGTAATCATAAAAAATTTTTAACAATGATTCTTCCGGCCAGGTATTGAGAATTTCCTGTGCACTGACCGTTTGGTTGCCGTTTAAAATCATGTTCAACGACTCGTCTTTTTTAAAACTGAATCCCCTTCCACTCTGTTCCAGCTGCCAGCTGGAAATTCCCAGGTCAAACAAAACTCCATTAATATTCGCAAAGTTTTTCTCCAAAACAATTTGTTTTAAATCTCTAAAATTTCCGTAAGCTAAAATCAATCTCTCGTTCGGCATTATTCTTTGTAATGATTCTTTGTCAAGATCTATGCCCAGTATTTTTCCGTCCGGCTTTGTCTTTTCTAATATCGCTAAACTGTGTCCGGCTTCTCCTAATGTGCAATCCACAAAGTTTTCTCCGGGCTGCGGGTTTAAATATTCAACAACTTTTTCCAACAAAACTGCTTTGTGCATAGACGTTAAACACCCAAATTCCCCAATCGTTCCGCAATATTATCAACTTCCTTTTCATTCTGCTTCTTGAAATTATTCCATTTCGCCTCATCCCAAATTTCCAGGCGATTATAAACTCCGGCAATCACCACATTTTTTTTTAATTGGGCGTATTTTTTTAAATAATCAGGAATAAGTATTCTTCCCAGTGTATCCAAATCCGCTTCGCTTGCACCAGCAAGCATTAATCTGCTAAATCCCCTTGTGTCTTTCTGTCCGATTGGTAAATTGCTTAATTTTTCCACTAATCTCTGCCATTCCTTCAATGGGAAAACAAAAAGACAGTTATCCAGTCCCCTGGTAATAACTGCTTTTGCGCCAAGCTCCCTCCTTAATTTAGAAGGAATTGCCAATCTCTTTTTAATATCTATGGTATGAGTATATTCGCCAATCAACATAAATCACTTATCCCCAAAACTTAATACTTATTAACACTTTTATCCACAATTTAACACTCTAATTAAATTCTATTCCACTAAATTACCCCTGTCAACCCCTCGATTACACTCGGGGTAAACCCCTTAAAAAACAAAAATTAGCTTCAAAAAAGCTAATTTTCTTAAAACAACCCCTCAAATTATCCACAATTTATGCACAAAAAGAAATATTACTTATTTCTTATGCTAATGCTTTGAACCATACCCAAGGCAATAAAATTAATTAAAAGGTTGCTGCCGCCATAGGAAATGAATGGCAAAGAAATTCCGGCAATCGGCAATAATCCGAGATTGGTGCCAATATTCACGAAAATATGAAAAATCAAAACAACCGCCCATCCAACACAAAACAATCGGGCAAAGTTATTTGTCGCGCTGAGCGCGATTTTTATTGTTCTCCAGAACAAGAGAAAATAAAACACGAAAACAAGCGCCACACCGACAAATCCCCATTCCTCGGCAATAGAAGCGAAAATAAAATCAGTATGCTGTTCGGGCAGAAAATTCAACTGCGATTGGGTTCCTTGTCCTAGTCCTCGTCCCCACAATCTGCCCGAACCAATGGCAATCATTGATTGAATCCTGTGATATCCACTTCCCTTCGGGTCTAAATACGGATTTATAAAACTGGTAATTCTGTCTTTTTGATATGGTTTTAAAATTACAAACCAAGCAATAGAAAAAATTATTATTCCCAATAAAAGCAGCAAAAGTAGCTGCCGCAATTTAATTCCTGCAATAATCATTGTTCCCAGCCACAAAAAAACCAAAACCATTGCCGAGCCCAAGTCGGGTTGAAAAAAAACCAGCAAGGCAACGATTCCAATATAAACTCCGGATATTACAATGTGTATAAGGCGATATAATTCAATATGGCGCAGAGAAAAATACTGGGCGAGAATCAAAATCATCACTAATTTTGCAAATTCAACCGGCTCGAAATTTATTGGGCCGATTCTAAACCAGCTGACCGCGCCTCTGGTTTTAATTCCCAATAATAAAAGTATTGCCAAAAGCAAAACGCTCAAGATATAAAGAGCCAATAATAAACTCGGATGATTGCGGAAAAATCGGTAATCAAGAAAAGCCAAGACCAGCATTAAAAAAAATCCAGCGACTATGAAAATCGCCTGTTTTATAAAAAATGTCTTGTCTTTGTTGAATGAAGTGCTGAAAATAGAAGTCAGTCCAATTAAACATAACAGAAATATACTTACCACCATCACCCAATCAAGTTTTTTAAGAAAATACCAAATCATTTAATAAAATTTTCGATGGAGAAAACATCGGTATAAACGCGAACATCGAAATTGGAAACCGGCTCGGAAATTTGATATGGCCAAGTAATTTCAAATCCCCTGCTTTCGTTCATTAAAACCGTATTCATTTCTGTTTTTCCAACCGCAATAATTTTATTATTGTCATCAAACAACAATCCCACAACTTCTATTGTGTCCAAATCATAACTGGTTTTGTTTTCAATCGCGCCAGTTATTTTATGAAATTCGTTTTCATCAAGATAATGGTTTCGATTTTTAATCTTCAAATCAAATTCTTGAAAATTTTCCAATTTTACAAAAGAAACATCCTTAATTTTAAATTCAACACTGGCTAACGATTCTTCCAAAAATATTTTCGGCACTACAATATATTTTGTTTCTTGCGGCAGAATATAGGTTTTGCCTTGTTCTGAAGCAATTATTTGTTCATTAGCATCGTATAATTCAAAAACATAAGACAATGAATCGATGCCAAAATTAATATTGGAATTTTTTATCCTTGCGATTAAATCATAATTATTCTCCGTTGTGGGAATAAATCCAGCGAGCAGAACTTCGGGTTGTTTGGGAACGTTCTGATTATTGTCTCCGTTATTGCCAATTTGTGGCGCTGGCCTCACCAACAAATAAATCCCGCCAATAATCACCACAAAAATCACAATCCATATAAATCCAATAATAAATTGTTTTTTGAAATAATGACTCATAATTTAATTATAGCAGATTGAAAATAAAATAACATAACCCCGCAATGCGGGGTTATGTAAAATTGTGGTCATTATAGGGGGGGTCACCTACTCTCACAGATAAAAATCTATTACCATCGGCCTTAAGGGATTTCACTTCTGAGTTCGGAATGGGATCAGGTGGAGCACCCCAAGTATAACCCCCTTACAATGACCACAATTTTTCGATTTCTACAAGTAAATAATGTCTATAAATTACCAGCTAAAATTAAACAGGTAAAATGATTAATTAGTACTTCTCGGCTTAATCCCTTACGGGACTTACACCTGAAGCCTATCAACCTAGTAGTCTTCTAGGAATCTATGATACCTAATCTCGAGATGAGCTTCGCGCTTATATGCTTTCAGCGCTTATCTCTTCCAAACATAGCTACTCAGCGATGCCCTTGGCAGGGCAACTGATACACCAGAGGTTTGTTCAACAAGGTCCTCTCGTACTGTTGTCAAATTCTCTCAAGTATCCACGCTTACGACAGATAGGAGTCCAACCTGTCTCACGACGGTTTAAACCCAGCTCACGTACCTTTTTAATTGGCGAACAGCCAAACCCTTGGAAGCTTCTTCACCTCCAGGATAAGATGAGCCGACATCGAGGTGCCGAACAGACGCGTCGATAAGGACTCTCTGCGCCTACCAGCCTGTTATCCCCAGGGTAGCTTTTGTCCGATGATCTTCGGATTTTCTATAAAAATCCGTCGGTTCACTAAGTTCTGCTTTCGCAACTGCGCGACCTGTCAGTCTTGCAGTAAAGCCGGCTTATGGCTTTGCCCTATCACTCCGATTTCCATCCGGAGTTAGCCGACCTTGATAAACGCCTCCGTTACTCTTTAGGAGGCTAGCGCCCCACCAAAACTACCCACCAGGCACTGTTCCTCGGTTTCCACCAAGGTTAGTCTTAGCATTTTTAAAGATGGGTGTTTCATTGGCGGATCCATTCCAACCGAAGTCGGAACTTCAAATCCTCCCCACTACACTACGCATCAAAAACAATAAGACAATACCAAGCTATAGTAAAGCTCCTGGGGTCTTTTCGTCTTGTCGCAAGTAGTCAGCATCTTCACTGACATTGCATTTTCACCGGGCTCCTCGTTGAGACAGTTCCCCAGTCGTTACACTTTTCCTGCAGGACATAACTTACATGCCAAGGAATTTCGGTACCTTAGGACGATTATAGTTATCGCCGACGTTCACTGGGGCTTCGGACAGTGAGCATACATCCCGCAATGCGGGACATATACCCCCGCCGTTAACCTTCCAGCACTGGTCAAGTGTCAGCCCCTATACATCCTCTTTCGAGTTAGCAGGGACCTGTGTTTTTAGTAAACAGTCGCTAGGGATCTTTAACTGCGTCCCGACCTAAGTCGGGAAGGCCTTATTGCGAACTTACGGCCGTTATTTTGCCGAGTTCCTTAACGAGGGTTAACCCGTTCACCTTGGGCTTCTCGCCCTGCCCACCTGTTTCGGTTTGCGGTACGGATCCGCTCAATTTAAATTCTAGAGATTTTTCTTGGAAATCTGCTCGTTTGAATTGTCTTGATCGAAATCAGGACTTTTGTCAATTCTTGGACTTGCGCTTAACGGATTTACCAATTAAGCATCCTCAAACCAACAACATTAATCCAATAAAATGCTCAAACTACTAGATTCCGTCATCTCATCAAAAATGAACGGAGGGTCGGAATATTAACCGACTATCCATCGACTACCCCTTTCGGGTTTGCCTTAGGACCGCCTAACCCTTGGCTGATTTACATTGCCAAGGAAACCTCGGGCTTTCGGTGTCCCGATTTCTTATCGGGATTGTGGTTACTCATACCAACATTCTCTCTTTCTTGCGCTCCAGTCCGACTCACGTCAAAACCTTCGCAGCACAAGAAATGCTCCTCTACCATCCCGATAAAATTAATTATCGGAATTCGTATCTTCGGTACTAAGTTTGAGCCCCGTTACATTTTCAGCGCGCCTCGTCATAATTCCCGATAAATCGGGATATAGAATGGTGAGTTATTACACACTCTTTAAATGATAGCTACTTCTAAGCTAACATCCCATCTGTGTAAGACAAGACACTTCTTTTCCCACTTAACTTAGTTTTGGGACCTTAGATGACGATCTGGGCTGTTTCCCTTTTGACCATGGAGCTTAGCCCCCACAGTCTTACTCCCTTGCTTAAATTTTTGGTATTCGGAGTTTGGTAAGAATATCTAGGTTTCCCATGACACTCTTTCCAGTGCTCTACCCCCAAAAAAAATAACAAGAGGCTATGCCTAAACATATTTCGAGGAGAACCAGCTATTACCAAGCTCGATTAGCTTTTCACTTCAACCCACAGCTCATCCCACAGTATTGCACGGCTGATGGGTCCGGACCTCCACCCCGATATTATCGGGGTTTCATCCTGGCCATGGGTAGCTCGCCTGGCTTCGGGTCTTACGCATGTTGTTTATAATTCGCGCTATTAACACTCGGTTTCCCTATGCCTCCGTCCTTTACGGACTTAGACAAACAACCTGCGATAAACTCGTTGGTTCGTTCTGCAAAAAGCACGCCGTCAGTCCGACCGAGGTCGGACCTCCGACTCTTTGTAAGTGCATGATTTCAGGTACTATTTCACCGCCCTCACCGGGCTACTTTTCACCTTTCCCTCACGGTACTAGTTCACTATCGATCATCAAACGTATTTAGCCTTGGCCGAATAGTTCGGCTCGTTTCCTCCGACGCTTTATGCCGTCGGAGTACTCAAGATTAATGGCAAGGAGTATAAGACCCTTTTTGCTTACAGGACTATTACCTTCTTTGGTAGGGCTTTCCAGCCGCTTTTAACTAAGGAAGTCTTAGTTTTGTGTTCACTCCCCGGGATTTCTCCCGACACCACTATCTTACTACCCCTATCCCGCTAAACGGAATAAGTTTGGGCTCTTCCCGTTTCGCTCGCCACTACTAAGGGAATAAAAATTTTTCTCTTTTCCTCCGGCTACTGAAATGTTTTACTTCGCCGAGTTCGCGGTCCAGTCATTCGACCGGACCAATTTCGCTTATCGCGAAATTGAGTTTCCTCATTCGGACATCCCCGGATCTAAGGTTGCTACACACCTCCCCGAGGCTTATCGCAGTTACGCCACGTCCTTCATCGCCGTTTGATGTCAAGGCATCCGTCATGCACCTTTATGAATAACCTGCTTAATTTAGCTGGCAATTTATAAACACTAAATTGCCTTTATTTTTACTTTGCCTTTATTTTTACTTGCTTATTCAGTTGTAAGGTACAAAAAAACCGCTTTTTTCAAGAGCGGCTCTAACATAAGTAGAAAAATACAGGTTTTTCAACCGCTCTTTTTAATAAATTGTTTTTGGTTTTTTCTCATAAGATTTAACAATACTACCATTGTAAATGGTAAAAAATCGCTTGTCAAGTCCTTTTATTGATTTATCTTACCTTTCGCTTAAATCTTGCCTGATTTTGTCCAAAATTCGAGATGCCATATCTTTCCCACCCAATCCAAAAGCCAAGCCGCCAGCCAAAGCAATCATCGCAATTATTCCGATTACGATTGTTTGAATTAATGTCGGAGCAATTCCCAATTGAGTCAAGGCAATCACAAAACCAAAAATCAAAATCGCCCATTTCACAATTCCGGCAATTGCACCGGATGACGCTAATCCGGCTGTGTCAGCACTGGCCTTTACTAATTTCTGCATTAATCTGCCAACCAATGCTGCTGCCAATAAAACAATCGCAGCAATTACAACATTCGGCAAGTAATAGAGAATACTTTTCAGGAAAAGAGTTACTTCGGTCAAACCAAGAATATCAACTGCTGTCATCAAGAACACGATGATGAAAAACCATTTCACTAATTCCTCAAAGAATTTTGCGGAATCCAATTTCAGTTTTGCTTTGGCTAATGCTTTTTGGAAACCCAATTTTTCCAGAAGCAAATCCAGCTTTATTGTTTTAATAATGCGATTAACTATTTTGCCAAAAAATATGGCAATCAGCCAGCCGATAATAAAAACAATCAAAGCAGCCAATAGCGTTGGCAGAAACCCAATAAAACTTTTCCAAATCTCTATTAATGAATCGCGTAATATTTCTAACATAGAATCAATTAACAAATTTCTAATTTCTAATTTCTAATTTCTAATTCTCGACCTTTGATTTTATTATAGCACAAATTTAGTTATCTTAAAGTCCAGCCGCCATCGACAATAATTGTCTGGCCAGTGATATAATCAGCTTTTTCCGAAGCAAGAAAAACAACTGCGTTGGCGATATCTTCCGGAGTTCCCATTCTTGCCCAGGGAATCGCGGCGATTGTTTGTTTTGTTTGTTCTTCGCTTGAGGCAGCGCCCGGGGTATCAATTGCTCCCGGAGCTACTGCATTCACATTTATTTTTTTCGGAGCAAGTTCCAAAGCCAAGGCTCGAATCATGGCATTTATTCCGCCTTTTGAAGCGCAATAATGGGTTAAGCCCTCGAAACCGACAAAAGAGGCGATTGAAGAAATGCTGACAATTTTCCCGCCACTTTTCATTTCTTTTGCCGCTGTTTGCGAACACAAAAATACGCTTTTTAAATTTATATCCAACACTTTGTCCCAATCAGATTCTTTCATCTCCATAAAAGATACAAAGGGATAAATTCCGGCATTGTTTACCAAAATATCAAGTTTTCCAAATTTCTCGATTGTTTTTTTGACTAAATTATCAACTTCTTCTTTTTTTGAAACATCGCATTTTACAGCCAAACCCTGAACCCCTATTTTTTCTATTTCCTCCACAACCTTTCCGCAATCTTCCTGAATAATATCGCTGACTACAACATTACATCCCTCTTGTGCCAGGGCTTTAACAATTCCATAACCAATCCCCTGCCTTGCTCCCGTAACAATCGCTGTTTTGTTTTTTAAAGTCATATATATAAGTATACCACATACAAATTGGCAATGAAATTTTGCTGTGCTAAAATTAAGAATCAACTATGTTTGAAAAAATTAAAAAAATACATTTTATCGGTATCAACGGGGTGGGAGTTTCGGCAATTGCGAGAATGGCGCGACTCAAAGGAATTAAAGTAACCGGCTCTGATATATCCCAAGGAAAAATGACTGAAAGAATTAAAAAAATCGGGGGCAAAATTTTCATTGGTCACAAAAAAGAAAATCTGCCGCAAGACGCGGATATGGTTGTCTACTCTCCCGCTATTGATGAACATAATCCAGAATTGGTTTATGCCAAGGAATTAAAAATTCCTGTTTATTCATATCCGGAAATACTGGGACTGATTTCCAAGAATATGTATACTATTGCTATTTCCGGAACTCATGGCAAAACAACTACTACCTGTATGATTGCCGAACTTTTAATTTACGGGAACATGGACCCGACTGTGGTTGTCGGCGGATTATTAAAAAAGCAGGAAGATAATTTTGTACTTGGTCAAAGCAAATATTTTGTTGTTGAAGCGTGCGAATATAAAGAATCGTTTTTGAATTTGAATCCGAATATTTTAATTATTACTAATATTGATAACGACCATTTGGATTATTACGGAAATATCGAAAACATTAAAAAAGCATTTGCAAAACTAATAGCAAAAGTTCCCGAAGATGGTTATGTTGTTTACAATTCCGAAGACAATAATATTATGGATATTCTGAAGAATTGTCCTGAGCGTTTACCCCGAGCGCAGTCGAGGGGAAGTCGAGGGGTAGATTTTACAAAACAAGAATTAAATATCAAATTATTAATTCCCGGAGAACATAATTTAAAAAACGCCAAAGCGGCGCTATGCGCTGCTAAGCTGATTGGCTTGGATGAAAACGAGGGGAGAAAAATTTTAAAAAATTATTCTGGTTCTTGGCGCAGATTTGAATACAAGGGGAAAACCGAATCCAATGCTTTGATTTATGATGATTACGGACATCACCCAACCGAGATTCAGGCAACCTTAAAAGGAACAAAAGAATATTTTCCCGATAAAAAAATTATTGCTGTTTTCCAGCCGCATCTTTATTCCCGCACAAAATTATTATTAGATGATTTCGCGCAAAGTTTTAAAAATGTTAACGAGGTTATTGTTACCGACATTTACGCTGCGCGGGAACCATTTGATAATTCAATTCATGCTAAAGATTTAGCGGAAAAAATAAATAGCGTCAGTAATAACGCTAAATACATTAAGGATTTTTCTGAAATTGAAAACTATTTAAAATCCCGCGCTGATAAAAATACCATCATTCTTACCATCGGCGCCGGTGATGTATATAAGATTGGAGAATTAATCTTACGAGGTCGAACCTCGTAAGATTTTTATTTTCTTATTTTATAATAAAACGTATAATTTTTTGCCTCAAAGAATTTGATGGAAAATTCAATTATGATTTTAGGGTTGTAATATTTGCAGGAAAAAACATCCAGATAAGCGTAAGGATTGCTGGGCATGCCAAAATGTCCTGAAATTAAAGATGTTTCAATTAACTGCATCATTGAAAATCCAGTCACCTTCGGGTCTTTCCCAAAATCAACCACCACGCACTCGCCAAATCTTTCTGCCTCTATTAATTCGCAAATTTTGCAAACGTACTCTTTAATCTTTTCCGCGCTTCTGATATATTCCGGATTACAATCATATAAGTTTATTCCAGTTGCCAATCCCCAACTCTGTTTTTCGTCAAATTCGCTTTTTAATTTTGATTCGTCAAAACTTTCTAAATTATTCCTCTCCTCCATTTTATTTTTCGCTCAATAATAATTATTTAATAATTCTAATCGCCTTACCTTCTATTATGGCCTTACTAATTTTTTTATAAGCCGAAATTAAAATTCTCTGAAATGTGCTTTGCGAAGTGTTCATTTTTTTAGCCGCCTCTATTTGGTCTAAATCTTTTATGTTTTTTAATCTTAATGCTTCTGCTTCTTCTCTGGTCAATTCCACTACTTCTAAAAACCGCATTGGAACCCCTTGCGGTTTATAATAATTCACTTTCGGATTAAATCTTATTCTTCTACAAAGTCGTGGTCTGGTCATATAATATATTTTAACATATTATAAAATTATAGGAAGAATCCCCCACCAATAAATATTGATGGGGGTTCTTTTTATTTTTGTCCTTTTAGGGACTTTAATTCTTCTTCAACTGCTCGTAGTTCTTCTTTCAATATTTTCACCTCTTCCTCTAACGCAACTTTCTCATCTTGTTTTGTCCAGCGCCCAAAACCAAATCCTCTTCCGGGCCCTCGTCTTAAGCCCATTCCGCAAGGACCACAGCCCCAACCAGTTCCAGCGCCGTATCCAAAAGGACCAGTTCCATTTAATCTTGGCATATTTTTATTTTTATTTTAATTATTATTTAACGACCTTTATGCTCTGATTTTAAAAATAACTTCTATTATGAGTATATATTCATAATAATCGCGTGTCAATAGGGATGGGGAAATATAAAATCCGAGACGAAAATCTCGGACTGTTCCAATGATTTTGGACCTGAGCGGATTCGAACCGCTGATCTCCGCATTGCAAATGCGGTGTTCTAACCAACTAAACTACAGGCCCGATTAAAATTGCGCAAGGGAGGGATCGAACCTCCGACCTCTGTCTTATCAGGACAGCGTTCTACCACTGAACTACTTGCGCATTTCAAAATTAACCCTCGCAGGTTAATTTTGAACAGATTTTTAAAAATCTTTATGCCTTGCCTAAAATTCTGAACATTCCAGTTCCGCAAACCGGACAAACACCCTTTAAGGCTCGCCTCGGACCTCCCTTGCCTTTCATCTGAACTTCTTTGGCATCTTTCATTTCCTGCTTTTTTCGGCACTTAACGCAATAAGCAATAACTTTGTCTGTATCTGCCATAATTTTTACATATTTAATAATTATCAAAATAACTAATTATATTATACAGCGAAAATAAATAGCAATGCAAGTGAAAACTTAAAACCCTGCACCTTATGTATAAGGTGCAGGGTCAAATCCTTTATAGTTGTTCTGATACCAGCCTCGCGTCGACGCGAGTCGAGGCGGGCTTTAAACTTTTTTTCATTTTTTTCAATCGACACTCCTTAGTAATTTTTGAAGTTACTAAGTAAAAATAATTTCCATCCACAGGTTCCCCTACGGATGCCTTGTTATGACTTCACCCTAGTCACCGAATTCACCTTAAGCCCCGATAAATCGGGGATGTCAGGTGCCCCCGGCTTCTCTGGTGTGACAGGCGGTGAGTACAAAGCTTGAGAACGTATTCACCGCAGCATAGCTGATCTGCGATTACTAGCGATTCCGACTTCATGAGGTCGAATTGCAGACCTCAATCCGAACTGAGACCGATTTTGATGGGATTGGCTCCACCTTACGGCTTAGCAACCCATTGTACCGGCCATTGTAGCGCCTGTGTTGCCCAGGGCATCAAAGGGCCATGCTGATTTGGCGTCATCCCTACCTTCCTCCCCGATGTATCGGGGCAGTCTCGTCTGACACTTATAACAGACAACAGGGGTTGCGCTTGTTACCCGAATTAACGGAGCAACTCACGCCACAAGCTGACGACAACCATGCAGCACCTGTCCTAGTGTCCTTGTAGAAGACCCGACTTTCATCGGGGTTTCACTAGGATTTCAAGCCCTGGTAAGGTTCTTCGCTTGTTGTCGAATTAAACCAGACGCTCCACCGCTTGTGCAAGCTCCCGTCTATTTCTTTGAGTTTTAGTCTTGCGACCGTACTTCCCAGGCGGAATACTTAACGCGTTAGCTTCGCCACCTGAAGGGTCGATACTTCAGACAGCTAGTATTCATAGTTTAGGGCGTGGACTACAAGGGTATCTAATCCTTTTTGCTCCCCACGCTTTCGTCTCTAAGGGTCAGGAATGCACCAGCTGAATGCCTTCGCCTTTGGTGTTCCCCATAGGATCAACGGATTTCACCCCTCCTCTATGAGTTCCATCAGCCTCTCACACCCTCTAGTTCGGCCGTTTCCCCTGCAGCCCCATCGTTGAGCAATGAGATTTAACAGAAGACGCACCAAACCCCCTACAGACGCTTTACGCCCAATAATTCCGGACAACGCTTGGGGCCCTCGTATTACCGCTGCTGCTGGCACGAGGTTAGCAGCCCCTTATTCCTGCCGTACAATCAAAATTTTTCTGGCAGAAAAGCATTTTACATCCCGAAGGACTTCTTCATGCACGCGGCGTCGCTCCATCAGGCTTTCGCCCATTGTGGAAGATTCTCGACTGCAGCCTCCCGTAGGAGTAAGGCCCGTGTCTCAGTGCCATCGTTGGGGAACACGCTCTCACGCCCCCTACCCGTCATTGCCTTGGTGAGCCGTTACCTCACCAACTAGCTGATAGGCCGCAGGCCACTCTCTCACCGATTCTGATTTGCATCAAAACCTTTAGTCCGACCGAAGTCGGACACCATCGGGAATTATCCTGCCTTTCGGCAAGTTATACCCGAGTCAGAGGGATGTACCTACGTGTTACTAACTCGTTCGCCATGCCGCAAATGCGGCATTCGACTTGCATGCCTAATCCACGCCGCCAGCGTTCGTCCTGAGCTAGAATCAAACTCTCAATAAGATAATATAATTATCAGAACAACTATAAAAAATTCGACTTAAGCTCTCTACCTCGACACCATAAAATTATGGTGGCGGGTTGCACAAACTACTGTATTAAGATTTTAAAGAGCAATTTAAAACAGAGCTCAAATTTCTGAACTATTTTCAAAAAACTGAACTCTGTTTTAAAGATCAATAAATTTTTATCGCTCTTTTTACATAATGTTAGAAATTATGCTTGCCCCGTAGTCAAACTGAAAGTTTGTACTACTGGGGTTAATTATTATGTGTCTTAATATATATCGCAAATAAATTCCCGTGTCAAGTGTTTAAGGGGCCCAGACTTTATTCTAGGCCCCTTTTGTCGCCTTTCTCACTATTAAAGGTGGTAACCACGGATAAGACATGAAGACGCTTCCAAAGCTTACGGCATCCGCTCCGCTTTTAAAAAAATCTTGACAATCTTTGAAAGAATAAATTCCACCACTAGCGATAACTGGGATATCAAAAGTATTTTTTAAAACCGCCACAACATCAAGACTGATATACTTTATTCTTCTTCCGCCAACACCGCCCTGACCATTTTCTAATCCAGCATGAAATCCTCCAATGGTATTTATTGCGGTCAAGGCATCAATCCCTGTTTCTACGGCAATCAAAGCAGCTTGAAAATAACGAGATGTTCCAACTTTTACTATCAAAGAATGACTGCTGGCATGTTTCGCGGCGATGAAAAAATCTAGCAAATCGATGCATTCAACTTCTGATCCTACATTCGGACAACTAATATTTAATTCTACGGCCGCCAAGTTAAGATTATTTAATTTTCTAATCATAATTAAATAATCTTCAACACAGAAACCGCCAATAGAAAAGATAATATTAGTGTCTCTTTTCCTGAGATCTGGGTAGAATTCTTTGACCGCCCATTCAATGCCAGGATTTCGCCAGCCAGAAGAGTTAATCCAGCCACGAGGAATTTTTCTTACAACGCTCCATGGTTTTGGGAAGATTTTTTGGCCGAAAACCCTCAGAAACTTCAGATTTCCTTCTCGCGGTTCAATGGTAAATGTGTTTGTAGTAAAACCTCCAAAAATCTCTGGTCTAAGAAACGGCCAAACCTTCCAATAAAAACTCCATGGTCCCGCTGCAACAATAAATCGGTTTTTCAATCTTATTCCATTTAGGTTAATCATCTAACCCTCCTTTATATTGAATTTATTTAAAGGTGCGAGTTTATTTTTTTCTCCACTCCTCTATTTTTTTATGATCGCCGGACAATAAAACTTTTGGCACCGGCCATTTCAAAAATTTTTCCGGGCGGGTGTAAACCGGATAACTGCCTTTGATTTCTTCCAAGGATTCGTGCTTTCCCAAGACGCCGGGGATAAAACGACTGACTGCATCAACAACTATCATTGCCGGGATTTCGCCGCCGGTTAAAACATAATCCCCTACTGAAATTTCTTCATCAGCAATATATTTTGCAACTCTTTCATCAACTCCCTCATATCTTCCGCAAATCATAATCAATCTATCCAGTTTAGAAAATCTTTTCGCCATTTTCTGGTCAAACTTCTTCCCTCGGGGTGAAAATAGAATTATTTTTACCCCGCCCCGCGAAGCTTTAGCGTAGTGGGGTTTCTTCAATTTCTTAATCGCCTTAAAAATCGGCTTCACCATCATTACCATCCCCGGCCCTCCGCCATAAGGTTTATCATCCACGCTCTTGTGCTTATCGTTTGTATAATCGCGCAAATTATATACATTAATTTTAACCAAGCCCTTTTTCTGGGCGCGCTTAATAATTGATTCTGAAAAATAACTTTCGAATATATGGGGAAAGATAGTTATAATATTGAACCTAATCATATTAATGTATCAACCCCGCAGGAGCGGGGCAAGCAAAAATCGTACCCTATTAAATAGTAGCACGATTTTTGACAAGTTATAAATTTCTTTTAGATATTTAAGTCGTCAACTACTTTGTCAACATCCCTTTTCTCGCCTCTGGGTGGCCTCTGGCCGCCTTCTGGCTCTTCGATCTTAAGATTGACTCGGGCACTGTTCTTGGCGCCGACTATTCTCAATAAAGTTCGAATAGCTCTGGCAGTAGAACCGCCTCGACCGATTAAAGCACCCATATCTTCCGGGTTGACTTTTAGGGTCAAAAGCACGCCCATTTCATCAACAACTCTGTCAATCTTGATGTCTTTGGGATTATCAACAATCCCCTCGACAATGGCTTCTAAGAAATCCTGATCTTTTGGCTTTGCCATGTTTTTAAGTTTAACTGATTACTGTTTGTCTAGTAGCCGACCTTTCTGCATTTCAGAATGATAGCAGTGCTACTATTGTTATTTCTATCTTATTCTGTTTTTGGTTGTGTGTCAACTCCCTTGTCCTCCGTAGCTCCTTCGGGAGCGGAGGAGGATTCGGCTTCCAGGCTTTCCACCTTCGCCCCAACATTCGTTGGTGCTTCGGCGGACTTCGCTACACTGCGTTTCGCTCGCCACGCTTTCACCTTTGGTTTATCAATAATTTTTTCATCTACCAAAAAATTATGCACTGTTGGAGAAATTTGCGCGCCTTTTGAAATCCAATGCAAAATTCTTTCTTTGTTAAATTGTTTTTGTTTTGATTTCGGATTATATGAACCAAGATCTTCAATATATTTTCCCTGCGGCCTGAAAGTATGCTCAACCAAAACAAGCCGAAAACTCGGTTGATTCTTTTTTCCAATTCTTTGTAATCGTATTTTTAACATAAATTTATTGCCATCCTTTTTTCTTCAACGCCTCTTTTGCTGCTTGTTCTTGGGCTGTTTGTTTGGACGGACCCTTGCCAACAGCAATCAAATCGCCATTTAGATATACACCAATTTCAAATGATTTGGCATGGTCGGGACCTTCTTCTTTAACCAATTCATAACTTGGAGTAATTCCCATTTTACCCTGCGCCTCTTCTTGAAAATGACTTTTGGGGTCAAGATATAATTTTTGCTCTAAAACTCTTTTAAATTCGCAGAGCAAATTCTTCTCCAAAAACTTTTCTGCTTTTTCGAATCCCCTGTCTAAATAAATCGCGCCAACAACCGCTTCAAAGGTATTGGCTAAAATAAATTGGCGAGCCCTGCCAGTATCCTGACCTTCACCTTTTGACAGCATTAAATAATCATTAAACTTCAATTTGGTGGCAATTTCTGCCAGCATTTTACTGTTTACCAAAGCTGCGCGCCAGGTGGTCAAGTCACCTTCGGGATTATTGGGATAATTTTTAAAAAGATGATTTGTAACCACAAGCTCCATTACCGCATCCCCTAAAAATTCCAGTCGCTCATTCTGCTCTAATCCACATCCGGGATTCTCATTCAGATAAGACCTGTGCACGAATGCTTGTCCCAACAAATCCTGATTTTTAAATTTTATTCCAATGCTTTTTCCCAATTTTGATAAATTATTTGTTTTGTTCATTTGTTTCTATTTTGTCAACTCCTTTCATTTCTCTATAAATGGTTCCCAATACTCCATTTACAAATCTGCCCGAACTTTCTCCACCATAGCCCTTTGCAAGTTCAATCGCCTCATTAATGGCAACTTTTGGCGGAACCTCATTTTTGTCGCCGAATAATAATTCATAAATTCCCATTCTCAAAACATTCCGGTCAACAATCGTAATTTGATTCAGCGGCCAGTCGGGCGCGGACTTGGTAATAATCTCATCAAGCTGCGACTGATGCTTTAAAACTCCGTGAGCCAGATTATTGACAAATTCGTCCTCATTGACTCCCGCACCGAATTCCTGTTTGTTTCTTTCTAAAACTTTATCAATATCAAGATTTTTTTCTTGCCCGTCTCGCCCTCGGGCGGAATTAAAATCAATTTCGTATAATGACTGCAAAACTATTGAACGAGCAATGTGCCGTGATGACATAAATTATTTTTTTGATAATTGTTCCAAATTTAATGGCCTCGCTTTTTCCGCTTCCTTGGTTTCATCTTGATGTTCCTTCAACTCTTTTTCTTTTTGCTTTTTTTCTTTTTTCTCCAATTTTGCCAAGACATCAATCACTTCCCTGTTTTTATAATACCCGCAAAAAGAACAAATATGGTGCGGTAAAATCGGCTCTCCGCATTTTGAACATTTGGAAAGTGTTCTTTTTTTTAATTTCAAATGTATTCTTCGTCTATTCCTTCTCCCTTTTGTATGTCTTTGTCTCGGTATCGGCATATTGTTTTTATAATATCAGAAAATAATTTACGAT
>Ga0315289_10003208_pt1 | contig 24847 bp, 52 predicted proteins | sample YL17G11_40_MG_FD_203452 | JGI IMG/M metagenome (GOLD analysis project Ga0315289, IMG submission 203452) | Sediment microbial communities from Yellowstone Lake, YNP, Wyoming, USA - YL17G11_40 | ecosystem: Environmental > Aquatic > Freshwater > Lake > Sediment | place: USA: Wyoming | collected...
GTTTAGTTATTGCAGGAATATTATTTATTTATATTTCTATAGGCGGTCTTCGCACAAAATAATTAAGTGGGGTACTAAATGTATAGTGATGCAGAATGCCCATATTGTGGAAAAGAAATTGAAATAAATCATGATGATGGATACGGATATGAGGAAGACGAACTCTATCAGCAAGAATGTAAACATTGTGGTAACACATTTACGTATTATACAAATATATTATATTCGCATGATACTTATAAAGCCGAATGTTTGAATGGGGGAGATCATAATTTTAAAAAAACTCATACATATCCTCCTGAATTTGCAGAGATGAGATGCAATATGTGTGGAGAAAGAAAACCAATCCATACTGAAAAAGAAAGTGAAAAGTGAGGTGATAGTATGACAGACGAGGAATTAAAATCAATATCAATACTGGAACTTCACGACGAATGGATAAATAATATCGAAGTTGAAAAGGGCGCAAACCTCAGGGGCGCAAACCTCGAGGGCGCAAACCACCGGGACGCAAACTATGTTAAAATAATAGGATCACGACATGAGGTACAACACTGCGGCGGTATTGTTCTTTTTGATGTCTATCTTTTAGATGAGGATATTTTAAAATTAACTGGAGATTTAGAGGAGGAAAAAAATGGGAATGCTTGATCATGCAAAAGAAGAATTAAAATATTTAAGAGGAAATGATATTGAACCAAACGAAATGCAGGATGCTATAGAAAAAAATATCCTTGATATTATAGAATTATTTGCAAATCAGGGGCACAGTGGAAGTACAGCAGCGTATTGTATCCCTGTTATAGCAGCCCTTCTTAGGCAGGAAAACATAACACCTTTAACAGGAGAAGATAAAGAGTGGACTGAAGTAAGTCCGGGGGTTTTTCAGAATAGGAGGCTTGGTACTATTTTTAAGCAATTAGATAGATTCAACGGACAGGCTTATACTATTGAAGGAAAAGTATTCTCAGATAATAATGGAATGTCGTGGTTTACAAGTAGTGATAGCTTTGTTCCCATAACATTCCCATATATACCAAAAGAGCCAGAAAGAATTATTCTTGATAATAAATTGATAAACTAAAACCATCCGCCATTGTGCGGGGAGAGAATTATATGAGCAAGTTAAAAAGAAATTACATTGCAAGAGCAACTTTAAAATGGAATTCGTGCGCTGATGAAAATAATCAATGGAATGCATTGAGTGAAGATGAAAAAGAAGATTTAATCGTTTTAGAAGAAAAAGACTTCTTTGAAAAACTGTATGCTTTGATTTCAAAAAGTGATGCCATGATGAAAAACCATAGGTTATTTCAAGGTATCTGCGATGAAGAGATTGAATTTGAAAGAGCGGTTGACGCAATCCGTGAGTTTATTAAAGACTAAAACCACTTGCCATTGTGCAAATATGAGGTAAAGAGATGAAAAAAGAATATAAAAAATTAATATCGGACATGATTGCAATGAATCCATATCCCTTGGATGTTTTTACAGAGCCGACAAAAAAAGAATATAAAATAATGAAAAAGGCATTCAAGGAATATGGTTTAATACCAGATAGATTCTTTGGTAGTTGGGGAAGGACTGTATGGAATAATTGTGTTAATCAATTAAAAGATATTTTGGAGCCAGATGAATAAAATCATTCGCCGTTGTGCGGGGAGGGAAGTATGTCGTTTGAAATTGAAAAACTAAAAGAAGTTAATTATACAGAAATTGAGCTGCATTGTTGCGGTAATTGCCGTCACGTATTTTCTGATTTGCCGCATGTTGTCGTTTGTGTTGAATTAAAAAGTAATGTAAATTTTTTAGGTATTTGTGATAAATACGAATGATTAAAAAGCCGGATTGGTGGTATATATGATTGTTACAAAAAATGAAAAAATGCAGATGTCCGAGGAACAAAAAAAAGAATATTGCGAATGGTGTTTTTATCATGATTATGGAAACTGCAATAATTGTGCATTGTTTAAATATGATGGCATTTTAAAACAAGGCGGTGAATGATGAAAACAAGAGATGAAATTGTAAGTAAGGAAATAGAGCTACAAAAAATAGTAAGTAAGTTAATTGATTTAAAATTAAACTGTAGTTCTTTTTCTTTGGAATACATAGAAATAGAACATCATCAGAGTAAAACAGAGGCGTGTCTTGAATTGCTATCATGGGTTTTAGGGAATAAACAATGACAGTAGAACAAATAGTAAAAGAGTACTTAGAGTCACATGGATATGATGGATTGTATGATACTGACTGCGGTTGTAAAAAAGATGATCTAATTCCGTGCGAATACGAATATATAAAAAGTTGTAAACCCGGTCATATTAAATATGGTGTTGGGATTTACGAAAGTGATTGGACTATCGGCCCAGACAATCCAAAACCGAAATACAAACCAACAAAACACAAAAGTGCTGAAAACTCAATTGAATTTTACAGATGTCCTGCATGCCAATATCCCATAAATGGAATTTTTGAATCAAAATATAGAAACTGTTCTTTTTGTGGTGTTATACTGGATTGGACGGAGGATGAAAAATGAAATGGCATACAGTAGATGAAGTACCAGAATACGACAAACATTATTTAGTATATCTTGAAAGTGGAAGTTATGTTATAGTATTTTTTTGGGGTATGGGCTGGGAAAAACTAGTAAGCTTCGGAAAGGTTACACATTGGATGGAACTACCCGAACCACCGGAGGTTAAAAAATGACAGATAGAATTAAGGGCTTTTATGTGATGCTCGATAAGGATTACAGGGATGATGATGTTGAAACGATTAAAAATGCCATTTTAATGATTAAAGGAGTTATTTCTGTAAAAGAGTCAATCGTTGATTCTGACGATCATATAAATAGAGAAAGAATTAGACAGGAACTCATCCAGAAATTATGGGATGTGCTAAAATGAAAAAAGAAGATATAGATAAGTTTCTTAATAGAAAGAAACCTGAAGTAGATCATGAAAAGATTAAAGATCATTTTAGGAATAAAATAGTTCTTGTTACAGGTGGAGCAGGATCAATAGGAAGTGAGATTTGTAAAAAACTGTTTAATTATGAAGTAACGCATGTTATTGCACTCGACCTTGATGACACAAGACTTCATGAACTCTGGCTTCAGATGGGAAAAACTCAAGGATTTACTTCTTACATCGGAGATATTCGAGACTATCAGAGACTTATAGAATTATTCAATTCTTATAAAATAGATATTGTTATCCATGCAGCAGCTTTAAAGCACGTTCCTTTGTTAGAACTACATCCTTATGAAGCATTGAAAACTAATATTATTGGAACTAACCTCCTTCTCTGGCAAGCTTTCAGGTCTTCTGTTTCTCAATTCATTAATATATCTACCGATAAAGCTTCTAATCCTACTTGTATTCTTGGAGAAACAAAATATATTGGAGAAGCACTTGCTTCTGATAGAGGAACACGCAGTAAAATAAAAACCATGTCAGTCAGACTTGGTAATATATTTGGATCAAGAGGAAGTGTTGTTCCTATTTTTGATAGCCAGATAGAATCAGGTGGCCCTATTAAAGTTACTGATGAAAAAATGACCCGTTTCTTTATGTCCATTGATGATGCAGTCTCTCATATTCTCGGAGCGGCGATTCTTAATACACAAAGTTCTGATATATTTACTTTTGATATGGGAGAACAATATAGTATATTAAAACTCGCAGAGTATATGATATCCTTAAAAGGATTAATTCCTTATAAAGATATAGATATTTCTATTATAGGACTCAGACCCGGAGAAAAGCTGGTGGAAGATTTATTTGGTAAGGATGAAACATATACTGAAATAACTTCTGGAGTATATAAAATAGAAAAGCATAGAGTTATTGATATTAATAGAAAATATAATGATTTAACAGCACTTCCTTTAAGCAGTTCAAATGCTAGAGAAAAGATTGAGGAAATACTGAAATGATTAAAGATTTAATACAGAAGATTAAAGAAAAACTAAAGAAGATATTCAAAAAGAGAGGGGCAAAACAAATGGTGTTTCCTTACGGACACTACAGAGGATAATATGAATGCGGGGGAGAAGATGGAATACAATATATGGAATAATCCAAGCGACGAAATGTTAAAAACAATAAAGGAAATTCAAATACGAACAGGTGTTGATAAGGATATAATATTTAAAGTGTTAAGAGAGCATCATCAAATTTACATGTGAATAAATTGATTGATTAAAGATATGAAGTGCCGTATATTGATTACGAGTTTGTGTATCTATCTCAGGGGGGAATAGATGCATGTGTATCGTTATTTGAGGCACTTCCAATGGAGTGCCTTTTTTAAAATGGTAGTTCTCCCTGAAAGACAAGCCTTCAAGGAGAACTACTATATTATAAATGGGGAAGAGTCTAAAAAACTACCCTAGAACCATTAACTAGGGTATGTGGTAAGGTGTACTATATATTTAATATACAGAGTAGATGAGAAAAATCAAACTTATTGTAAAGATAAAGGAAGATTTATATGAAGGATTACATAGTAGAGTTTTTGAAACTTAAATTAAGAGAATGTCTAGAGACTTCTTTAAAAGTAATAGTACTTCTATTTGCCTGTCTAATTATACTTTTTGCTGTGATAGGCTGTAGTACAATGATTGGGTACATCATTCATTTATTAATACCGGAACAATTCATACAATTGTCTTTTCCAAATGAGAATTTTATAGGTAGTTGTATACAAACAGGATTAACAATTGTTTTTCTCATCGGATTCTTCTCAGCTACTTTTTATGGATTATTCCTAATGCTATTCAACGTGGTTAGTTCATTTAAAGAAGATTGGAGTTTGGCAAAAAGTAATGTAAAAATAAGAAGGGGAATTTCTCGTGCAAAGAATTAATCATTTTGAAATAACTAAATTTGGTGGTAGCATAGATGACACTGTCCATTATATGAATATTGAAATTGAAAAGCTTAATCTATCTCTGGATAAAATAATCTCAATTGTCGAACGAGATAACTACTTTATTGTTTTTTACAAAGACCCCATAGATTGATATGATAAGAATTACTATAGAAATAGTTCCTTTTGGTAAAGAAGAGTATAAGCGTATCATTGGGGAAATAAAGATAATCAATACTGTGGATCATCCCGAAAGACCTGAATTTGGAAATTATAAAGTTATTATTATAGAAAAAGATACTAAAAAAGAAATAAGAATTAAAGATCATAAACGATCAGAGGGTATCTGGGCACTTTTAGATAAAATACTGAAAAAGCATAAAAAATAGTATTGACAAGTAAAGTATATATTATATATGACATACTTATCAAAAACAATATATTTGTTACAGGTACTATGAAAGAACAGGAACAAGTTACATTTTCGTTGGGATGTCCAACGAAAGAAAAAAGAGATTCGTTGCGAAAGTTGATAAGAAAAGCAGCAGCGAATGAAGACTCAAAGAATTTCGACGTTGTTTATAAAGCAGTAACGCTTTATAATAAACAAGTTTCAAAATGAATATTACTCAATAGCACTTCACCAGTGTTATGCTTACAAGCTGAATTAGCTCAGTTGGTTAGAGCGTCTGTCTCATAAACAGAAGGTCGTCGATTCAAATTCGATGTTCACATCCAAAAAAGCATATGCTACTCAAGTGTTATTGATTAATATATATATGGGGCTGTAGCTCAGTGGTAGAGCAACTTAATGTTAATAAGTGTGAAAACTTTTACTACTACTACTCCTGCGATTTCATCGCGGCATCAGCAGCAGTTTACAAGCCATGCGGAAGTTCAATTCTTCTCAGCCCCAAAGAACAAGAATAAGGAATCTCACAATTTAATGGATAATATAATTATACAGTTAATAAATCAAAATGATAAAAACTTATAAATATAGATTATATCCTACATCACAACAGATTATTATTCTCAATAAAATATTAGGAATGTGCTGCTGGCTATATAATTCTGCTCTTCAACAAAGAATTGAAATATATCAAAAATATAAAAAAGGAATTAATTGTACTTATCAACAAAATGAATTACCTAATTGTAAAAAAGAAATACCCGAATTTAATAATATATATTCCCAAGTATTACAAAATGTTTTAAAACGATTAGATAATACATATCAATCATTTTTTAAACGATTACAGTTGAAGGACATGAAAGTTGGATTTCCTAGATTCAAGAGTAAAAATAGATATGATAGTTTTACATATACTCAAACAGGATTTAAAATTATAAATAGAAAGTTGAGACTATCAAAGATTGGTGATATAAAACTTAAAATAAACAGGGAAATTAAAGGTATTATAAAAACTTGTACTATTAAAAAAGATATTGATAGATGGTATGTTTGTTTTTCTGTTGAGATTGGATTTAATATTCTTCCTAAAACAGGAAAATCAATAGGTATTGATGTTGGAATTACTAATTTCGCTGTGTTATCTGATGGAAATATAATAGAAAATCCTAAGTTTCTCAAGAAATCAGAAAAGCAATTAAAAAGAAAACAAAGAAGATTATCCTCTAAAAAGAAAGGAAGTAACAATAGAAAAAAACAAAGATTACTTGTAGCAAAACAACATAGAAAAATAAGAGAGCAAAGAAATGATTTTCATCATAAAGAATCAAGAAAATTAGTAAATAATTACGATACAATTATTTTTGAAGATTTACAGATTAAAAATATGATGAAGAATCATAAATTAGCAAAAGCAATTTCAGATGTTGCTTGGAATCAATTTATTAACTTTACTAAATACAAAGCGGAAGAAGCTGGTAGGAAAGTAATTTTAGTAAATCCAAAAAATACATCAATAATTTGTAGTAGATGTGGAGAAAAAGTTCATAAAACATTAAAAGATAGAATGCATTGTTGTTCTTTTTGTGGATTAGAAATTAATAGAGATTTGAATGCAGCTATCAATATTTTAGATAGGGTGAGGAATACCCAAATTTACGCCTGTGGAGAAATTCTGGCTCAAGCAGATTCAATGAAACAGGAATATGCTAATGGTTTATTAAGGGCATAATTCCGAAAGCGTGTAGAGCAATTGGATAATTAGTCATATTATGGAGGTTTTTAGATGACACGTAGACAAAATGAATTAGCCCCAGTAGTAATTACCCCACTCAATGTAAGTGATGATATCCGTAATAAGATATTCGTCACTATAGATGGTCGTGATTGGCAGAAAGATTTATCAGAGATCGGTCTTACTTTTGATTCCTCTGAAGATGAGATCATGGAAAAACTCTCTCCTATTATACAGGAAGAGTTTAATCAAAATATAAGTGATTCATATAAAATCAGAAAGGCAGTCAATAGCCAAAATATCTATGCTATCCCGGCAAGCGTTGCAGGTGTTCTCCTATAATAACTGTTTATAAGCAGTAGTCCCATTATCAGATTTTACAAGCATACGGAAGTTCAAATCTTTCAGCTTCTTTCGGGAAGTTTAGCCAAGTGGATTAAGGCAAAAGACTACAAATCTTTGATGTATAACAACAATCTGATTACTTGGACTACTCCTTATACACAGATATAAGGAGAAATCTATGCAAGAAAATCAACAACTACCATACCTCTCTGATGAAGATCGATTAAAGGCATATCGAGCTATTGTTGACGGGTGCAATCACGTTTACAGTAAAGGAAAAATACAGAAGGATCGTCTTTCTGATGTATTGAATATATTCATTCAACTCGCAGAGAGTGATCCGTACTTCCTTGCTCATTTTACATCGTATGCAGTCAAGAAACTTGAGAGTAAAGATTTAAAAGTAATCTCTACGTTTGCCAATTCACTGAGTGATGCAGATGGTACTCCCTTTATTACTGGAAAAGATTCTGCCGGAAGGCCAATCTATAGTCCAACCTACAAAAAGCCTAACTTTAGAATGGTCTCTCAAGCAGCAATTCATGAACTCGATCCAAAGTTGGTCAGCCGTGTTATTGAAATTGCAAATATCAAGCAAGCACTCGGTTCTAAACAAGAAGCTACTCACTTTGCAAATTCACTTAAAACTGCAATTAAGAAATGGGTAAAGTTCCGTGAACAGAATCCAAAAGCTCTTGAGGGAATCAAAAAAGCAGGGTTTGCACCAACTCTCAAGAATATTTACCGGATGCTTCACTTGAAACCAAGCCAAGAGGCGACAGAGATTCTTGGATGGAGGCAAGGTAGTATCAAAAAGGGTAACGTCGAGAAGATCGAAAAACGAAATCTTATCGATTTCAAGAACCTCTCTGATATAGAAATTGCTCAAAAGATTCGTGATGAAAGGATTCCCATTCTTGGTGCTATGGGGGCCTTGCCTGAAAAGCTATCTCCTGTTGTTGCTGCTGCCATCCTTGAACAAGCTTCAGGCAATCAAGCTGTCATTCTTCGTAATATGTTTGATAGCCAAGGTTTGCTCAAAGACAAAGAAGTAATGAAGGTTTTCAAAGAGAAGATTGCAACTGCAAAGACTGCTCTGGATAGAGTTGAAAAACTCAACACAGAGGTTGACGAAGAAGTTCAAAAAGTTCTGAAGACAGCCAAGTCTGAAAAACGAAAAGCAGATGTTGGTGATATTGGTCGTGTGTATGTTCACATTGATATCAGTGGCTCCATGGAGCAAGCTATAGAGTTTGCAAAGAACAACTGTGCAATAATCTGCGAATGTGTGAAAAATCCCCAAGAGAACTTCTTTTGGGGAGCTTTCAATACACAAGGATTTTCATTAGGCAAGCCTCAATCTTTTGAAAAGGATGCGTTCATGGCAGCCCTTTATGGATTACGCGCCAATGGTGGAACAAACTGCCTTGCTTGCTATGTTGATGCTAGAGGTCATAATTGTGATACAGATATCTATATCACTGACCAAGGACATAATCACGGAGAAGTTCGTGAAATGATAAAGCACTTTGATGATGCTGGCTATACTCGTCCAAAAGCTGTTGTGATTGTTGATTTTTCGCACGGAAGCGCAGACGGAGCATTCAAAGATCAACTTGAAAGCATGGGTATACCTGTTTCTGTTATAAAACCTGAGAAACTAACAGAGAGTGCTTTAGTATCCCAAGCAGTTAAGACAGCTTTGCTTGGGGCGACTGCGGTAATTGACGAGATTATGAATTTCCCGCTTCTTAAACTGCCATCATATTGGGAAGCTGTTAGGTAAACGGGTTATGATTAATAGTATTAAACCTGTAGGCGTTGATAAGAATGAGGCCATTAATACCTACAGGAAATCTAAATTGTACCTTGCTAAAAAAGATAAGAAGGAAGTTTTTATAAAGAAAGAAGATCATCCAACAAAAGGAAAGATTATCGATATTACAGTATAAAGGAGATATCATGGAAGAAAACGATAGAGTAGTAAAATCAACAAACTCAGTAGATGATAAAGAAGATGAAGTTGAATACAGAGAGCATAGAGGAAGAGATATTCCCCAACTTCATTCAACTGATGATATCCTAGTACGTACTTTAGCTACTATATTAATAAAACAACAAACGTATGGATATTTCGTCGAGGTAGGATGTGCAACATTCGCAATCGAAACAAAAGAAACATTAATCAGAGTTTTATCAGAATATATTAACGCACCTTCTGAAACAGAAAAGAAGTTCAAAGAAGGAAAACTATTCTAAAGAGGTGTATAGTATGAAAGAAATTCTTGGTTTTATTGGTGGAATCATTCTAGTTATTGTTTTGATTCTGGCAATTGATTATACAGGATTAATGTGGAACTCATTCATCGGCCCCAAACGAGAGAATGTACGTAGAGAGATATTTGAGGAAACCAAATCCTATAATCAGGGTATGAAACAAGATTTAGTTAAGTACATGCATGAATATAACATGTCGAAAGACCCTGAAGAAAAGAAAGCAATCAGCGCAACTGTGAGGCATCAAATGTCGGATTATAACGAGATGAAATTATCTCCAGAACTGAGAAGTTTTTTGACAAGATGTCGGTCAGAACAAGACGGGTATGGACATTAAAAGGAGATCAATATGAAAAAGTTACATGTTATTTTAATTACTACGCTTTTTGTTTTTTTAGGCTGTGATGAATCAGATACAATTCAACGAGTTGCTCAAGAAAAACTTCTCAAAGAAGGAACTGCTCAAACAGGAATGCCAGCTATTGTTAATTTTAGAGAAAGAAAACTTCTGAAAATGATTCTTGAACTCAGAGATCAAGAAAAACTCATTACCTATGTATATATCGTTGATTTGAATGCAAACCTTAAATTCCTAGGGAAAGCAATTGGTTATCCTATACCATATAGCACACAATATTCAAATCCAATGAAACAACTTTATCAAACAGGTACAATACCTCAAGCCGATCCTAATGGTATATTTTCACCATCTTCAGCAGAAGGAACGTGGGTAATGCTACTTGACCCAAAGGATAGCACTCCACATCCTGTATATATAGAACCAAAAGTAATTGCATCACCATTTCCTCTTAAATAAAGGAGAATCAATATGAGTTGTCATTCAATATTAAATTTAATTTGTGTTGTTGTGGTTATAGCAATACATGCTGGTGTACAACAAAGAATAATAATATCGAAATATCGTAAGATTATAGAAAGAGGAAGATAAAAATGGGAAAGAAAAAAGAACCAACCAACAATAACATAGAAACCTTAACCGAATTCCTTTTTGAGAAAACTCAAACGTGGGCAAAGAAAAACGGATTCAATAAGAAAGAAGAAAAGCAAGATTATAAGTGCTCTGTCAAAGCAACAGAAGTTTCACGTATTTTAGATAAACATAGCTTCTCAGGTCATGATTCTGCTGTCAGAGAATTAATGGAGGCTATTATTGAAGAAAAACTACCCTCTGCAAAAAAAGAAGTTCTAGTTCTAGCCAGACCAATAGAGTATGAAGTCGGTATTATTATTGTACCTCTGAGCGATCCTAATAGTCATGGATATCCTATAGGTGAGCCTCTTTTACTAATAACAAAGGAAGGCAGTGGTTTCAATGCCAAAGGTACTCCTAGAACTACAATGTTGCCCCATGATTCTTTAACAGCAATTCGTCCTGCAACAAAAAATGAGATACAACAATTCTTTGAAGATGTAGATAACTCAAAGGACAAGAATCTTAGACTAATCCTAGCAGCATTATTTCTGAATAAGGGCATGTAGAGGTCAATTATGGCAATGTATTATAACACATCTTCAACTAATTCAATGATAATTACGGGTCTTACTAGTGATACCTCAACATTATCAAATTGGGTTATAGATTCTACCTCAAATTATACTACGGGTTCTGCTAATGCTATTTACTATCAACCCACATATTATAATCAGTATTCAACAAATGCAGGGACTGTGGTAAATTTTAATTATGTTAAAGATAAGAAAGTTATTCATCCTCAACTATATTTTAAATTTGTAAAATCCAAGATGACCAAACTTGAACAGAAAGAAATGACTGAAAGACTTTTTAAACTTCAAACTTTGGTGAAACAAGCAGAGGACTTAGGCCAGAAAGCTTTGTATGAGGATTTCGCTAAGAAAATAGCAATCTGTGTTCGTGAACAGGAAATAAATGTCTGTGGTATAGAATACATTATTAGCAGAGAATCCATTGATAAGTACAAAGACAAAGTCAAAGATGTTGATATAAAGTTCAGCAAATTGGAAGACTATTCTCGACCAATACCTGCCAATGTCAAAAAGCGACTGGATAAGTTCAAGAAACTCATGATGTTTGATAACTACATGGTTTTGTATCTTGATTATAAAGAAAAGATTGATATCGACAATAAAAAGAAAGCTGTCGCCGATCCAAAAACCAATAAGCAGAAGATCAAGGAAAAAGATCCAATTCTTTTCGGAACTCTTGATTATGCACCTGATAAATTATATTTCATAGCTGATTGGATTGATGAATACTGCGATCTTACTCTCGATAAATTTGTACAGACAATTAAGAAAAATGATCCTGCATATGAACTGGATACTTTTGATTCCATTGATGAAGACTACATTCAAAAAATGGTTAGAGAAACAAGGGAACGATTTATCCGTTTGAAAAAGACCGACTCTGCTACATACAAAAAACTCATGGAGGAGGAAGACATGTCATATCTTGAATCAAAGAATGAAGACCTGAATGAAAATTCTGATGTTGATATTAAGTCTCTTGGAAAACAACTTAAGAATGCAATTAAGAAATTAAAGAAGTGAGATTAAAATGAGAATTAAAATGAGAAAAAGAACAAGATTAGCTGACGATATTGAGCAAGGTCTTACCGAAGTATTAGAGGATCAGCGTGGAAAAAGAAAATTAAAGAAAACAAAAGCAATACCAAAACCAAGTAAGAAAGAACAAGCACAGCAGTTAGAGTGGATTTTAACTCGATGTGAAATATGTAGCAAACGATATATAGAGGCAGAAAAATTCATACTGGAAATGACACCATTCTGGAAACGAATATTTGCAAAGAAAAGGATCATGGATTTCTTATACTCAAGAGGAAAGTACGAGTTTTAAATAAATGATGGTACTTATAACTGGTTACTCAATTAAAACCTTACCAAACTCAGTAAAAATAGTAGGAGGTGATGGGAGATGAAAGAATTTAAGGTAGATGAGGTATGCAAGTCCTGTGGAGGAACTGGTTTATATCAAGGCATGGCTGAAAAAGATGGTGCTGCTGTTGTATGTCATACTTGTAATGGAACTGGATGCCATACATTCTCACACAGATATGAAGAATTTATACAAAGAAAAGAAAAACAAGGAATACAAAGAGTGTACCAAACTAATCCGGGCTTTGTAATAGGTTCTGGAAAAACTAAAGAAGGAAAAGAATTCTCTCTAAAAGATTTTGGTGGAATGTCTTACGAAGATTGGATTGCTGGGCACCCCTTCCCAAAAGGTAGCGAGATGAGAAGCTATTCCTGCCCTGCGTGGTGGTATCAAGGAGTTGATTCTGATAAAAAACCATGTTGGAACGAATGTATTGGTGCAGGTGCTTTCTCAAGTTGCAAACAATTTGAGAATAAGGATAAATGTTGGGAAAAATGGGATGAACAATATTCAAATTATGTTATACTTGATACTGATAATTATTCAAGAATTGAAGTTGATACTACTGGTGAGGATATAACAATTACTTTTCCTTTAAAATCAAAAATCACACATAAAATCAAGCATCACACAAAAAATCTCATAAGCTGTGACGATATTATAATGCCAGAAGGTTGGGTTGAAGATAGTCAGTAATAAAAGAGGGGTACTTATGGCACTTACAACTTATTGTATTAAAAGAAATGGTCGGGAATATGTCTATGCCTATGATCGATCCCTTTATCCAAATAATACTAAAGATTATAACAAGAACTATTGGAAAGAACATAAGAGTGAATTAAAAAAGAAGGCTAAACTTAAACGAATTGAAAAACACCTAGAAAACATAGTACTATCAGAAGATACTAAAAAGGCTTTCTGTGATGATCTTGATCGTACTGCAATATAAAAACAATGATCGACTTTAATAAACTTACAGCCAGACAATCTTATATTGTACCAATTCTCAATAATGAATTCCAATGCAATCGAAAGAAATATTCTGCCTCTGTAGCAAATGGATGGTATCAAGTAATTGTCAGCGGTAATCATGTACATGAGTGTGTTCCTATTTCAGCAGAAATGGAAAACTTCCCAAAAACAAGCATCATAAAAGGATATACCTATAACGATAAGATCATATTTCAGAATTTCGATGTAGCGAAGAGAAAAGTAGGAATCCCAGTTATGACAAAGCTGGAATTCAATCAATCCCCCAGCTTCTCCTCTATAGAAGCGATCATTTGGGAAGATAAAAATGTCTACTACTTTAGACCAAATTACGGAGATGCTCTGATTTATGAAGTAAGATCAAAATTTGACTCTGAAGAGAATCCCAAGGAAATCAAGGGAATCTCTCCAGAGTTGAAAACTCTCTATCTCTTTCATGACATCGAACGTCAGCAATTGAAAGAAATGCAAAGAAGGCTGGAAGAGGAAGCTACTCAAAAACAACGAGAAAAGGAATTAGAAGAATATAAACAAACACTTCAGGGAAGATTGATTACTACATTCAATCGAGCCGGAGCACAAATTCTTAATTACTCCATATCAAGAGATAGGATCACAGTTGATTGGAAACTCACAGGAACACATCAAGAATTCAATTCTATTATTGAGTTGGAAACATTTCGTGTTGTAGAAAGTGGTTACTGCCTAAGCGGAAGTGACAGACAACATTCTGCACAATCTATGATTCAGCTTGCTCAAGATTATGACGAAAAGGGTTTAATATATAAAACTCGTTATTAAAAGCATTAAATACATTTGACAAACAACGTCTGACATTGTATACTATATCCAGAGGTAGTTATTATGGTAAAGACTGAAAGAGTTTGTATACGAATGACAAAAGAATTAAAAGAAATACTTGAGGCTCGTGCTGAAACCGAAAACAGGACACTATCAGGATGCATCGAAAACATTATAAAGAATGTAATCAACACAAAGAAGAAATAACATGGAACAATATAACAAGATTCATTTTGAAACGTATGAAGATACTTCTCGACTTGTACATTCATACATGAAATTCCCCGATGAACCTTTTTATAAACTAATCGATGGAATTAATGAAGAATTAAAAGGAGAGTACGATGCCTTCCCTTATGATAGAGCATGCGTTTTATATGTAGAGACTATCTTCAAACAGCTTAAAAAAAACACAAATATTAAAACATCTGAAAATGATATGGCAGCACTACGCTCTCGCTTTTGGGATACCTACATGCCATACGCATTTTATAAAAGCGGTAAGAAGGTATTTAGACCCACTAAAGAATTAGTTCATTTATTACTTGATACAGAACTCAAAAACCTAGATGCCTACTTTGTACAATCACCATTCAAGTGTATTTTTATTTCAATTCCTAGAGAAGTAAAATTAATGAATCCATTCAATCTTCCCATTGATGGGCTGTATATAGCTGTTTTCAATAAAGAAGAAATCAGATACGAGGGTTTTTCGGAAGAATACCAAAAATACAAGAATTACGAAAACAGCAAAAATATAGTTATTTGTGCAATAAGTGACGTAGTAGTATCACCCGACGACCCACGCGAGACAATGTATTACTGGAATCTCGCTCTACATGATGGAGATTTGTTCGAACAAATAGGAAAAATACTTGAGAAGTATGATGCAGAATATCAAGAAGGAGTGCTTAGTGGTTGTAACAAGGATTACAATCGAGTATTCCTTGAAAACATTCTGTCTTTCTCAATCAACACACTTTTATATATCAACTCAAAAGACACAGCAGAATTTGGATTTGTTCCTGTCAAAAGAGCAAATGTTCAAAATTTAAAGAACAAAGCAAAAATCAGACAAGCTCTTAAAAAAACTCAGATATCATATTACGAAATTGGACAGAATATTACAATAGATCATTCTTATAAAAATGTTATTAAATTATATGAAAAAGAATCTTCCCAACATAGAAAGCTTGTTGGAAAGTGGGTTGTCAGAGGGCACTGGAGAAACCAAGCTCATGGAAAAGAGTTCAAGGAAAGAAAACTTATTTGGATTCAGCCCTTTGTTAAAGGAGAAGAATTTGCAGAAATTATTGAGAAAGAATATAAGGTAAAATGACGTGGGAAAGTTATATACTGAAAAAGAAATACTAAAAGCAAAAACTCCTACGGAATATATTAATAGGTGTCATTATAGTAAAGTCTCTCACGGTAGAAAAACTGTAGTCTCTTCGGAATGGCAAAAGCGTACTGGATATACTATAGAAGATATAAAGTATGCCAGACACCGATATCCTTACTGGAAATACCGAAAGATGGAAGGCGGCCCTGAACGAAACAGAATACGTATGAAGAAGTATAACTTCAAAACTACTCCTAAATACAGGTGGCCCCTTTCTCAAATAAAGAAGTTCATAAAATTAAATACTAAAAATGAAAAAGGAAATGGAAGATATATTTACACAGATAGAGAATTAGCCAAAATATTTAAAACAACTATAGCATCGATACAAGCATGGCGAAGGAAAACAAATTTAATAAATAAATTATATGATAAACTTAATACAAGAAAAACAAAGCGAGAAGAATATCTCGCTCAACTTTTACAATCATGTGAACTTATTCTACGAGCAGAACTCTATGCAGAAAAGCCATCAATTCATGATATAATAAAAAAGCAAAGAAATAGAAAGCATGAATCAGAATTTTCAGTGTTCTAAGGAAGACTTGGTAGAATTACTCTTATGAAACATTATAAGGAGTTACTTAAAGGATCACTTAAAGGGCTGGGTGATACAGTAAAATGGTGTCCTCGCTGCAATAAAACATATATTCGTTATTTTGTAGGTAGTATAGCATATCTTTGTAGTTGTTCAGAAGTATTAATAAATATAGATATTGATCCGGTAATGCTAGGTTATATACTAAGAGAGAGAGAGAAATACACAACATTTATCTAAAGAAGAATTAGTTGAGATATTATTATGACACAATATCATGATCCAGAAATATATACGGTAATATTAAGACGACAAGTATTCTGGTGTCCTAAATGCAATAGAATTAGTAAAAGACATTCAGGTAATTTCCTAGAGACTTGGAATAGCTGCGGTGAATTGTGTTATGCTTGTAATAATGTAATGGTAAGATTAAATCTTAATGAGAGCCAGATTATATTATTATCAAAGTTATTGCATGAAAATAATATAGATAAATTATCAAAAGAAGAGTTAGTTGAGATATTATTATAATTGACATTACTTATCTGTAATGTATAATAAACATATATTATTTAATTTGGAGTTGAGTTATGAATCCGCTACAAAGTATTATCCATGCATTAAATAAGGCCATAGATACAAGAGAAAAAAAGGAATGGATTCCTAAAATCAAGAGGGATTTAACTGATGAAACATATGAGTTCTTTAAATCATGTGGAGAAGGGTTTTATAATATCTGTTTTGAATCAGCGCAACTTGATTTCGTATCAAAAATGATAACGCTCGTTACTGGGAAATATTCACATGCAGTTACCATTTATTATTGCGAAAATATTAGATCAAAAGTAACTGATGAAGAATGGCATCGACTTAAACTAAAGTATTTCACTTATTATAATGATCCAAATGATCTAGATGCAAAACTTGAAAAGATAAAGGTGCTTGTGCTTGCCAGTGCTGATGAAAATGGAATGAATTACTTTGATTATAGCCACTACCAAGATCGTAAACAAGTAATAATGAAACCTACACTTAATGAAGGTCAAATGGATTTAGTACTGCATTCATATTTAACTAGTGAAACCATGAATGCAGTATATGATTATACCGGATTAGCATTCTGGTGGTTTAATAGGATGTTTGATGATGAAAAAGCTTGGTATTGTAGTGAGATTATCTTTAGTAAGTTTATTAAAGTCGGGATACGAGTAGCAAATTCATTTGACCCTTCACCAACAGAATTAGTAAAATATGGAGAAAAAGTAAATACTATCATTAGAAAATATTAAATAATCCCGACAGAAGGGAAGGTAGCTTCTACCGGGATTATACATCAATTGTTACATATATTTCTATATCTAATTTTATATGATTAAATATTATGTTGCCACCTATATGTCCCTTATCATTGAGTATTTTTAATATCACTCGTCTTACTTCAGCTTCAGTAAGTCTAGCATTGTCATTTACTATGAAATCTTTCTCTACATATTTAATTTGGTTTAATCCACTTATATTATTGAGAAGATTGTTGCTCTCAATAATCACACTACCATTAACAACCTCAATAGCTGAAAATGTATCAAGACTCCTCAAGGAGGTGCTTTTAATAGTAAGATCACCCTTAATCTCTTCACAAATTATACTTGAAGATTCAATAAAAGTAGCATCACCATCACATTGTTCAGCCAAGGTTGGTACTTCGTTTTCTATATTACTTGAAGGAATATAATTCATCTTTTTAAGGAGCGTATCAAGTCCTTCACAATAACACAGGAAAAATACAAAACATAGTAGTGTAGATATTGCAGTGCGTTTCATAACCTAACTCCTATATATATAATCCAACTCCTATTAAAGCAAAGAATATCTATGCATAATATACTAAAAAATACGAAATAATTCAATTATTTTGATATAGTTTACATCTTAAAAGGACTTTCACAAAATGAAAATCCGATAATAGATATAGAAATACTTTAAACTTGAGGCAGTATGAATACAATCTATCGATGCAGAACAAACAAAAGTCACCTATTCAAAAAGGAATCTCTTAAAGAAGTTATCATCTGTCCGAAATGTCATGGATTCGCTGATAAATTATCACCTCAGCAACTATCAGAGTACAAAATAATCCACCATGATGATAACTCTGTTGTTACTGCCTCAACTTCAAATCTAGACGCAGATATCATTGATTCTATTGATGTAGTTGATTCATCCGATATATTATCAAAACCCTCATCCTCAAATAGTTCAGATAATTGCTCTGGAAGCGGTGGAGATTTTGGTGGTGGCGGCAGCTCTGACTCTTGGTAGGAGGAATAGTGTGGTACTGGATCAATATTAATTATGCCTGTTTTGGAATTGAAGAAAAAAATGGCATTGTTATAATGGCACCACCTATTGCAAGATGGACTATAGGAAAAAGGATAGAAGATGTTATTAAATATTACAAACGAAAGGATAAATACGCAGAAATTAAAAGATTCTCTTAAAGGTAATAATATTATGATGAAAATAAGATTAGAAACAGCAAATCTTGAAAATACCCGTGAGTCACATTCATGCGAAATTATTGATAATTCATATGGGCCAGACTCAACTATCTACGATTACATAGAATTATTCATGAGAGCTTTACACGGTATGTCGTTCTTAGAACATCAAATAAAACTCGCAGTCATAGATATGGCCGAAGATTTTAAAGATGAAATGAATGAAGAAAAGAAAGATTTAAGCAAGGAAAACCTCCTTGATTTGTTCTCGGAGGAACCTGTACTTATTAAAGATGAATCTAGATATACTGAAGATGACACACAAGCTTAGATGATCTACTTATAATTATTGGGGAGGTGGGTCAATGGAAACTGAACTGTGGGAACTGTTTAAAAAAGAAACTGGCATTACAGAAAATGCAAATGGAATGTGTGAATGTGGTGCGTTTAGAATTAGAGATAAAGATTACATTAGCTGGCTTGAAACAAAGTTAGAGGAACGAATAGAACATCCTCACACGCTGATACCCGAAAGTCAGGCAAGAAGAATGGCATGGGAATTATGTGATGAATTGGGATTAGAGAAAACTAAAACAGTAAATACAATGCTGGATGTATGGAAAGATTTCAAATTCATAAAGTAAGAATGTATTTTAAATTTAAGATAAACTAGAGGTAATATGAAGAAACAAGAAACGAAAAAGGCAACGAAGAAAGTAGTAAAAAACAGCGCAAAACCTGCTGCAAAAAAAGTTACCAAAAAGATTGAAGTTAAGAAATCAACCGCAAAAAAACTGGTAGCAAAATCGGTAGCAAGGCCAGCAGCAAAATCAAAAGTTCAGCCAGCTACAGCAGCACTCTAAAATAAAACACCTATGGTATCCAAAGTTGCCATAGGTGTTCTACATTTATATGTATGATAATATTTTAAAACCCTTGGAGGGATAAAAATGAATGCGTATGATAAGGATTTTGTAAATAGACTCAACATTTTCGTATCAAAAGTAGATTGGATACTTCCCTTTGAGTTTTATTCTCATGCAAAGCAAGATATAAACGAAAGTAAACAATATCTTCCTCCTACAAGTGCTATGGTGGATGGAATTATATTTGGCGACAGTCGAGCCGCTGGAGGACAATGGGAAACAAATATCCACTTTCTAAAACCAGAAAATGAGAATGTAAAACTCATCAACAAAAGTATCGGTGGAACTACCATTACTGATGCTTCACAACCACCTTCAATACAAGTTCTTATAGGATTTAATCCAAAGTTTTACATCCAAGCCCTTGGCGGAAATGATCTCGGAGCAGGGCATTCATATAAGAAAATCATGGGTGATGCCTTTAGAATAATGTATAATCTTAAAAAGTATAACCCCGGATCAAAGCTATTTATCCACTGTGTTCTTCCCATTATAAAACATGGAAAGGCCACAAATAAGAATGTCATTGAGCTTAACAATCTTCTGAGAATAGCCTGTCTGATCATGGAACTTGAATTTATTGATTTCTTCTATGATTTCTATGACCCAACTACAGGATGGTGCAAACTTGAATATCTTAATCTTAATGAAGTACCTGCATGGTTGTGGAAAGAATATACTCCTGTGCATTTTTCAGCAGCAGGATACCAGAAATGGTACGAACTTCTTAACAATTATTTAGCAAAGTTCTATTAAAAATAGCCTTAAAAACAAGGGTAGCCTTCTTATCTTTTTGATATACCAGATATATTAGAAAATATGAAGGCTATTCATGAGTTTTATACATATACGAAGTCTTGACCATTTAATAAGGGCGGCAAGTGACAAAGACCTCACCGAAAGAGATTTATCCAGCCTATTTGACGTTGTACTTGCCAATAAAGAAATAACAAAAGCCTTTGTAGATAGCTGGAGAAAGTACTACACATCTGGGCCTTTTAATAAAGTCATGTACAAAGACATGACTGAATCTCAACTTAAAAATCAGATAGTTGAGACAGCTATGAATGAATTTAAAGCATCTAGAAAGGAAATGGGCTCTACCTTTGATGAACAAATTCATTATCTTGTAGACCGTGCATTAGACCCACTCGACCCGTCCAGATTTCTTTATATAGGAATATTAAAGGAACTAGGAGCAGAAGTCACTAATGGAAAAATTAAACTCCCACCTGAATGGTCAGAATCAGTTAAAAAAGTAGATGACTTGAATAAGTTATTTGAATGGGGATATGAGCAAGAACATGGAATACCATTTATTCGTTCGTATGATATGACACCAGCAGAAATAAATACTATAAAAAACACCATACTCGACAAATATAAGAATCTTATTGGGGAACCAATACCATTAGAAGAAAAAGAAGTTACTCCTTTTAGCAGTAAACTTCCTTCCGATAAGTTTAAATCCATGGGAAAGAAAGATGTAACTGATCCAGAATATACAATACATCCCTTAAATAAAGAAGCGGCAGCTAGGTTAAAATCCATCAATATAATTGATAAAAAGAAACTAGCGGACATTGCCCAACTGATATATAACAAGTGGGATGCCTCTGATGAAACTTATGGAGATTTTGAAGTCGGTTTTGGAGGCATCTGCCATTTAATCGCAGAAAAAATAGTAGATTATCTATATAGCGTAGGAATCCCTGCAAGTACTGTTTCTTCCAATGCAGAGGTTCATGTTTATGCTGTTGCTCAAGCGAAAGAAGGAGTATTTGTAATAGATATACCTCCCTATTCTTATGAAACTGGTGGTGGTTATTCTTGGAAAAAGATACCAGATATTATATTTGATGAAGATTACATCACAATAAGCAAAATAGATTCAAATCCTAAAGCATTTGAACAATATTATGATAGTTTCTAGGATAATAAAATGAACTTTATTGGAATATACAACATAGACGAATTATTGAAGTTTGCTGATGATCCTATCCTGTTAAAAATAGCCCGCATAGGAATAAGATCATCTGATGAACTGGATCAGAATCTAGAAACAATCACCGAGTGGGAATATAAATACTACAAAATAAAACATTCAAGAAATATACACCCAACACGCAAAGAAAATATACTTAAAATGATTGAAAGGGAATTGCGCCCCGTTATAATCAATGTAATAAACTCCCTATCTGAAGTATTTGAAGCATGGCTTGATCAACATAATGTAGATGACCCTTATGTTCTAGCAAATGCGCGATATACCGATGAATATATAGAATCAGTTGGCCCCGAAGATGCTGTAAAAACTGTAAAGTATGAATATGAGAAATTCGGTGGTAAGAATTTTGTAGATACATTCTTAACAAGTAATTTTAAATACTTTAAAGAATTGATACAAGAAGAAAGAAACTTTCTTATAAATGATTATTATTATCAACTTGAAGAAGCTGAATTACATGAAAATGAAGAAGAAATAGTAGAATTAAAGGAACGAATCTCAGAACTTGAAAATTATAATACTTCCGATGAAGAATTATTTAATCAATTCATCTTTGGTTATGGCAACGGAGAAAGTTTAATAGAAAATGTATATGATAGTCCTTTTCTTCAGAACATGCTTGCTGATTTCTATGCAGAGCATGTGTTTTCTCTGTGGTTTGACCATTGGAAGCAAGAAGGGATTGTTGAAACAATAAATGAATTAAGAGATGTCTATCAAAAACTCCAGAAAGCAAAAGGCGAATCAATACGCGATGCCATTGTAGCAATAAATCTGGCACTTAACAGTGCTCATCAAACCGGCCCAATGACTAGCTACATTGAAAATAGATATCCTGAAGTTAACCAAAACTTCTTATCTGAACTTTCAAATAAAGGAGAAGATGATATTCAAGAATGGGATAATGAACTTGTAGAGATGGGATTATAAATATGAACTTCATTGGAATAGATGACATAGATTATTTATTAAAGGTAGCTCATATCCAACAGGAGATGAGTTGGGTAAAGCAATACCTCAACATGCCTGAAAAGGAAAAAGCCATCGATTTAATCTATAGCAATCCATGGTTTGCCTCAAAGGTTGTAAAGAATAATCCTGAGAATTTCTCTGAAGATTTTGTGAACAAAATTGAAGATTCTGAATTCATCTTTAATGATGAATGGAACCAAGAAGGATATTCTGCTGATGCAGCCAATCTTATTCAATTGGTTATAAAAAACCTAGATCATATTCAAGAAGACCCAGATGTACCTGCTTGGTCTTACTTTGATAAAGCCAAGGTTATACAAAATCAATGGATGATTCATTTTACAGACGAGGCTGATTCGATAGCAGTTAATGGATTTACAAATCTTGTAAGTGATATTCGATTACTTGGACTAACTACACACATTGGCCCTAATTCTCCAGACCGATCTGATGAAGGATATGGCTTTGCATATCTTGCTAATGACTTTAAAAAATATGCACACAATAGTCGCGGTACTCGTGGAGAATGGAAATACGGAAGTGAGTGTGTCCTCTTCAGGGCGAGTGGAATACAAGCATTTCATTGGGGAGATGAAGAACCTCAAACTATTTTCTATGGGCCGACTGCCAAAAACATTATTCCTATTACAGGGGGAGATAAGGCCACATACGCTGTTGGAGATATGAGGGGTAGACAGCATAGACACAAACATAAAAGTACCTATATAGTATATGAAAATGATGATCTGGAGACTGTAGTTGATTGGGCTATAGCCAACTATGATCAATATAAAAATGTAATCTCTGTAAGATAAGGAAACGACTCATGAGAAAATCAATAGTTATCTCAATATATGTTATACTTACAATTATTGTATTAACAATGATAATCTGTGCCTCACTTAAAGGAGAATCAACTACTATAGTACAAAATGGTTGCTATGTGTGTTATACACACGATCATTATGTTGTCTTTAAAGGAAATGATTCTCCTGAGAAACAGCAACGCGCTTTAGACGAGCTAGGTTGCAGGGTATACGCAGTACTTCCATTTTGTAATCCTAATAACTTTTCATCACGAATCTATATTGATGTTTTGAGAGATAAATAATAGAATGCATGGCTCTTTCTTTTAAAATTGAATGTAGTAATATTAAGGAAATAGTGTAGTCAACATAAAATATATCAGGCCCGGAATTGCTTTCGGGCTTTTTTATAATTTACAAAAAGCATTTTATGCTATTTTATGTTTGACGAATTAAAAGATACATATTAAGTATCCTATATATAATAAATGGTATGATAATATGAACCAAACATTATTTTGCTTTGCCGGTAATCATAGGGAATATCTCAACTTTATCAAAGAAACAGGTACACAAGCTGAGTATATTTCATCTATAAAGAGAATATTCGGAATAAGCAGGGGAGTTGTATGCTTTTATGGTTCATGGAATGTTAGGAGGGACGCTCCTATAATAATAAATTACCTTGCTGCACATGATTTCATAAGAAGAGAGGAAATCGAGTATGAACATTCTCAGAATAATATCTGAAACATTGATCGATATATTAACACTCCCTGCTGCCATTTTCTTCGATATTTTTACCATAGGTGGAATGATTATAAACAGAAATAGAACATTTACCATAGATCATATAACATTCATAAAAAATGATATTGAAGCATTTAAAAACGAAATAAATAAATGAATTATCAGGAGAAAAGAATGGATAATCAGAAGATTATAATCTACAGTACAATGACAGTTATTGTAATAGCTATACTTATTTCTGTAATTTTTGGCATCTCAAATCTAATTGGTAGTAAATCAATAAAAGCAACTGATCTGTATGTTGAAAAGTTATGTATAGAAAATCATTTCTATTATTATGTACCGGGATTTTATAAAGGAGGACTTGCTCCTGTCTTGGATGACGATGGAATACCTATTCGTTGCAGTAAATAACATATGAAAAAGGGAAATGAAATGAAAAAGGGAAATGAAATGAAGAAAGAAATTAAAACTGTGGTCTCACATACAGGAAGTCGCACAATGTCAAAACATAAAGGAAAAAATGTATATAATGCAAATGTAACAGTAGGAGAACTCATAGAAGAATTGAAGAAGTTTGACAAAGATAAATACATCGTTATCAAAGGAGATA
>Ga0315289_10003210_pt1 | contig 24836 bp, 19 predicted proteins | sample YL17G11_40_MG_FD_203452 | JGI IMG/M metagenome (GOLD analysis project Ga0315289, IMG submission 203452) | Sediment microbial communities from Yellowstone Lake, YNP, Wyoming, USA - YL17G11_40 | ecosystem: Environmental > Aquatic > Freshwater > Lake > Sediment | place: USA: Wyoming | collected...
AACGTTATATATTGACGGAGAAATTGCGGGTTCCCCTTATTCCATAAAGCATACAGATCCTCAGATATATCCGGGGGAATATTCCAATCGGGATAATTTTGGTCCTTTTGAGGTTTCACCAGGGCACTATTTTGTGATGGGAGATAATCGGGATAACTCACAGGATTCAAGGGAATGGGGATTTTTGGAAAGAAAATATATCAAGGGGAAAGTTTTTTTGGTTTATTTCTCCTGGGCACCGGATCCTTTTGCCCCCGAGTTTTCGAATCCTTACATCACTTCACTCTTTAAAGTCTTATTTTACAATCTTACCCACTTTCCCTGGCGAGTCCGCTGGGAAAGAATCGGAACTATCGTTCAATAAACCTCTCCCCCAGGATATTCTATCAGATGGAGTGTCTCCCTTTAGAGAGTGTTGTAAGAGTGGTTTTTGGAGTGCCCATCAAGATTTGAACTCATGTTGCCGCCGTGAAAGGGCGAAAAACACCAAGAAGAAAGACAACAAGTTACAAAATGGCTCCGCCGAACACCCCCTCAACCACAATGAGCATAATGAATTAAATCGAAACAGTCAAAAATAAACTGAAATTAGTTCTTTTTCAATTTTGGTTTGTTGTGACTTATTTTGTGCACAAAATGGGCACAAAATCATTTTGGACTTTTGGTTGCATTTTTAAATCCGTTTATATAAATTTGTAATTGGTGGTTAAAAAATGGGACCAACGACAAAAACATATAAAAAGAGATCGACTTCAAGCGAATCTTTACTTCTGTCTACCTTAGCCAGACTGGACAAGCACATTTTCAGTATTCAAGAGGCAAAAAGGGTGGTCTCTGCCAGAGGCAGATACGCCTCTGGCGGAAAGGATAATGCAAAAAAGATACTGCACTCACTGATGGAGAAGAAATGGGTGTTGCCTCTGAAAAGAGGTTTGTATGTGATAGTCCCTTTGGATATTGGAATAAGGGGCGCAGATGATTATATTGTCCACAATTTCGTCATTGCCGGGAATTTGGTAACCCCCTGTTATATTGCCTATTGGTCTGCTTACCGGGCTCCTTTTGCTATGATAACTGCTGGCAGGGTTTTGGCCAATATTTTAATATCCAACCACAAAGACCAATTGTCTATGTATTCTAAATCCAATTTCATCCAATTCTGAAAGTCGATATTATTCCTCCCATTTACCTGCCACAGACAGGTGATCCCCGGTTTTACCGAAAGCCTTCTTCTTTGCCATAGTTCATATTGGCTAACCTCTTCAGGCAAGGGAGGTCGGGGACCGACCAGGGACATATCTCCTGAAAAAACGTTGAAAAGCTGGGGAAGCTCATCCAAGCTGAATTTTCTTAAAATTCTCCCCACACTTGTCATTCGGGGGTCATCTTTCATTTTGAAAACCGGACCATCCATCTCGTTTTTATCCTGAAGGAGTTCTCTCATCTTCTCGGCATCCTTAACCATGGTTCTGAACTTGTACATATAGAATCTTTTCCCGTTCAGTCCTACTCTTTTCTGCTTGAAAAAGACCGGACCCTCTGAGGTAGTTTTGATCAAAACAGAAACTAAAAGAAAAATCGGGGAGACTATAATAATCCCGACCAAAGCAGATATTCTATCGATGAGATATTTGACCGAAGCACAAAAGCCTGTCCTGTGGACAAAATGACAAGATACAAGTGGCTGTATTCCTTCCTCTTTGCATCTACTTAAAGGGAAAAAGTCAGCTAAAGAGTAAGTCGGCACCCCGATCTTTTCACCAACCGAAATAATTGGTTGTATCATTCCCAGAAATTTTTTTGATGCCGCAAAGACCAACCCGTCTATCTGGCGATTTTTTATCATCCGGGGCAGACAGTCCAAACCAGATATAACCGGAACACTCAAGTATCTCTGTCTGAATCTTTTCCTTTCCCAATCCAAAATCCCTATAATTTGATATCCCCATTCAGGATGAATTTTGATCTCTTTAACAAAATCCAAAGCCGGCTTCCCCATTCCTACCACCAAAATCCTTTTTAGGTTATGTCCTTTCCTTCCGACATATCTGAGGAAAGAAGGAAGAGCTTTACGAAAACTTAAACAAAAGAAAAAATTGAACCCCGCAAATAGAAAAAGGAAAATCATAAACCGGTGGTTGCTCTTGAAGAGAGAAAAGTCCCCAATTCCTATTAGGAATTTCAAAAGAAATACGGAAGCCAGAAGAACCGAAAATGCTTTGAGAAAGGCGGGGATTAGCTTTTTACCGGTTTTAAACAGAGAAATAGATCGAAAACCGTACAGTCCTTTCTCAAAATAGAAAAACAAAAACCAGATCGAGAGAATCAATAGAAGTAAAATACTGCCCTTTTGAATCAGATTGGAGTTAAAAGGAGGTGTGGACAAGGACTCTTGAATCAAGAATTGAGCCAGATAAAAAGCCAAAACCGTGAGGATCAAATCGACCAATATGCCTATCTTTCTGAAAGAGACTATCTGTTCTTTGAACATACCATCTGCCCCCTCGATTACCTTTCCTCAGCAGGGAGAGAACAATGTTCTGTCCCTAACAAAGCTAAGGTCAGGGTAAATACTTTACGAAATGGTATTGAAGAAAAAGACCCCAGTCCAGGCTCTCCTCTTTTTGGTTTAAGATATTATTCTTATTGGTGACCTTCGCATATCGCAAAGACAGATTCACTCTTAGGGCCACATTATAACTATATCCCAGTTGGAGTAATAATTCGTTAGTTTCTTCCACCACCCCAAAAGGGAACTTCTCTTTATAGTGCCCGTCAGCATAAAGCCACGGCTCCTCCCAAACAGAGTAAACACTTCCTTCTCCTTTTCTCAGCAAACCATAACCCAACTCCGCTTCCAGATCCTTGGTAAGCCACCCTTTTATCGACGCTTTCAAATTGTCCGAATTCGGTCCTAATTTACTCCCCATTAGTTTATTTCTATTCAAATACCTGTTCCAGATGTTTTTCTGATTGTAAGTCCTATTGTTGACTCGATCATACTCTAAATTCATCTGAAAGCCATTTAACTTGGAAGGAAAAGCATACAGAAGACCCGCCACGTAACCCAACTCATTTGGCTCCTGATCTGATTTTGATTTTTTCTCAATCTGGAAATCGTCGATCAAAAACTCACCGTAGAGAAACAGGTTTCTTTTTGGCGTAAAATTGAAATCAAAAGAGATGAAAGTATTGTCATCTCTGTTACCGTTGATCTGAGCCCCATGATACCAGAGCAAAGGATTTAAATAATGCGGCTCTAAGTTTCTACCCTCCCCGCCATAGACCACTGTCTCGGAGACTCCCAGTTCTGCCAAAGAGCGGATCTTGAAGCTGGCCCTGTGTCCAGAGAAATATCTTTCTATCTCTTTCCCCTCATCGGGGTTTATAGGATCCAAAACCCCTGCAAAGGCAGTTCCCTGAAATAATCCCCATCTTTTCTGAATCTTAAGCATGTCGAAAGGCAAAGAAGCCTCAGAGAGTATTAAAGAGCTGACCTTACTTTGCCCCCAACTCAACTTATCCCTTCCCAAGAGGAGGTCAAAATAACGGAAATGAAAAGAGAAATAGGCTTGACTGGCTTCACCGGCAAAACCATTCCAAACTTTTCCAGTATAATAAGGGTCTTTAGCTAAGAACTCATCGATATTATATCTCACCAAGAGAGAGAAATTCGCGCTAAATTGAGCCCCCAAAGAGGGAAGTCCTTTTTCAAAAAAGTTCGATTTCTCTTTTTTGGGAAACTTAGCATTTTCTAAAAAATCCAAGCCGAGCTTTAATTCATTCCCATCTTCATTTTTTACTGACAATGAGGAAATCTCATAAGAAAACTCATTTTCTAACTTTTGGATCAGCCATTTTTCAGTTTCGGTCGGTTGAATCTCCTTCTTTTCGATCTTGTTTATCAAAGAAAGAAGAGACAGAGCGATCTCCCCTCGATAAAAAGGTTTTGTCCCGATATGGAGCTCTCTGAAATATCCCCTTAGATAGAGCTGGTCAATGTATTCATACACCCATTCGTAAATCTCATCCCCTACGGGGATGGTCTCTGTCTGCCCGGCCTCTGCCTCAATAGGCACCAATAAAAATAAAGAAATCAGAAAGACGTTCAGGATTTTCACCATTTTGCACCCTTTTTTAGAAATTATGGATTATAGGAGCATTCAGTTGAACGCCCCCACTGTCTTTGTCAGATCATTTGAAACAACTCATAACCATGTTTTCTGAATCAGGACCTGTATTATCATAGGAAGCATATTCTTAAGCCTCTTTTATCGTCTCTTCAAAATCTTCACCCGAAATCTCCATCCTCATCGGAAAAGATGTTCTGATGCCTTCTAACTGTATGAACGAGTGTCTAACAGCTCCAGGAACTTTTCTTTCAAAAGATAGAATATGAATAAGGTGTTGGTTACCAGATATCTTTTCCACATTCGAGTTGGCTCTTGCAAGAACCGGTAAAACCACTCCAACCCGACTCTTTGCATCCATCCGGGGGCTCTTTTGGTTTTGCCCACCAGGACATCAAAGCTTCCTCCCACCCCCATGCAGAAGGGGACCTCCAAAGCGCCTTGGTATTTGCTCATCCAGTACTCCTTTTTAGGGCTACTCATGCCCACAAAGAGAATGTCCGGCTTCTTTTTATTTATCTCCTTTACTATCCCTTCCTCTTCGGCTTCTGAAAAATAACCATTTCTGCATCCGACCAGATTTAATTTAGGAAGCTCTCTTTTTAGTCTTTCTTTAAGTTCACATATTACTTCTTCTTTAGCTCCCAAAAGGAAAACTTTGTAGCTTTTTTCCGAAGCGAGCACGAGGAGTTTTTGCATCAAATCGATGCCGGTTACTCTCTCGGGAAGTGGTTTTTTCAAAAAACGGGAAGCCCATACGATGGATTGACCGTCCGGACTTATCACATCGGAGGAGACCACAATTTCACGAAGCTTTCTATCATTTTGAATTTGGACGATTTTGGCGGCATTTACGGCACAGTGTCGGATCGGTTTTCTTTTCTGGATGGAATCCTCTATTCTTCTTAGGGTGTCATCAAAGCTCAGAGTATCAATTGGACATCCCAAAAGTGTTATCTTATTCATTTTGCTCCCCTCAATTCAAGGGGACGTCCTGCGTGTTTCCATTTTCCAGCTAAGGAATCAATTTTTCGAGCCTCGGACTGCCGTAGACCAACTTCGATACGGGCATCGCCACCGAAGGACGAATGACCAACTTCAATTTTTTACCAAGCTTTTGTCGGAACCGAACTTTCTTTTCTCTGAATCAGAGCCTGTTCATCCCATCCTTTCCGGGCGGTCAATAGAGTCACCAATGCTTTAAGCATCCAGGCTTGCGACCAGCGCATGTAGGCGATCTTGTTGGTTAATAAACTCATCCTCTGAAAATAAAAATATCCTTTTGAGTCCTGCATATTTGCCAGTGTCCACAGTGCCACCTTCTCTGCTAATTGCTGGTTTTGCTCGCTAACCGAGCCAAGTTCAACCAAGGTAATGATTGATTGGGCACAGCTGTGGATGTCTATGGGGTAAATCCGATCATGGTAATATTTTGGGGTGCCATCGGCTAAGAAGAAATTGTCCAGATAGAATTCGAGTCCCCTTTTAAGATTTGATCTCAGTTCAGATTTAGATGAAAAATTAATATAATCAGATAAACTCTCCAAAACAAAGCCGGTATGAAAGTTGTCGATCCACCTATGGTGAGCTTGGGTGCCGTAATACCAGGACCCGTCACTATTTTGATGATCGATTACAAATTTTATTGAATCAAAGGCTGTTTTTTTAAGTTTGTCCTCTTGGGTGAATGAAGCTGTTCGCGCCAAAAGATGTGCCCCCAAAATATTGGCATTATGAATCGTGGTTTTATCTAAAGGTGAATAGCTGAAACAGAAACTTTCTTTTCCATAAGTTCTATTCAGATCGTGGTAGATGAAATCGCAGGAACTTCGAGCGATTTTTAAAAACTGTTCTTCTTTGAAAGTCTGGTAGGCATCCAGAAATGCGTTAGCTACAAAAGAGGTTGCTACTACCGTGGGAGTATACTTGGGTAGAAAGAAAGCCTTAGATTGCCAATCAAAATTGTATCCCCAGCATATGCCTCTGTAACCTATGCTTTTCTTCTCCAAAAGCAGATCGATGAACCGATAAGCCAGCTTTTTGTATCTTTCTTCGCCGCAATGGTCATATAATCTTACTACGGCTGATAGAAAAAGCCCTAAGCCTTTTGGGTTATGATCTTCCTCGATAAAAAGAAGCTTCCTTAGATTAAGAGGGGATCGCTTGAGAAACTGAATGAGCAATATCCGAAAGATCCTTCCCTCCAAGGGCAAGGCCTTTCGACAAGGCGTATTCAGGCCATCATAAGGATCACAGCCCTTCCAATCTTTCTTCTCGCAATAGCTAAGAAGTCTTTGCAAAGAATCATTTAGAATGAAGGTATCGATGGCTTCCCCCTTTTTCAAATTGGAGTGTCATGCTTTAGCTTGACTAAGAATTTTTTGAAACAGAAAAGAATTTTTAAGTCTGCTTAAAAGCAGACACTCCAATTCCGTTTCTTAATAAACTCTTTCAGAGACGATCTCGTAAGAACTGGATAATACTATGTTAGGCGAACTACCCGTCTGTAAAGACTCGATTATTTTAAATGTAGCCTGAGTTGTGTTAATCATCTCCTCTGGTGAGATAGGCATCGGTTTGTTTTGCTTAAGCGCTTCTATGAATGCCTGCAATTCTTCTTTATGTCCTTTGTCTGATCCTGAATGCTTGAATCTCAACTCCGTTCCATTTCTTATCACAGTGGTCCTTTGGAAATTGTCTATCACCCCCACTGAATTTTCCCCAAAGATTTCTACTCTCTCCTTAGAATAGGACGTGTCACCCCGGGAGGTATAGAGGATGGAGCCCACCGAACCATCTTGAAATTTAAGGCAAATGACGAGATTATCATTGGCAAGCGGAGTTTTTCTCAAATCATCAGCCGTCAGAGCAAAAAGGGATGAAACTTCTGAATCCGCAAAAAAGCTCAGAAGGTCCACAAAATGACAAATCTCGCCAATTATTCTCCCGCCCCCCTCTGCGGGATCATGTATCCAGTGACCTGGAGGGATGAAGCCGGCGTTTACTCGATAAGTCATTACCAGAGGGCTGATCCTATCATGGAAATGCTTTTTTAACAATTTAGCCGCCGGAGAGAAACGGCGATTGAATCCGACCAATAATCTCCCCTGTGTTTTGCCCAGGGTTCTTTTTATTTCTTCCAACTCCTCTTCGCTTGTGGCTAATGGCTTCTCCACAAATACGGCTTCCCCGGCTTTCAAAGCACGGCAGACCAGTTGGGAATGCAAATTATGCCTGGTGGCGATAAACACGCAATTGATCTCTTCATCCTCTAGAATCTGATTTACATCTGAAGAACAATATTCGAAACCGAACTTCTTTGCCACATCCTTGGCTGAAATTCCGGTAGAGGTAACCACCCCTTTTAATTTCACTTCTTTCATTCTCTTCAAATGGGGCAGAAGATTGTTTTTGGCAAAATTTCCTGCTCCGATAAAACCGACTTTCACTGTGGAGATTTTCTTACCTTGATAGGGTGAATCTTCTCTTAGATAAATTTTTGGCTTGGTCTCAGAGGAATCCACATATTCCAAAAGCACCGCCAGCGATTTTTCCTCACCCTGCATTATCAAATCATAGGCTTTTTCTGCATCTTCGATCTTATATCTATGGGTGATCAACTTTTCCGTGTTTACCTTCCCCTGTTGCAGCAGATTCAAAAATTCTTCCATGTTCCTTTTTTCGGTCCAGCGAACATAGGCAAAGGGATAATCCATGCCCCCCTCCTCATAGAGATGATCATATCTGCCCGGACCATAGGATCGGGAAAATCGGATGTCCAGCTCCTTCTCATAAAAGTTCTTGCGGGGGACATCCATATTTACTGCGCCCACCACCACCACTTTCCCCTTATCTCTACAAATCTCCCCAGCCAATTCTATGGGCTGATTGCTTGAGGTCCCAGCAGTTATGATCACCACATCCACACCATGCTCATAAGTCAAGCTGATTACTTTAGACGCGATGTCTTCTTTTCCAGTAATCAAACCAAAGTTGGCACCTGAATTTCTTGCAAGATTGACCATATCCTCGTCAATGTCAATTCCAAAGACCTGACACCCGGAGGCTTTGAGCATCTGGATGGTTAACTGCCCCAATATCCCCAAGCCAATTACTGCCACGCTCTCACCCAAATTTACCTCCGCTTGTCTTATGCCCTGCAGGGCTATGGCACCCAGGGTGGTAAAGCAGGCTTGGTGACAACTTACATTTTCCGGAATTTTTGCACACAAATTCACGGGAACCGAGATGATCTCAGCATGATTGGCATAACCAGCACCAGCGCAAGCAACTTTGTCTCCCACCTTTATTCCTTCTACCAGCTCTCCAACTGCTATCACTTCTCCGGCAGAACTGTAGCCCAAAGGTGATGAGGATTCCAATCTATTCATCACTTTTTTGAAAGTTGTCACCCAACCCTCTTTCTTTGCATTTTTCAAGACCTGTTTGACCAGATCCGGTCGGCTCTTAGCTTTTGCCACCATGCTCTTTCTGGCAAAATCGACCTTCATCCTTTCGGTCCCTTTGGAGATCAAAGAATACTCATTTCTCACCAACACCCCACGGGGCAAAAGGATCGGATGTGGCACTTCTTCTACTTTCAGCTCTCCGGTTTTGTTATTTTGTAACACCTGTTTCATATGTTCTCTTTTTTTGATCCAAACTGTTAAGATTTAGATGTTGCTTTAAGAAGGAGTGTTTGCCCCTTTGAGTCGGTTCAATGTAGTCTGGATATTCAAAAGTTACAGCCAGCCCATGTCCCACGCATTTTTGTATCACTCCCATTATTTCTATTTCATCGCCTTCTGAGAAAGCTGTGGAAGGCACTACCTTGACCATAATTTCTCCCATTTTCCTCTGTTCAATTTGCATTTTCCTTGTCTTAGAAAAAGACTTAAGATGCTGTCCGAAAATTAGGGCAGTTAGGGAAATCAATCTACCATCCTCAGTAACAACGTAGTCCTGTTCTCTTCCCACGATCTCCTTTATGAGCGGATATTGTCGGGAACACCTGTCACAATAGCCCTTTTTGAGAATTGCGTAATCTCCGGTTTTGTATCTGATGAATGGAAAAGCGTAATTATTGAATCCCGTTGCTACCACATCAAATACTTTCTCTTGTATATCATCAATTTTATGATCGGCCTTCACAAATTCGGTGTATCCGTATTCGGGGAAGACGTGATAGTCTTCACTGTTCTCGCATTCTCCAGCCAGTACCGCATACTCTGAATGTCCATACCAGCTGAAGATTCGACACTCAAAGACCCTCTGCATCAAATCTCGATATGATTTAAAAAGCTTCTCTGATCCGCAAAGCACTGCCTTCAACTGGTAATCTAACCTCAGATTCTGCTTCTCCATCAAATTGGCCAACAGCCAGCCGGTAGAGGGATACACATGCAAAAATTTTGGCCGATATTTGTTCATGACACGAACATACTCAACCACAGTCTCCTGGCTCAATCTGAAAGAGGAAAGGATGAGAGAGTTCAAAAAGTGATCAAAGACAAAAGCTTTTTCTCCTTGAGGGACGGGACCCCTCAAAACCGCCATCTTATCCCCCATCACAAATCCCACTCTCTCCCATTGTTGAAACATAAACGCCTTCTCTCTGGGACTGGTCTTATATCTCTCTCTAAAGAAAGCCATAGGCTCCCCGGTGGAGCCTCCGGTATTAGTTTCCACCAGTTCCGCCTTGGGGATGTTCCTTGCCACCAGACTATGAAGATTTTCTCTTACTATCTTTTTTGTAAGAAATGGAATCCCCTTCAAATCCGAGAAGTCTTTGAAGTTTTGGGGATAAAACCCGACATCCTGGAAAAGGCTCCCATAATAGGGGACGTTGTCATAGGCATGCCGCAATAGTCTTTTCAGTTCCTCCATCTGATATTGAGCCAATCTCTCTTTGTTCCACCATTGCGATGATCTAAGCAGGCATCGAAATTTTGAGAATTCCGAACCATACCTGATGTCATATGGAATCACACTTAAAGCGGCCCCCAAAGCAGAATTAACCCCAAAAGGAGCGTTAAGATAAAAATCTTTGAATTTATACCTAAGGTTTTTCATAACTCGGCACTTTTGTTGACGGATCTTTCTATCACCCCAACCACGCCTTCCACATACTGATTAAGGGAGAACCTTTCTTTTACTATTCGATGGCTGACCTCCCCCATTCTTCTTCTCAAACTCTCATCTTCAATTAGAAGAGCTATCTTCTCAGCAATCTGATAAGGAGAACGAGGCGAAATGATAAAACCATTCTCCCCTTGAATTATCATTTCTTTAATACTGCCCCTGTCGGTGGTTATAACTGGCAGTCCAGCCGCCATAGCTTCTAAGATGACCACGGGTTGGCCTTCTAAATAGAAGTAAGTGGGCAGGACAAAAACATCTGAAGTTTTGAATAATTGGATTTTTTCCTCTCCGGTGACCACACCTAAAAATTTCACCTGCGTTTCTAAATTGTTTACCTGCACGTAGGATTCGACTTTCTTTTTGAATCCATTTGCCCGCCAACGTCCAGCCAAAAAGACCTCTATATCCGGATGATTCTTTTTGAGGATGGGAACTGCTTTGATCAAATCAAAGTAACCCTTAGATTCTTCTAAAAGGCCGGCAAATAGTATCCTGAACTTTCCATTCTTTTCTTTAACGCTTTCGATTTTGTCAAAAGGCTCGGAATCCACCCCATTATACACCACATCGATTTTGGCTTGCGGCAATACGTCCTCCAAAAGATGCTTAAGACAATATCCTAAGACTATGCCTCTATCCACATATTTGAACACAAACTTTATATATTTTTTTCTCAACCAGGAACTTTTAGTGAAGAACATCTTGAAATATCCGCCGTGTAGATGAATGACCACTTTTCGCCTAAAGAGAAATCCGGAAATCAAAACGAAGAGGCTGTCTCTGGCAAATCCCCAGAAATTCTGGGAGATGGGTATGTAGACCACCTCGATTTCTTCTCTCAGTAGAATCCTGATAAGCACAAAAACGCTTTTTATAGCGAACCAGCTGTTTCGGGGATTGAATTTCCCGAAACCTTCGTTCTTTTGTGGATCCTGGGTATTCAAATGGATGGAGCTGAATCCATTTCTTTTACTCAACCCCTCAACCAGCCACTTTATCATCACTGCCACCCCATGATAGGGTGGAGGCAAAGGACCGACTATAAGTGTTTTTTTCATATCCTCCCTCCTCTGCCCATTTGATTCTGGGTCTTTCTCAAAGTAAGGGAAATAGCTTTCTTTCCATCTATTTTTTTCTAACCACCATGGCAATAGCCCCGGCTGTTCTTGGGAAAAGCTTTACCAGTAGCTTCTCGAACCGACCACCATGTGAATAAGACAGGTGAAGAACCTCAAATCCCATTCTCTTGAAATATTTTTCTAAATCTATAGCGTTGGATTGCCAAACCGCGTCAAAATCCCCTCCTGCGTCAAATTCGGGATTTCGCAGCGAAAACTCAGGGTCTTGTGAAAATCGTTTTTTGACTATTGCCACCATTCTTTTTAGAACAGCCAAGGCGGCTCCGCCAACTGAATCAAAAAAAGGCGTTTTTATGGATGTCCCGAAAAATACTTTTCTAAGAATAAACTTAATAGGCGAAAAAGGTGACAATAAATTTGGACTGGTTACGATTATTATCCCTTCCGATCTAACCACCCGGGACATTTCTTTTAGAGCTTTTTCTACTTCTGGAACATGTTCTATCACGCCATTCATACAAACCAGGTCAAAGCTGTTGTCTTCAAATTGATACAAGTCGCAAGCATCACCCACCTCAAGTTTCAAGTTTGGTCGTTCCTTATTCTTCAGTTCTTTCAAAAACATCTCAGAGATGTCAATTCCGACTGTTTGGTAACCCTTTTGAGAGAGCAGATATGAAGAGAGTCCAGTTCCACAGCCTATTTCTAATAATCTGCCTGTTTTACCAAATTGGTCAATCAAGCTGAAGTAGTCTTCAAAGTCGGTGGGAGTCTCTTTTGACAATTTGCTATAATAGGCAGCAGAGGTGTTATAATAATGCCCCATTTTAGTCTTTAGGTCTGTCATTTCCATATTCTGTCTACTAAAGTTGGTCATAGGTGATGAGTTTAATGTTGCTTGTTTTTATCAACCCCCTCAAATGTTCACTCTTAAGTATCCCAAGTTCCGTGTGCCTATTGCTCGTCTTAGAGTCCTCTTGAGAATATCCCGGATGACAACAAAGCTCAAAAATATCTTCGTTTCTCATAGACCGGACTGCTTTTGTCCACCCCTCCAGTGAGGGACCATTTTCTCCAATAATTTTAGGCTCCAAAAGAAAATCCGGAGTGCTCACCGATCTTTTGATCTTATGGTGTAATGAGTATCTATAAAGATCCACTGCAGTTTTTCGCCACCGGCTAAAATTAGGAGAAGAACCATTCCCGCCATAAATCCTAAAAAGCCTTACCGTTCTCATCTTCTTTATACTGAAATCCTTTGCCACCTGCAGAGCTGTTTTTAGGATCGGATAATAAAGATGGAGGTGATGATGAAAGTCAACATGGGATGGTCGTGTGCCAAAGCTCAAGAATTTCGTGAGTTGGGCTTCCAGCTCTCGGTAAATTTCTAGTAACCGGATTTTCCCCAAAAACAACCTGGAGCGAAAGGTTTTTCCATCATAGAATTGTCCTTGTTCATTGACCAGCGTGGGCACCTGTTCCGGAGGACAGAGCGGTTTCCCGTCGTCTAAATTAAAGTGAATTCCCACACTCACATCTCTTATCTTTCTGGCTAAATCTAAAGCCTGCCCGGAGAAATCCTTGTTCACAATTAGGCTGGTGCTGGTCAGCAGACCGTGTTCTGACGCCTCTTTTATGGCAAGGGTTATCTCTTCGGAATAACCGAAATCGTCTGCATTAATGATTAATCTTTTCATGTCGGGCCTATTTTTTTGCTTTTATCACAATTCCGGGCGACAAAAACTCTTTGATAAAGCTTGTATTCAAGCCTTTTCTCAATAGCCTTTTGAGAGTGGCAAATCTGCCGTCCAAGGTCATAAGACCGCTTGTTTTCACTTCTCTAAAACCTACGTTTTTGAAAAGTTGCTTCAAGTCATGATGGGTAAAATAGTGGAGATGTCCTCCGTCGTACCCGATCCTCTCATTGTACCCGATCCTCTCATTAGAGGTATGGGGAAATTTGCCCTTTGCTACTAATGCGAAGAGGTGCCGTAGGTCCCTCACGTTGGGAGTGGTGTAAATGATCTGCCCACCTTTTTTTAGCACTCGATAGGTTTCTTCAAGCAAGAATACCGGATCGAAAACATGCTCTATTACGTCTAATGCTGAGACGGTATCAAAGAAATTATCCTCAAAGGGAAGTCCGGTCTTGTCCACATCCGCTTCCAAAAGCTTAAACTGACTCTCCTGGATTCTAAGCTCTTCGGAGATAGCTATGTCTACTCCGTAAACATTAGAATAATATCTCTTGGCTTGATACAAAAGGGTCCCCGTGCCACAGCCAATATCCACAAAATTCTCACCCTGCTTTAATACCTTGGTTGCTTCCCACACCCGGGAACCATATTTAATCCCGTCAAACTTTCTATTTTCTTGCAGGAGCTTGTAGTATTCTTTCTTTTGCATCTTTCTCCTTTGATGCCACAAATTCTATAGCTTCAACAAAACCACTGGTTGTTCTTTCGGTGGTAAAATCCTTAATGATCTCCAATGATCTTTTTCCAAAACGAGATAGATTTCCATCTTTGGATAAAAGTTGGCAAATACCTTGGGATAACTCTTCTAAATTTTCAGGATCGACGATCAATCCGTTTTCTCCTTCTTTTATCAGATCTTGACAGCATCCGGCATATTTGGAGCAGACAACCGGCAGTCCGCACATCATGGCTTCATTCACCACTAAACCCCACACATCTTTTAAAGTGGGCAGGACGAAAAGATCAGAGTTCAGATAGTATGGCAGAAGCTGGTCATACTGTTTATATCCTTCAAAGAAAACGTCTTCTGTTTGGTGTGCTATTTTTTTCAATTCATCTTTGTCGGGTCCATCTCCCACTAAACAAAGCTCAATGTTTGGGTATTTTTCCTTAACCTGTTTATAAGCCCGAATTAAAAGATCAACGCCCTTTAATTTGGTAAGCCGACCCACATATAAGATTCTTTTTTTCTTTTCTGTGGTTTTCTTTTTTTCTTTTGCCTTGTTTGGGTCTAATCCTAAGAGTTCTGGATCAACGGAATAATATGTTAAAAAGATTTTTTCTTGGGGTACTTTCAGAGAGACCAAATATTCCTTCGCTAAACTCCCTTTGGCTATGAATCCCTGAGCATGTCTCACCATAAACTTTCTTAGGAGGTGACGAAACCAGCTATAGGCTTTGGCCGTATGTTGGGTCTCGGCTGAAAATATTATCAGTTTCTTATGAAATAGGCTTGTATATAGCAAGCTAAATATCGTAGGGAAACCGAATCCTTCCGTAATCACCAGGAAGAGCTTTTCCCTGATAAGCTTAGAGAAAAGTCCATTTGCCAGATGTATTTCCCATTCCTTAAGTTTTATGCTAAAATCATTCAATAGACAAAAATCAAATTTCAGGTGATCTTTCTCCAACAGCCTCCACTTCCTGTAATGATCGTTTTGTTTGCAGAAAATCACCTTGAAAGCTTTCCCATATCTTGATGCCAGCTGATTGAAAGTGGGAATCCTGTATGGTGACATTATATTGGTTACTAATATTATCTTTCTATTGTTTATCATATATGCTTTCGTAGAATTCTATAAGTTTTTGCCCGTACCTTTCCCAGGTAAATTGTTCAGCACGTTTTCTGGCAGATTTTCCCATTTCTTTTCTTCTGTCTTCGTTTTCATAAAAAAACAGGATTTTTTCTTTCAAAGTTTCAATGTCTCTTATGGGAATTACAAATCCATCCATATTACTTCTCACCACGCTTCCGGAATTTTCAGTAACGATGGACGGTAATCCGCAAGCCATAGCTTCGTATGTCACCAGGGCGCTTCCTTCGGTCAAAGAGGGAAAAGCGAAAACAGAAGAATTTCCATACCAATTTGCCAGTTGATCGTTGGGGACGTGAGAGATGTGTTTGAACAGGTCATCATATTGGGCTAAAATCGGTCTGAATTCTGGCTGTAGTTGACCGATCAAGACCAGTTCGGAGCGGGGTAGGCGAAGCTGTTTGAAAGCTTCCAATAGATAGTAAATTCCTTTGTTAATAGAGATAGCACCGACATAGATGACCCTAAAAAGTTCATCCTTTTTTTCTGTGGGTTTGAATCTGTGAATATCGACGCCAAAAGGTATAATCGTTAGCTTGTCGCTTGGAACTCCCTGCAAAACACAGGTCTTGTATACATGGGAGGAAGGAGTTATCAAATGATCCGCTAATTCTATTTCCTTTAAGTACTTTTTCCACAGGGGGTGGTCTGGTATTTGGTAATTCAGGTTCAATCTTTCATATTCTTCGGACAGTAATTTTTTTCTGAAGTTGGGATGTGCGGTATACATATCTATCAATATCTTGGTTCCGTCTCCGTTCAGCCTCTTTAATGTGTGGAGAGAATATCCCAGCCACCCATGGAAGATATCACAATTCTTTATTTGTCGAGAGACTAAAAGATCGAATAGATTGTCACAGATTTTATTCCCGGGAACTAATTTTCTTAACAATGGGATATGCCGCCATGCTCTTCCCAAAAACTCAGGAGTAGAAAGGGAGACTACATTTTGAGGATCCAATCCTTGCATATGCCTGTTGCTGTAAAGCCTGGCGGCTAATTTGCTTAATCCATTGGAATTTTTTGAAAGTGAGATTAACAATGAGCCAAAGAGACTTTGGGGCTTAAAATAAAATTGGGTATAATATCTATCTAAGATACCCGCTTCTTGCACCGCTAAAGCGGTTTTGTATGAGTGATCGGATCTTGCCGCTGAAATGATTACTTTCATAACCTACTACCCCTGTTCTTGCTTCCACTGGTTATTCAAAAACTTTCTGCCAATGACTATTCCGGCAAATCCCCATAGATACCAGGCTATACTGGGATTCAGGGAAGGATCCGCTACATTGCTCAAAAGCAAGAATCCTATAAATATAAGAAGAACTGCCTGCCCAAAGGCTCGAAAAGACGGATCCCCTTCCCGTTTGATACTGGATAATAACTCTTTTCCCAATAAAACCAAAATTAGAAGATAAAAACCCAGCCCTGCTATTCCCATTTCACTTAAATTCCGAATGAAGTCGCTGTGATTCGATTCCCGGGTTGAAGAGAGAACATCGGTCATCTCAAGATAGATGTTCACATCCGAACCCAAACCATGTCCGAACAATCGCTCCACCGTGGAGCTTCGGGCGAACTTTGCTAAATGCATGCTCCAAATAACAGGTCTGCCGCTGAAAGCAGACATTATCTGGGGTTCTGAGGGGTGCAGAAGCACCAATAGAGAATCGTATAGGTTACCGAAAAAGCTCAGATTCATTAACACCACACACACACAAATCAAAATAAAAGCTAACATGACCTTATGTTTTTTTCTCATCTTCAGCCAGAAAATTAACTGCAGAGCTAAAATTATCCACCCGGTTCGGTAAAAGGTTCGCCACATGGCAAAGCAGAGAAAAAGAAGATTTATATGGTAGAAAAATTTTCTTGAAGGATTGACTTCGGTAGAAATCATCCACAAAGTCATGGGGAAGGCAACCACAAGATAGCGCACCACATCGAAGGGATGAGAATAAAGTCCCACCAGACGAGAGGCATAAACTTCGCCCGATGGAGAGAAGATATATCCCGTGTTTTGGACAAAGGAGCTAAAAGATACCAAGCCAAAGTTTTCTAAAAATGCAATTCCCAACGGAACCCACAGAAAGATCAAAAAGTAGTGGATTAACTTTCTTAAGTCGCTCTCAGAAAAAATCGCTATGGCAAAGACGAAAAACAAAATGTAGCTCCCTATTATCTTGGAGAACTGAACCAGGGCTGTGGACGTGCTCGGCGCAAAAAATATGGCCAGGACATTAAAAGCTAAGTATAAAAGTATAATTTTCCCTAAAGCAGAGTTGAGGGTCTTGAAGAAGTTTCTCTCCTTAATAATAAAGACACCCAAAATCACCAGAGGGAAAAGAATTCCTATGATTCTTTGAACATTCAATTCAAAGAAGTCGGCAAACGGTAGTTTAATAAACCAGAACATGTCGAAGATGCATTTGGTAGAAAGGAAGAGCACTATTCCTTTTACCGGATTATTCAAAAGATAAATGAGCATGACCAACAGAATAAAGAAACCCAACAAGAAGAACTGAGAATTCGTCTGCCAAACCAAAAGCATTATTCCGGTCATTCCTAAAAGTATGGATAGAAGATGAACTCCAGCTAACTTATATGAGATTGAAGCTAACGTTTTCATTTTCTCTTATCAGCAATTGGGTAAAGGCTTTTTAAACCTCTTTGGTCATTTAAGCCTAATCATCATTCAGTTCTTAAAAATCCAAAAACTATCTTGGCAATGACAGTGGTTATGATAATTTCACCGATCACGGTAGCTATTGCTGCTCCGACAATTCCATAACGAGGTATCAATAAGAAGCTTAAGGTTACATTAATCCCACAGCCGATGCCTACCCCCCAAAGACTTTCTCTTATTCTATTAGAAGCTATTAATACGCTGATACAGATTAACCGTATTATCCCGATCACTATGGTCAAAGATAATATTTGAAAAGCCAAAACACTTCCCTGGTAACCATCCCCATAAGCTAAAACTATTATCTGTCTGGCGAACATAAAAAGTAAGATCCATAAAGCGACTCCGCCAATTCCGATGAAGGTTATATTTTTATGGATAAATTTTTTCAATTTGAGCTTTGATTCTTTAGCATATCTGGATATTACAGGAAAGATCGAGTTATTATAAAAAGAGCCAATGGCTACCATGAATAGAATCAGTTTATGGGCCGCACTGTAAAGCCCCACATCTTGATTGGTTTTCATAAAACCAAGCATCACCATGTTGAAATTGGAATATATCTGTAGCAAAATGACTGATATGCCGATCCAGGCTGAATCCTTGATAAATAATTTCCATTCGGGAAGATGAACATTAAACTTAATACTGCCGAATTTGGGGTAGGAAAAAATCAGAAAAAGACTTTCCACCACTGCCGCAGTAAACCAGAGATAGGGGACGAAGATCACATTCCCGGGGTCTTTTATTAAGACCACCACTGTGGCTAAAAATGCCAGGCGGGAAAGAACTGCGGCTATGCCGATATATTCCATCCGCTCGATCCCACAGAAGACCCATCCTAAATAGAAAACAAAAGGAAGAATATACAGCCCATAAGCAAACATCACCTCTTTTTCTAAGGCAGGTTTATTTATGGCCAATATAAAAATCCCTAAACCCAGAAGAGACATCAAAGCTAATCCTACCCTCAAGGCGAGCAGATTCCCAATGAAGAGCTCTTTTTTGATTTTATGATTGGCGGCAATCTCTCTGGTGCCGAATACATCCAATCCTAAAGTGCAGGAAACCATAAGATAAGCCAAAATTGCCTGCGCAAAGTTGATCATCCCGAAACCATCACTCCCCAGTACTCTGGCCAGATAGGCGATCGCCAAAAAGTTTAGTCCCCGGGCGGCAACTTGTCCAAAGAACAAAGAAGAGAAGTTTTTTAGAATGGTTGTCCTGACAGCCAATTAAAGCTCCATTCAGTTTTTGTTAAAAGTGGTCAAGTTTCTTCTATTTTTGTTCCGTATAAGCTCAAAACCCGTCCCGACCCAAGGAAGTTGACCTATCATAGCAAACCCCTGATCTGGTCTCAAAGCACCGACTCAAACACCCGGACAATCCTCTGGCTGGCTCTGCCGTCCCATAGAGGAGGGAGAGCAAAATCTTTGTGCCCATTCTCTAATAAAGCATCCACCTCTTTTAGTATCGCCTCCGGGTCCAAGCCGACCAGATGATTGGTACCCGCAGTTATGGTCACCGGCCTTTCCGTATTCTCTCTTAGAGTTAAACAGGGAACTTTTAAGAATGTGGTCTCCTCTTGTATTCCTCCGGAATCGGTCAAGACCAGCCTGGCGCTTTCCTCCAATTTCAGAAAATCTAAATAGCCCAATGGCTCAGTGATAATCAGGTTTTGCTCTTCAAGTTGAATCTCCTCTATCATCTTCTGAGTTCGAGGATGCACCGGGAAGATCACCTTTGTCTCTTTACTGATTTGTTGTATGGCACCCATTATCTTACAAAAAACCTCTTTTTCATCCACGTTAGAGGAGCGATGAAGGGTCAAAAGACAAAACCCTTTTTCCTTCAGCTGGTATCTCTCTAAAACATCCGATTGCGAGATCTTTGAATAATAGCCCAGAAGGGAATCGATCATCACGTTGCCCACAAAGAAGATCTGGTCTAAAGAAATCCCCTCCCTTTTCAAATTTTGATTGGCATCCTCACAGGTGGTGAAAAGATAATCTGAGACAGAGTCGGTGACCACCCGATTTATTTCCTCCGGCATATCCTTATCAAAGCTTCTTAAACCCGCCTCCACATGAGCCACCTTTATTTTCAACTTTACCGCTGTTAAAGCGCAGGCCAAAGTGGAGTTCACATCCCCTACCACCACCACCAAGTCAGGTTTATGTTTCAGCAAAACCTCTTCAAAAGCTATCATGATCTTCGCAGTCTGCACCGCATGCGAGCCAGATCCCACGTCTAAATTTATGTCCGGTTCCGGCAGACCCAAGTCTTTAAAGAACACCTCAGACATCTTTTGATCGTAGTGTTGTCCGGTGTGCACAATCAAAGGTGCAAACCGTTGGGGACATTTCAAAAGCTCAAAATAGAGAGGTGCGATTTTCATAAAATTTGGTCTGGCACCCCCCACCAGAATTATCTTCTTCACGGTCTTTGCCCCCCATTTGAATTTGAGGATGGCTCTTTCCTATAGGGGTCGCACGGGTTCCCACTCGCTTATTGGTTCCACCGTTTTAGCCGATTTCTTCACCCTTCTTTTCATTTTCTTGGTCTCTTTTCTATCTCCGTAGTAATGATAATAATAGTAGTAATAATAGGAACCATACGTGCTTTTGGCTTCCACCTTGTTCAATACCACTCCCAGAATTTTGGCTTTCACATTTTCCAAAAGGGTTTTGGCTCTGGCCAAAGCCTCCCGGGAAGTTTGCCTGGCACAAGCGACCAAAACCACCCCGTCCAAAAGAAGAGACAAAACAGCCGCGTCCGTGACCGCTATTACCGGAGGTGAATCAAAAAGGATCATTTGATATTCAGCCTTCAATTGCTCTAAAAAGCCTTTCATCTTCTCTGAAGCCAAAAGCTCTGAGGGGTTGGGAGGGATCACTCCGCAGGTGACTATATCCAAATTAGGGATCTGGGTCTTCTTTATGACCATTTCCAAAGGCGCCTTCCCCACCAGATAATTGGTGATTCCGATTTCTTTTTCTAAACCAAATATGGAGTGAAGGATGGGACGGCGAAAATCAGTATCCAAAAGCAGGGTTTTTGTTCCCATTTGAGAGAATGTTATGGCCAGGTTAGCCACGGTGGTTGACTTTCCTTCCCCTGGTCCCGGACTGGTAACCAATATGGTCTGAGGAGGGGAGTCCAGGTTTGTAAACTGAATGTTAGTTCTGAAGGTGCGATAAGCCTCAGACACCGGAGATTTGGGGGCAAAATGAGTAATCAAGTTGGATGCGACTTTCCCCACTTCTTTGTCCTGTATCTGGCTTTGTTCCTTCTCGGACTTCTTAATCTTTTTGGTCCTTCTGATTTTGGGTATGTGCCCCAAAACGCTCAATCCCTGATTTTCAATCTCCTCGATGCTTCTAAGCGATGTATCCAACGATTCTAAGACGAGAACCAACCCTCCCCCCAAAAGAAGACCAAACAAGGCTCCCAGAAGAACATTCAACTTCTTTTTTGGCTTGATGGGAGAATCTGGTGCGACAGCTTGGTCAATTATCCTCACATTTCCTATCTGTCCTGCCTCTTTGATCCGAGCCTCTTCGTATTTTTCCTTAAGCATTAAAAAGATATTCTCTCCCACTTTGGTGGACCTCTCCAGGCGGGCTAATCTCAAGCTTTTGTCAGGAAGTTGATTCATCTTAGCAGAATATCGATTGACTATCCTCTGTAAACCTTCCGCTTTGGCAGTAAGCGACTGAATCTCGATCTCTAAGTTCAAAATATTGCCTAGCAGATCTTGAGAGTAGGCCAAAGGATCCTTCACGGTGAGATTGCGGGAGACCAGTTGAGTGGTTTCAGCGATCAATTTGTTTTTAGTCTCTTTGATCCGATTCAGAATCTGCTGCATCTTGGGATGAGTCTCATCCACTCCCTGGGAGACATATTCGGCCCGCATGGCTTCCAACTCTGCCATCTCATTTCTCAAGTTCTGAATGACCGGAGTAGAAATTTGAGTGATCTCGTCTAAAAGCTGACCTTTCCTTTCATCCAATTGCCTTTTCATGTATGCCAGCCTTTTTTCGTTGGATTCTAACTCGATTTTGGTTCCGTTGAATTGAGACTCGAACTCAGCCAATTGCTTAACCAATTCCTTGGTCTCATCCGGGAGGGCGGAAACGTCCTGGCTTTCCATATAGTTTTTCAGCTCTTCCTCCGATTGATGTAGGCTGTCCTGAATGATGCCCAGCTGGTTCTGCAAAAACTGACGCACCTCTGATATCTCGCCTCGACTGAATTGAAGGCTTTGTTTATAGTATTCAGAGGCGACGGTATTAACCAGAAATGCAACCAGTTGTGGATCTGGTGCCGTCATCTTCACCTCGATTATGTCCGTTTCCCGAATAGGAGTGGCGCTCAGATTATCCTGTATCACCCGGATCAACTGATCTTGGGATGGTGAAAACGTCGGTTTGGTTTTGGCCATGCTCTTGAATGCTTTCTTTTGAGGAGAGTCTAATGTCGCCTCCACCACTGCCTGTGCCAGGGTACGGCTTTTGAGAATCTCCACTTGGTTTTTGATTCTGGGGTCCGACTGCATCATGGAAGAGATGGAAAAAATCTGATCCTCCATCTTACCTTCCTTTTGTATCATTATGGTGGCGCGCGCTTGATAGATCGGGGTGACCAAAAACGAGAAAGCAGTAGCTGATCCTGCGAGACAGAAAAAGCAAAGGAGGATAAGCCATTTTCTTCGTATTAAGATCCTCAAATAGTCATTCAAGGTAGCTTGTTTTTCTTCTGTTTTGGACATTTCTGTCTCCTTTAGTTTTATGGTGAGAATGATCTTCCTCAATTCGTCATCAGCTTTACCACGCTGGCAATAACGGCTACGTTGTAGATCACGGTTACAAATTTGCCAAAAGAAGCTCTGGACTTGGGAACTATGACGGTATCCCCCGGTTTGATCTCGGGTACTTTTCCCATCTCTCCTTTTTTCAGACAACGGTTTACGTCGATGACTAAGTTGAATTTTTCACCGTCGAAGTTCCGAACTAGTCTAACCTGCGATAGTTTTGCACCTGCCACGGGACCGCCAGCCGCAGAGAGGACGCTGATTAAATCAGATCCATCGGGTACATACTGAGAACCAGGCTTCTCCACCGCCCCCCACACGTTAACGCTCATCATCAATTTGTTCTCCATCCCCTTTTCCAGATAATATTGAGAAGCGACTTTATACCTCTGAGAAGTTGAGTCAGCCTGACTCTGAGCTTTTGATATTCCCGCTAACTGGAAGAATATCATATAAAAGGTCAGTCCCATCGAAAAAAAGCTCTTTACTCTTTTCATTACATACCTCCTTGTTTTTAGTGTTCGAATTCATTGTGAGATTTCGGATAAGCTTCTTTCCTCTAAACTCGGTTTCTCTCCTACGCTCGTATCCTTTTCATGGCTCCATAGACTTTTTCCCTCTAACACTTTGGAAGGGTTATGTATCACCAATTCCTCTGTTTTAATCTTCCCCACCAGTTGACAAAGTTTTTCTAAAGCTTGGAATAACACGGTAATAGAAGCGGAAGAAGCGTTATGCGCATCGCTTGCCATGAAGTGAACCAGATTATGCTCAAGCAGACTTTCCGCCATTTTTCTGGCCTCTTTACCGAAATGCCCCAAAATGCTTCCCGCATTGATCTGTATTAAAGCCCCCTTGCTCACCATATTATTAATCTCTGATAGTGGATCTTTTCGAATAAAACATCTTTCCGGATGGGCGATTATGCAGGTTAAACCTTCTAATTGCAGACTGTGGATTAGTTGATCTACTCCAGAAGGCAGACCTCCCATGGGGAGTTCCACCAGAAGATATTTATTGGTTTGATTAAGACTGAAAAAGCTGAAGTTTCGAAGAGACTCTATATCGTGACGTATATAGATTTCTGATCCCAAAACCAGTCTTGTCGTCATTTTCCTTTTCACTAACTGAGATCGCAAAAGCGTGAAAGAACGGTTTATTTGTTCTTCCAGCGATGAAGAAACCCCATCTAATATGTGAGGTGTAGCACAAATGGCGCTGACACCAACATCCAAAGCCTGTTGGATCATCTGAATGGATTCATTCAAGGTCTTGGCACCATCGTCCAGCCCGGGTAATATGTGGGTATGAATGTCTATCATGAAATTCGTTTTTTTGTTGGCTAATTGAGACAGTAAAAAAATTCTAAACCTTGTTTCTACTTAAGTTCCATCTTTTTAAAGTGGAATTGTAGTTTGAACCCTAACACTTCCCCGTTGGGAGCTCAGAAGTGCTCTCTGTGCTCGTGGGAAGAAACCATTTTGCGAACTAAATCCTTAGAATTCTGGGGACAGTTAAAGCAATGTGAGGACGTTTTGGGAACGTTCGTTAATTAATATCGGCAGGCGGGCACAAAATTTAATAGCGCTTGAAGGACTTTTTTAAGAAAAGAAGAATTTGTACGGTAGAGAGTATCAGGAAAGTTTCAAAGACGGATGGAGACTGAACGGCTTGAATTCCCACTTTCACTTGTTTCTTGTCCCTCAGGGTGGGGAATCAAGGGGCAAGGGAGACATCTGCATATCTGCGATTTAACAAATGTTATCAAGTCTTGTCAGATTATTCGGAGAAGGGATTCCCCTGAAGGTAGTTCCTTTTTTATATGTTTTTATAGTTTGTCCTAGTTTTTAACCACCAACTGTAACTTTATATAATAGGTTTAGAAATCCACCTTGAATTTGCAGATTGCTTCAGGAAACACCAAAATGACTTGTGCCAAATTTGTCCCATATTCAAGTCAAAACATGCCGAAAAACCTGTTTTTTTCGTTTTGATTTGGACGATTTTGATTTGTTTCGTTTAACTTCTTTTTGTTTGGTGGATTGTCCAGTTCCCAGCCACTTTAGTGGCGTAAGCTACGAAACCTGACTAAAGTCAGTTAGAACAATACTTTTTTTTGTTTGGTGGGTTGTTTTTTGTGAGGTTTGAATAAAAAAAGCGTCCCCATCAAGATTTGAACTCATGTTGCCGCCGTGAAAGGGCGAAAAAGACCAAAAAGAAAGACAACAAGTTACAGAACAGAACCGGCGAACACCCTCTCAAACACAATAAACATAATGAATTAAACCAAAACAGTCACGAATAAACCGAAAATAGATTTTTTTGAATTTTGATTTGTTGTGACTTATTTGGGGCACAAAATGGGAACAAATCGAATTTCTTTGATTCCGCAAGCCGTTGTTATTCAAAAGCGTGC
>Ga0315289_10003211_pt1 | contig 24834 bp, 16 predicted proteins | sample YL17G11_40_MG_FD_203452 | JGI IMG/M metagenome (GOLD analysis project Ga0315289, IMG submission 203452) | Sediment microbial communities from Yellowstone Lake, YNP, Wyoming, USA - YL17G11_40 | ecosystem: Environmental > Aquatic > Freshwater > Lake > Sediment | place: USA: Wyoming | collected...
CGGATTAGTGTTGGGCATGCAGAATATCTTGGTAAAACCGCCTCTGGCCGCGGCCTGCGAGCCGCTGATAAAATCCTCTTCGTCCTCGCGGCCGGGAGTGCGCAGGTGGGTATGCAGATCGATAAAGCCGGGAAAGACGTGCTTACCCTTAGCGTCAATGGTCTCATCCGCCGAATCGCTTATGCCCGGGGCCACCTTGACTATTTTACTGGCATTGGTCAGGATGTCCGCTTCGAAGGTCCGGTCGGCATTGATAATCGTGGCGTTTTTAATCAAGATTTTCATATTAATCCATTTGTACCAATTCTCTTTTTCTTGTCCCCACCAGGTACAACGCGGCCATCCGGATAGCCAGGCCGTTCTCGACCTGCCGCAAGATCAAAGGATGGACTTTTTCCTTAAGCGATGAGCTGATCTCGATGTCCCAGTTGATCGGCCCGGGATGCAAGATCAAACATTCTTTACCGGCGCGTTTCAGGCGTTCCGGGGTAAGCGCAAAGCGATCCAGGTATTCGCGCATGGTCGGGAAAAAACAGGAGGTCTGGCGCTCTTTCTGGATCCGCAGCATGATGATCACATCGGCGCTTTCGATCGCCTTGTCAAAATCGTAAGAGACTTTCACTCCCATTTTTTCAAACTCATAGGGGATCAGGGTCGCCGGCCCGCAAACCGTGATCTTGGCGCCAAAGCGCTGAAACCCGAAGATGTTGGACCGGGCAACTCGCGAATGCATGATGTCACCGACGATCAATAGATTCAAACCGTCTAAGGCCCCCCGCGCTTCTCGGACGGTGAACATATCCAGGAGCGCCTGGGTGGGGTGTTCGTTGCGACCGTCCCCGGCGTTAACAATTGAAGCCTGGGTGTAATGGGTCAGCGTGTGCAAAGATGTGCTTGATTCTATGCGGATCACCATCAGGTCGGGATGATAAGTCTCCAGGTTCTTGATGGTATCGATGATCGACTCTTCCTTGGTCATGCTGGAAGTAGAAACGGAAAAATTGATCACATCGCCCGATAACCGTTTGGCCGCCAGCTCAAAAGACGTGCGGGTACGGGTGGAGTTTTCGAAAAAAAGATTTAGCACCGTTTTACCGCGCAGGGCCGGGACTTTTTTGACTTCCCGCTGGGAGATCTCTTTAAACGACTCCGCCAGCTTGAATACCGCTTCGATTTCTTCGCGGCTCATGTCCTTGATGCCCAGGATGTGTTTTTTATTCCAGGTTTCCATGTTATTTGACGTTTTTCTTGGAGACTACCACCTCGTCGGCGCCGTCAACTTCTTGGAGCCGTACGTCTATACGTTCATCCGTGGCCGTGGGAATATTTTTACCCACAAAGTCGGCCCGGATAGGCAGTTCGCGGTGCCCCCGGTCCACCAGCACCAGCAGTTCGACGTTCCGGGGCCGGCCAAAATCCATGATCTCATTAAGCGCGGAACGTATGGTGCGGCCGGTGAAAAGCACGTCGTCAATAAGGATGACGGTTTTTTTGTCGATGTCAAAGGGTATACGCGTCTCTTTTACTATGGGTTTGGGGCCAATAGCCGTAAGGTCGTCGCGGTAAAGCGTGATATCGATCGTGCCCAGTGGCACGTTTATATTTTCCAGTTCTTTTAAGATCTTCTGTATCCGCTGGGCCAGGTACACGCCGCGGGTCTGGATACCGATCAGGACCACTGATTTAAGCCCGGAGTTCTTTTCCCGGATCTCATGGCTTAAACGCTGAAGCGTGCGTTTGATGTCGTCAGCGGATAATACTTTGTTTTCCTGGGTTTTGTCGGCCATGAAACACCAATTTTTCCGCGGCTTGCCGCGGATATTCCCTTCATTCCTCCGAAGCCAACTACCTGTATAACTCTGCTTCGCCCTCGCTCCGCTCGTAGCTTCGCAGAGTTATTCTCCTTTTGCGAAGGAGAATAAAAATAAAGCCCGCGCTGTTTTTTAAGCGCGGGCATGATTTTTCTTAAAAATATTACCGTTCATCTAGCTCCTTATCGGTCTCACCGGACCGGTTTAAAGGCGGCACCGTCCCAGAATATACCCTATAAAGCAGCCGTTGTCAAGGCTGATGTCCTTTCAGGGATTCCAGCATCTTTTTACAGGCGTTTTGCAGTTTTTGCTGGTCGGAGTCGGTGATGGCGAACTCCATACCGCCGTGCACCTTTTCGCCGCGCTCTTCGAACTCGGCGCCGATCATCAGGACATACTTTTTGTTATGTTCGAACAGCGACTTCATGATCTCGCCGCTCTGGCCGCTCATCAATATCGGCGGCGAAGGTATGACCGGGGTATTAAGGAAAACGCTCAAGGCCCCGCAATAGGCGCTGACTACGATGTTCGACACTTCTTTTATCACGGAGAGCCCGACCTCGGTAAACACGCCCATGGATATCAGGTCGTCTTTTTTTTCGTAGCACATGCCGATCAACTGATACGCGCTTTTTTCGCTGAAGGTCAGGATTATCTTGGACTCAAGGCCCGACAGCACTTTGAACTGCACGCACAGCACTATATCGCTGGGTTTGATCTTCTGCAAAAAATGGCGCTCGTCCTGCATATCGCCTAAGACCGGCAGTTTGATGTGTATGGTCTTGCCCAGCATGGAGGACAGGGCGGTCGAACCGTGGGCCGCGGCCGTAGTGCTGACTTCTCTTAAAATATCCATTTCGTCTTTCATTGAGAACCTCCTCTCTAACACAGATGAATATTCGGTTAAATTATAGCACAAACAAGTATTTTGGGAACCCTTAAGAAAATATTATTCCGGCCGGCCTACCACTATGGTAAATTCGCCTTTGGGCCCGTGTCGCTTAAAATAACTGCCGGCCTCCTCCACTGTTCCCTCAAAAACCTCCTCGAACTTTTTGGTCATTTCCCGGCAGATCGTTACCGGGCAACCGGGCAAGACCCGCTTTAGGCTCTCCAGAGATTTTATCAGCCGAAACGGCGACTCTAAAAACACCAAAGCTGCTTCCATGCCAACGGCTTTTCCCAAGACCTTGCGCCGGGCGCCGTCTTTACGCGGCAAATAGCCCAGGAAGACAAACTTATCATGCGGCAAGCCGCTTAAGGTCACGGCATTGATCACGCTGGAACATCCGGGGATCGCGGTGATCTCCAGTTTTTCTTTACGGCATGCGCGGACCAATTTATAGCCCGGATCACAAATGGTCGGCGTACCGGCGCTGGAGGCCAAGGCGATGTTTTTGGCCTGCCGCAACTCCTCGATTATGCGGGGAACCTCTTGAGCTTCGTTGTGGTCAAAAAACGGACGCAGCGGTTTGTGGATATCAAAATGCGCGAGCAACAGGCCGGTCTTGCGGGTGTCCTCGGCCAAAATAAGGTCGACTTCTTTAAGCACACGGATAGCCCGTATGGTCATATCCTCAAGATTGCCGATGGGAGTGGCTACCAAATACAGCATGGGCATATTTTACATTTTGTGATAAGGTATGTCTATGGGTTTATTCGGCGTATCTTTAGAAAAAGAGGGAACCCTGCGCCAGAAGATGGCCGGGTTGGGCATCAAGGAAAACGAAATTCGCGAGGAATTTATCCGCTCCGGCGGGCACGGCGGCCAGAACGTCAATAAAGTCGAGACCTGCGTTTACCTGAAACATCTGCCCACCGGTATCGAGGTCAAATGCCAGCAAGAACGCTCGCAAAGCCTGAACCGGTTTTTAGCGCGTCGCATCTTGACCGATAAGATCGAGGCGTTGATCTTAGGTAGAAAATCCGCCCAACAGCAAAAAATAGAGAAACTGCGCCGCCAAAAACGCAAACGCTCAAAAAGAGCCAAAGAAAAAATGCTCGCCGCCAAACACCAGCGTTCCCAGATCAAACAATCCCGATCAAACAAGCCGGATAGTCCTGATTTCTGATACCTCAAAAAGGTACGCCATGGCGTGGTTTTTTGAGGTATTGGGTAGATAAGAATTATCGGATTTAGCCGAGCCGATTTGCAGAAAACCGGCCGTGCCACCCCGGGGGTGAAATACTATTCTACCGTGACTGATTTGGCTAGGTTTCTGGGCTGGTCGATCTCGTGGCCGAGGTTTTTGGCTACATGGTAGGCGAAAAGCTGCAGGGCCGGGGCTACGACTAACGGTGAGAATTCTTCGCAGGTGACGGAGGGCACATGCACTGCTTCATCGGCTAAGGCCGCGGCTTCCTGGTCGCCGTGGTTAAGGATAGCCAGGACTTTTCCTTTGCGCGCCTTGGTCTCCTGGATATTGGAGACCATCTTTTCATAAAGCGCGCCTTTAGGCGCGATACAGACCACTCCGCGGTATTCATCGATCAGAGCGATCGGCCCGTGTTTCATCTCGCCGGCCGGATAGCCTTCAGCCGGTATATAGGATATTTCTTTTAATTTGAGCGCGCCTTCCAGGGCTGAAGGAAAATTTATGCCGCGGCCTAAAAATAAAAACGAACCTACTTTAGAAAATTTTTTGGCGATCCGCTCTACTTCCTGGTTTTTCTCGATGACCGCTTTAAGCTGGCCGGGGATCTTGCCCAGCTCTTCCAGCATGGCTTTTATTTGGACGGGGGCCAGCGTCCGCCTGACTCCGGCCAGATAAATCGCGAATAAAAACAAGGAATATACCTGGGCAGTGTAGGCCTTGGTGGAAGCTACGCCGATCTCCGGGCCGGCTAAAGTATAGATCGGTCCTGAGCTTTCTTTGACCAGGCTTGAGCCCAGGCAATTACAAACGCTTAAGACCCTGCCCCCGCGTTTTTTAAATTCGCGTACCGCGGCTATGGTGTCGGCGGTCTCACCCGACTGGGAAATAGCGATCAGAAAATCGTCTTTTTTGATATTAAGATGCCGGTAACGGAATTCGCTGGAGGTGTCGATTTCCACGCCGCACCCGCAGTAGCGCTCTAAAAAATATTTGGCCACGTATCCGGCATGGTAAGCCGTACCGCAGGCGGTGATAAAAATATTTTTTATGTTTTTCAGATACCTTTCTTCCAAAGCCAATTCGGGAAAATCCAGGCGGCCGGCTTTACAATAAAGCGAAAAGGTCCGCTTTAACACTTCCGGCTGTTCGTGGATCTCCTTGAGCATAAAATGCGGGTAACCTTTCTTCTCGGCCTGGTCGGCTTTCAGTTTTACTGTTTCCGGCGTTAGCTTTAACGGCTTGCCTTTAAAGTCAAACAGCTTGACCCTGTCCGCGGTAAGCACGGCCATTTCTTCATCGTTTAAATAGACTGCTTTGCGGGTAAAGGGCAGTAAGGCCGGGATGTCGGAGGCGATGAAATTTTCGCCATACCCTAAGCCCACGATCAAGGGGCTCCCTCTTCGCACGGCTACAAGTTTTTGGGGTTCAGCTTTGGCGATCACCCCCAAGGCAAAAGAACCTTCCAGTCTGCTGATAGCCTTTAATAAGGCTTCCTCCAGGCATCCTTTGTAATATTTTTCCACCAGATGGACCACGACTTCCGTGTCGGTCTCACTTAAAAAAGCGTGGCCTTCTTTGATCAGCTGTCCACGCAGCCGGTGGTAGTTCTCGATGATGCCGTTATGGACCAGGATGATATTTCCCGAGCAGTCAAAGTGCGGGTGAGCGTTTACCTGGTTGGGTTTTCCGTGAGTGGCCCAGCGGGTATGCAAAATCGCCTGGGAAAGTTTATCATTTAAACGGTCACTTAATCCCCGGCGCAGCTCGGCGATCTTGCCCGGTTGTTTCTTAATAAAACGCTTTCCTTGATCAAGGGCGGCAATACCGCAAGAGTCATAGCCGCGGTATTCCAGGCGGGCCAGACCATCGATGGCTTGACGCAAACTAAGGCCCTTGCCTACATAACCGAATATGCCGCACATCGAGCACCTTAATGGGGGTGTTTAGCGAGATCCGCTGTCATTTTTTAAAATAGTTTATTACGTCTTTTTTAGTCAAGTAATAGACTACTATGGCGGGATAAACCGCTTCAGCCAAGGCCATCCCCGCTGACTGCGGCGCCATAAAGACCATCGCGGCTACCATGAACAGCACGGCCAGGGAAAAATAAAGCGTAAGCCGCCGGGCCCAGTCTTTGCCGATCAGGAGGCCGGCGCCGGATATGATAAAGATCAAAGCGATGGCCATCTGGGCATTAGCCGCGGTCTTTAATTCAGCCGGGCCTAAAGGGATCTCCATGCCCCACTGAAGGGCTTGCGCTTTAAGCTGGGCCAGCTTGTCCGGACTTAAGCCGCGTATGACCAACCCGGCGGCCAATCCTGCCAGGCCCCGGAATACCAGATTGATCAGGCCGACGATCGTCACGCCGACGGGGCGCGGCATGATCACAGCCTGCTGTTTTGGTTCTTCTACCGACGTATTGTTATTAAGTTCTTCCATGGTTGATATTAAACGTCCCCAGCCAGATTTGAACTGGCGCCGTCGCCGTGAAAGGGCGATGTCCTAGACCGGGCTAGACGATGGGGACGGTTAGGGAATGTAATTGTAATGAGAAAATCTATTTTGTCAACTTTCATTCTTCCGGTATGATCCTGGCCACGGTGGAAAGTTTGTCAGAATCGTCCAGGTTGATCACGCGCACGCCTTGGGTAGAGCGCCCCGATGAACGGATATCGGCGACCTTAGAGCGGATCAGGATACCTTTGTGGGTGATGCACATCACTTCGTCGTCGCCGCGCACCAAGACCAGGGCTTTTACGTCGCCGATCTTCTCCGTCAGCTTGATATTGGTCACGCCTTTGCCGCCGCGGCTAGTTATGCGGTATTCGTCGATGTCGGTACGCTTGGCGAAACCGTTTTCCGTGGCGGTCAAAAGACAAAACTCTTCTTTCTTCATGTTGGCCGGGATCAGCACCATGCCTAACACGAAATCCTTTTTGTCCAGCCGGATACCCCGCACGCCGGCGGCCTGGCGTCCCATTTCCCGCACGTCAGAAACTTCAAACCTGATGGCCTGCCCTTCCCGAGTAGCCAGTACGGCCTCGTCTTTTTCCGAGCATAGCCCCGCTCCGATCAGGCGGTCGTCTTTATCCAGGGTTATGGCATTGATGCCGGATTTGCGCATGTTGGCGAACAGTTCCAAGGAAGTCCTTTTGACCGTACCCTGTTTGGTGGCCATAAAAACAGACTGTTTGGAATCGAACTCTTTTACCGACAGCACAGCCGTGACCTTTTCTTGAGCAGCCAGGCTCAACAGATTTATTATGGCCCGGCCTTTGGCCACCCGCGTACCAACCGGTATTTCGTAAGTCTTAATAGAATAGACTTTGCCTTCATCGGTAAAGATCAACAGGGTGTCTTTGGATGAAGCCACGAACAGATGTTCCACAAAATCTTCGTCGGCGGTGCCCATGGCCGCGACGCCCCGGCCGCCGCGCTTTTGCTGACGGTAGCTGGTCAAGGGCTGACGCTTGATGTAACCCGAACCGCTGATGGTGACTACCATGTCTTCTTCCACGATCAGGTCTTCTACCTCGATCTCTTCTTTCTGATCCACGATCTCGGTGCGGCGTTCGTCGCCGAATTTACTTTTAAGCTCGGCCAGCTCGTCTTTGATCAAGGCTTCCTGTTTTTTCTCGGAAGCCAGGATCGAATTGTAATACTCGATTCTTTTGATCAACTCAAGATATTCTGCCTCTAATTTTTCGCGTTCCAGGGCGCAAAGCCGCTGCAGCTGCATTTCCAGGATGGCCTGAGCCTGCACGTCGCTGAACTTGAAACGGGCCATTAAATTGACCTTGGCTTCCTGGGGCGTCTTGGACTTTTTGATTATCGCCACCACATCGTCGAGATGTTTCAGGGCGATCTTTAAACCCTCCAGGATGTGGGCCCGTTTCTGGGCTTTATCCAATTCAAAGCGCGTCCGGCGCACGATCACTTCCTTGCGGAAATTGATGTGATGCAGCAGCAGTTCTTTGAGATTAAGTATCTGCGGCCGGCGATTGACCAGGGCCAAAAATATCGCGCCGTAAGTGGTCTCCAGGTTAGTGTGTTTATAAAGCTGGTTTAAGATTATTTCCGGCTGACTGTCCCGCTTTAATTCCAGCACCACCCGCACGCCTTCTTTGTCGGATTCGTCCCGCAGATCCGAGATGCCTTCTATTTTTTTATCGTTGATCAGCTGGGCCAGCGCCTCCAAAAGATTGCTTTTGTTAAGCTGGTAGGGTATGTCGCGGATCACTATCTGCGAACGGCCCTTTTCATGCTCGATCGTGGCTTTGGCCCGCAGGGTCAGCCGGCCGCGGCCGTCTTCGTACATCTTCAGCAGATCGCCCTTGCCGCAGATTATGCCGCCGGTGGGAAAATCCGGGCCCTTGACGTATTTATGCAGTTCCTTGATCGACGCCTGGGGATTATCCAAAAGATAAGCGATGGCGCCGCAGACCTCGGTCAGATTGTGCGGCGGGATATTGGTGGCCATGCCTACGGCTATACCGCTTGAGCCGTTGACCAGAAGATTGGGCAGGACGGAGGGCATCACTTCCGGTTCAGTCAGCGAGCTGTCGAAATTGGGGAAAAATTTGACCGTGTCTTTATCGATATCCTGCAAAACATAATCGGCGATCCGGGAAAGCCGGGCTTCGCTGTACCTCATCGCGGCAGGCGGGTCCCCGTCGATCGAGCCAAAATTTCCCTGCCCGTCGATCAAAGGATAACGCAAAGAAAAATCCTGGGCCATGCGCACCAGGGAATCGTAAACCGCGATGTCGCCGTGCGGGTGATATTTCCCGAGACACTCGCCCACGATACGCGCGCATTTTTTGTGCGGGCCGGAATGCCTTAAATGTAAATCGTGCATAGCGTAAAGAATGCGCCGATGCACGGGCTTTAAGCCGTCGCGAACGTCCGGCAGGGCCCGGCCTACGATGACGCTCATGGCGTAAGAAAGGTACGCTTCCTGTACCTCTTCCTCCAGATGCTTGGACATTATTTTTTCTCGGAAAGCCTGTTCAGGCATAGGCCGGCTCCTACTGCAAGTTTATGCGGTCTACCAGCTCTTTGAGCAGGCCGCGGTCTGTTTCGCTGATCTCGTCAAATTGTATACCGGTGTCGAACAACACACGGGTCGGGTCTGCGTGGTCGGTCCGCTGTAATACCCAGACCACGTGGCCGGTGCAGCGGATGATCGCCTTGGGCTCGATGAACAACTCCAGTTTCATCGGTATGTCACGCATCAGCTCCTGACTCAGGGTTATCAGCACTCCGCCTACGCCGATGTTTTTGACCCGCCCTTCCATGGTCTCCTGGGAATAAAATATGTTTATCCGGCAGGAAAAATCCGCTCGGGGGAACTTTCTTCTATCCGCGCCTCCGTATTCCATGGGGCTACCCTCCCTATATATCTAAGTTCCTGACCTCATGGGCGTGTTCTTCGATAAAAACCCTGCGGGGCTCGGCTTCATCGCCCATCAGTATTTCTAATATCTTGTCGGCCTTTACGGCATCTTCGATGGTCACCCGCAACAGAGCGCGCCTGCTCGGGTCCATGGTGCTCTCCCAGAGCTGTTCCGGGTTCATCTCGCCTAAGCCCTTGTAGCGCTGGATGCTCATGCCCCGGGTAGCGAACTCGCGCACCGCTTCCAGCATGGCTTTTAAGCCGAGGCATTTTATCTCTTCCGCGTTGTCCTCGCCGACCAGGATAAACGGTTTTTCTGCGGCCAGGTAATCTTTGATCGACAAGCCGACTTTGTGCAAGCCTTCATTAAGCTCTTTTATTTCGTAGGACTCGAATATCTCAAGTGAATCCAGGTCTTCCAGATCGCCATAAGCAGCCAGTTTATCATCGTTGTAGACAAAGATGTTCTTGTGGTTAACGGTTACCTGATACAGGGGATACTGTTTTTTCTTCTCGTCGATGGCTTCCAGATAGTTTTTTATGATCACGCCTTTGCGCCCCAGGGCCTGGGTCAGGCGCTCGATCTCGATCAGGCTGGTGATGATCTTTTCCATGTCTTTGGCCGCGTACTCGCTGGCCGACTTGCCGCCTTTTTTCAATATCGCGGCCTTGGTGCCTAATTTTAAGATCATCTCGTTCATCTCTTTGTCAGTATGGATATATTCCTGGACGTCTTTGCGTTTCACGCGGTAAAGCGGCGGTTGGGCGATAAAGACGTTGCCGGCGTCGATCAGCTTGGGCAGCTGGCGGTAAAACAGGGTCAGCACCAGGGTCCGGATGTGAGAGCCGTCCACGTCGGCGTCGGCCATGATGATGATTTTATGATAGCGCAGTTTCTCGATATTGAATTCCTCGCCGATACCCGAACCCAGCGCCGAGATGATCGTACAGATCTCGTCGTTGGACAGAATCTTATCCAGGCGGGCTTTTTCCACATTGAGAATCTTTCCTTTCATGGGCAAGATCGCCTGGAAATTACGATTGCGCGCCTGGCGCGCCGAGCCGCCCGCAGATTCGCCTTCCACAATGAAGATCTCGCAGACCGCCGGGTCTTTTTCGGAACAATCGGCCAGTTTACCCGGCAGCCCCACGCCGTCGAGCGCGCCTTTTCTACGGGTCAATTCCCGCGCCTTGCGGGCAGCTTCTCTGGCCCGGGACGCCAGTATCGCTTTATCCACGATCTTGTTGCCGACCGAAGGGTTTTCCTCGAAAAACGCGGTCAACGCCTCGAAAGCGATGGAGCTGACCAATCCATCCACTTCGGAATTGCCCAGTTTAGTCTTGGTCTGGCCCTCAAACTGAGGGTTAGGGATTTTTATGCTGATCACCGCGGTCAGGCCTTCCCGCACGTCGTCGCCGGAAATGCCCTCGATGTCTTTTAGCAGGTTCTTGGCCTTGGCATACTGGTTGATCGCCCGGGTCAGCGCGGTCTTAAAACCGGTCAAATGCGTACCGCCCTCGACAGTATTGATATTGTTGGCAAAAGCAAAGATGGTCTCTTTGAAGCTGTCGTTGTACTGCAGGGCGCCTTCGGCGATGACGCTTTCTTTCTCCCGGGAAAAATAGATGACTTTGTTGTGCAGAACATTTTTATTGTTGTTGAGATAGTCGATAAACGAGACTATGCCGCCCTTGAAACGAAAGGCCGCTTCTTTATCGGAACGCTCGTCGCGCAGGACGATCTCGATATTGGGGTTCAAAAAGGCCAGCTCGCGCATGCGCTGGGCCAGGGTATCAAAAGAGTAGACTATTTCGGGAAATATCTCTTTGTCGGCCTTGAAGGTGATCCGGGTACCGGTGGTCTTGGCTTTGCCGATGGTCTTCATGATGGTGGCGGTCTTGCCTTTTTCAAACCGCTGGTGCACCACTTTGCCGTCGCGTTTGACTTCGGCTTCCATCCATTCGGAGAGCGCGTTGACCACGCTCACGCCCACGCCGTGCAGGCCCCCGGAAGTCTTGTAAACCCGGTGGTCGAACTTGCCGCCGGCATGCAATGTGGTCAATACCACCTCCAGGGCTGGTTTTTTCATCTGCTTGTGCATGTCGATGGGAATACCCCGGCCGTTATCCTCCACCGACACGCTGTGGTCCGGATGGATCGTGACCTTGATCTTGTCGCAGCAACCGGCCAGGGCTTCGTCGATGGAGTTATCCACCACTTCATAGACCAGGTGATGCAGGCCGCGCGCGGTCGTGTCGCCGATGTACATGGCCGGGCGTTTGCGCACGGCGTCGATTCCTTCCAGCACCTGGATGGTGGTCGCGTCGTATTTTTGCCCGGCAGTCTGTTCGGTGCCTTGAGCCATCTTTATCGCTCCTCTAATATCCGGCGATCCTGGTAGTGACTTTTTTTATCTCGGGAAATTCCTGGGACACCGCTTTAAGTATATCGGATTTTTTGAGCTCCATCATGTACCGGCTGGCCGGATCGTCGCATAAGAGGACCAGAGTATCTTTGTCGATTTTGGCAGGCCGCCCGGTCTTGGTCAAAGCTTTCCCGGCGATCGTCTTTACCAGCTCGCGTATTCTGTCCTGTTTGGGCAAGTCCTGGCGCTTTTCTTTCAAAAACCCGGCCAGGACGTCTTTTATGTGGGTCGCCATAGTTCGCCTAGTCTCACTATATCTTCATGGGTAGGACCAGGTACACATAATCTTCTTTTCTTAATACCGCCGGTTTGTCCGGCCCGAAAAACTCCAACCCTACCTCATCGTCGCTTAGATTGCGCAGCACATCCATTAAATAGCCGGGGTTGAAACCGATGGTCAAAGGACCGCCGCTGTATTTGACGTCCATGGTCTCTTTAGCTTCACCCAGCTGGGGGGTGGTCTTACTGACGGAAAGCGCGTCTTTTTTTATTTCCATTTTGACGCCCTGATAATCCGGCGTGGATAACAGGTCCGCCCTTCTTAAGGCTGCCAGCAGGTTTTCCCTGGATACGACCATCTTTTCTTTGCTTTCCGCCGGGATATATTGCGCGTAGGCCGGGAATTCCCCTTCGATCGGCCGGGCGATAAACTGCGTTCCTTTAAAATCAAACCCCACCCGGTTTTCTTCGACAAACAAAAATACATCGCCTTCGTGGTCTTTGATCAATTTATTCAGTTCGTTGACGGCTTTGCTCGGCATGATAAAACTGATCTTTTCTTCTATGGCGGGTTGGGCGCTGGGTAAGGGTTTTTTTATCACCGCCAGCCTTTTCCCGTCGGTGGCGATCATTTTTATTTTACTTTCTTCCAGTTCAAATAATATCCCGTTTAAAACATAATTTGTGTCTTCATAACCGGCGCAATAAACCGTGGCCCTCAACATCTCCTCTAAAGTCTCCGGGTTAAGCTTGATCAGGCTGGCTTTTTTCTCTTCGTCTATTTTGGGGAATTCCTGGGCGTCTAAAACCGCTAATTTAAACTCAATTTTTTCACACTTTATTGACAGGTTGTTTTTGGTCAATTCTATGTTTATCTCCCCGGCCGGCATCTCTTTAATGATCGCGATCAGCCTTTTCATGGGGATAGCCGCTGAACCTTCTTTTAAAATATTGGCTTCCAGATGAGTTATTATAGTCACATCTAGGTCGGTGGCGATTATTTTAAGTTTATTTTGCGCGGAAGATATAAAAACACTGTTTAAAACGGGGAAGTTCTGTTTTGTGGTAGTCGGGCCGACCACTAAATTCAGTTTTTCTATAAACAGTGCTTGGTCTACTATAAATCTCATAGTTAACTCTAGAACTAGTAGTTGTAGTAATAGTAATCCCTGTGTAACCTGTGGATATTAAAAATATTCTATCAAAAATCAGGGAAAACCAAAGGAGTTTATTAACAAAAAAGCGAGCACTACTTTTTAATATCCTGTCTAATGCTCTGAACGACCGTCTGTAACCGGCTATCAGTTTCCATATTTGCTTTTATCTTCCTTACGGCATAAAGTATGGTGGTATGATGTTTGGCCCCAAAAACCCCGCCGATTTCCGGTAAAGACAGGTCGGTCAACTCCCGGATCAGGTACATGGCGATCTGCCGGGGCGCCACCAGGTTTTTGTTTCTGCGGGCTTTTTTAAGGTCATCGCCGGAAAGATTAAAATATCCCGCCACCTTTTCCATGATCCCCTCAGGCGTGATCCGTTTATAGATCTCTTTGACCATATCTTTGAGTATCTCTTTCGCCATGTCCAGAGTGACCGGTTTGTTCTCGATCAGCGAATAAGCGATGATCCGGATCAAAGCGCCTTCCAGTTCCCGGATATTGGTGGAAACGTTTTTGGCGATGAACAGCAAGACCTCTTCTTCGATCTTGACCGGGTCGTTCTGGAGTTTTTTGCGCAAGATCGCCACCCGGGTCTCATAATCCGGCGGCTGGATGTCTACCACCAGGCCCCAGCCGAAGCGCGAAACCAGGCGCTCTTCCAGTTTGGGGATCTCTTTGGGCGGACGGTCGCTGGAGATGATGATCTGGTGGTGATAATCGTAAAGGATATTAAAGGTATGGAAAAACTCTTCCTGGGCCGCTTCTTTGCCGGCCAGAAAATGAATATCATCGATCAAGAGCACTTCCACATTGCGGTATTTCTGGCGGAACTTTTCCGTGGAACGGTTCTGGATCGACATGATCAGTTCGTTGGTGAACTTCTCAGAGGATGTATATTTGACTTTAGTTTCGGGATTGCGGGAAAGCACGGCATGGGCGATGGCCTGCATCAGGTGGGTCTTGCCCAGGCCGGTGCCGCCGTAGAAGAATAAAGGATTATAAGCCTTGCCCGGCGCATTCGACACGGCTAAAGAAGCGGCGTGGGCCATCCGGTTGGAAGCGCCGATCACAAAATTGTCCAGGGTAAAACGGGGGTTAAGTTTGAGCGAATCCTGGGGTTCTTCCTGGAACGTCTTGTGCATGGACTTGAAGGCCCGGGCAGCCGGGGGCTTCAAAATAGCCGGGTTTACCTCAAACGACAGGTTTAAGTCTTTCCCGGAGGCTTCCTTCAAGACGTTTTTCAGCTGGAGCAGAAAATTAGTCTCCACCCAGTTTTTAAAAAAGGTGTCCGGCGCTTCCAGGACCACGCTAGCCCCCTCCATTTTCTTAAGATTCAGGGGCGCGATCCAGGTATCAAAAGACATATCGCCCAAAGTTTTTTTCAGGCGTTCCCGGCAATCCTGCCAAAACTTTTCCATATCCGCAACCCCTTGCAAGGGAAATGGTTATAAAGAAACTTTTCTATCGGGCAGGTCGGCCTATGCACAAAACTCACAACTTATTCACAGCTCTAACCGCTTGATATAACGCAAGTTAGGCCGGTTGCGGTTTAAACAGCCGCGACCAGACTGATTTTTCGCCGGCCGTAACCGGTAAAGCGTGGGTTATTATACCGCAGCAGGTACTGTTTGCAACCGATTAATTAGGCAGGTGTTGCGGAAAATGTCATGTCTCAAAAACATACGCCATGGCGTGGTTTTTTGAAGACTATGATTTGATGGCGCCGCCAGGCGTCAGGTTGGACAAAAGGCCCGTTAAAGCGTTTTCGGCCTTTTCCCTAAGCGACCAGGAGCTGGAAAAAGATTTGGGCAAAAACGGGTCTCGCACAAGCAAGGCTTTATAGCCGGCGAACAACTCGACATATTTTAAAAAGTATTCCCTTAACGGCACGTCTTCAGTCTTCACGTCCCGGATCAAGGCTCTGGCCCTTTCTTCTATATCGCGGTAGGCGGCAGCCAGCTCGTTTAATTTCCAGGCTTCTTCGACCAGGGCGATCTCGTTTTTCCCGGCAAAAAAAGCGCCTTCATAAATACACACATTTTTGAGGATACCGCGTTGGTCGCAAAACTCACGTATTTGTTTGGTTTGGTCATAACAAGAAGCCCAGCAGCTTTCCTGGATCTTTCCAAATCCAAGCGCTATCAGGTCTGCCCGAAAAGCATCCCGGTCCCCTTTTCTTTTGGAAGGGATATCATAGATGACCAGGCGCCATTTGCCGTCCCAGCCTTTGCGAAAATTTTCGGCCTTTAGTCCGACCTCGGAGCTTACAAAATCAAAACGCCCCTGTTTGGCAAAAACAAAAGAGGTGCCGTGGCCCTTGATTTTTCGAATAAACCCTTTGTTATGTAGGCGTTCCAAGCGTTGCCGCAGACTATGTTCGCCCAACACCTCCTCGAGAAAATTCGTCGACATGATTCCCACCCTGAACGGACGATAGGAAAAATAAAGCCAGAACACGAACGCGTCCAGACTCTCTTTGGCTAAGGCTCGGGCAGTATCCTGGGCGGCGTAAATGATTTTATTGACGGTTTTGTTCATACCTTTATATTATACCTCAAAAAGACACGCCATGGCGTACTTTTTTGAGGTATTGAGGGAAAGGGGGAAGGGGTTGGTTGTTGTGTTTATTGAGCTGAGGCGAATTGCTTTTCCTGCGGCTTGGCTTCTTTAAGCGAGATGATTTTGAAGGTGAAACCCTCGAAATCGTTGAGGTCAAAGGGAGCGGTCTGGGGAAGAGTAAGCCGGCCTTGGGTTTTGATGTAAATATTGTTCAGGGCGATACCGCCGTCGGGAGCAGCTTGCCCTGAGCTTGTCGAAGGGGTTTGGCCGGCCGGGATACGGATGTAGATCTCGGTGCGCAGGCCGTTTTCTAAAACGTATCTTGCTAAGACCGGCTTATCTTTTAAAGCCGAGCCTAAAAATGAAAGTCCCCAGCCGTCTACGTCGTCACTTCCTATCACCATCCGGGCGGCGTTATCTTTTTTACGCTGGGCGCGATCTATTAGGTAATCTGGGCCGCCTAGTTTAAACCCTCGTTGATTAGCCAATAACCTTTCCTTGCCCGCATCTGATAATTTATCTTGGTGAATAGTGAATTTCAAAATACGGCCGGAAGGTTCATCAGAATTATAGATCTCAGCCGAACTGGGTGGATAACCAGCATTTTCCGCGAGGTCGCCCAAAATCTGTGTGTAGTCACTAGCTTCCTTCATCGAAAAAAACCGCTCAAGCAGTGGCATTATAGCTTTAGCTATGGCGTTGCCGGAGCGTTCTTCAACCGGCAAAACCGGGCGAGGGTTTTTTAAATCCTTTATATCCTTTTCTTTGAGCCGGCGGGAATCAAAAACAATGGGAAATCCTCGGTCTAGGGATTTTTCCGGCGCGGCGGCGACATCGGAATGATCCCGGCGGCTGTCCGCAGGGTCCGCCCGATCGTTCATCTGCCGCACCAACGCTTGGTTCAAAATACGCCAAACAGCCTCATCCAATTCTGTGGCCGCGGGATAACTTTCGTAGCGTTCAACATCGCCTGAACATTGCCAGCCTCTGCCTTCCACATACCGCCAGTCCTGCTTAAGCAAAAATCCCTGGTCGCCCCGCATCAGTTTGGTCCGCGTCATATCCGACCGGTCGATCACGATCGTATCCGGTGAGGCCCAGGTATAGGTGGCGCCGTCTATCGCCACAGAGGCATTATCTTTTGTGCCGCTACCGTCCTCGCTGATGATCGGCAAAAGTGTTTGATAAAAACCTTTTTCCATTCTTTTTGCTCCGACCGGAATTTTCGAGGGGTCGAAGCGTTGGCCACTGAACTGAAAGACGCTGATGTCTTCCCAGGGACGGGCAACAAGTCTGCATTCGGGTTGGCGAACCGGAGTATGCAATAAGGCGAAGCATTTTCCCGGAGTATTTAAAATGTCGCCGATCCAGAAGGCTTCTCGTTCAACCGCCGGCAAAAATCCTATCCCCTGATCTTGCGCCGAGGCTTTAAGGGCTTCCAGAGAATCCAGGCCGTACATATGGCCTTCAGGGCTCACCATTATTTGGATATTTTCAAGCCCCCCCTGTTTCAATAACTCCAGCGCCCGGACATATTTGGCAAAAAGGCCGCCGTTTTTAGTCCCGCCGTCTGCTAAGTCCTGGTTGGTCGGCCGCAGATGGGCGTGGCCAAGAACGGCCTGCCCGTTTTTGACGGCGCGTACAGTCAGGGATAGACAAGTAAAATGGTCCTGACTGAACAGCGAGACCTTGGCATTGTCCGGTATCTGGACCAGGACAAATTTATCTACGTCAACGTTGATCACACGGCCATAGCGGCTGTTTTGGGAAGATACAAGACCGTTTCGATCAACAGCCGGGGTCTGTCCAGTGATCTCAAATCCAGAAAAATCATAAGCATTAATGGTGTATTCAAAAGGAATTTTTTCAACACTGCGGATATTGCGCAGGCTTTTTACGTCTTCGATGATTTGGGCGTCAGAAATATCAGGAACAGGCGGATCGATTCCCGCGCCCAGCTGGGCGTCTTGTTCCAAACCCGGAACGGAACCCTGTTCCTTTCCGGGTTTGGAACGAGGTCGATCCTGGTCGCTAAACACATTCGCCGCGCGGACGGCTTTTTCGTAGACTTCCTGGACTGATGTTGACGGGTCACAAGGAATACGGATTCCCAGTCGTGTGATCTTTACGCCTTCGAGAGTTCTTTTGCCGGTCTCAAACTCTTCGGCGATCCGCAAATTTTCCGCGGACAATTTATCCCGGTCAAAAAGAATGTATACTGGTAAAGCACGGATTCCCGACACAGTTTGAGCATTTGCTGAACTAGACAAAGTTATTATATTTTTGTCAAAAAGGATTTTACAAGCATCAAGCAGAGGCATCTCCACTAATGTATCCAAATCTTCACGCGTATGCAAAACTACAGGCTTCCCGCCGATACGTTTTACCTCAGCGATGGTTGTGTTCCGGCGTTCTTGTCTTTTTTTAAACGGGTCACTGTCCGAATTTGCCAGTTCATGGGCTTGCTGCCAGGTAAACCCCTGCTGCCGCCAGCCGATCTCTTTTTGTTCGTGGTCAATAGTTTCAGGATGCCTTAATTCTGCGGCAAAACCCACGATCAGCCATTGATTCTTCCAATGCTCTTTAGTCCCGCGGAAATTAACGGCTTTAACCCCGGCTTGAGGCTCGATCACCCGGGCTTTCAGGATGCGGATAAGTTTTCCCGACAGCTCATCCCCGCCGGAGGAGTCATCAATAGTCACGATCTGATTGCCGTATTGATCAGGTTTAATTGTTACGTATCCTCTACTTCGAAGCTGGGCAATACAGAACTCCACAATCTCGCGGTCAGCGGCGTTAGGCTTAAGCCCCACAACTTCTTTGCTGGTCGGTAATTTGCGCAGCCATTTTAATAGACTATCCAGATGTTTTACGTCCGATACCTGTCCGCCGAGGTCGGTAGATATCCGGTCGCCGAACCAGGCCAGGGTCTTGGCTTTTTCGACCAACATTTTTTTCTGATCGGCCGGCATATTTTCTAAGCCGGGGATGTCGGCGGTCAGCAAAGTTTTGGCCAACGGTTCCTCTATTTTGACTAAACGCAAAGCCAGCTTCTCTTTATCAGCCCCGGTTAAAGACGTATCAGCCAAGCCACATTCAGCCAGTAACTCTTCAAGGTGCTCGACCACCAGCCGGATATTTTTTTCATCATCGGTAGTCATCCCGGACAGCTTTTCGATCTCTGCGGGGACCCGCGCTTGGGCGATCAAGGCTTGATCAACCGCGGATAGCTGCGACAAAGTATCCTGGTCAAGCTGGTCGGCCAATTCACGAGTTCTTGCCTGCAGTTTAGATAGCTCATCGAGCTGGCGTGCTCCGATCTGCATGAGCGGGTCTAACAAAGCAGATATATCTTGGTTTTCAACCAAACCGACGATCGCTTCCCCCACTTTTTGACGCAGAGCAAATTCATATTCTTTGACGCGGTTTAATTCTTCGGTCGTCAAGAACGGTTTAATATCTTGGTGGATCTGCCAGCGCACTTTAGCGTCTTCGCCGGCCAGCCCAAGCAGTTTCACACGGGCGTTTTTAAACTTATCCAGCTGATATTTATGATACGGCGATAGGCCGTTTTTGCCGAACTTCAGGGCTTCTTTGGCGCCGGCGATGCGGTGGGCCAGGCGCTGGATCTGATCCGGCTGGTCTTCTAAAGGCAGGACAGCAATATTTTTTATGGCTTCAGGAAATTCCATAAAAGCCTCACCCTTACCTCGCCGGGCTTGTTGGACTAATTTTTCGATCCGGTTTTTAAACTGGTCTTCCTGCATCTCGTGGTATATGGTTTCTTTGGTTATGCCGCGATATTGTTTTTCCAGTTCGTCGATATCATATTGCACCGGGATGATCAATTGCCCCCGGCTGCTTTTAAGATGCCAGGCCAGCATAGAACGGGGCATGGTGCTGACTTTGACGATCCGGTAAGGCAGTATTTTATTGGCAATGGTTTCGCTTTCCTGGGCTTCCCTTCTCCATAACTCTTCCCACTCTTTAGGCACTTTTTCCTCATCCTGCGTGCCGATATCCTTCAGCGCCCCGCCGGCGGATGATGCGAAACCAGAAGTTTGGTCAATATTCAAGCTGACTTCTAACGAGCGGGCATTTTTACCCCCGGCTTTCGGCTTTAATCCTATGCCGGCCAAAAATTCCGCGGCTTCGTTGGGGCCCAGCGGCACATGAAAAGACGGGTCTTCGCTTATCCACATCCGGCTGTTGCCTTCCACGGCTTCCCGCAGGTCAGTTATGGTGATAATTGGCTTATCCGGCAGGAAACTGGGATCGCGCGCTAGTTCTATAGGCCGGTCTTTATTGGCCATGGAATAAAACATCGGCTCACTAGAACTCAATCGTATTTTTTCTGATTCGATAAGATTGTAGCCGTAACAGCAATTATTGATGACCAGGGCTTTACTGTGATTGGTTTTTCTGCGGCTAAGGCTTTGGGCAAATTCCCGGGGCGTAATGATTATTCCGTCGGTTTTAGTGGCAATTGCGCCGCTGGAATCGTTATGAGTATTGAAAAACACTACTATCCGTTCTTGTTTTTCACCCTCAATGTCTTTTAATAATTCAGCTTTGTCTTCATATATCTTATAGGGTATACCGCGTTTTTTAGCTTCAGCGGCTAAACGGTCGCGCGTTCCGGCAAGAAGGTTCACGCCGGAAAAAATATAGAGCTTTTCGATCGACGGGCCCAATACTTGGGTTCCGGAAAACTCGCGGTCTTTATCTTCAATAAACGTAATGATCTTTGTTTGTTGGGCGCTGGAAAGTTCTTGGAAAGAATAACTGTTTTCAGAGGCAAACCGCGCGCAAGCCAACCCCAGGGAATACTTATGTCCCAAAGAAAAATCCAAGGTAATTTTTTTAAAAGTTTCGCTGCGCCAGGCCGGAAGCATTTCAGAGACCAAATCGCAATTCTTGATCAGATCCCAGCGCCGCCACCAGAAAGCCTTAGAAAAATCAGTGAAAGGAAAATCCTTGTCTTTGGACGCGGCGATAATATCTTTTTTTACTTTTCCCGGCATTTTGGCAAAAAGCGGGTCATCTAATAGATTTGTGAGCCTTGCAGTAGCAGCATCCGGCTTACTTTCTCTAAGCGCGCTGATATCCTCGGCTATTTGGCAAAACTTATCATTATCCAGCCAGAACGAACCGCGGGCCTGGCGCAGTGAATCAAACGCGCTGGCTAATCGTTCTTCTATAGCTTTAGCTTCACTGTCAGGCTTAACTGCTTCGATCTTCGGACGGCTGGAATCAGCCAGTGCTGGATTTTTCCCCTGCTGGGCCCAGTTAGGCTGAATGAAAACCCCCAGAACTAAAACCGTCATAAGCGGCGCCAAGCGAAGTAGTGATCGGCGATGGGTTTGTTTGGGACGGCTAGCCGCCGGTTGTTGGGCTTTGTGGGTCTTTTGGGATTTTTGAGCTTGCCAGCTCAGATCGAATTCTTTTTTGGTCTGGTAGTCTTGCATTTTGCCCGGATTGATGACGGTGTTGCCCAGGGTGAATCCTCCGCTGAAATAGCGGCGGTAGACGGGTTTTCCGTACCCCGTGTCCCACCCCGGGGGTGGGACACACGAGTGTCCCACCCCCGGGGTGGGACACGGGGTTTCTTTCTTTATGTAATTGTAAACACCCTTGCGGAAAGCTTTGAGGTACTGGTTGTAAACTTTTTCTTTTATGTTTTTATCGGCTAAGTCGATTCCCGAGAGCTTGTTTTTATCGATGTATGCTTCAAAAATGTTTTTAGCGTTTAGCGGATAGCGGATAGCGTTTAGTGAGGAATTACCCGTATTCGTACTATTCGCTATACGCTGTACGCTATACGCTAATTTTTGTTTGAACCAAAGCGCCATGACCAACGAATTATAGATCTGGCGCAGTTTGGCGAAATTCTTGCCGTAGTTTACGTCCTGGTTGACCTGCGGCAGGATCACCTCGCGCATGATCTGGGTGGCGAGGTTAGCGTTTAGCGGATAGCGGATAGCGTTTAGTGAAGAGTTATTCGCATTTTTACTATCCGCTATACGCTGTACGCTAGACGCTTGGTTGCGCTCCAGCGCCAAATAGTCCTCCTCCATCATCGTCTTAAGTGTCGCCTTGGTCAGGTAAGCCGTATCCCCGGCTTCATAGACCTCGCAAGCGTCCGGGGCGATCCAGATCTTGTTGAAAAAATTACGGGCGGATACAAGGTCCGCCCCTACCGTATCGATTTTATCCCAGAATTTTTTTCCCAGCGCGGTTTCCGGATAAGTTAGAGACGCGCTTAACTGTTTCAAAATAAAATCCTGAGCCAGCAAATCTTTCCCGGCATCGGTTCCAGCCAGACTTGGTGAGGTGATCCGGTTTTTTTCGTAAGGTGATAAGTTTACCCAGATGTCTTCTTGCGGTATGGTCAGGCCAGCCAGAAAATATTTGATGATATCCGCGGCGTCCTCTTCACTGACTGTTTGCTGGTCCGCCGCGTCAATGATGAACTCAAACTGCAAAGGATTTTTTGGGTCCAGGCGCAGGCCTTTTAAAATCGGCAGAGAATAATTGGGGGAAAGCGAAACAAGATTTTCCGGTGCCGGCGCATTCAGGGTTGAGGCATAAACTGGCGGTACGATCCGGCTAAAATCTGTCAGGGCCATTGAGCCGCAAAAACAGAGCAAAGTAAAAAAGTTTATAAGTTTGAAAGTTAACGATTTAGTTTTCGACATATTTTGGAAAATCCTTTTATATAAGTGCAGCCTTTAAATATAACATACAAGGCCGGGCCAAAACCAGCCAAAACCCCTGTATTTATGCGGGTTTTGGAAGCGCTTACATATTTCCCGCTGCGAACGATTTTTCCTGAATAAGCGACATTGTTTATGTCCCAACGCAAAAACGCTGCGGCGTACCCGCTTGGATAATCATAATGGGCGGACACAGGGGTCCGCCCCTACGAATAATCCTGTAGGGGCCGATGGCATCGGCCCGATAACGTTGGGCGGCCAGCCAGCCGCCCCTACAGGGCAAATTGCGATAAAATATATTTGGTGAAATGTAGGGGCCGACCCCCGTGTCGGCCCGCGGACAGGGCCGCCGCAGCGGTTTTACGTAAGGGGTATAATGCAAGCCTATTTAAAAGATTGACACCGTAAAACGATATGCTACAATCACAAACTATGAAGAAGAATTTTACTACCCCCACGAAATTGAAAGGCAAAAAGAAGTGCGGTTTTCGCGCCCGCATGAAGACTGCCGGCGGCCGCAAAGTGCTGGCTCGCAGGCGAGCCAAAGGCCGCGCACGTTTGGCGATATGACGACTGATCAAACGGTCACGCCAGGCAGCAGCATGGGAAATCGCGTTGCCATAACAGTCATATCTCTTTACCGGGCAATGAGTTATGCATTGCCGCGTTTGTGCCGCCACCACCCGACTTGCTCCGAATATTCTTGGCAGGCTTTTTTGAAATACCCTTTTTTTAAAGCGCTTAAACTTAGCTTAAGCCGTCTATTGCGTTGTCACCCATTTTCTAAGGGCGGTTGGGATCCATTGCCATGAACGACAAACGATTTTTAATAGCTTTTGTTTTAACCTTGCTTTTATTTGCCGGCTATTCTAAGCTGATGGCGCCTTACACTCAGGTGACGGCTGGGAATACCACTAATATCACCAACACCACCGCGGTTATAAAAGGGTCGACTGTTTCTCAGGCAGAAGCCCCAGCCCCGATTGCGACCTTATTATCCACCGAGGCCGCCCCCACCGCAGTTTTTCAAACTGAAAAATTCGCCATAACCTATTACGCCACAGGCGGTTACATTAAAAACATTGTTTTGAAGGAATACCAGGACCATAAATTGGGCCTGGAGAACCTGGGATTAGTTTTAACCGAAAAAGATAAAAGATTTGAAGTCACCACCCAGCCTGATCGTTTGATCTTCAGTGATGCCAGCGGCCGGTGTAAAGAGTTTTCCTTCGACGGCTACATCATCACCTGCCGGGATACGGCTCAGGGTCTGCGGGATTGGTTGATTTTCTCTAACTCCTTGTCCGCCAGCCAGATAGAACAACAAAACCAGGAGATATTTTATTCCCAGGAGGCAGTGTTGACCCGCCACCCCTTGCGGCAAAAATTTAACAAACTTATATCCGGTACGGCCTTTGCCGGAGCCAGTGATAACTATTATTGCTTAGCTTTACTACCGGGTACTTATGCGATCCAGGGTACCAATGATAACCAGCGTTTTGGCCTGATGTTACCGGTTTTTCCCGGCGAAGTCAAACTTTATGCCGGGCCGCAGATCGAGGCTTTTCTTGAACCTTTGGGGCTAAAACAGATCATTCATTATGGGTTCTTCCATCCCATTGGCGCGTTTATAGTTAAGGTATTGCGGGCGATCAACTCGGTGGTCCATAACTGGGGCCTGACCGTGTTATTGCTTTCCATCATCCTTTTTGCCTTGCTTTTTCCGTTTACCGCGGCTAGTACCCAGGCGATCAAGCGGATGCAGGAAGTCCAGCCCGAGATGGAAGCGCTCAAGGTCAAATATAAAGATAATCCTCAAAAGCTCAATCAGGAAGTGGTCGAGCTTTACCGGACGCACAAGGTCAATCCTTTGGGCGGATGTTTGCCCATGCTTTTGCAGCTGCCGGTATTTATTTCGCTTTATCAGGTGTTGATCAAGTTAATCGACCTTAAGGGCGCCAGCTTTCTCTGGATCAAGGATTTGTCTTTGCCTGACCGGCTCTTGACCCTTCCCTTTCCCGAACCAGTGCATTATTTGAATATCCTGCCCTTGATCATCGCCGCATTGGGGTTGATTCAGCAAAAAATAACCACTTCTGCGGTTTCCTCTCCTGAACAGAAGAAGATGGGCCTGTTTTTCGCGGTGTTTATGGGCGTTATTTTCTACAATTTCCCGGCTTGTTTAGCTATTTATTGGGGTACTCAAAATCTGCTCACTCTCCTCTACCAGTGGCGTATCAGCACAGCCAAGCCTAAAGCCTAGCGTTTTCACGTGAAAACCCCCTTCGCGCTATATGCGTAATTTTTCTCACTGCGAACGACCTTTCCCGTTAGAACCGGCCTTGTTCATGCCCCAACCGCAAAAACGCTGCGGCGTACCCGCTTGGATAATCATAATGGGCGGACACAGGGGTCCGCCCCTACGAATAATCCTGTAGGGGCCGATGGCATC
>Ga0315289_10003212_pt1 | contig 24824 bp, 30 predicted proteins | sample YL17G11_40_MG_FD_203452 | JGI IMG/M metagenome (GOLD analysis project Ga0315289, IMG submission 203452) | Sediment microbial communities from Yellowstone Lake, YNP, Wyoming, USA - YL17G11_40 | ecosystem: Environmental > Aquatic > Freshwater > Lake > Sediment | place: USA: Wyoming | collected...
CAAAATCCACCTCTGGAACACAATCAATTTCACCGTCTTTATATTCAACCTATACATTAACTTGTACTGGTTCAGGTGGATCAGTTAATTGTTCTGCTCCAGTTACGGTTAATCCTGTTCCTCCAGTTGCTCCTACTTGTTCTGTCTCTGCCAATCCATCAAGCATATTAAATGGACAATCTTCAACATTAAACTGGAACTCAACTAATGCAACATCTTGTACTGCTTCCAATGCTTGGAGTGGAACAAAATCTCTTTCCGGAAATCAATCAGTTTCACCGTCTTCTACTTCAACCTATACATTAACTTGTACTGGTGCTGGCGGATCAGTTAATTGTTCAGCTCCGGTTGCGGTAACAGAACCTGGCCAGCCGAATTTAGCGATTACCAAATCAGTAGATAGATATTATGCCAATCCAAACGATGAGATTATTTATACTTTAATTTATCAAAACATTGGTAATGGTTCAGCTAGCAATGTTGTTATCATGGATCCATTTGTCAATCAGAATCAAAGTTATTTAAGTTTTATTAGTTCAAGTCCATCTCCTTCATCGGGAACAGATACTTGGAATATCGGCACTTTAAACGCTGGTCAATCAGGAACTATCACTATCAGGGCAAGAATCAGTAATTCAATGCCAAATAATACAACCGAAATTAAGAATAGGGCAAATATTGACAGCAACGAAACAAGTTTAACTTACAGTAATTACGTTTCAACAGTAGTGAATGTTTCTGTTTCGGTACCGAGTTGTTCTATATCGGCAAATCCATCAAGTATTTTAAATGGACAAAGTTCAACATTAAACTGGAACTCAACTAATGCAACATCTTGTACTGCTTCCAATGCTTGGAGTGGAACAAAATCCACCTCCGGAAATCAATCAGTTTCACCTTATTCATATTCAACCTATACATTAACCTGTAATGGCTCGGGTGGAACAGCTACCTGTTCTACTTGGGTTTCGGTAAATGATAATTATTCTTCAGTTCCGAGTTGTTCTATATCAGCATATCCATCAAATATTACCAATGGACAATATTCAACATTAAACTGGACATCACAGAATGCAACATCTTGTTATGCTTCCAATGGTTGGTCTGGGACAAAATCTATTTCCGGAAATCAATCAGTTTCACCTTATTCATATTCAACCTATACATTAACCTGTAATGGCTCGGGTGGAACAGCTACCTGTTCTACTTGGGTTTCGGTAAATACTGGAAATCCAACATATAATCTTTCAATTAGTAAATTGGGCAGGAATATTAGTCGTGGCCAAAGTACTTGGTATGATTCATTTGTTGCCAGCCCGAACGAAGAAGTAGAATTTTTTATTGAGGTAACCAACATTGGAAATGCTAATTTGACCAATGTTAAAGTGTGGGATACATTGCCAGATAGAGTTTCGATAATTTCCGACAGTACCACCATTGACGGAGTCAGTTGGGGTGGAGATGTTATTGGGGCTGGTTTAAGTTTAGGAACTCTGGCAACAGGACAAACAAGAACCATTAAATTTAGAGCAATATTATTTAATAATGATAGTTTCAGTGCCGGCACAACCACATTGATTAACTCTGTTTATGCTACTGCCGACAATGTTGGCCAGATTAGCGATCAGGCTTCAATTATTGTTAGCAAGGGAGAGGTTTTGGGCGCGAGTGTGGTTACCGGAACAAACCTAATACCGACTCTTGCTGTTTTGATGATGCTCAGTTTCGGCATTGCTTTGGTGTTGTATTGTCGCATAAGAGAAGACAAAGTATTAGATTATCTTAATCAAGAAAAAGGAAATAAATTATTAAAGTTTCTGATAAAATTGTATTTCAAGTCCAAATTAACATTTAAGCTTGCTACTGTCCGATTCAAGCAAATTTACTTCTAATTAAATTAAGCAATATGAAAAAACTCCGCAGCTGCGGAGTTTTTTCATATATGATATACATCGATTTTTTTTGTTTTTCTGCTTTCGCGACTAAGCTCGATTTTACGCAAAAATAATTCTAACTGATCAGCCCTGTAAATTCTGTAATTATTTGTGGGGTAGCGATAGGCCTTTAATTTTCCTTTTTTGTCCCAGTTTCTTAAAGTAAGCGGGGTTACATCTAAAATTTTTGCCGCTTGTTTGATTGTATAGTATTTTTTTTGCATAGATTTGAATTATTTGTTATAATTGTGCTATTATACTATTATAATAATTGTGCTATAATATATATCTAATTATAATTAATTATTAATTATTAAACAAGAAAAACTATGAGATTTGTAAAATCGATTCTTAACAGGTTAAATATTATCGGTCCAGAAAGAAACATATTAGATGAAACAATCAGAAAGATTGTTTATGTTCTGGTCTTTCTTATTCCGTTGTGGTTTCTGCCATCCACTATTAATGCGGTTGAATTTAATAAGCAGGCTCTGACAGTGTTGCTGATTGTCGTGGCTTTGATTTTATGGCTGATTAAAATTCTTAATCAAGGGGAGATAAGGTGGAGAGGAGGGTTATTAAATATTTTAATTGCTGTTTTCGCGCTTGTTTGTATTCTTTCCACGATTTTTTCAATCCGGCCGTACGGGAGTTTGGTTGGCTGGACAGACCATTTGAGCGGCAGCCTGATTAATATTTTGTGTTTTATTATTTTTTGGTTTTTGATACTTAATAATTTTCGGGGTCCGAAAGACGCCTTCGGCCTACTTTTTGCATTTTTGATTTCTTCAGCTCTGGCTTCTGTGGTCGGTCTATTGCAGTTGTGGGGGGGGTTTATTTTCCCTTGGGATTTTGCGAAAGTAACCTCGTTTAATACTATTGGTTCGATAAATGCTTTGGGGATTTTTTCGGTAATCACCACAGTCATCAGTGCATCTCTGTTGTTTGTGGTTAAAAGGGGCGGAATTAAATTATTTCTCGTTATTCTCGGCTTATTAAATTTGCTAATTTTGATAAATATTAATTTTTGGATGTTGTGGGTGTTATTGGCTGTCGGCATGGCAATAATATTGTCGCTCGGCTTGGCCTATGTGGTTCAACTTGGAGAGAACATCAGTTGGGTTGGTTTACCAATATTGTTATTGGCTATTTCTCTGATTTTTATATTTTTTAAGCCAGCGCTACCCTATAAGACAAACTTGCCAGTTGAGGTGGGATTAAGTTATAAAGGAGGATGGTCGGTAATGACGAGTGCTTTAAAGGATAAGCCAATATTGGGAAGCGGTCCGGAAACATTTGTTTTTAATTATGTCAAATACAAGCCAGAAGGAATCAACCCTACTGCGTTCTGGAATGTCAGGTTTTCCGATGCCCCGTCAGAAATTATGTCTTTGGCCTCTGATATTGGAATTCTGGGATTTCTTTCGTTTCTGGCAATTGTGGTTCTATTTACCACAAAATTAATTTTGGGATTAATCAAAGAGAAAGGGGACGATATTTTAAAGAAATTTTTAAGTATAGTATTTTTTGCCGGATGGCTAACACTGATTGTTGCTTGGATTTTATATCCACAAAATTTTGTTTTGATTTTTCTGTTCTGGCTTCTAATGGGTTTATCATTGGTTGAAGATTCTTTTAGCAAAGAACACAGTTATAATCTAAGGAAATCACCGAAGGTTTTGTTGGTGACAAGTTTTTCGTTTATTGTGCTCATAGTTTTGATTATCGGTCTTTTGTATATTGAAGGAATAAGATTTGTGGCCGAGATAAACTATAAAAAAGGCATGGACTTGGTGCAAACAAACAACGATATAGAGGGTGGAGTAAATAAGATAATCAAAGCCACGATAATCAATCCATACGAAGACAATACTTATCAGGCCCTCGCGCAATTATTCCTCTACAAACTGAATATAGATGCAGCCAAAGAAGAATTAAGCCAGCAGGAAAAGATAAACCTTCTTCAGGTTGACGCGGTTAATGCGGCTAATTCAGCCGCACAGACAACGCGGCTTTCTCCCAAAGATGCTTCTAATTGGTTGCTTCGAGGCCAGGTTTACAGGCAATTACTGACAATTATTAATGGTGCATCTGATTGGGCAGAATCATCTTATAAAGAGGCGGCTAAACTTGAGCCGACAAATCCATTTACTTATCTCGAACTGGGAAGATTATACGCGAATAAGGCGGATGCGATTGTTGAACAAGCAAAAGAAGACCAAGAAGCAAGAAAGAAATGGGACGAATATATGGCAACGGCTTTAGAGTATTTTGATGAAGCCATTGTCTTGAAGCCGAATTATGCTCCTGCCCATTTTGAGGAAGCGATGGTTTACGACCGTCAAGGAAAAACAAAAGAAGCAATTGCCAAAATGGAAATTAACAAACGGCTTTTGCCGAACGACAGCGGCACTGCTTTTCAGTTGGGAGTGTTATATTATCGGACAGAACAATATGATAAAGCAAAAAATGAATTTATCGGAGCAATTGCGATTGACGATAATTTTTCCAATGCCAGATATTTCTTGGGATTGCTTTATGACAGAGAGGGTAACAAAGAAGACGCGGTTGACCAATTTGACAGGATTTTACAGCTTAATCCCGACAACGAACAAGTTAAACAAATTCTGGAGAACTTGAGAACAGGCAAGCCGGCTTTGGGTTCTCCGGAATTGGGACCGCCCAAACAACCATCGCAAATTCCAATTGAGGAAAAACCAAAAGCACAAAAATAATGAGTTTAGATGATTTGAAAAACCTGATTAAGGGAGGGGTTTTTATCAGCCCGACAAAAGGTGCTTTAGATTTGGATATTGTAATCGAGGAACTTATCAATTTTAAGAAAGAAAAGCCGGAACACAAATATAACATCGTTATTGGCACGGACTCGGAAAGAAGGGATAATGGCTCGGAATTTGTTTGTGTGGTAGCAATCCATCGGGTTGGCAAAGGCGGAAGATATTTCTGGTTAAAGATTTTTGATGACCGGAACCTTGATTTAAGAAGTAGAATTTATCAGGAAGCGACTGTTTCTTTGGCATTGGCTTGGGCCTTGCTGGAAAAAGATTTGGAAATGCGCAGAAAAATCATTATACACAATGAATTAGAAATTCACGTGGATATCGGCCAAAAAGGGCCGACCAAAGAAATGATTAGAGAAATCGTGGGGATGGTCAGGGGCAGTGGATTTTTTGTCAAAATAAAACCAGAGTCGTTTGCGGCCAGCACCTTGGCTGACCGGCATATCTAAATATGTGTCTATCTATTCCGGTTAAAATTTTAGAAACAAAAGGAAACAAAGCCGTTGTTGATTATTCGGGCGAAAGAAAAGAATTCAATACTCAACTGGTTGAGGATGCGAAGAAAGGGGACTATGTTTTAATCAGCAACGGTTTTATTATAAAAAAAATTTCCGCCAAGGAGGCGGAAGAAACGTTAAAAATTTTAAGAAAGGAGGAAAAATGAGTTTAGAGGGGTTAAAACTCGCTGCTCTTTATAGTTATGATTGCCGAAAAGCAAGAATGCTCAAAATTAATGAATTACTGATGAGATTTATCCACAAGGGAGAAAACCAGGACAAGGTAGCTGATTTATTAAAGAAACTGATTTCTTATGATTGGTATTGCCTAATTGCTAAGAATAACGGCGTAAAAGATCCTTTTGCCGAAGAGGTTGTAAGAGCTTATTGGACCGGAAATGATTTAACAAAACCAATTTCAGTCAACAGAAAAGACCTTTTTCTTTTTCATAATTTTACTGTTCTAACCAGTCCTATGCCAGATTTATCTTCTAGGGATAATTGCAAGACTTCGTGGGGAATGATTGAGGGCATAACAAATGATGGATTGGTGGTTGGTTTCGAAGAGTTGACTCTAAAAGAGAATAAATTCGAACTCGCGGACAGAAGAAAAGAAATAAAGATAGGTTTTCTGAGTGATATTAAGATGGGAAATTGGGTTTCTTTCCATTACAATCTTGGTCGCGAAAAGCTATCAGAAGAACAGGTTTTGTTGCTCCACAATAAAACAAAGCAAGCAATCGAGCTATTTAATGAGCAAAAGTGATATCCCGTGATTTGAAGAACCATTTCACGGGATTTATTTTTTGTATTCTAGTATGTATATTTATTATGTATTTTATTATAAATAAGTTAAAATATACTAGTACCGCTTTTTCTACGATCGTAAGAAAAATGGCACTAATAATTAAATAAAATTAATGCTAAATTATATGAAAATTAAACTACCATTAACTGAAAAATTTTTGTGGGATTTATATAAATTATACAATAAAACAGAAAATGTTTTAGAATTAATATCCCCGCCAAATTCCAGTGTAAAAGCTATTTTGAATTATAAATTCTATGGTTATTTAAGAGATGCGTGGGATAGACAACACCAGAAAGAAAAAGAAAGAATGAATTTCTATAAACTTATTCAGCGGCTGAAAAATAGTGGCTATCTTAAAATGTTAAAAATAAAAAGCAAAAAAGCAGTCATAATAACTCCTAAGGGGATTGAGAAATTATTTAAGGTAGAACTTAAAACAATGGGCAAGAAGAGGCGAACAGATAAAAAATGGCAGATGGTTTTATTTGATATTCCGGAGAATAAAAGAAAATATAGGGATTACTTTAGAACAGCATTACAATATCTGGGCTATAAAAAATTACAAAAAAGTATTTGGGTCTGTCCTTATGATGTTGAGAAAAAAACAAAGGAATTGATTAAGAGATATAATTTAAGACCATTTGTAGAATTGTTGTTGGTCAAAAAAATTGGTTTAGGATAATAAACAAACGAAAACACTACCACTTTTTCTACGATCGTAGAAATTGTGGTATAATTAGGGTTTTGATAAGTATCAAATTGTCTATAATTTTGCGTTTTGTGATATTGTGATATAATAAAATAATGAACAAAAAACCAGTGATTGCAATTTTGTCTTTGAGTTGTTGTGAAGGATGCCAGGTGGCGATTTTTGATTTGGGAGAAAGGTTTTTGGAATTTTTGACCAAAGTGAATATCGGTGATTTTCGTTTAGCCGAGGAATTGCCCGATGTAAAGAATTATGATATTGCGATTGTTGAAGGTACGGCGATTACTAATGAACAGAAAAGGCGTCTTAAAATTATCAGAGAAAAATCAAAAATATTGATTGCTATTGGCGCTTGTGCGCTTTTGGGTGGACCGCAGGAGATTAAAGATTATCGCGGAAACAGAAAACAGTTAATGCGCTTAATTTATCCGAATGTGCGCGGCATTGATAATCCAAACATCAAATCAGTAAAAGAAATGGTGAAAGTTGATTATGAAATACCGGGCTGTCCAATAAATAAAGAGGAGTTTTTCAAAATTATCAATCAGATTTTAGCTGGCAAAAAGCCGAAAATCGAGCAAAAGCCGGTTTGCGATGAATGCCCGAGAAAAAACAAAAATTGTCTTTTATTATTGGGAAAACCTTGTTTGGGTGCAATTAGTTTAGCTGGTTGCGGCGCGCCTTGTCCGGTCAATAATTTTCCTTGTGATGGGTGCAGGGGGCCGAAAAAGGGGATTAATCTAAATGCAATGAAAAATGCTTTAAAAATAAGAGCAAGATTAGATGATAGAGAAATTGAGATGATTATGGAAAGATTCGGCCAGAAAAATGAGATAATAAAAGCTAATAAAAATTTATGAAACTATCTTTTCATAGAATTTATACAAAGGATAATTTAGAGTTGTGTGGTCTATTATATCAACCAGAGAGGAAAACCAAGATAGCGGTGCTTCACATCCATGGAATGGGCGGGAATTTTTATGAGAATAAATTTTTGGATAATCTTGTTAAAACACTTACAGATAATAATATTGCGTTTTGTGTTTTTAATAACAGAGGAGCGGAGTTTATAAAAGATATATTTAAGAAATCTAAAAAGAAAGAATTATGGGTTAGAATTGGCAATTCAAGAGAAAAGTTCGAAGACTGCTTAAAGGACATTAGGGCTTGTATAGAATTTTTAGAGGAGCATGATTTTGGGATTATTCATCTTTCTGGTCATAGCTTGGGTTGTAGTAAAGTAGTCTATTATTTAGGAGAAACCAAGGACAAGAGGATAAAATCATTAATTCTTATTTCTCCTTCAGATATGATTGGGTTAGTGAAAGCAGATAAAGAATTTGCCCATAGGTATAAAGATGATATTGCTACAGCTAGAAGAATGGTAGGGCGGGGCAAAGGGGATGAATTTATGCCGAGAATGGTCTGGGACGATTATCCAATTACTGCTAAGACATACCTTAATATTTTTGATGATAATTCTAAGACAGCAATATTTAACTTTCATAATCCAAAAGACAAATTTAAAATTATTTCTCAAATTAAGCACCCTATTCTTACAATGGTAGGCACAAAAGATGATATTCTTTTTATGCCATTAAATAGGATGATAAGAATCTTAAAAGAAAAAGCCAGTTCAAGCAAAAAATTAGAAATCAAGATAGTAAAAAATGCCACACATAGCTGGCGAGGTAATGAACAAAAACTAGCTAACGGAATTTTAAGTTGGCTTAAAGGTTTTAAATAAATTATGAAAATACGCATTGACCACATAGCGAAAATTGAAGGGCATGCAAGTTTTACTGCGGATATTGTCAAAGGCGACATCAAAGGCGCGAGAATTAAAATTGAAGAAGGCGCGCGATTATTTGAGGGGATTATGCGCGGCAGAACTGATGAGGAAGTGCCGGAAATTGCGAGTAGAATTTGCGGCGTTTGCCCGGTTGTGCATAATTTGACTGGATTTAAAGCAATTGAGAATGCCTATAATTTAACCTTGGACGAAACTTCTATTATTTTGCGGAAATTAATGATGCTCGGCCAGATTATAAATAGCCACGCCCTTCATTTGTTTTTCTTTTCCTTGTCTGATTTCTTTGGCTATAAAACCGATTTGCAATTGATTAATGCTTATCCGGAAAAGACCCATGACGCAATTAAAATCAGGGACGTAGGCAATGAATTAGTGGAAACAATCGGCGGAAGGTCTATTCATCCAATGAATGCCACAATCGGCGGAATGCGCAAAGCGCCGGAAATTGAAGAATTAAAAAAAGTTTTAAATGATTCTAGGAATACTTTTGATATTGTTTTGAGGTTGGCAGATTTATTTTTGCAATTAAAATATCCGGATTTCATCAGGAAAACCAGTTATATTTCTTTAAGTAATTCTGATGAATATGCAATATATGACGGCAAAATAATGGTTGATGGAAAATTAGATTTAAATCCCAAAGAATTTTTAATGCTCATAAAAGAATTTCAAGAAAAGGATTCAGTTGCCAAGCGCGTAAAATTTGCTGGCAATACTTATATGGTTGGTGCGTTGGCGAGATTGCATAATAATTGGGAACAATTAAATCCAAGTGCAAAAGCGGTTTTAGAAAAGTCAAAGATCAAATTCCCATTTTATAATCCTTTTTATAACATTCTGGCGCAAGCAATTGAATTGGTGCATTGTTTTGAAGAAACAATTAAATTACTTGAATTGATTACGATTGGCGAAATCAAGATTTCCGAGCCGAAAGTCACAGACAGGGGAGACGGGCAGGGCATTGGAGCAATCGAAGCGCCAAGAGGCATGCTATTCTACGATTTGAAGCTAAAACAGGGCCTGCCTGCCGGTAGGCAAGGGATAGTTGAAAGTTTGAATATAATCACGCCTACAGCCCAAAATTTGGCTAATTTGGAGGCAGATTTGGAGGAATTTGAGAAATTGGCTGGTTTCGGCCGCCTCAGCCGAGAGCAAAAAGCAGACAGGATTAAGATGTTAATTCGCGCCTATGACCCGTGTGTAACTTGCTCGGTACATTGATTATGCACGACCTACATCTTGCACAGCAAATATTGAAAATTGTTCTTGAATATGCGGAGAAGAACGGGTTGAAGAAAATAAAAAAAATTGAGCTTGAATTGGGTTCGATTTTAGAACATGACGAAGTAATTTCTCCGGAAAATCTGGTTTTTAATTTTAATTTACTTTCCAAAAACACCCTTGCCGAAACCGCAGAACTGGATATTAAAAAGATAGAAGGGGATAGTTGGAAGTTGGTTTCTATTGAAGAATGAGCCCGATAATTTCTTTGTGCCCATTCAAAAAATCTTTGGCGGACATTGGATTTTTGCCTTCAAGCTGAATGGTTTTGAGAATTAAAATTCCATTGCCGGTTTGAACACAAAGATTTTTATTCTCATCTAAAAACACTTCGCCGACCTTGCCCCGCACTTCAACTTGTTGAAGTATGCGGGGTTTTATCAATATATCTGCCTCAATAATTTTTAAATTTTTACCATCAAAACCCGCATAGCTTTCTGGCCATTCTTGATATGCTCTGACCATTCTTTCAATTTCCTCTGCCGGCTTATTCCAATCAATTTTCCCGTCTTCTTTTTTTATTAATTTACAAAATGTTGCTTGCGAATGGTCTTGTTCCTGCGGCTTGATTTTCCCATTAACGTAATCGGGTAACGTTGCAATTAACAATTTTACTGCTACATCAATTAACTGATTTTCTAATTCTTTATAAGTAATTTTCGAATTTCGAATTTCGAATTTCGAATTTCCCAGAATGGGCCCGTGGTCCATTTCCGCATCCATTATCATTAAACTGACCCCTGTTTCCATTTCTCCGTTTAAAATAACCGACTGGATAGGGGACGCGCCGCGGTATTTGGAAAGTAAGGAGGGATGGATATTTAAAGCTTTGTATTTGGCCCGCCCTTGGCGAGGGTCAACAATGTCCAAAATTTCTTGAGGAATTATTTGACCAAAAGCGCATAAAATAATTAAATCAGGATTCAATTCTTTTATTTTTCCGATCCATTCTGGTTTTCGGATTTTGTCGGGTTGCAATATTGGCAAATTATTCTCTAAAGCCCATTTTTTAACCGGGGAGGGAGTTAAAATTTGTTTTCTGCCAACTGGCTTATCTTGAGCTGTAATAACAGCAATAATTTCTAAATCAACCCGATTCGAATGCTCCGAATTCGCATCCGAATGATACGAATTTATAAATTTACGAAAAATCTTTTCCGCAAACTCCGGCGTGCCGATTAAAATTGTTCTGATTTTATTTAACATTGTCGCAAATTAAAATTCCGTTTAAATGGTCAATTTCATGTTGGATTGCTCTGGCTAACAATCCTTTTGCTTTTAATTTGAATTTTTTGCTGTTTTCATCAATGGCTTTTATTTTTAATGATTTTGCGCGCTTGATTGATAAAAATACTTCCGGCAAACTCAAGCAACCTTCTTCTTGTATTTCTGATTTTTTAGAGATTTTTATTATTTCAGGATTGATAAAAACAGTTTTTTTCGATAAATCAGGATTTATGACAAATAAACGTATGCTTTTGTCTACTTGGTTAGCAGCCAATCCAATGCCATCGACTTTAACCATTGTTTCTGTCATTTCTTTTATTAAATTTAAAATATCCTCATCGATTTTTTCAATTTTTTGAGTTTTTTGGCGCAAAATAGGATTATTTTGTCCTGTTTCTATTTTTAAAATCATAATTTATCCTTTGATAAAAACATAAACAACTTGGCTCGAGATTTTATGTTTTTTGATTGTTTAATTTCCGAAAATATCTGGTAAGCTCTGTTTTTGCCGATTCTTTTTATCACTCCCAAGTATAGCGCGAATTTTTTCGGCTCCCCACAATATTCGCTAATATCTTTTGCTAAAGCGTGAATTTCCGAATGCATGCCCCTTATTGGTTTGATTGATTTGTTGTTCATGCTTTTATTCTATCACTTCGAGATGCTATAATAAAGACGCATGACCAAACGACGATTATTTATTGCCATAAATTTGCCGGAAGAGGTGAAAAATAGATTGATAAAATTTCAAGGGAAATGCTTGTCCACCGAAGCTTTAGCAGAGGTAGAGGATAAAATTAACTGGGTAAGAAAGGAAAATCTGCACATCACCTTGGTTTTTATTGGGTACGCAACTGATGATGAGACCTATGAAATTGCAAAGACAATGAAAGAAAAGGCAAAAAAGCATCAGCCGTTTTTTATTAATTTGGAAAGAATTATTACCGGACCCCCCGACAAAATGCCAAGGATGTTTTGGGCTGAAGGAGAAAAAAGTCAGGAATTAGCTGATTTGCAAATGGATTTGGAAAACGCATTAAGTATCGGAGGAAATTATAAAAAAGAGGCAAGAGCGTTCAGGCCGCATATCACTTTGGCAAGATTCAAGTATGATGTTGCGAAAAGAATTAAAGAAATGGGAAATATTGAAGAAAAAATAAATTTTCAGATTCAGGTTGATTCAATAGAACTAATGCAATCCGACCTCCGCCGCACCGGCCCGATTTATACAATTTTAGAATCAGTTGAACTAGAAACATGAAAACTGAAATCTTTGGGATAAAATTTGATGATTTGACAATGGAAGAGGCAATAGAAAAAATACATGGTTTTGTGATTTTGCCGTATTCGGAGTTTGTGGTTAAGGCGCAAAAAAACGAAGAATTTAGAAATATTTTAAATAAAGCGGATTTTTGCTTGTGTGAGGGGAGGGGATTGTGGTTAATGGCGAGGTTATTGGGCAAAAAACTAAAGCAGAATATAAATGGCATCGAATTAATTAAAAATTTAAAGGGTAAAATTTTTCTTTTTGGCGGGACAAAGGAAGTGGTTGAGAAAACAAAAGAAAAATTAGGGCAGAAAATAGTTGGTGCGGAAAACGGGTATCAGGATTTTAATAATGTTATTGAAAAAATAAATATCGCAAGGCCGGATATTTTACTGGTTGGTTTGGGAAGTCCAAAACAGGAGAAATTTATTTATGAAAATTTATCCAAAATGCCAAGCGTAAAACTGGCAGTCGGCGTTGGTGGAGCATTTGATTTTATTTCCGGACGGGTCAAGCGCGCCCCCAAAATCTTGCAAAAAATCGGAATGGAGTGGCTGTGGCGATTATTTGTTCAGCCGCAAAGAATAAAGAGAATTTTTTATGGCGTAGGCGGTTTACTTGTATTGACAATTAAAAATATGCTATAATTAAGATATAGAAAATAAAGGTCGTTCAAAATTTAAAATTAATAACTTTATTTATATGTGGTGGATAATTGGAATAATAGTAGTTGTGGTAATTTTATTGTTAGTATTTGCCAAAAAGAAAAAACCGGAAGTTCGAGGTCCGGAAGAACCAACAGACCAAAAGCCAATGGAGTAAATCAGTTTTTCAGAGCGTGAAAAACCCAGTCCTTGTAGGTCTGGGTTTTTGATTTTTTAGCTGAAATTTGATAGAATTAAAACAATATGATAAAAATCGGCATCGAGGCCCACACAATCGAGAAGCAAGAAAAATTGGGAGCAGGTGGAAATTATTTGGGCCAGATATTAAAAGAATGGAGCAAATTAAACCCTGATGAATATCAGTTTATTTTATATTTTAAAGACAGAATTCCTACAGACGAATTTTTAAACAAGCCGATTTTCAAAAAAAGAGTAGCAAAGATTTTGGGCATTAGCAGTACGATGCTGTTTTACAATCTGCTTTTCCCCTTAAGAGCATTTTTTGACAAATTGGATGTTTTGTTTTTGCCATTTTATATGCGGCCCCTTTTTTGTTTTAATCGTAAAATAGTCACCTCTATTCATGATATTTTTTTTAAACCCCATCCCGAATGGTGTTCTTGGAGATACAGATACCCTTATTTAATTCTTACCAAGCTGGCTGTTAAGTCGTCCGGAGCAATTATAGTTTGCTCTCAAAGTACAAAAAAAGAAATTATCAAATATTATAAAGTTAACCCCAATAAAATACACATTGTCTATTTGGCTGCTGGCGAGGAATTTAATTCAAATAAAGATTTTTCAAAAATTAAAAAAGCAAAAGGGAAATACGGTTTGAATAAAAGGTATTTATTTTTTACAGGAACAATATTAAATCGCCGCCATGTTTTAGAATCAATACAGGCATTTGAAAAATTGCTGGAAAAAGGATTAGATTATCAATTTTTGATTAGTGGCAGGGATTTTACCCGTTGTCCAGCCCAAAAAATCGACAAAGAAGCTGACAGGATTAATTATAGATTTCCAAACGCATTAAAAAGAACAAGATACGTAGATAGCGAAGATTTAATTTCTATTTATCAGGATACGGAATTACTTGTCTGGCTTTCTGAATACGAAGGATTTGGCTTGCCAGTATTAGAAGCAATGGCTTGTGCAACGCCGGTTCTAACTACAAAAATGACTTCGTTGGCCGAAGTTTTGGGAGATTATCCAATCGCAATTGATAATCCGAGCGATGTGGAGGAAATTAAGGAAAAAATGATAAAAGTATTGAAAGATGAGCAATTGAGAAACGAGATGATTCAAAAAGGATTAGAACGAGTACAAAAATTTTCCTGGCAAAAAACAGCACAAGAAACACTAAAAATTTTAACTAAAATATGAGTTGTTGCAATGGCCCGAAAAATGAAAAATCTATTGTGTTTTGGATTATGTTGGGAATCCAGATTTTGGCGTTGATTTTGGTGTGTTTGGGAATTATGCCGAGAGAATTGGTTTTAGTTTCCAGCGCCTTAGTGTTATTTTATATTATTGTTAGTCCAGTGGAGGATGGGTTAATTCTTTTTATTGCTTCAATTCCGATTTTTGTGGCTTTGCCGATTTCTGAAAGCTTTGATTCGTTGAGCGCCGGCAGATTATTTATTTTAATCTTGTTCCTAAAATGGCTTTTCGAAAAAAGATTTTTGGTTTGGCCCAAATTTAAATCTTTGTCTTTTAAAGAGATTTTTAAAAATTATCGATTTGAATTGTTTTCGGTAATTTTGTTTGTTGTTTTAGCTCTTTCAATAATGAACGCGGTTGACGTGAGCGCGGGAGTAAAAAGATTGATATATTTGGTGAATTTATCGGTTATTTTTATTATGGTTAAGGACTTAATTAAAGACAAAGAATATCTAAAAAGAATAATTAAGGCAATTTTGATTTCATTCAGTATCGTATTTTTAATCGGATTATTACAATTAATCAGCGTTTATTTCTTTACTATCGGCAGGTTCTGGGATTATTGGGCAGACCACATTGCGTATAATTTTTACGGGGAAAATCTGCGGCAAATTGTCAGAACCGCCAATGCCTGGTTTGCGTCATCGCCATCGGGTCCGTCAGTTATTCGTCTTTTTGGTTCGTTTACCGACCCGCATAGTTTTGCCTTGTATTTATTATTATCTTGCTCGATTTTGTGTATTTTTGCGCCCTTGATTTTAAAAGGCAAAAAAGTTTCATGGAAAGATTTTTTCTTTATTTTGACTTTATTTTTTGTCATCCTTTCCGGGACGCGAGGGATTTGGTTTGCCGCACCATGCGCGATAATCGCAGCAATTTATTTATTTGTAAGAAAAAGGAAGTTTCATAATAGTATTTCATATGCGCTTTTAACAATCTTAATTTTTATCGCCTTAATTCCTATTGCCTCGGTTTTTACTGCTATTCCCCAGTTTAGAGAAAAAATCAGCGATACTGATTCTGCATTGATTTTAAAAAGATTAACTTCAATTTTGGACATAAATGAAACTTCCAATCAGGGTAGAATTTACATCTGGAAAAGGTCTCTGGAAAGTATTAAAAAATCGCCATTGTTAGGTATTGGCGTTGGCAATTTTCCCGTTGTTCTGGAACAGGATGTAAAACTGGCTAAGGCAGGTTCATCAGCGCATAATTTATATTTGAATTTTGCGGCTGAAGGCGGAATTTTGGCATTTATTTTGGTTTGTTTGATATTTTTAGAAATTTTGGTTGCCTTGTTGAAAATTTTGAAATCCGAAACCAGTCCGAAAATAAGGCTGTTAATTACGGGAGTTTTTATTTATTTTTTCTGGGTTTTTGCTTATAGCTTTTTTGACATCGCCTTGCTGGATGAAAGGGTATTTTTATTATTTTTAACAATTGTAGGAATGATTTTTGCGATTAAAAACAATAAAGAACTGCAAAATTATGAATAAACTGGTCTCAATAATTATTTTGACCTATAATTCGGAAAAATACATAGTGAATTGCTTAAAATCGGTTTTCGAGCAGACATATCCGAATGCTGAAATTTTGGTTATAGATAATAATTCTACTGATAATACCGCAGCTAAAATTAAAAATTTAAAATTAAAAATTAAAAATTTCAAATTTATTGAGAATTCAATAAATTTAGGTTATGCTGGTGGAAATAATATTGGAATTAGGCAAAGCAGGGGAGAGTATTTATTTATAATTAATCCGGATGTTATTTTAGAGAAAAATTATATCAAGACAGTTGTTGATGAATTTGAAAAAAATCCGCAAATCGGCTCTGTGCAAGGAAAAGTTTATCAAATGAATAATGGAATTAAGACCAATATTATTGATACTGTCGGATTTGAGTTTTTTAAGTCGGGGAGGGTGATTGACATTGGACAGGGGCAAAAAGATTCCTCAACTGCGTTCGGAACAAGTAAAGAAGTATTTGGAGTTAATGGCGCGGCTGCTGCTTATAGACGCGCGACTTTAAATGATATAAAATATAAAGAAGAATACTTTGACGAAGATTTTTTCTGCTATGCAGAGGATTTTGATTTAGCATGGAGAGCGAGAAACAAAGGATGGAAGTGTATCTACTGCCCAAATACAATTCTCTGGCACGACCGCACTAGTTCCAAATCAATCAGCGGAGGATGGAGAGAGTTTAGAAAAACCAGAAAATCTCAGTCCTTGTGGATGCGCAGAATCAGCTGGCGTAATATGTGGCTGGCATTTGTCAAAAATCTGCCATTAAAATCCTTTTTCCATCCGCAATTTCTCAAACGCCAGATTAAATTTTCTTTTTATTTATTCTTTTTCGAACCAAGAGTTTTATTAGCCAAATTTTCCATCATCAAATTATTGCCAAAAATGATTAAAAAAAGATATGCTCGATTCAATTAGACCGCCAAGAGGTTTTAAAAAAATATTCAAATTCAGAAGGGATTTTGGATTGGATGAAAAGCCGAAAAAAATCAACAAAAAAAAGTTGCTTGTTTTGGTTGTATTGATTATTATATTAATTATTCCCGGTTTTTATCTTTTTAAAACCGGGGCTGCTTTCAGCAAAATTATTACCATTAAAAATATTGCCTGGGAAAAGATTTTCGGCAAGCTTCCTTCGTCAGAATATATTCCGCCCAAAGACCCGGACAGGATAAACGTGCTTTTATTGGGCATCAGGGGAGAGGATGATCCGGACGGCGGATGGCTGACCGATGGCATAATGATTGCCAGCTTACAGAAAAGTACCGGCAAGGTTGCCTTGATTTCCGTTCCCAGGGATTTATATTTGCAATTGCCCGGAGAAGTGAGTTATGAAAAAATAAATACTGCTTACGCCATTGGTTTCGAAAAATATGATAATGGTTTGGATTACGCTAAAAAAACAGTTGCTTATGTGACCGGGCTTTATATTGACAATGCAGTAGCCATAAATTTTCAGGCAATAAAAGACATTATTGAATTACTGGGCGGGGTGACAATTTATTTAGACAAAACATTTATTGAAGACAAACAATGGGGTTGCGATAAGAATGGCAATAATTGCGTGCCATTTGGATTAGAGGCGGGTCAACAGACCCTGAATGGCGAAAGCGCTTTACTTTATGTGCGTTCCAGGTATTCCAGCAACGATTTTGACCGCGCACGAAGACAGCAACAGGTTCTGATTGCCCTAAAAGACAAGGCATTGTCTCTCGGAGTACTGGCTGACCCTCTGAAAATCAGCGGAATCATTGATGTTTTGTCAAAGAACGTAAGAACAGACGCGAGTCCATGGCAGATTCCGGATTTCATCAAATTAGCCAATAAAGTAAAAGGAGATGATATTATCAGAAAAGTGTTTGAAAATTCTCCGGAAGGGCTGTTATACGAAACAAAAATTAACAATATTTATGTTCTCTTGCCAACAGAAGGAAACTTTAATAAAATTAGAGAAGCATGCCAAGGAATCTTTCAATAATTATTACCCACTACAAAACGCCGGAATTGTTGGATTTATGCATTAAATCAATCAAAGAAAATATCGGCAATTTAGACCATGAAATAATCGTTGTTGACAGCGAGTCGAAAGAAGAGACAAGAGAATTTATAAAAGAAAAATACCCCGAGATTAAAATTATTCCTTTTGAAAAAAATTTGGGTTATTCTAAAATAGTGAATACCGGAATCAAGTCCGCTGTCGGAAAATACATCTTAATTCTCAATGCGGATATTATTGTGCTGGAAAATGCAATTTCTGAACTGCTTGGATATCTGGAAAATAATCCGCAAGCCGGAATCGTCGGCCCGCAGCTGCTGGATTTTACAAACAACATTCAGGATTCGTGCTTCTCCAATCCGACAATTCCCGCAATTTTGAGTCGCAGGACATTTCTAGGAAAAACAAAATGGGGGAAAGCAGCTTTGGAAAAATTTACAATTGAAAACCAAAACGGAAAATCAGCGAGAGAGATTGATTGGGTTCAAGGTTCAGCAATGATGGTTCGGAAAAAAGCAATTGACGAAGTTGGTTTATGGGATGAAAAATTTTTTATGTATTTTGAGGATGCTGACTGGTGCAGAAGATTTTGGCAAAAGGGGTTAAAAGTGATTTATTTGCCCAGCGCCAAGATGGTTCACTACTATCATCGCAGCAGCAAAAGATTTGGCGCGATTTTAGACGCAATTTTCAATAAACAAACAAGAATCCATATAATAAGCGCAATTAAATATTTTATAAAGTATAAAAAATAAATTATGTTTATACGAAAAAGACAAATCATAATCATACCGGTCGTTGTTGTTTTGGGCTTGGCTTTATTTTTCAGCGGATTTTTTATTGGTAGGAACAGCCAGTCAAAACCGACCATTTCGGACAGGATATTTTTTAATCGTGAATTGGGCAAGCCAGAGCCGATTGATTTTAGTTTGTTTTGGCGCGCCCTAAAAGCATTGGAAGAACAGTATGTTAACGGCGATAAAATAGATTATAAAGAAATATTATATGGCGCGATAGAAGGAATGACGGACTCTCTGGGCGATGATTATACTGTTTTTATGCGGCCGGAAAGAGCAGAATCATTTATGAAAAGCGTCAGCGGAAAAGACAGCTTTGAGGGAGTGGGCATGGAAATTGGCGTTAAAGACAAAGTTTTAACCGTGGTTACCCCGCTTGAGGGAACGCCGGCATACCAAGCAGGAATCAGGGCAGGGGACAAAATTCTGAAAATCGACGATAAAATTACCGATGGTATGACCACCGAGGAAGCAGTTAGTATAATCAGGGGTAAAAAAGGAACCCAGGTCACTCTAACTATTACCCGAAAAGATTTTGCAGAACCGAAAAAATTCACTATTACCAGAGATGTAATTCAAATTCCAGTAATAAACTGGAGCATGAAAGACGATGATATTGCCTACATAAGGATTTACCAATTTACCAGCAACCTGCCGTCTAAATTCAGGGGTGTTGTTTCTGAAATTTTGAAGAATAATGCCAAGAAAATTATTCTTGATGTCAGGAATAACCCCGGCGGATATTTGGAATCAGCGGTTGATGTGGCAAGTTGGTTTTTACCAAAAGGTTCGGTTGTCTTAAAAGAAGAATTCAGAGATAAAGAATTGGATGATTATAAGAGCAGCGGATACAGCGGACTGCAAAATTTTCCGGCTGTGGTATTAGTAAACAACGGTTCGGCCTCTGCATCGGAGATATTGGCCGGCGCCCTAAGAGATATAAAAGGAGTGAAACTGGTTGGAGAAAAGACATTCGGCAAGGGTTCGGTACAGCAAGTGGAAACATTTCCCGATGATTCATCCTTAAAAATAACCGTTGCTAAGTGGCTTACTCCGGCTGGAATTTCTATTGCCGATGAAGGATTGAGTCCCGATGTGGAGGTGAAATTAACAGAAGACGATTATAATAATGGCCACGACCCGCAATTAGATAAAGCAATCGAATTATTAAAATAATATGAAAGTGATTTTATTGAAAGATATTGAGAATTTGGGTAAAAAAGGAGACGTAAAAGATGTGGCAGATGGCCATGCCAGAAATTTTTTGATTCCCAAAAAACTGGTTGAATTGGCAACACTTAAAGCCCTGAAAGAGTTGGAACGAGAAAAGGAATTGGCAGAACAAAAAGCAGAACAGAATTTAAAGGTGATTGAAGAATTGGTTTCCCAGATTGACGGGCTGGAAATTGAAGTACTGGAAAAAATTGACGAGCAAACGGGCAAATTGTACGGCTCAATCAATGAACAAAGAATCAGCCAAATTTTAAAAGAAAAAGGATTTGACATCAAAAAAAACCAAATTAAAATTCCCCAACCCATAAAAGAGATTGGGGAATATCCAGTCACCGTAGTATTCGACCACAATTTAGAAGCAGAAATAAAATTGATTATTATCGATGAGCAAGCTAAACAACCTCAACAACCTTAACCAGTTTTTTGTTGCCGTCAAATCTTGTTTTCACGGCCATTTTGAATTTTACCTTGCCAGTTTTTACAGCATAAAGTGTATCATCTTTTCCTCGGCGGACATTCCTGCCGGGGATAAATTTTGTTCCGCGTTGGCGAATAATAATACTGCCGGGCTTGGCATTTTGCCCGTCATATAATTTAACTCCAAGATATTTTGGTCGCGAATCCCGACCCAACTTAGTCGAACCCGCAGCTTTTGTCTTAGCCATAGAATTTTATGTTATCACATTTAAAAAATTATTTCAAGAGTAATCAATCAGATTTATTTATCATAGCAGTAATTGTGCTGGTGGCGTTGATTTGTTTTGGGATTGGGAGATTAACCGCGCCGAAAACTGAACCAATTCAGATAAAAGGATTAGAGCAGGCGAGTGTTGAAGATTTAAGCGGAGAGCAATCCTCCTTTGTCCCGACAGACGTCGGGACTACGGAGGACAAGGGAGCGGTTGTGGGGAGTAAGAATTCGGATAAATATCATTTGCCGGATTGCCCCGGGGCAAAACAAATCAGCGAGCAGAACAAAATCTGGTTTGCTTCAATTGAAGAAGCAGAAAAAGCCGGCTATAAACCAGCTGGCAATTGTCCGGGGTTGATTAATAAATAATAATGTGCTATAACAACAGTAAGGAGGCAAAATGAGGATTCTGTTTTGGCCCTTTCGTCTTTTAAAAGCTATTTTTAATATTTTCAATTGGTTCGCCGATTATTACGGAGGTAGGGTGTACTACGATAAAGGCGACAAAAAAGAGAGAATAGAAGAGAAGTCAAAATGACTTCTCTTCATTTATTTTCTTCTTACTTGCTTTTAAGATGGTGAATTTTTTTTCTTGTTTGATTTTTTCTAATTCATCTTTACTCAATTTTTTAAAGTCATAAGTATATCGTGTCTGGGTGAGACGAGTAATATATCCAATACCCCCAAAAACCCTTTCTATTTTTTCTTTATCCAGATAATTTTCAATAATTTCTTTTAATTCATCCAGTTTTTTATTGTTCTGGCTGTTTTGGGCTTTTAATTCAAAATACTCATCAACCACTTTTTTTGCCTGTTCATCATCAATGCTCATCTGCTCTTTGTATAAGTGTTTCCACATTGGGCAGATTTTTTTATATCCGCACCAGTCGCACAGCGCAGAGGGAATTGGCTCGAATTTGCTTTTATCAATCGTATAAAGAATATCCCAAATTCTTTCTTGCAAATGATTTAATTGCTCTTTTGTTCTGTGGGTAGTGATTGTTTCCTGGTGTTTCAAATAATATAAGGTAAGTTTGATATTTTCAATTCCTGATTTGATGAATTGCGGCCAGCGATTGATAATTCCCAAACAATACAAGGAAAGCTGCAAACTATTATTTACATCTTGCTGCGAAGGAAGTTTTTTTGTTGTTTTGTAATCAATTATTTCCAATCTGCCATCATTGGTTTTGTCAATCCTGTCCACAATTCCAGCCAAAAGGCATTTTTCGTTTTGAGCTTTGGGACTTTCCAACAAAACCTCAAACCTGGTTTCAGTACCCAAAACAATGGGTTTTTCCAAAATCCGGGAATATTTTTCAAAATAATTTTTTAATATTTTAACTGCTTCGGAAAAATAAATCATATCGGTCTGCTCGTCGCCAAATACATTTGATTCCCAAATTTCTTTCAAATAATTCAATAATTCGTCCAGAGTAGGGGAGACAGGTTGTTTGGAATGAAAGAATTGCAAAGCGCTATGAATTTTATTGCCAAAAACCGCTTCTTTTAATTTAGGGGCTTTTATTTTATCAACCACCTGAAACTTATATTTCAGCGGACACTGCTTAAAAGTATCCAGCGCAGAATATGAGGTTTTAATGATTTTAGTTTCAGTCATGATTTAATCATAAATGATATTTAAGAATAAAAAAAGAGCAGGGGAAAGGATGTTTCCATCTCTCCGCCTGCATTTGTTCATTTTTCTTTCCGTTTGAAGGTAAGCTCAATGTCGCAACCGCTTGCGCCGAGAGTTCTTAGTTCGAGACCGGGACCCGGTTTGATCGTAAATGTGAGCGTGATTGTTTTTTGGTGTTCGTTGTCTGTAATCGTCAATTCGCCGAGCTGGTTACCAGAATGCTTAACATTATATACCCGCTTGTCTGTTATCATAAATCCTCCTTTTTTGTTTCTTTTTTGGATTGTAGATAAAGTCGATAAACTCTCATTGAGAAGGCGAGCAAAAATGGGCCACCCACGAGCATAACTGCAACCGATAAGACATCTAAGATACGAGGTTCTTCTCTGGATAGGGCGTAAAAAGTGAAAACATCAGATATAATCCAAATTAAAGCTAAAAACCCCAAAAAAACCAAAAGGATTATTTCAAAGAGCGTCATAGAGATACCTCCTTTTTAAGTGTTTTTATACTACCAAATACAATTGATTTAGTCAATATCTATTCCTTCAACTTCCTTCCGCTGTGAAACTGACGATGCACGTCGCGGAGGCGTTTGTTGGTCACGTGGGTATAAATCTGGGTAGTGGCGATATTTTGATGGCCAAGCAGTTCTTGAACGGTTCGGATATCAACTCCTTGATTCAACAAATCAGTTGCATATGAATGGCGCATTGTGTGCGGAGTTGCCATAATCGGAAGCCCAGCAATTTTTGAATATTTTTCTAAAATTCTTTCCATAGATCTTGGTGTTAGGCGGTTTACGGCAGGGGAGCCATCTTTTTTCCCCGGTCTGTAATTTATAAATAATGCCTTATCATTATCGTTTCTTGTTTTTAAATAATCACGGAGGTGATTAACAGCCCTTTCGGAAAAATAAACGGTTCTTGCGCGGCCTCCTTTTCCGATAATTCCGAGTTCCAAATCCTTAGTATCGTTTTTTATTTTTAATTGGTCTTTGCTCAACGCTACCAATTCAGCCACCCGGAGGCCAGTAGAAAAGAGAACCTCCAAAATAGCCTTGTCCCGCAGTCCTATATTGTGCGACGTATTAGGTGACAAGAGCAGTTTTTCAACTTGATCCAAGGTGAGAAACTTTGGTATTTGAGCAGTTTTATCTTTAGCCAATTTAACTTTGTCAGCTGGTAATGATTGGATATCTTTATCTGTGAAATAAGTTAATAAATTCCTTATTGCAATTAAGTAATAATTCTGGGTTTTCTTTTTAAGCGGTTTTTGATTTTTGGAATTTATAGGGGAACGCGATAAGAAAATTCTGTAATCCCAGATATATTCAGGGGTTAATTCATGGGGTTTAATGCCTTCTTGATGGGTCATTTTCAGCCATTTAGTGAATTTATTGAGATACCGGCCATAGTTTTCCTGGGTTTTTGATGCAGAACCCTTCTCAACCTCCAGATATTCAAGAAAGCCCGTTATATGATTGATAATTGGTTTGGATGATTTATTCATACAAGTTATTTAGCGTCTTAACGTCGCTTAACCTACATTGTCCGACATTCTATATTTCTATATATTAATATTATGGGCTAAAAATAGCCAAGTCAACCCTATCACCTTTAAATAAAAGGTGAAGGGTCAATACCCTCCCCTACAAATACTTCATCGGGTCTAAATGCGCGCCTAATGGCAATAATCCATACCATCTGGATTCTATTTTAAAAGTTGCGCTGACATAAACTCCGAAATGCAGATGCGTGCCAGTAGAATATCCGGTGTTCCCTTCGTAACCAATAATGTCTCCCCTGTTTACGCTGTTTCCAACCTTAAACGAGCCATAGTTGGATAAATGCCCGTATAGAGTGGTTAATTTATTGTCATGCTCAATAGCTATCCATTTGCCATACGCATATTTTCCGCACGAGCCGATGCCTATCACCTTTCCGTCTCTGGCAGCCCTAATCGGCTCCCCATAAGCTGAGGCAATATCTATGCCATTATGGAACCCGCTTGCATAGAGCTTTTTGCTGGCTGCGGTATAACCATATCCTTGCGTCAAAATGCCGTCTATGGGCCAACTAAGCACTCCAGAACGCGATTCTGGCAAAGAACTGGGGTCAATTGCCATTTTAAGCTGGTCTTCCAAATCAAAAATATCCTGTTCGATTTCCTGCTGTCTTTTCAGGGTTTCGTCCAATAATGACTGGTATTGTTTTTCTTGGCCCTTGGTCTGGATTAAAAGATAATTTTTGTCTTGCTTGTCCTGGTCAACAATTTGTTTCTGGCTGCGCAATTGGCTATTTAGGTCGGTTAATTGTTTTTTCTGTTCTGCGGCAATATTCTTGTCTTGTTCCAAACCCTCTTTTAATGCCTGAAGTTCAAGTATATTCTTATATATGGAATCTTGCAGAGTTTCCAGGTATCTTATTTGATTTACAAAATCAGACAAGCTTTGTTGCATTAAAATTGTTTCTAAAAACGATTCATGATCAT
>Ga0315289_10003214_pt1 | contig 24817 bp, 26 predicted proteins | sample YL17G11_40_MG_FD_203452 | JGI IMG/M metagenome (GOLD analysis project Ga0315289, IMG submission 203452) | Sediment microbial communities from Yellowstone Lake, YNP, Wyoming, USA - YL17G11_40 | ecosystem: Environmental > Aquatic > Freshwater > Lake > Sediment | place: USA: Wyoming | collected...
GTTGACGACCAACTCGTGACATATAATTTACCAAATTTTACAAATTACTTCCCCTCCTAGACCGGCTTTTCGGGCTTCACCATCGGTCAGCAAACCTTGAGGGGTTGAAATAATGGCTATCCCTAAACCTCCCAAAACGCGGGGAATTTTATTTTTCCGAGTATAAATCCGCAAACTAGGTTTACTTATTCTTTTAACGTCATTTAGGGCGGGCGACTTCTCTTCGTACCTCAAATAGACTAAAATTTCTTTCCGCGCTTTTCTTTCTCCCAACTTTTCGACTTCGTATTTTTCTAAATAACCATTCCTAACCAACAGCTTACTCAATTCTTCTTTTATTCTTGAGTAAGGAATGGTTACCCTCTTTTGACGGGCTAGGTAGCCATTTTTAATTCTTATTAATAAGTCAGAAATTGAGTCAGTTAACATAATTTTACCAGCTGGCTTTTATTACTCCTGGTAACTCTCCCTTATGAGCTAATTCTCGAAAACATAGTCGGCAAAGGCCGAATTTTCTCATAAAACCACGGGCACGACCACAGAGAGAGCACCTGTTTCTCATTCTAACTTTGAATTTTTGTATTTTTTTAAATTTGACAATATTGGAAACTTTAGCCATGGTTACTTCACTAAATTAATTTTACTTTTTACATTTTACTTTTTTCCTTTTTGAAAGGCATTCCCAGTAACTCTAAAAGCCTTTTACCTTTTTTATTGGTTTTTGCTGTGGTGACTATGGTTAATTCAAGTCCCCTAACCTTGTCAATTTTACTATAATCAATTTCTGGAAAAACAAGGCTCTCCCGAAGACCTAAGGTAAAATTCCCCCTGTCATCAAAACTTTCTTCCAATACTCCCCTGAAGTCTCTAACTCGGGGAAGAACGATGGTAATGATTTTCTCTAAAAAATCATACATTCTCTGTCTTCTCAATGTAACCTTTAAGCCTATTTCACTTCCCTGCATCAATTTAAAACCAGAAATTGCCCTTTTAGCTTTAGTTGCTATCGGCCTTTGCCCAGTTATCAACGCCAAATGATCGGCCGCGGATTGAATGGCTTTTTTATTAGTTAAAGCCTCACTCAATCCTATATTAACAACGATTTTTACAATTTTAGGCACGGCCAAAGAGTTTTTTATCTTGAATTCCTCCTTTAATTTTGACAAGACTTCGGTTTTATACTTTACAAAAAGAGCGCTCATGGATTTTTTTCTTTTATTTTTTTATCTCTTGTTATTAAATTATTTGTCTACATTTTTGACAAATCCTAATTTTCCCCCTGTTACCTTCTATCCTATAACCGACCCTTGTTGCCTGGTTACACTTAGGGCAGATTAGGCTAATGTTCGCCACCGGCAAAGGACGAGTAATATCAATTATCCCACCGGGATTCTTATCCGTTTTTTTCTTGTGTTTCTTATAAAGATTAACGCCGCTCACCAAAACTTTTTTTTCTTTGGGAAAAACTTTTTCAATCTTTCCCTTTCTTCCCCGGTCTCGGCCGGAAGTAACTACAACTTGGTCGTTTTTCTTTAGCTTCATAATTAACTTCGGTGACTTAAGTCAGTACACCTCCTCCGCTAGACTGACAATTTTCCCGAAGCCTTTCTCTTTCAGTTCTCTTCCTACCGGACCAAAAATTCTTGTCCCCTTGGGATTTTTATCTTTCAAATTATCGATTAAAACGATGGCATTATCAGAAAAGCGAATAAAACTACCGTCTATCCTTCTCTTTTCTTTTTTAGTTCTTACGACTACTCCAAAGACTAGTTCTCCTTTTCTATAGAGACCGTTCGGATCAGCCTTCTTGACAACCCCTCTTATCACATTTCCAAGAGAGGCAATTTTGCGGTTTTGCTGCCCCAAAACGGAAATGAGGGCTACCTCCTGGGCGCCGCTATTATCGGCTACTTTTAAGATACTTCGCAATTGTAACATAATATTTAAATATTTATTTTAATTTAGTAACCTCTAGCACCTTAAAATGCTTTTCACGGCTTATGGGAGAAACTTCGCCTATCTTAATTATATCTCCCACTTTAATGTCCAGATTTTCGTTATGAGCTTTGATTTTTTTTCTTTTATTGATCAATTTCTTGTAGAGTGGGTGAGGAAACCGTCTCTTAACTTCAACAACGACGGTTTTGGCCATTTTTGTAGAAATGACTGTACCAACTAAAGGTTTCATACTTTAAACTCCTTTTCTCTAATAACGGTTAAAGCCCTAGCAATGTTGTCTTTTATGGTCTTAATAAGTCGATAATTCTTAATTTTTTTAGTCGCCAGCTCAAGTTTTGCCTGCCTAAGCTTTTCTTTTAACCCTAGAACTTGGGCTTTAAGCTCTTCTTCTCCTTTATTATGAAGTTCGCGATTGTCTTTTTGTCCCATTTTAATTTGTTATTTACTTATGACTCTTGTTTTAATCCCCAGTTTTCCGGCCGCAAGCGCTAGGGCCTCCATGGACTCTTTTTTAGGTATCCCTCCCATTTCGAACAAGACTCTCCCTGGTCTCACTACCGCTACATAATCGGCAACGTCTCCTTTTCCTCCACCCATCCTTGTCTCGGCCGGCTTTTTGGTTATGGGTTTATCAGGAAAAATTCTAATCCAGATTCGGCCTCCCTTCTTCGTATAACGGGTCAGAACTCTTCTTGCAGCCTCAATACGCCGGGTTGGCAACCAACCAGCCTCAAGGGCTTTAAGACCAAAATCGCCGAACTCTAAAGTTGTGCCTCGATCGGAAATTCCGGTCATTTTGCCCCGAAATTGTTTTCTATATTTAGCTCGCTTTGGAACTAGCATCGTTTACTAAGATTTTTTACAAATCCAAACTTTAACTCCGATGTATCCTGATTTTGTCAAGGATGGCAATTGGGCATAATCTATATTTTCCATGATTGTGGAAAGGGGGACTGTCCCTTTTTGAAATCTTTCCCTTCTTGAAATTTCGGCACCAGCAATCCTGCCCGAAAGAACAATTCGCATACCCTTGGCACCACTCCCTAACACTTTCTCCATCGCCTGATTTACCACCCTCTTATAGGGAAGCCTTTTGGCTAACTGATCGGCAATATTTTGAGCCACAAGGTAGGCCTCAAGATCAGGTTCTTTTACCGGCTCAACCCTTATCTCAACCTTAATTTTCTGCAGCTTGCCTTTTGCTTCCCCTTGAATGAGATTCTCAATAAGATTTTTGAGCTCGGTTAAACCTTGACCCCCTCGACCGATAACCATACCTGGACGGGCCACGTGGAGAATAACGTCAACTTTGTTAATTGATCTTTCGATTTCAACCCGAGCCAAGTTTGCTCCTTTAAGTCTTTCCTTAAGGATCTTTCTTATTTTAAGATCCTCTAAAAGAACTTTCTTATAATTTTTATTACTGGCAAACCACCTAGAATTCCAGGTATATAATGGCCCTAGTCTAAAACCGTGAGGATTAATCTTTTGACCCATAATTAATGCTTTTCCTCAAGTAAAATTTTAATGTGGCTCAGCCTCTTTTTTAATTGATGAGCTACGCCCCTTGCAACCGGTCGCCACCTCTTGAAGACCGGTCCTTGGTTAATTTCAATTTTTTTAAATTTTAAATCCTCCTCCTTTAATTTAAAATTTGAAACCGCATTGGCCAAGGCATTTTTTATAGCTGCGAAAAGTAACCGAGCTCCCCTCTTATTAGTCAGGGATAAACTTGTAAGAGCTTCCTTCGGGGTTAGATCTTTAACCATTTCAGCTAATAGTCTCAGCTTTCTAGGACTTATTCGAATATATTTTGCCTCAGATTTAACTTCCATAAGCCGCTTAAGTTTTTTCCAAGATTCTTTTAGTTACCTGGCCATGACCCCTAAAAGTTCGGGTGGGGGAAAATTCTCCTAGATGATGCCCCACCATGTCTTCAGTTACAAAAACCTCAATAAATGTTCGGCCGTTGTGAACTAAGAACCGATGATTGACAAACTCTGGCGGGATCTGACTAGCTCTGGCCCAAGTTTTAATCGGCTCTTGCTTTCCCGTCTCTTTTTGAGCCATAACTTTCTTAAGCAGTTTTGAATCTATGTATGGTCCTTTTTTGGAACTTCGCGACATAAGTTTATTTATTTCCTCCTCTTTATGATAAACTTATCAGAATATTTCTCTTTTTTTCTTGTTCTTCTAAATGCCTTCTTGCCCCATGGTGTTTTTGGCGAACTCATCCCAATTCCCGAGCGACCTTCTCCTCCGCCGTGGGGATGACTGGCGGGATGTTGAGCTACTCCTCGAACGGTCGGTCTTATCCCTAGGCGTCTTTTTTTGCCTGCTGTCCCAAATTTCTCCATCTTATGAGTCAAATTTCCTACCTGACCAATCGTGGCAAAGCAGTCTCCCGGGATTAACCTTATCTCTCCTGAGGGAAGCTTAACCTGAACAATATTACCTTGATGAGCTACAATTATTGCGGCAGCCCCGGCCGATTTGACTAATTGGGCACCCTTTCCCGGCTGTAATTCAATATTGTGAACTATCGTCCCTATGGGAATTTTGGCCAAAAGAGTGGCGTTTCCATTACTAACCTCAACGTCCTCTCCGGCAACAACTTTTTCGCCTATTTTAAGACCATCAGGGGCTAAAATATAGCGTTTCTCCCCATCTTGATAGTAAATAAGGGCTAAATTGGCCGCCCTCCCCGGATCGTATTCAATGGCGACAACTCTTCCGAGTATATTTTTTTTATCTCTTTTGAAATCAACCTGTCTTAAGAACCTCTTTTTTCTTCCGCCTTGGTGGCGAACCGTTATTTTTCCACTGTTATTCCTACCGGCATTTTTCGGCAAGATTTTAATCAGTCTTTTTTCTGGTTTCACTTTAGTTATATATCTCATTTTTTAACTGGCAAGGATGGGGTCGGCGTTGCTCCTTCGGTGGGGAAAATATCAATTCTAGCCTCGGGCGGAAGTTTAATCACCGCCTTCTTCCAAGAACTGGTTTTAATTTCTATTCTTTTTCTACCGGCTCTTTTTGTTTTTCCCTTAACTATCATTGTCCTTACCCTTAAAACCTTAACCTTGAATTGCTCTTCAACCGTCTTTTTAATATCCTCCTTTCGGGATTTTTTGTTTACTTCAAAAGTGTAAAACCCCTTGGCCGTCAAAGACAGCGATTTTTCGGTTACTATTGGACGGATTATAATATCAGTTGATTCCATAATTAATTCTTTTTAAGTCCGTTCTTTTTTTTACCTGGGACGACTGTTTTTTCACTCACCGCTTCCTTCTTGCCTAAAAATGTTTTTTCCAAAACTCCCAGCGTTTCCTCCATAAACAAAATTTTTTGGCTTCCTAAAATTTCATAGGAATTTATAAGGTTGATGGGGCTTATCTTTAAATTTTGGATATTCCTTCCGGACAAGATTATGTTTTTCAAAGGGCCAGGCAGAACTAAAAGAGTTTTAGACTCTGCTATTTTTAAATTTTTCATCACTTTTATCATTTCTCGTGTTTTAGTCTTTATCTTTTCTAACCCTTTAACAACTAGAATGGCCCCATTTTTAAGTTTTAAAGTTAAGGCTGAAAAAAGGGCAGCCCGTCTTGCCTTTTTTGATAATTTTAAAGAAAAGTCTCTTGGTTTTGGTCCAAAAACTATCCCTCCGCCAACAAAAATCGGGGCTTTAATATCTCCATGACGAGCCCGTCCTGTTCCTTTCTGGCGGTAAATTTTTCTGGTTGACCCCCTAACCTCACTTCTTGTTTTGGTCGAAGCCGTCCCCTGACGCTTATTGGCAAGATAAACCCTAACGGCCTGGGCAAGAAGTTTTTCGTTAACTTTAGCAGCAAAAATTTCTTTAGGCAAAACAATCTTCCCTACGCTCTTTCCTTCTAAATCTAAAACCTCGACAAACGGTTCTTCCTCCTTTTTAATTTTTGTTCTGGGAGTTCTTTTTCTCACCATAGAAATTAAAAATTATTGTTTACTTACTATCAATAACCCCTTCTTTCCTCCTGGAACTAAGCCTTTTACAACTAGTAAATTCTCCTCCGGCTTAACTTCAATCACTTCTAAACCATTGATCGTAACCCTATCATTCCCCATCCGCCCTGCCATCTTCTTGCCTTTATAAACCCTCCCGGGGGTAGTTGTCTGGCCGATTGACCCCGGAGCTCTCTCCCGATCAGATTGTCCCCGGGTCCGGGGTCCACCAGCAAATCCCCAACGCTTAACTACTCCGGCAAAACCTTTGCCCTTGGAGATTCCCGTTACCGCCACTTTATCGTTAACTTTAAAAATCTCATCTACCTTAACATTCTTTCCAATCTCCCATTTCTCATTTCTCATCTCCTCTTCTAACCTTATCTCTCTTAAAAAGCGGGGAGGATTTTTTTCCTGTCCCGCTTTTTTAAGATGTCCCAAGATTGGTCTCTTTATATTTTTAATGCTTCTTACGCCGAGGCCAAGTTGAACTGCTTGATAACCATCCTTTTCCTTTGTTTTAATTTGTACCACTGGACACGGCCCGGCCAAAATATAAGTCACGGGAATCCTTTGACCCGAAGATAGAAAGTATTGAGATTGACAAATTTTTTGACCAAGAATACTTGTTAGCATATTTCCAAAATAAAAAGTGACCCGGTTGGGGTCACTTTTTCTCTTGCGCCCATCCGAGAAAAATTAATTTTTTACCCGGTTTTTTTCTCCATGAAAATTCCTCCAAATTATATTACATCTTAACTTCAACGTCAACCCCGGCTGGCAACTCAAGATGCATTAAGCTATCAATAGTCTTATCTGTAGGATCAACGATATCAATAAGCCTTTTATGAATTTTTATCATAAAGTCTTCCCGGCTGTCTTTGTCGGTAAATGGAGAACGGGGAACGGAAAAGTGTTGTCGACGAGTCGGTAGGGGAACCGGGCCAATAACTTTAGCGCCGGTCTGAATTGCCGTATCTAGAATCTTCTGACAGCAGTCATCAATTACCCTGCTATCGTATGCTTTTAAACGTACCCTAATTTTCCCCTTTGGCATTTTAAAAATTTAAGTAACTTAGGCAATGATCTTTGAAATGACTCCGGCCCCAACTGTGTGACCACCTTCCCTTACGGCAAAGCATACTCCCTCTTCAGCTGCTACCGGAACGATCAATTTTACCGTCATTTTAATGTTATCCCCCGGCATAACCATTTCAACCCCCGAAGGTAACGTTACCTCGCCAGTGACATCAGTCGTCCTAATATAAAACTGAGGTCGATAACCAGTAAAGAATGGTGTGTGGCGACCTCCCTCCTCCTTGGTTAAAACATAAACTTCGGCCTCAAACTCCTTGTGAGGCGTAATTGTCCCCGGCTTGATCACCACCTGGCCTCGCTCAACTTCATCTTTCTCTACTCCCCTAAGAAGAACGCCAATATTGTCGCCAGCCTGACCTTCATCTAGGATTTTTCTGAACATCTCAACCCCGGTGACAACCGTTTTTTTGGTCGGCTTAATACCGACAATTTCCATTTCTTCATTAACTTTTATTTTCCCCCGCTCAACCCTTCCGGTGACCACCGTGCCTCGACCTTTGATTGAAAAGACATCCTCAATTGGCATCAAGAACGGCTTATCAAGAGCACGAACTGGAGTGGGAATATAACTATCAACCTTCTCCATTAACTCCAGAATCGGCCCGCACCACTGGCAATCTCTTTTGCCACAACCGCATTCTAAGGCTTTCAAAGCAGAACCCTTGATAATAGGAATTTCTTCTCCTTTGAACTGATTTTTTGTTAAAAGTTCCCGAATTTCCATCTCCACCAAAGCTAAGAGTTCCTCATCGGGCGCGACATCGATCTTATTTAAGAAGACGACTATGGCTGGAACGTTTACCTGTTTGGCTAAAAGTATATGCTCTTTAGTTTGAGGCATAGCACCATCAGGGGCTGAAACAACTAAGATGGCCCCGTCCATTTGGGCCGCCCCAGTTATCATATTCTTAATGTAATCGGCATGTCCCGGGCAATCAATATGGGCATAATGACGATTAGAGGTTTCGTATTCTACATGGGATATGGCAATGGTCACTCCCCGAGCTTTCTCCTCGGGAGCGTTATCAATATCATAAAAGCCCAAGGGCTTCGTTTGATTTCCTGGTTGTTTTGATAAAACCTGGGTAATGGCCGCTGTTAAGGTTGTTTTCCCATGGTCAACATGGCCAATCGTTCCAATATTTACGTGTGGTTTGGTCCGCTCAAATTTTTTAGTAGTCGGTTCTGCCATACTCCACCTCCATTTAAAAATTGTAATATTTAATTATTATAATTTTTTCAAATAAAAAGCGTTTAGATCTACAGTAAGTGCTATTCTGCCTATTTACTTCTCCTTATTTATGATTTTTTCTTGAATATTTTTTGGTACCTCCTCATAATGTGACGGCTCCATGTAGTAGCTGGCTCTACCCTGGGTTAGACTCCTTAAGGTGGTGGCATAGCCAGTTAATTCAGCTAAAGGTACCATTGCTAAAATAACTTTTACTTTTCCCCGCGTCTGCGTCTCTAAAATCTGGGCTCTTTTAGCCGAGAGGTCACCAATAACCTCACCCATGAACTCCTCGGGAGTCGTTACCTCTGCTTTCATTATCGGCTCTAAAAGAGTAGGCCTAGCCGAAAGGACGGCATTTTTTAACGCCTGGGAACCCGCGATCTTAAAGGCAATGTCTGAAGAGTCAACCTCATGATAAGTCCCATCATAAAGGGTGACCTTTATATCAACCAGTGGGTATCCCGCCAAGACTCCTCCTTCCATCGCTTCCTTAACTCCTTTTTGGACCGCTGGGATAAATTCATTAGGAATAGCCCCACTTTTTATCGCGTCAACAAACTCAAATCCCTCGCCTCTCCCTTTTGGCTCAACCCTTAAAAAACAGTGGCCATATTGCCCCCGGCCTCCTGATTGTCTTATATATTTTCCTTCAGCCTCTGCCCTATCTTTAATTGTTTCCTTGTAGGCGACTTGGGGTGCACCAACTTTAGCGGCCACCTTAAGTTCCCGAATCAGCCGGTCAACCAGGACCTCGAGATGAAGTTCACCCATTCCCCAAATTATTGTCTGACCGGTTTCAAAATTTGTCTTTACCTTAAAGGTCGGGTCTTCCGCCGCCAAGCGGGAAAGCGCGTAGCTCAACTTCTCCTGATCAGCTTTGGTCCGAGGTTCAATAGCTAAGGAAATAACCGGTTCGGGGAAAGAGATCGCTTCCAGAATAATTGGGTTGGCCTCGTCAGCCAAAGTATCACCGGTTGTGGTCTCTTTCAAACCGACGGCGGCGACAATCTCTCCAGCATATCCCTGGGAAATCTCTTCTCTATGATTAGCATGAAGAAGAAGAAGTCTTCCCACCCTCTCTTTTTTTCCCCTGGTTATATTCTTAACGTATGAACCAGCTTTTAAAGTGCCAGAATAGATCCGCAGCCAGGTTAAAGTCCCCACATGCGGGTCTAGTTGAATTTTAAATGCCAACGCCGAAAAGGGAGCCTCGATCTTTTGCTCCCTAATCTCTTGTTGTTGGCTTTTTGGATTATAACCCTGAACCGCAGGGATGTCAAGCGGAGAAGGAAGAAAATCAACGACTGCGTCCAAGAGTGGTTGAACGCCTTTATTACGAAGCGAGGAACCACAAAAAATGGGAACTAATTTGTAGGAAATAGTGGCTTTCCGTAGAGCTTTTTTAAGCTCCTCAACCGTTGGTTCTTCCCCATTTAGATATTTTTCTAAAAGCCCATCCTCCGTCTCGCACACTTGTTCAATTAACCTATGACGAAATTTTTCCACTTCTTCTTTTGCCTCTTCGGGAATTTCTTTTATATCATATTTTACCCCAAGTTCATCCGAACCCCAGATAAGCGCTTTCCTTTCTAAAAGATCTATAGTACCGGTAAAGGCTTGTTCCCGACCAATGGGTAGAACCATTATCGCCGTTTTTACCCCAAGTCTTTCTTCAATCATTTTAACCGTTCTCTTAAGATCTGCCCCGATTTTATCCATTTTATTGACAAAACAAATCCGAGGGATTTTGTACTTATCAGCCTGGTGCCAAACGGTTTCTGACTGTGATTGAACCCCCTCTTCGCCATCTAAAACCACTACACCTCCATCCAGAACTCTTAGTGATCGCTCAACCTCCGCGGTGAAGTCGACATGTCCTGGGGTGTCGATTATATTGATTTGAAAATCGTTCCAAAAGGTAGTGGTAGCGGCCGCGGTGATCGTTATTCCTCTCTCTCGCTCCTGAACCATCCAGTCCATGACCGTGGTTCCCTCATCAATATCGCCCATCTTGTAGGTTCGACCAGTATAATAAAGAATCCGCTCTGTCGTGGTAGTTTTTCCGGCATCAATATGGGCAATAATCCCAATGTTCCGAAGCTTATCTAAAGTAACGTTTCTTTTTTGAGTAATTTGTTCCTCACTATTTGCCATAATTTTCCCCCATCAACTTTCCTTAAAAATAGAAAAACTGCTTTTTAAAAGCAGCTTTGCTTTTCTATTCTAGATTTTACCAAAAAAATAAAGTTCAAATCAAGAGGCAGAACCCATTGCCCTTCTTTGAAATTTGCCTTGTTTTATTGTGGTAGAATTGGGGAAAAGCGATGGAAACAAATAAAATTTACCAAATTTATCTCGACCTTGCAAAAAAGCATGGCTCGTCGGAAAAATTTTGGCCGCAATGGTGTAAGGCGAAGAAGTCTGTCAATTTAAGAGAAAAAATTGCCATTGGAGCAATTCTGACCCAAAGAACCACCTGGCATAATGCTAGTCTGGCTCTAGCCAATCTTAAAAAGACTGGTTTGCTTTCCCTAAGAAAGATTGCTAATCTTACGGATCTTGTCAAACTAACGGATTTAATAAGATCAGCAGGATTTTACCAAAGCAAGCCAAAACGACTTTTTGAGCTCTGTTCTTTCATAACTAAGCAGTACGGCAACCTAGGCAATTTTAGTAAAGAGGATCTAAAAACCGCCAGAGAAAAACTTCTTTCTCTTAATGGAATCGGCCCAGAAACTGCGGATACAATTCTTCTGTATGCCATGGATAAGTTAACTTTTGTGATTGATGAGTATACCAAAAGATTGGTAAAAAGGAAGGGGCTAATAACAAGTTTGGCCTATGATTACCTTAAGAGTCTGTTCGAGGAAAATTTACCTCTTGATGTTAAACTTTACCAAGACTTCCATACTCTAATTATCATTGAGGAGAAAGGCAAGGTTGGTTCGATGATGAGAAGGATGTGAGTGGTCCTATTTATTTTCCAACCACATCATTTTTAAAATCTTGAATTTTAATATGGCCATCAGTTTTGAGATTTTGGCTCTTTTATGGATCGTTTTAATCTTAATTATTGAAATAATGTTTTTCATTAGTCTATTTATTCCAATAAAAATTACAAGAATGAAATCTCAACCAACTGTTTCTTTGATAGTGGCTGTTTGGAATGAAGGCTCGAGAATAGCAAAATGCATAAAATCTATATTGAACCAGAATTATCCTAAGGATAAAATAGAGGTCATCGTTGCTGGGGGAGGAAAAGACGACACTGTTACCGTATGCAAAAAATTTGAAAAAGAAAAAAAGATTAAGTTTTTGTACGAAAAAGAAAGACAAGGAAAATGGCACGCTTTGAACAGGGCGATCGATTCGGCAAAAAACGAAACCATTGCTTTTACCGACGCTGATTGTGTTTTGCCCAAAAACTGGCTTAAAAATTTAGTTTCCAGATTAAACGACGGCGATATAATTGTTTCGCCATATGTTTATTCCTCAAAAAAAACCTTAGTCCACAAAATGACTTTTATTACAACTCTTGTGCTTTTATCCGTAATCCAAAATCTTTCAAAAATCGCCAAAGTAAGCACGTTCTTCGGGTTTGGCTGTCTTATGAAAAGAAAAGTTATTGAGAGAGTCAAGTTTAAAAAAAGTTTTATCGAAGATCTGCTATTTTCCTATGAAGCTCAACGCCTAGGTTTCAAGGTCGCCTTTGACGGTAACGTTAGACCGCTTCAGGCTAATCCTAATTCTTTTTCAGACATGGGAAAATTCGTAAGAAGAGCTACGCCAGCTATCATTGATGAGATGAGAAAAATAGCCGATTTTACTTCATTTTTTACTCTAGCTTATGCTTTATTATCTATTTTAAGTCTACCACTGTGGTTTTATTATTTACTAAGTTTCAATAAATGTGTTATTCTCGCAACAGTTATATTTTTAGTTAGTTCTTTTATTACTTTCCTGATTATAATAATCCAAAAAGGTTATCTTTCAAGATTTTATTATTTCCCCTTGCTTCTTTTCTCTATTTTTGTCTATACTTTTTTTGGCTTGAAAGAAACCTTCTTTTTGATTTTCAATAAAGATAGAGATTGGGATAATATTTGGCCTATTTATAATAAAGCCTAAGATAAGGATTTCTCTTGTCCCTAGCTAATCTTAGCAGATATCAGGCCTAGAAGGTAAAACGTGCAAAACTTTTGTTCCAGCTCAATTGCCTGATTATAGTTCCTATAAAAACTCATCAATGCATCTTATAATAGGCATTGGGAAAATTGGTGAAAGAGGATTTTACCACCTAAAGTGGGCAAAAGCCTTATTGGCTTCTGCCATCCGATGAGCAATATCTCGCTTTTTTATCGCCTCACCAGTGTTGTTATAGGCATCTAAAAGCTCAGCCGCCAGTTTCAAATCAAAAGAATGATATTCGCGATTAGACCTTTTCTTGGCCGCTTCAATTATCCAACGGGTGGCTAAGGAAATCCTTCTGTCTCCTCTCACCTCCATGGGAATCTGATAAGAGGCGCCACCTACTCTTCGCGGTCGAACCTCCATGCGGGGGCCCACATTTTGAATAGCTCCCTGAAAAATGGTCAAGGGGTCAAGGTTTTTTTCTTTAATCCTTTCAAAAGATTTATAGACTAGGTTTTGGGCCACTGTCTTTTTTCCCCGTTGCATTATTCGATTAATAAAGTGGGCTACTAATCTATTGCTGTAAACCGGATCCCCTGGCAACAAATCTTTTTTGAGTTGACCTCTTCGTGGCATAGTTTAAGTCTTACTTTGGGTCAGTGTCTGCATGGATTGGGAAATTGGTGGCACCGCCATTGTTGTCTGTCTTGCCCCAGTCTCCGTCTTCTTTGTTCCATACCTTGATCTTCCCTTTTTCCGACCGACAACACCGGTGGTATCGTATTTCCCACGAATAATATGATATTTAACTCCAGGTAAATCTTTAACTCGACCCCCCCGGACCAAAACAATCGCATGTTCTGTCAGCTCATGGCCTATTCCAGGAATATAGGCTGTTATTTCTTGTTTATTGGATAAACGTACTCGAGCTACTTTTCGAAGGGCAGAGTTCGGCTTCTTAGGAGTCATTGTTTTGACCAGAATCACCACTCCTCTCTTAAAAGGGGAAGGCAAAGTCTTCGAGACTCTCTTCCTGGCATTAAAAATCCTCCGAAGTGCCGTAGCCCGAGTTTTTTTAATAATTTTCTTTCTGCCTTTCCGAGTTAATTGAGAAATGGTGACCATATATTTATTTTAATTTTATCAGATTTCGGGCCTAAAATCCATCTCATTATTCTATCATCGCTCGTTCTGGTGAAGTGGGAATAAGGCGCCCAATGATAACATTTTCTTTCAATCCCAATAACCTATCTTCTTCTCCCCTAAGAGCTGTTTCGGTTAAAACATTGGTTGTTTCTTCAAATGAGGCGGCCGAAAGCCAAGATTCAGTTGTGAGAGCTACTCGTTTTACTCCTAAGATAAAAATTCGCGCTGTGGCTGGCTCTCCTCCCTCGGCTAGAACCCTGGCATTTTCTTCTTCAAACTTTCTTTTACTAACGAACTCTCCAGGTAGAAGGGTTGTCTCACCTGGGTTCTCAACCATAACCTTTCCACTCATTTCCTTGACAACAACTTCAAAGTGCTTATCATTAATCGGAATCCCTTGGGATTCGTAAACTTTTTGAATCTCATCAATTAGGTATCGCTGGGCCCCTTGAAGACCCCGAACTTCAAGGATCTCCTTAATATCCAAAAAACCACTGGCCAATTGTTGTCCAGCTAAAACCCTCTGGCCGTTTTCTATCTTAAGCTCTCTCGTTAGAGGAACAAGATATTCTCTCTCTTCAACGGGTGGACCCTTACTTTTTATTCTTATCTTGTACCCTTCGGCTGTTTCCTCAATTTCCGCTATGCCGGAAATTTCTGCTATTGGAGAAAGAACCTTAGGTATCCTTGCCTCAAAAAGTTCTTCTACTCGAGGTAATCCTTGGGTTACATCAAGGCCGACAATTCCCCCAGTGTGCTTAACCCTCATAGTAAGCTGTGTGCCTGGTTCGCCGATAGATTGGGCGGCAATGATCCCAACTGGCGTTCCTATTTTAACTAACTTTCTTGTCCCAAAATCTCGTCCATAACAAAGACTGCAGAGTCCATACTTGGCTTTGCAGATTAAAGGAGACCGAACGCAGATTTTATCAATATTCTCCTGCCGTAAGATAGAGATATTTTTTTCATTGATTTCTTCTCCCGTCCGGAGAAGAATTTTTTTATTTTTTGGATTTATAACCCTTTTAGCAAGTATCCTGCCTAAAATTCTCGTTTCAAATGGAGTTCCCCGTAATTCACTCTTAGCAATTTCTATTCCTTCCTCCGTCCCACAATCGGCAATTCTAATAATTGCCTCATGGGAAACATCTATTAAACGACGTGTTAAGTATCCAGCATCAGCGGTTTTTAGAGCAGAATCGGTTAATCCTTTTCGTGACCCTCGGGTTGAGGTAACATACTCAAAGACGGAGAGGCCTTCTCGAAAGTTTGATTTTGTGGGGATTTCTACAATTTTCCCCAAAGGGTCAACAACTAAACCTCTCATGGCCGCTAACTGCTTAAGTTGATCCCTAGAGGCCCTTGCTCCTCCCGATTCGATGATTATTCTCACGGGATTATCCTTCGTAAGGTTCTGCCATGTTTTATCAGCTACTAGTTCCGTGGTCTCAATCCAAACTTGATTAGACAATCGTCTCTTCTCTTCCTCGGTGATAAGACCAATCTTGAAATTATTTTCGATTTCCGTCACTTTTTTTTCTGCCTCTTGAATAATTATGGGCTTATCAACGATAGACTCACAATCAAAGAGAGAAAAGGAGGCGCCGCCAGCTAAAGTTGCTCCCCAGAAGCCTAAATCCTTAATAGCATCAATCATTTTGGCTACTTCCTCTCCAGAGTAAAGCTCCAGGGCCCGAGTTACTAATTCTTTTAAAAAGGCAGCGGGTACTTCTCGGTTTATAAAACGCATCTCTTCGGGAAGCAATTCATTAAAGAGAACTCTTCCAATCGTGGTTTCTAGCAGATTGCCATTTATTCTCACTTTTATTTTTTCTTGGAGATTAATTTTTTTAGTTTGGAGGGCTAGAATTGCCTCTTCCTTATCAGAGAATATCCTAAACTCTTTAGACTTTCCACCCTCTTTTGACTCTTCTAAGGTCGTTAAATAGTAGCATCCTAGGGCCATTTCTTTGTTAGGAAGAGTAATGGGTGAACCGTCAGCCGGCCGAAGAAGATTCTTGGTTGGCAACATAAGGTTCATTGCTTCTTCCTGGGCTGCTTTTGAAAGAGGAATATGAACAGCCATCTGGTCACCATCAAAATCGGCATTATACCCTGCACAGACACAGGGGTGAATTCTAATTGCTCCCCCTTCTATCAAAATCGGATAAAAAGCTTGAATCCCCAATTTGTGGAGAGTGGGAGCTCTGTTTAAAAGAACAGGATGGTTACGGGTTATCTCCTCTAGGATATCAAAGACCTCGGGCGTAAGGCGGTCAAGAAAATTCTTAGCACTTTTAACATTAGGGCAGAATCCGCGAATAATAAGCTCCCTAAGAATAAAGGGTTTGAACATCTCAAGGGCCATTTCTTTGGGTAACCCACATTGGGTCAAAGAAAGCTCAGGGCCAACTATAATAACCGACCGACCAGAATAGTCAACCCTTTTCCCTAAGAGATTCTGTCTGAATCTCCCCTGTTTGCCCCGTAACATGTCAGATAGGGAACGAAGTTTTTTTATAAATATTCGACGCTGGGGCCGCTGGGGAGCGTCAATTAAGGAATCAACTGCCTCTTGAAGCATTCTTTTTTCATTGCGCAAAATAATCTCGGGGGCTCCTAAATCAATTAGATGTTTAAGACGATTATTTCTATTGATTACTCTTCTGTAGAGATCATTTAAGTCCGAAGTGGCAAAACGGCCACCTGATAGTTGAACCATCGGCCGAAGGTCTGGGGGAATAACGGGTAAAACGGTTAATATCATCCAGGCCGGATCGATAGCCGCCTTTTTGCAGCCATCAACAAGCCGCAGGCGTTTCGTCAATTTAAGATATCGACTTCCTGTAGCTTTCTCCGCCTCGCAACGAAGTTCGGCTGCTAAACGGGAAAGGTTGATTCTTTTTATCGCCGAAAGAAGCGCTTCCGCCCCCATCCCAACTTTAAAAGAATTGTCTGCGCCATACTCTCTAAGCTTTAAATACTCGTCTTCTGTCAAGAAAGAAAAAGGCTTAATTCCTCTAATCTTTCCCTTTAGGGCCTCAAAAATCTCCTGAGTTTTGGCAATTTCGTTCGAAGCTTCATCTTCAAGCGAGTTTATCCTTTGTTTTTCCTTAAGTGAGAGTTCCAAGAGCGCGATTTCCCTTGTCTCCTTATTCTTAAACCTCGAGGTTGCTTCCTTTCTCTCCTTTTCTATTTCTTCTTTAATTTTCTCCTTCTCTATCTTCAGCTTCTTTTCTATTTCCACCTTTTTTTCTTTAAATCCTTCTTCAAGAACCATTAAAGATCTCTTCTTTTTTTCCTGTTCGACATCGGTCACCAAATATTGAGCAAAGTAGATAATATTCTCCAGGGCCCGAGGACCAATATCCAAGAGCAAAGAAAGCTTGGAAGGTATCCCTTTAAAAAACCAGACGTGGGCAATAGGGGTTGCCAACTTAATATGCCCCATTCGTTCTCTCCTCACCTTGCTCTGGATCACTTCAACACCACATTTATCACAAACGATACCTCTATATCTTATCCTTTTGTATTTTCCGCAGTAACACTCCCAATCTTTTGTCGGACCAAAAATTCTTTCATCAAATAGCCCATCTTTTTCGGGTCGCAAGGTCCGATAGTTTATTGTTTCCGGCTTTGTTACTTCCCCGTATGACCAGCTTAAGATATCCTCGGGAGAGGCTAAAACTATTTTAAGGCCCTTGAAATCAGTAATGTTTATAGTGTCCTTTTTAGTCATAAAAAATTAAGCTTGACATCATTCCTCGTTTATCTTGGCCTTTTCTTGTCCCTTGGATCCTTCAATTTCCTTCCCTCCGGTGGCTTCTATAAGTTCTTCTGCCTCTTTCTTCACCCTGTCTTCCTCTTTCAGCTCTTCCTCTGTCGGGGAAGACGGAGGGTTAGTAACTACGCCCGTGGGGATAACATTAATCCCTAGGGCTTGAAGCTCTTTCACTAGAACCTTAAATGATTCGGGTACAGTTGAAGCAGGAATATCTACACCCTTCACAATCGCTTCAAAGGCCCGCGCCCGACCGACAACATCATCAGATTTAACGGTTAGTACCTCTTGAAGCGTATAGGCCGCCCGATGAGACTCTAATGCCCAAACCTCCATTTCTCCTAAACGTTGCCCGCCCATTTGGGCCTTTCCTCCTAAAGGCTGTTGGGTCACCAAAGAATAGGGGCCGGTGGAACGAGCGTGGGTTTTGTCTTCAACCATGTGGATAAGTTTCATTATGTAAGCTACCCCAACGACAATCGGCTTATTATACGCCTCACCCGTTTTCCCATCGTAAAGAATGGTTTTCCCACTTACCGGTAGTTCCGCCTTCTTTAGCTCCCCAATAATTTTTTCCTCGGCGATTTTCTCGAAAACCGGAACTTCAACCTTAAAACCACTCTTATCCGCGGCCCAACCCAGGTGAGCCTCAAGCAACTGACCTAGATTCATTCTTGACAAGACGGATAGGGGCGAGATAATAATATCGATTGGTGTTCCATCAGCCAAATGGGGCATATCGGCTTGGGGAACAATTTTTGAGATTACGCCTTTATTTCCATGCCGCCCCGCTAATTTATCACCAACGACAACTTTTCTAACTTGGGCAACCTTAACTTTAATAAGTCTTTCTGTCCCTGGTTCAAGCTCATCCCCTTTTTCTCTGTTAAGAACACTAATTCCAATAACCGTACCTCGCTCGCCATGAGGTACACGAAGAGAAGTATCTCTGACGTCCCTCGCTTTCTCGCCAAAGATGGCTCGAAGTAAACGTTCCTCTGCGGTTAACTCAGTTTCGCCCTTGGGGGCAATCTTCCCTACCAATATGTCATTTGGCCTAACCTCTGCTCCAATTACTACAATTCCTTCGCTATCAAGATTAGCCAAGGCTTCTTCACCTACATTAGGAATGTCTCTTGTTGTTTCCTCCGGCCCAAGTTTTGTGTCTACGACAGCTGCTTCGTATTCTTCTATATTAATCGAAGTTAAGGTATCTTCCTTGACTAAACGGTCCGAGATTACAATTGCGTCCTCGTATCCCAAACCTTCATACGACATGTAAGCAATTAAAAGGTTTTGCCCCAGGGCAAGTTTCCCTTCATTTATAGCTGGACCGTCAATCAAGAGATCTTCCTTTCTGACTTTTTGCCCTACACGAACAACCGGCCTCTGGGAAAAGCAAGTTGACTGGGCCGTTTTTTTGAATTTTTCGACCTTATAAGTTTCTTCTCCTTTTTTTGTTTTGACGACAACTTTATTGGCGTCAACAAAAAGAATTTTACCCGGTTCTTTAACTCGAATAACTCTGCCAAGGACAGAGGCGGCTAGGGTTTCCATTCCTGTTCCAACGATGGGACTATGGGGGATAAGCAGGGGGACGGCTTGACATTGCATGTGGGTTCCCATAAGGGCTCGATTGGCCTCATCATGGGCCAAAAAGGGGATCAAGGATGCAGAGATTCCTACTACCTGATGGGAAGTAATATCTATTAAGTCTATCTCCTCCGCTGGCACTTCAAAAAATTCGCCTTTGAAGCGTGCGGCTAATCTACTATTTAGAATATAGCCTTTCTTATCAATTTTTATTCCCGCGTGGGTTAAGTGATATTTCTCCTCGTCATCAGCCGTCAAATAAACAATTTCACCCGTAACCTTTAACTTCCCTCTATCTTTAACCACTTTTCTGTATGGAGTTTCTAAAAAACCATATTCATTAACTCTGGAAAAAAGAGACATATAAGTCACAAGGCCAATGTTCGGACCCTCTGGAGAACGAACAGGACAAATCCTTCCATACTGGGAACTATTGATATCCCTAATTGAAAATGAGGCTCTTTCTTTGGAGATCCCCCCAACCCCCATGACAGTGAGACGCCTAAGATTATCAAGCTCAGATAGGGGATTTGTTTGGTCTAAAATTGTTGAAAGTTGACTTGTTCTAAAGAAATCATTAATTGCGGCAATAATCGGGCGAGCGTTGACAAGAGCTGAAGGGGTAAGATTTGGCCCACCAAGGCTCATCCTCTCTTTGACTACTCTCTCAAGACGAAGAAGGCCTACCCGAAAAGCCGAAGTTAGAACAAGCTCTCCTACCCTTCTTACACGCCGGTTCCCAAGATGGTCGATATCATCAACCTTTCCTTTACCGCTTGAGAGACCTATAAGGTAGGAAACTATAGTAATAATGTCTCTTCTCGTTAAAATCCAATTTGAGGGTTCGTTGGAAAGATCGAGGTTAAGTTTTTTGTTTATTTTGTACCGCCCAACTCTGCCTAAATTATACCTTCTTATGTTGAAAAACATGTTTTCAAAGAATTCTTGGGCATTTTTCAAAACAATCGGTTCCCCGGGACGCATTTTTTTGTAAATCTCCAAAATTGCCTCAACTTGGTTTTTAGTAGGATCTTTTTCTATTGTAGCTGGTAAATATTGATGATTAGGGTTAGTATCGACTCCGGCAAAGGTTCGAAGAATCTCTTCATCTTCACTAAGCCCTAATGCCCTAAGAAAGGTCGTCAAGATAAATTTTCTTCGTCTGTCTATCCTAATGTTTAAGACGTCGTTCCGGCCAATGTTGAACTCAAGCCAAGCTCCATGAAGTGGCCGAACCTCTGCTATAAAAAGTTCACGCCCAGTTATTGGATCAACTTCGCTAGAGAAAAAAACCCCTGGAGAGCGAACTAATTGGCTGACAACGCAACGTTCAATACCATTAATGATAAAAGTTCCTCGCTCTGTCATAGCAGGAATATCGCCAAGAAAAACATCCTGGGTATTTTTTTGTCCTGTTTGTTTTGAGGTTAAAGTAGATTTCACTTTTAGGGGGATGTCGTATGTCAAACCCTTCTCCATCGCCTCGTCGGGCGTATATTTTGACTTTCCGAAGAAGTGTTCACCAAAGGTTAAAACCCAATTCTTCCCCGTAAAATCTTCAATAGGGGAAATTTCTCCAAGGGTCTCTTTTATACCTTCTTCCAAAAACCATTTATAGCTTTGACATTGGACAGCAATTAAGTCTTCGGAGAAGTCACGAGGAGTTTCTTTTCCCCAGAAGAAATACTTTGGGGGAATTTTATTTTTGGTCATTGGTAATTTTTATGAACAACAAAAACAAGCGTACTTAATCTGTACGCCTTTTACAATATTCAATTATCTTTTCTTATATCACAAAATCTCTCCCTTGTCAATATCCCATCGTCTAATGCGGAAGCTGGCAACAATAAGTGGCAATATATCATACTATATATTGAAGCACTCTTTGCCAAACAATCCTAAAGATAAATGATAACGAAATGATCTTTCCTCGAGAATCATCGTGGTAAAACCCTTGCAAATTGGGCCTTATTCCAGTTCAAACCTGTGATAGTACCTTTTCGAAACTCTTCACATGTATCCATCTCGTAGAACTTCTAAAATTTTTTAGAGAGGAGGTAATCATATAAAAATGACTAAAGAAATACTCTCTAACGACCTTGCTTTAAATACGAGTGCCTTTTTGTTTGTACATGCTTTTGGTGTCTGGTTATCCCCAGATCTTTCCTTAATTATGACCAAGTGGTAGATGGGGACGAATGGATATCGACAAACTTGGATCTAACGATATAGTCTGGTGATATAGTAAATAAGCGGCCGAATTTGGACTGGGCAGATTTCGATTTAATATGACTGTTCAATGCCTCTTTTTAAATATTTCCTATTTGGGGTTAGGAACGATTCTATTAATTTTTTCTTCTTTTTATTCTTATCTTTAATTCTTTTTTAACAGCCGAGAAGCGACCGAATGAAAAAGCCCTTAAAAAATGGAAAGAATTTAATTTAAATTATGATGACATATCATATGCTTTTTTCAATGGAGAAAGAAGAGTTAGCCACTGAGGGCAAGAGATTATGATCCGGAAGTTTGTCCGATATCAAAAATTAAGGGGTTCCGAAAAAAGGGAGAAAAGTGGAATATTTACTCTTTAGGAAAATATGGGTTAAGTGAGCTATTTTTTACTTATTGAGTCCTATTGAGCCTTTAAATCTAAATATTTCTTGATATTCTCGTTGTGCTCCTCTATTGTTTCGGCATAGTGCATCCGGCCTTCCACATCGGAAAGATAAAACCAGTAGGGAGAATCTTCCGGCCAGACAACTGCCTTTATTGCCTCAAGACCGGGATTACAGATAGGACTAGGTGGTAGCCCAGGATTTTTATAAGTATTGTAAGAAGATTTTATCTCTAAGTCTTCCTTAGTTAAATTTTTCTTCCACCAACTCCGCTCCTGGGATTGATAACCTAAGGCATACTGAATAATCGCATCCGCCTGAAGAGGCCAATCATTTGCTAGTCTTTTTAGAAGGATACCGGCAACTTTGGGCCGATCTTGCTCAAGTTTTGCTTCTCTCTCGACGATTGAGGCCAAACGGATAATTTCATCTTGAGTCATGGTTTTGGATAACCTACTCCGTGGCTTTTCTACCGTCTCAATTTCCTCTTTCCATCTCTTTTCAAAATTCTTAAGCATAATTTTGGCAATGGCGGCACCAGTTGCCTCTTTAGGCAAAAGATAAGTATCGGGAAACATGTATCCCTCTTTGGCGTACTTTAAAAATTCTCTCTCTGGGATGACCAATTCTTGAGTCAATTTTAAAGCCACTTCCTCATTTCGCCAACCTTCCAAAGTTGTTATCCAAACATCCAAAGTTCCGTGGGTTAGAGCCTGGGCAATTGTTTTAGCATCCATCGAAGGGTTCAATCTAAAATCTCCTGCCTGAATGTTTTGGGCAGAACCGCCGAGACGAACCATTAGAAAAAAAACGATCGAGTCTCTTACTAAACCCTCTTTTTTTAACTTACCAGCAATTTCTCTCAATCCTTCTCCCTTTTTAACCACGAAAGTCCTTGGGTTTTTATCTCTTGAATTGACGGGTAAGGCTCCTTCTCTAAACCAAAAGAAGCCAATAATGGTAGAAAAAATTAGAATTCCGAGGGAAACAAGAATTCTCGCTTTCATTAATTATTAAACCTCATTAAAGAGGGCGCGGCGGTATTTTCTAGTCTTATCATTATAAATATAGACTCTACCGCACTGGCACGTTAGCTTTATCTCATTCTTCTGCCGACTCTCTTCCTTTTTAGCTCTCTTTAAAGACTTCCCGCAGCCGACACATCTTCCCTGGGAAAGAAGCCAAGCTTGAGCTGGAGCAATGATGTTTTTAAACATAAATTTTTAGTATCTACTCAATTTTATAAATTGGCAAGTTAACTAAACTATCCATTGTTTCTTTAAGCCGCCATTTATCAGAGCTGTACATCGTAAATAGTATATCATGTTTGTCCACTTTCTCCTCTAAGCGTTTCTCAAGATAAAGGCCAGCTTTTTTATCGGCGGGACATCCCAAGATTTTTGCGATGGTATTCATCTGGCGGTTATCGATAGCGATAATTTTTCCCTTTTCCTTTGCCCTAACCTCTACTTTTTCCTTAGCCAATTTGAGCTTTCTGCTCTCGATATCAGGATCTCCCCCTTGTATTTTGATAATCTCTCTCATTTTTTTAAGAGCTCGACCATCCTTTAAGATTTGCCGGGCTACTTCTTCACCATCGCCCATTTTGACCATCTCCCGTAAATCGGCAAAGCAAAGATTTAAAAGTTCACCTGATAAGCGAAGTGCTTTGGCCTCAAGGGCCAAGGGCCGGTTGGGCCGCTGCTCCAGGACCATTAAGACATCTCTTGTTTCAAGAACCGGTCCTACTCCTCTTCCGGCTGGCTCCAGGGTTTGGTTGATATCCGTTACCATTTTTATCTTGAATTTTTCCGCCAATTTTTTAAACTTCTCGACAATGTCTTCCGCATCTTTCATGTGTGTTATTTTCATCGTCGGTCCAACTGGAATATCTAAAACCACATGAGTTGCTCCCGAGGCGACCTTTTTTGCCATTACCGAAATTATTATCTTATCAAAAGACTCAAAGGCCAACGGCTCCTCAACTTGAATGATAATATCATCAGCCGGGGCAAGTCCAAGATGGCCTCCCCAAACGATACAACCATTAGTTTTTCCAACAATCTTTTCTATCTGTCGGGGAGTAAAAGTAACTGGAGCCAAAACCTCCATAACGTCGGCCGTCCCGGCGGGTGAGGTTATCGCCCGGGAGGAATTTTTGGGAATTTTAATCCCGGCGGCGGCCACAATTGGTACCAGAATCATTGTTGTTCTTGTCCCGGCTACTCCTCCCGTTGAGTGTTTGTCGGCGACGATTCCTTTAAAATGAAGTCTCTCGCCGGTTTCAGCCATCGCCTTGGTAAAATGGTAAAGCTCTTCACCCGAGAAACCTTTTTTAAACGAGGCTGCTACAAAATAAGTCGTTAAGATGGGGCCTAGACGATGACGGGCAATCTCATCCATTAGGGTAAAAATTTCTTGATAATTTAATTTCTTGCCCACCAATTTTTTCTTGATGGCTAAAACCGCCTCTTCTTTTACCATAATAAAACCATTATAAGGAATTTCTATAAAAACCGCAAAAATGGCCTCCGACTTTGTTAAAGTGATTGAAATCATTTAAACAAACCAAAAAAGGCTATCTTGCGACCTTTTACGGTATCTTTAACATTTAACACTGCCGGTAATTTAACACTCCGGGTGTGTAATAGATGCCGGATGGGACACCTCGGACGGTGGCGAGGCAACGACCTTGACTCCTCCGAGGTGGACACTTCCATTTTAGGACTCTGTTCCTGGAACGGAGAATACGCTACCAGAAAAAAGCCATCCAGGATAAATAAATGCCAACCAGTATTAATGCTGCCCCTGTAATTCTACCCCACATAATAGTTTTTGGGGTAATCTCTGTTTGAACTCCCTGTCTCTCATTCCATCAATGTACCCATCTTTCATAAACGGAAGGTATAAGGTGTAATATACCGATTATTATTAGGATCGATGCAAATGCGATATCTCTAAACCTCTCACCAATAAGTTCATTTTGACGAATGTTTATTTAGGAAGGTATGTTTCTGAAAAGTACAGTGCCCCTTTAATGTAAAGGAAGAAAATGAATAGGAGGATTGTTATCATGGGACAAATTAGTAGAAAAACTAAGAGTTGAAACCACTTATTTTTTACTGGTATTTTTTGTAGTAGTAATATTGAAAGGAGTATTCCTAGGGGCAAAGGAAGAAAGAAGTTAATTATATTTACGAATGCTAAAATAGCGGCATTATTTGGATCAATCATTTAGCTTATTATGATGGATAATATACAATCATGTCAAATGA
>Ga0315289_10003215_pt1 | contig 24813 bp, 29 predicted proteins | sample YL17G11_40_MG_FD_203452 | JGI IMG/M metagenome (GOLD analysis project Ga0315289, IMG submission 203452) | Sediment microbial communities from Yellowstone Lake, YNP, Wyoming, USA - YL17G11_40 | ecosystem: Environmental > Aquatic > Freshwater > Lake > Sediment | place: USA: Wyoming | collected...
AGCCTCCGCGTATTGTCGCACAAAGATCAAATAATAACCGAGAAAACCAAATATGCCTCTTTCCTTACAGGGTTTAAATCCGAAGATGAAGAGACTACTTCTATATTGAAAGAGATAGAAAGCCTGGCCGATAAGGCTTCGGTCTATCTTATCGATTTGAAACCCGGCGGCCTGAAAGAAGACGGATCCACAAAGAAATTTACAGTCAATTTAAACTGTGAAGGGCAGGTAGAACAGTTGGTTGACTTCATGTATAACATAGAAAAATCGGATGCGCTTTTGAAAATAGACGAATATCAAATTACTCCAAAAGCGAAGGACTCAAGCGTGGCGCGATGCAAGATATCGGTATCGACGATAGTCGTGCCGTGAACATGTGATCTATAAACTTATGCCGCAAGTCACAAGCTGCAGGTTGCAGACCGTATACGGCATGGAACATGTGACTTGAGACATGCGACGAGCAAAGGAGATGCCATGAAAAAAATAATCGCCGTTACGTTAGTTTTAATCTTGTCTTTGAGCGTCAATGCCCATGCATTGGATACATTCCTCCTTGAGATGCGCGACAAATTCTTTGAAGAGTCCAAGGAGATAAAATCATTGTTCGCCGAATCCCAGGACATAATTGTGTTAAATAACATGTGGGATTCCTGCATCGTGACAATGAACCAGCTGGGGGCTTACTTCTTTATGATAGGTATTTTTAATACCATAAAAGCGGAAGACATGACCCAGGAGGCGATTGATTACCTAAAGGGATGGCTAGACGAAGTAAACAAGGCGAATACGAAAAATATAGCTAAACTGAATTCATTTGCTCAGAAAGTCGACGCGAGGACCGTACTCCACGTAGAAAAATTGAAATTGTTGTACATCGACTTGAATAACGTGATAGACGCCGAATTAAAGAATATTTCCCTCATAGAGTCGGCATTTAAACTAAGGAAACAATGAAAAAAAATATTATTTTTCTAATTTTAGTTTTGATTTTTTGCGCATGTTTTAGTTATGCCGAAGCGGGCGATTATGCCGATGATGCAGCCGCAAGCGAGGCGCCCGCCGGTATGAAAATAGAAAAAGTTGGCGACTTGAACCTGCGCCTCCCCAAAGATGCGGAGGTGCGCAGAACAGGCAAAGGCGGCCTATTAGATGTAGAAACAATAGATGAGTATGCGGCGCGCAAGCTGGAGGAGATGGAGAGCCGCGTAGACAGCCTGGAGAAGAGCCAGGAAAAGTTGGCGGAGGAGATAAAACGATTAAAAGAGGTTTTAAATCAATTACAGAATAAAAGATTGATTTCCCCATAAGCTATAACGGAGGTTTACGGGTGGGCATTTTTAACAGATTAAAAGGGCTTAACATTACCACGAAATTTATGCTTTGGTTTTTGTTTATTACGCTTCTGCCTTCGACTATGGCTACTTATACAAGCTACATAAGCGCCCGGCAGATCCTGGAGCGAGAGGTTGCGAATAGCCTTCGCGCGGTCGCTGATAATAAAGTCAATCAGGTTGAAACGTACCTTCGTGAAAAAGTAGACAACGTTACGGATTTGTCGCACAGGTCGGATATTATCGACGCACTGGAGGGATGCAGCAAGGCATTTCTAAAGGGAGGCAGTGCCGAGTCGCCTGAATACGCTGCGGCCTACGAGGAATTTAGGCCATTTTTGTCTTATTATCAGAAATCGCACAATTATGATAATATTTTTCTTACGAATCCCGAGGGGTGTATAATATTTTCATCCGAAAAAGAAAAGGACGCGAAGTCGCTTTATGAAACGGCCCTATATGACAAAGAGTCCGAATTAGCAAAGGTCTTCATAAAAGCAAAAGAATCCTCCCGGACGGAAGTATCCAATTTCGAATATGATCCATTCGCCAAAAAAGCATCCGCCTTTATTGCCGCCCCGGTCTTTAAAGAAGCGCAAATTATCGGAGTGATTATTTTCGAGATGGGTAATGAGGGGCTCTTTAAGTTTGTGCGCGATTATACCGGTTTAGGCCAAACCGGCGATATAATAATAGCCACGAAAGTCGGAAACGAAGCAGTGGTTATCGCTCCTCTCAGATATGACCCTAATGCCGCGTTTAAGAAAAAAATCTCCATCGGCTCAAAAGAAGGCGTAGGCATACAGAAAGCTGTTTTAGGTAAAGATGAGGTGGCTGTTGTCAGCGACTATCGGGGGGAAGAGGCATTAGCCGTAATGAGATATTTACCTTTTTTTAAGCTGGGCATGGTCGTAAAGATGGATATCTCCGAAGTTCTAGCCTCCGCAGACAAATTAAGAAACATTCTAATAGTGGTTGGCGGCGCCTTTTTGATAATAGTGGTGATTATGGCTTTTATCGCGGCACGTTCCATAGCGAGTCCTATTAAGACGCTGACACGGGTCTCCGGCATAATCGCCCAAGGAGACCTTTCGGCAAGGGCGAGCATTGACGCAAAAGATGAGATAGGAGAGTTGGCTCAATCTTTTAATCAGATGACCGATAGGCTTATTGAGGCCAAGGCCGACGTTGAAGAAAAAAAGAGGCTTTTGGAGGAAGCCAATAAGGAACTCGACAGCTTTGTTTACACCGCAAGCCACGATTTAAAAGCGCCGCTCCGGGGGATGTCGGCTTTTGCCAGTTTTCTTGAGGAGGATTACAAGGACAAGCTGGATAAAGAAGGCAAAGATTACTTAAAGGAGATCAGGGAAGGTGCAAATAGGATGGCCCTATTGATCGAGGATCTGCTTAAACTTTCGCGTATATCCAGGATTAAAAACCCGTATGAGAACGTCAACATGAATGTTTTAATAGATACGGTTATAAAGCGCATCGAATTTGATATAAAGGAGAAGAAGGTGAATCTTAGGGTGCAGCAGAACATCCCTATTGTAAGGTGCGACCGCATTAAGATGACGGAAGTGTTCCTGAACCTGATAAACAATGCCATTAAATTCTCATCCAAAAACAATAAGGAGAATCCAAAAGTGGAGGTAGGCTATGTAGATGAGGGCAGGTCTCACGGATTTTATGTTAAAGATAACGGTATAGGGATAGACCCTAAATATCACGACGAAGTTTTCGGCCTTTTTAAAAGGCTCCATACACTTGAAGAATACGAGGGGACGGGGGCGGGATTAAGCATCGTAAAGCGCGTTATAGACGACCACGGCGGGAAGATATGGGTTGAGTCCGAACTCGGCAAAGGCGCCGCTTTTTATTTTACGATACCCAAGAATTTGGAAGCGGGAGGGCCAAACGATGGTAGACGAGCTGAGTAAGGAAGATAATAAGCCGATGAATATCCTCCTCGCGGAGGATAATCCGGCAGATGCCAAAATAGCATTAAGGGCGTTCGGCAAGTCAAAGTTAAAGAACGAAATATACATCGTCAATGACGGCCAGGATGCGCTGGATTTTGTTTATCACGAGGGAAAATATAAGGATAAAGAGAAATTCCCTACGCCCGATTTGATACTCCTGGATATTAAAATGCCGAAAATGGACGGGTTTCAGGTGCTGGAGACGCTTAAGCGAAATCTCGAATATAGTTTCATACCCGTTATCATACTTACCTCTTCCAAAAATGAAGAGGATATAGCCAGAAGTTACAGGAACGGCGCGGCAAGCTATATCCCCAAGCCGGTTGACTATGAAGAATTCGTCAAAATCGTAGACAGCTTTAATTACTATTGGCGCGTTATTAACAAATTACCGCGTCCGGATATGTACAAGGAAAAATAAGGATAAGGGGGACGGGGAACGGGTAGCGGGAAACTTATCCCGTATCCCGTAACCCGTATCCCTGCAAGGCAATGGGAAGTGATAAAGGCGGTGTATCATGGGAACCAAGATATTGGTCATCGACGACAATAACCAGGACAGGATGATTATAAAAAGATTTCTCAATAAGGCCGGTTATGAGCAAATTTTTATGGCCGAGTCAGGAGAAGAAGGCTTGAAAAAGGCGATATCCGAAAAGCCGGATTTAGTCATTGCGGATACCATGCTTCCGGGCATGGATGGTTTTGAGGTATGCCGGCGGATTAAAGGATCCCTGGCCGCGGCTGCTCCGAAAATCATCGTTATGACAGGGACAATAGATGCCGTAGATGCGGTAAAGGCAAGGAAGATGGGCGCGGATGACTATTGCGTGAAAACTGCCGACGGCGTGTCATTAGTGAAAGCGGTAAAGAGCTTATTGAAGTGATACGAGAGTAAATATGCAAGATAAGAATAAAACAAAAAAGCAACGGTTAGAAAAAGAACTTAATAAAGTCAAGGATGAATTAGAGATCCAGACATGGGGGCTTAAAAAGACGAACGAGGCCATTAAACTCCTATATAAAGAGCTCGAAGAGAAGAATAAAAGGCTTCAGGAGCTTGATCGGCTGAAATCCGATTTTATTTCAACTGTTTCGCATGAACTGCGCACCCCGCTTTCTATAACCAAAGAAGGCATATCGCTGATGTTAGACGGTATCCCGGGCGCGATAAATGAGAAACAAAAGAAGATACTCGCTACGGCAATGGATAGCATCGACAGGTTAAGCCGCATGATAGGCGAACTTCTTGACACATCAAAGATCGAATCGGGCAAGATGGAGCTTAACAGGGAGTTGGCCGACATAGTAACTTTAATAAAACAGGTGGTCATGTCTTTTGAATCAAAGGCGAAAGAAAAAGGCTTGATGTTGAAAACAGTTTCTGCTACAAATAGAATAGATATCTATATTGACCCGGATAAGATAACCCAGGTCTTTACCAATCTTATTGCTAATTCAATAAAATTCACGGAAAAAGGCTGTATAGAAATTTTTGTTCAGGACAAGAAAAACGAGGTCCTGTGCCGCGTAAGTGACACGGGCCAGGGGATTTCAAAGGAAGACCTGCCCAAAGTATTCAGTAAATTTGAACAATTCGGCCGTGTCGTCGGCCCCGGCGAGAAAGGAACGGGCCTCGGCCTTTCTATTACGAAAGGTATTATTGAGGCGCATAAAGGCCAGATCTGGATTGAGAGCGAAGTCGGCAAGGGGGCAAAATTTACTTTTACTTTACCCAAGTATACTACCGAAACTTTGTTTAAGGAATATGTTACAAACGGCATAAAGAAAGCAGTGGAAAAAAACTCTCGGGCCTCCATCATTGTTGTATCTTTAGCCGAATTCGCTAATTTGAATACGATGCTGCCCCCCGAGGAAATCCGCGCCATATTAGAAGAGATAAGAGGCGTAATTAACAAAAGCCTGCGCCGTTCCGGAGACGCGGTTGTGAAGGATACCGGCGAGATCATCGTTATTCTGGTCGGCTGCGATAAAAACAGCTGCTTCAATGTAGCGTCAAGATTGGAACAAGCTGTGAAGGATTATTTGGAAAAGAAGAATTTAACGGAAAAGATTAAATTGCGTTTTGGCTGCGCCACATATCCGGATGAAGGCCGTAGCGACGAAGAATTGATCGCGGCGGCTAAGAAAAAGTGACCTAATGGCAAATCGCCCCTCGTCCCACCAGAACGGGACTCGGGACGAATTACACACTAGTAAAACATGGTAATTCGGAGGCCGTAATATGATGAAAACTTATTTTGCTGCTATTATTATCATTATCATTTCTTTAAGTCATTGCGCGGCGTGCATAGGGGGCGAGGATACTACCGCGGCCGAAGAGGGCAGATACCGCGTGTATTCCTCCTCAGGCAGTCAGCCCATGACCGTTTTAGTCGATACTAAGACCGGGAAGATATGGCAGCTTTCCACTGACATGACGGGAAAATTGAAGGTGGAAGGAGTGACTGTCGAAGGGCTCGCGTTCAGCCGAAGCGATAACGAGACTATGCAGAGAATGGTCAGCGCAATAGACCTCAATAGCGTTGTGGAGAAGGATAGGCCGGAATGCAAAGAGAGGCTTATCTCTGTATTCTCATACGGATTGGACGACGACAAAGTTGATAGCGTTTTGGATCAATATACAAAAAAGGGCAACTGAAAAGAGAGGCGAAAAAAAGATGTCAAAAATTATTATGCGGTTTTTGGCGGCGATGACAATAATTACCGTCCTGGCGGGGCCGTCTTATTGCGGTAAAGAGGAAGAGCCCAATGTAAAGACGATAGACGGCGAAGTGGTTTTAACGGACCGGGAGCAATCTGTCCTTACCGTAAAATGGTTAAAGAGTGCCGAAGGGGCCGAAAAACAGGAGTATCGTGAAAGGACATTTTCTGTTCCCGAAGGGCTAAAGATTTCCAAAGACGCTGACATTATAGGACTGATGGATATCAAAACAGGCGATCATGTAATTGTAGGGTATGAGGAGCGTTCGGAAGGTATCACGGTAAGGAGCGTTACCGTTAAAGAGTAGATGGAAATGAGCTATGGCTAAAAGAATATTAATAGTCGATGATGAGCCGCAGATGGCAGACATGTTAAGCATAAGGCTGGAGGCAAACGGCTATGATGTCGTAACCGCGCATGACGGCCAGGAGGGCCTTGATAAAGCGCGCTCGGAGAAGCCGGATCTGATTATATTGGATCTGATGCTGCCAAAGATCGACGGGTACAAGGTATGCGGGCTTCTTAAAAAGGACTCGCGGTTTGCCCGGATACCTATAATCATGTTTACGGCAAGAGCCCGGCAGGAAGATATGGCGCTCGGCGAAGAGATGGGGGCGGACGCGTACATTACTAAGCCGTTCGATTCCCAGGTGCTGCTCGCGAAGATTAAAGAATTAGCGAAAGATTAAGGGGACAAAAATGGATAAAAAAAAGATCTTAATAATAGACGATGATGTGGATATGGTGGAGGTGATCGGAATTAGGCTCGAAGCGAGCGGCTATGATGTTATAACAGCTACCGACGGCCTAAAGGGCATAGAAATGGCGAAGCGGGAGAATCCCGATCTGATCCTTCTCGACATTAAAATGCCGAATATGGACGGCCATACGATGCTCCGCAACTTGAAAAAATACGGAGAGAAGACAAGGTCTATTCCTGTTATTATAATGACGGGGATGAGAGAGCTGGAAGACCTATTCTATTTAGAAGGAGCCGTCGATTATATTCCTAAGCCGTTCGACGATAAGGAATTCTTCTCAAAGATCGAAGCGGCGCTGAAACAAAAGGGTTAAACATGGCAAGACAAGACAGAAAGCCATTGGGAGAAAGCCTGGTAGAAGAGGGGGATCATTACTTCCGAGCGGCTTAAGAAGGCCCGGGAGGAAAAAAAGGGCGCGCAATACAAGATTTTACCCGTGGAAATGGAGATAGAATCTACTTATGAAAAACTGGGCGTGTTCTTAGGGTCATTAGATGACCTTGAGAAAGCTTTGGTTAGGATAAAAAGTTTTGATATAACTCCCGATAAGGAAGATCCCTCAAAACTTACGACGGATCTGTCCGTAGAAATATATCTTTCCGGGGACAAAAATGAAGAATAAAAAAGTCATCATAGCTGTTATCTTGGGCATAGGGGCTGTTATAAGCTTGATTTATGGTATGAATGCGCCTATAAAGTCCGGGAAAACAGCGCCGCCGGCTATAATAGATAACGATGTAGCCGGGGTAGGAAGTAAAATCGGAGAATATACCGTCGTGAGGATTAATAAGGATGGCGTCATTTTAAACGACGGGACCGGCGACCTCGAACTCAGGCTGGCGCAGTAGGGCTGATGAAACTCATAATCATAGTGTCTTTAATATTATCTCTTTTCTCCCCGGCCGCTTATTGCGGAGATGATTATATAGCAGGGGAAGCAGCCGTTATATTCAAAGCTGATATAAAGGAAGAAGACGCTGTTAATTTTGTCAGGAAATTCAACCTGCAAATATTAAGGAAAAACGGCTTTGACCCTGCTTCTCTCCATTTAAACATAGAAAATAATGTAGACGCGTTTATTAAAGAAATTCAGAAGGAGCCCATTGTGAGCTCTGCCGTAAAAGGCGAGGAATTGGAACTGAACGACAGGAAGGGAACGGTAGTCAGAGTTAAATTTAAACAAAATACCGGCCAGGATAAGATAGAAGAGACGAGCCTTAAATACAGAAACCGGAAGGAAGTCATAGGTTGGCGTTATTACAGGAGCGAGGCTCCCTCTATGGTTATTAAGGTTCCCGTTGGAAAAGAACAGGACTGGCTTAAGATTTTCAAGGGGCCCGAATATAAAAATCTGGTGGATGATGCTATGCTAATCGGCCTTGACCCGTAGAAGCGCTGAAACAGCTCAGGGCGAAAAAAGGACTTGACTATTTAACCAAAATGATATATACTCCTAATGGGTAATACCAATATGGAGGATAATACAAAATGACCCATTCGACTTTCGCTCAGGGTCATCCTGAGCGAGTTAAGAATGCAAATAAAAGGAGCGAGTCGAAGGATGAAAAACATCCCGAGAATACTTGACATGCGACTTCCGCGTCAACAATCCGCGTTTTTATGGGGAGCCAGAAAGACGGGAAAGACTACATATCTAAAGGAAAAATTTCCGAATAGCGTAAAGTATGATTTTCTAAAAACGGATTTGTTTTTTGAAATGTCAAAAAATCCGTCACTTTTGCGCGAACAGCTGCTCGCGAAAGACAAGGCTGCGCTTAAAGAACCGGTAATACTTGATGAAGTGCAAAAAGTCCCGCAGGTGCTCGACGAAGTGCACTGGCTGATAGAAAATAAGGGCTTGAGGTTTGTGCTTTGCGGTTCAAGCGCGAGAAAACTAAAAAAAGGGCACGCGAATCTACTTGGCGGCAGGGCCTGGCGCTATGAGCTGTTTCCGCTTGTGAGTCAGGAAATCGGAAAAAGTAATTTGCTGCGCATTTTAAATCACGGCCTGATACCGTTTCATTATTTGCAGAATGACGAAGACTGTAAAAAATCTTTAGAAGCCTATGTGCAGGATTATTTGCGCGAAGAGGTTTTTGCTGAAGGCCTGACGCGCAATATCCCGGCGTTTTCAAGATTTTTTGACGCTTTTGGGTATTCACATGGCGAAATAACCAATTATTGTAATATTGCCCGCGAATGCGGCGTTGATTCCAAGACGGTCAAAGAATATTATCAAATACTGGTAGATACGCTTTTGGCTGTCAGGGTAGAGCCTTTTAAAAAAAGACAATCACGGCAGGTTATAACAAAGGCCTCGAAATATTATATGTTTGATGTTGGCGTTGCCGGTTGCCTGACAAAGAGGTATTTGGCAGAACAAAAAGGTGCTGAATTCGGAAAGGCATTCGAACATTTCCTGCTTATGGAAATGGTCGCGTATAGGTCTTATACGGGCAAAGATTTTGTGATAAATTTTTGGAGGACAAAATCAGGAATTGAAGTGGATTTTGTACTGGGCCAAGGTGAGGTTGCCGTCGAAATAAAAGGGTCCGGACATCTTAATAAAAGAGATATATACGGGCTGGATGTTTTTACGCAGACGTATTCTCCGAAAAAAAGTATTTTAGTCTGCAATGAAAAAGAAAAGAGGCTGCACGGAAAAATTGAGATATTGCCATGGGAGATTTTTCTGCACGAGCTTTGGGCCGGGAAAATATTGTGAATCAATAGTATTATATAGTGTGTAATGTAAAGACCTGACCCCGTACGTGTCGCCCTGTAGAACTGCAGGCGTTGGGTTTTTATTGTGGGAGGGAAGCCATGACGCAGAAAGACAAAACCAAAAAAGAATTTATTGAGGAGATAAAAGTGACCTTACCATCCTTATACGTATATATGTAAAAGGAGGTATTTTTATGCCTAAAATATGTAAATTATATTTACTATGCAAAAGGAAAGAAAGATGCTATAATAATTAAGGATATAATATTATTGTATTTAAAGAAACGCCCTTGCGAAATATGAAAAAGATATTTCTCCTCCTAGCCCTCATAGCATTGGCTGTTTATTTTAATTCTCTCAATAACGCTTTTGTATGGGACGACCACTTTCTTATAGAAAACAACGATTTTATAAAAGACCCCCGATATATACCTCAGATTTTTACGACTGACTTATATCATTCCCACGCAGAAAAAAGCGTCGTCGCCCACAGTAATTTTTACCGTCCCATCCAGGCATTGTCGTTTATGGCGGATTATCATATTTGGAGGCTGAACCCATTTGGTTTTCATTTAGGCAATCTTTTGCTGCATATCGCAAACGGCATACTGGTATTTATCGCCGTATTTCTAATATGCAAATGCCGGTTAACATCTCTTTTTACGAGTATTTTGTTTTTGGTTCATCCTGTCCAGACGGGCGCCGTCTCTTATATAAGCGGAAGAGCAGACCTTTTGGCCTGTTTTTTTGTCCTGCTCTCTTTTATTTTTTATGTCGGTTTCAATCAAGCGGCATACAGGCCCTTATCTTTAGCAACCTTTATGCTCGCAGTTTTGTCTAAAGAAGTCGCGATAATTTTTCCACCGGCGCTTATTATTTACGACATCATATACAAAAGAGCAAGCTTCCTCACCGGCGCACTTAAGAGATATTTCGGCTACTTAGCCGTCGTCATTGTTTACATAGGGCTTCGGCTTTTGATGTTTGATTTTACTCCGGAGAATAAAATAGTTATTCCGGGCGGTGATATAATAGCGCGGATTATGACGATGTGGCGGGCCTTGACGGAATATATAACTCTTCTGATATATCCGTCAAATCTTCATATGGAAAGAGAGGTCTCCGTAATCGCATCGGCGTTTAGCGGAGAGGCGGTGTTGGCAGTAACAGGTTTCATCTGCGCTTTGTTTCTTGTAGTTACGGCTTATAAGAAGTCCAAGACGGCATTTTTTGGAATTGCGTGGTTTTTGTTATTTTTAATTCCCGTATCGAACATAGTGCCGATAAACGCTCTTATGGCGGAACACTGGCTCTACATTCCATCCATAGGTTTTTTTCTGGCCGTCTCCGTTCTCTTAGCGCGGCTCGCGGATAAAAAGGCGGGATATGTCTTTGTCATATCATTTGTTATTGTTATTACTTTATTTTACGGATTCAGATCTATTGTTAGGAATAGAGACTGGAGAGATGACCTGTCGATATACTCCTCTACGTTAAAGCTATCTTCAAAACAAGCCAGAATATATTATAATCTCGGGACGGCATATGAGGCAAGAGGGCTTTTGGAAAACGCCGCAAAATGCTATAACTTAGCAATAGAAGCAGGCATGAAAGAATGCGAGGTTTATACGAATCTGGCTATAGCTTATACGGAGTTAGGGCGCTACAAAGAGGCCGAAGATGCCTTTTGCAGCGCTATAGCGCTCAATCCCGATAATCCGTTTGCGCATAACGGCTTGGGGGGACTTTTTGAGAAAATGAGCTTAAAAGAAAAGGCAATGGATGAATATAAGGAAGCATTGATATCGCACCCTGATTTTTACGAAGCAAACCTTAATCTCGGCGCTTTATACGGGGAAAAAGGGGAGCACGCAGAGGCGTTATATTATTTTGAAAAGGCGTTTTCTGTCAAAAAAGACAAAGCTTCGTATTACAATTTAGGCTGTGCCTATTATAAATCCGGAGACCTGCAGAAGGCCAAAGAGATATGGCGGGAGAGTCTCCGCAAATACCCGCATGACAATCCAGCCGAGAAGGTTTTGAAGAAATAGTCACGTTGTAACCCGGCCGGCGCAAAAATTATACACGTTTTTAAAGGGTGGTTGTCAAAATGTGGCCAAAAATGACCGAACCAAGCGAAGTCGAGGGACATTTTTCCGAGGAAATGACCCCTCTAAAGGCGAAATTTTACTTGTTTACAACCGTAATTGGGATACTTATATATAGCGAGAGGTTTCCTTGCGGCTAAGGCCCTTTGTAATAGGATGCAAAGGCCTACCCTGCTGTGTAACCGCATCGGGACCCCAATTATTTGAATAATGAGACTTAAAACATGTTTGAACGAAAAAATCAAAAGGTAGCTCCTCTTCCAGTCTTCATGAGAAGATTGGTTGTATGTATTGGAATCGCCATTCTATTGATTTTATTCGCCTTGTTCATTGGTATTGCCGGTTATCATTGGATAGCCGGTTTTAATTGGGTTGATTCACTCCTCAATGCGTCTATGATCCTGGGAGGCATGGGGCCAGTAAATCTACTTACTGATACAGGCGCGAAAGTCTTCGCGTCTCTATACGCTCTTTTCAGCGGGCTAGTATTTATTGCTGTAATGGGAATCGTTTTTTCTCCAATTGTACATAGAATGCTTCATAAATTTCATATTGATGATAAAGATCTACAAGCGTAAATCTCGAACTTTCCTATCTCTATGTCAGTCTACTTCTTATACAAGATAGCGCACTTTTAGCACACTTTGCAAAGAGGTGTTAATGATAAAAAAGGTAGTTTTTGTCTATTGATATATGTTGCTTTTTGAGGTATATTTAAAGTAAAGGAAGGAAGAAACGCTAAGTTAACCAAATTTTTCAATGGATATGCTATCTGAATCGGGGTTTTTATTTTAGAGAGGACGAAGTAAATGAGCGCTAACCATATAGAACATCAAAGAGTTATAGCGTTTTTGACAAGAAGAGCGCTTGAAGCAGATACGGCGCAGGCGGACAGACGGGAATACCCGCGCATCGATAAAAACTTAATAATAGGATTTAGAAAAATGGATTCCATGGAACAATGCGATACCGCCGTTACGGACGATATAGGCGTGGGCGGGTTCAGAATTAACGCGGCGTTTCTTGGAAATCCTTTGTCGGCAAATGATATTATCGAAATAATCGTTAAGGACCCTCGAGGGAATATTAAACCGATAATAGCTATAGGGCGCGTTGCATGGATAAAAGAAAAAAGCGATAATGACTATGAAATAGGAGTAATGTTTACCGACATAGCGCGAAAATATAGAAAGAAATTTATACAATACCTAAAGGCAGAAATAGACTTGAAATGCTAAACCGAAAATCATACAATATGGCAACTTGCCTACCCGTTACTCGCCGCCACCATTTGATGTATATCTTCAGACCTTTGTGTCCACTGGTTGCTGAAGTTGCACAATGGACGCGAAAATCCAAAATTTTTCAAACACAGCATGAACTTTGATTTATCCGTGAGGTTCTGATCAAGGGGTTTTCCGGAAGAGGAGAGGTTTCCTTGCGGCTAAGGCCCTTTGTAATAGGATGCAAAGGCCTACCCTGCCGGGTAACCGCACCGGGACCCCAGATTTGATCCTTGGCGTGGGAAATAAAACGGGGGCGTGTCAAATAGTGAGATACGCCCCCGTTTACTTACCAGTAAGGCAGATTATTTAACGGCCGCTATCCTTGTGCTTCGAAAAACATTCCTTGCAGTATACCGGACGGTCTTCTCTGGGTTTGAAAGGTACTTCACACTCTTTCTTGCAATCTGCGCAGGTCGCCTTATGCATCTCTCTCGGGCCACCGCCGAATCCACCGCCACCTTGATATCCCATGTTACTCCTCTTTCTATTCTCCGGCAAGCTCAGCCTCTGGGCCTGTCGGAGGGTTTTTTACTTCGTTATTAGACTGTGCGTTCTTTTTATCCAACCTGCGCCGCTCTTTTTCTTCTTTCTTCTTTTTCTTTGCCAGTTCCCTGGCATACTTCTTATATGAATAGTTATCTCTTGCCAACGTATACTCCTGGTATAATTTCTAAACCCGCGCTGTTTTTAGATGGCGTTTTGCCTTTGAGAGCTTTTGTAAAAACGCTCCTTTTTCAAACTCCACGGCCCATTTTCTTAAAAAGAACCATCCGGCAAAACGAAGTATACAATTACGCCATACACGATACCATCTCCTCCATCCCGCTTTGATATTATGCAGGAAAAATATGATACCGGGAAAGGAAAACAGGTTTAAAACCACGAAGAACATATATTTAAACTGGTAGAATTTACTCATAATCTTCCAGGCGGAAGCCTGCATCTCTTCCGCGGTCAGGGGTTTGTCAGGCTCAAAGAGAGGGAAACAGCCGTCATAATACTCCCATCCTATATTTTGCAGCGGATAAATCCTGTTCTCGGCCTCAAGTCGGCGCCTGAATTCCGTCCCCGGCAAAGGGACGGGCAGCAGGATCTGCACAGTGTCAATCCCCGCTTTATTTATAAACTTTCTGAAATGCTTTATTCTTTCGCGCGCAGGCATGGAAAAATTTACCCCTTCTTCCGAAGGGTAGCCGAAGATAAACATGCCGTGCACTATGAATCCGAATTTGTTGTATATCCTCGCCATCGCTATCATGTCGGCGGGTTTCAGGTGTTTCTTCATGGCCTTCAGTTCTTCCTCGATGGGAGATTCAAAACCGATGGCTACTCCGTTTATACCTGCGCGGCGCATCGCAGAAAGAAGTTCGCGGTCGTTCGCTTTATCCAGCCTTATCTGGACACCTAAACCAATCCTCCTGCCGATGCGGCGCTGATAATCCCACATCATATCGCAGAACCTTATTGTTTCGTCGCGGTCCTGTCCGAAAAGGTCGTCGACGATGAAAAAATTCCTGGCGTCCTTTGTCTCCACAAGGTGACTTATCTGCTCAAAGAGGCGCTCTACCGAAGAGCATCGCGGCTTGCCTTTAACGGCGCAGAACTCACAATTCATACCGCATCCTCGTATCCTTTCAACGGGGTAAATTGCCATTTTTGCGTATCGTACTAAAGAAAAATCAGGTATAGGCAATCTGTCAAAATCGGTAATGGGCTCTCTTTTTTGAGTGAAAATGATCTTGCCGTTATAAAGGTAGGCAATGCCCTTTACGCCATTTACATCCTTCTTTTCGTCCAGGGCTTGTAGAAGCTCGGTAATGGTCTCTTCGCCTTCGCCGATGACTACATAATCAATACCCGAATACAGCGCCTCGGGTATCGTCTCCTCGCAGAAATGGTGGCCGCCGGCCACGATCACCGCCCCTTTATTCTTATAAAAACGCGCTATTTCATATAGCCTGGGCGCAGTGCTTGTAAGTCCACCATATAATCCGACGACATCCGCGGGCCGTGTTTTCTGTAAAAACTCATGGTCTGCCCTACCGGAATCATCTCTGGGCCCGAACCTGCGGAGATTATTCTCATCTATGACTTCAGCGTCCCATTTCGCCATTTTATCTACGGAGCTTGCCACGCATACCGGCCCTAAGGCAGTCGTCCTCCTCGCGGCAATAGAATATATATTAACGGCCGGGAAAGCCGGAATTACGATTCTAAACCTATATCTTTTTTTAGCTTGATCTATCATGGTCACCCATCCTTTCATCTTTCAAGTAAAAATGATGAAGGGCGGTCCTTAATCTTGTCGTCCCGGAAAATCTGGCTACGGTGGACATGGCAATAGGCTTCGTGGTTATAGATGCTAAGAATATTCTTGCAGAGTGGATACTTACATTTTCTACGCCTTGGTGAAGTTTTTATTTCCATTATGTATTCATTATACTCCCGATTACGGCAGGAAACAAGTAAATAAGTTATCCTTGCGAAGCATCGTAAGAGCCTTCCTGATATACTTCTTATTCCGGGGATTTTTGTACTGAAGTAATGCCTTTTGCATCATCCTATCGCTGGGGTTTTTAGCTACGTAAATGCGATTACCTTTAAACAGATCCTTCTCCGTGTAATACATGCAGGCCGACACGGTCATGGGTAAAGGTATATAATCCTGAACCTGTTCCGGGTGAATATTGTGTTTTTTAAGATAGACGGCAAGTTCCAGCGCGTCACGAAGGCGCGCTCCCGGATGGCCTGCTATAAAATAATTCACCAGGTATTGTTTTTTGCCCAACTGCTTATTGATATTTTCAAACCTGTCAATAAATTTTTCATAAATCTTAAAATCCGGCTTGTTCATCAACTCCAGTACCGAGTTAACGCAGTGTTCGGGAGCTACTTTCAGCCGGCCGCTCACATGGCGCGCGCACAGTTCGCGCATGTATTCGTCCGAATAGCCATCGGTCAATAAATCGTACCTCACGCCGCTTGAGACAAATACATGCTTTACGCCGGGTATTTTCCTTAGCTCCCTCCACAGGCGTATAGAATAATCATAGCCTACTTTGAGATTTTTGCATTTCTCCGGCACAAGGCATTTCTTATCGCGGCAAGCGCCTGCTCTTTTCCATAAATGGCATGTGGCCATATACATATTCGCCGTCGGCCCGCCTATGTCGGTAATCGTCCCGCGGAACTTTTTATCCTCGGCGATCGCGCTTATCTCTTTGACCACCGATTCGATGCTTCGGCTTTGTACCACCCTGCCTTGATGCAGATATAAAGAACAGAAATTACAGCCGCCCGCGCATCCCCTATGGGATATAATTGAATTTCTGACTGTTTCAAATCCCGGCACGCCGCCTTCCTTATCGTATACCGGATGCCAAGCCCGCGCATAAGGAAACGAATGGATTTTGTCCATCTCCTCACACGTAAGAGGAAGAGCCGGCGGATATTGTATAACGAATCTGTCTCCATGCTTCTGGACGATCGTCTTGCCGCGTACCGGATCTGCTTCAGAATAGATAATTTTAAAGGCCTCGTTGAATTTATCCTTATCCCCGGCAATATCTTCGAAAGAGGGGATTAAAATATAATCCTTAAGGCCGTCCGCAGAGTTCCTGACAACAACTGTGCCGCGGATATTACTGAGACTGCTTTTATCTTCGCCGTTTTTTAAGCGCCGGGCTATTTCTAGGACCTGTCGCTCGCCCATGCCGTAAACGAGTATATCGGCTTTGGAGTCCACAAGCAGAGAACGCCTTACCCAGCGGGGTAGGCCTTTGCATCCTATCGCAAAGGGCCTTACTTTGTCCGACCAGTAATCATAGTGAGCGAGCCGCCTCATGCTCGCCTCCATGCCGCCAAGAACTATAGGGACATCTTTAGACCCCTCCTTCAAATGTATCGGAGGGTCTACCCTTTTTGGGTTAAAGGCCTGTTGCAGTTTGTTCGTATACATGAGAACTGCCCTTTCGGGCCTTAGATTGGCCCTTCCGCCGGGAGAATAATCGTCAACGTTCCGCACTTTTTTATTAGCGGTATACTTCGCGAGCATAGAATCAAGGTTGCCTGCCGTAACGCCGAAGAACAATTTTGGCCGGCCCAATCTTTTAAAATCCTCAAGCGATCCGCAATCCGGCTGCGCGATAATACCGGCCCGAAAGCCGGCATCCTCCAGCGCGCGCCCTATGATAGCCGCGCCATAGGAAGGGTGATCGACATACGCATCACCGGTGACGAGTATGATATCAAGCTCATCCCAGCCGCGTTTCTTTAAGTCCTCTTTTGATATCGGTAGAAAGTCTTTCATGGTATTATTTTTTTCGGATATGCATACATACTATAATACTATTTACAATCCTTTGCAACAAAATATGTTGCGCGGGACGCTTATTTGGTGTACAGTATTAGGAGAATGTAACGATCACTGAAATAGAATGTCAAAAAAGGAGGAAACATGGCTTTTCAGCGAGGCGGTAGCGGATTTGACAGAGGGCCGCGGGAGATGCACAAGGCGACTTGTTCGGATTGTAAGAAAGAATGCGAAGTCCCTTTCAAGCCAAGCGGAGACCGTCCGATATACTGCAAGGAGTGCTTTTCAAAGCGCAAGAATGAAGGCCGTTAAAAGTTAGCGCATTGTCACTTATACCTAAACAAATAGGCCCGGTTATAACACCGGGCCCATTTGTTCTTCATGAGCGCTCTTCTTGCCAGCACTCGGCCGGCGCAAAAATTATACGCGGCTTTTTTAAAGCGAGGAAAAGCCTCTCTGAAGCGCTGAATTTTCTTGTTTATGGTAGTAAATTCATTATAATAGATACCTGTATATAGCGAGAGGTTCCTCCTCGGCTTATACGAGAGGGACCCCAATAATTTAACATGGGAGAGAATAATGCGGGAAAAATATTTTTCGGTTATACGGCAAAGCTTGTGTTTTGTTGTCACAATAGGTACGTTATTGGCAGTGTCAGTAGCCGGAGCAGGAGCAGACGATAGTGATCGGCCGCAGATGGTCTCCGGCCAAGTGGTGGAAGTAGATCCTGCCGGGTCGGAGATTACCGTCAGTTATCGTGATAGTAATTCAACTTCGCTTGTATATATGACGCTTTCCGTTCTGGATAATGCGGTAGTGACAGGAGGTAAGGAGGCCATAGGCTTGGAAGATATTGTGGTGGGCGATAGGGTGCAGGTCGAGTTTACCGGCGATCCCATGAATAATCCCAAGGCCAAACGCATAAATGACCTTGATCAGACAAATTGGTAATAGGAGGTGAGTATGCATAAAGTAAAAAATGCGTTTCTTATATGTTTTTTGATAGTTGCCGCAATCTTACTGTTTATGGGCGAGGCAAAGAGTTGGTGGGGGCCTAGATCAAGGGCTCCAAGAGGAACGGCGCCGGCCCCGGCAGCGAGGCGAAGCGCACAAGCCGGGCATCATCAGTATGTCCGTACGCACGATTATAACCACGACGGAAAAGTGGATGTAAAGGACCGCCTTAGATGGATTCGGAACCACACCGAAGGTTACTCCACGGTTTCTATTACAGATGACGACGCGGACCTGATAGAGATAATGGATATTAACGGTGACGGCAGCGTCGATATAACGGAAGTACAGATTTTTTATAAGGCATACGACACTAATAAAAACGGCGTTCTTGAAGACGCGGAGATAGACGCCGCCGTGGATTAAACGAGAAACCCTATAATTATAATACTGTGCCTGTAGCTCAGTCGGATACCTGCCTGCCGGCAGGCAGGGAGCATCTGCCTATATGTATTATGTGTATGCAATAGTGTCAAAAAATAAAAATAGAATTTATGTCGGTTTGACTAAAGATTTAGGCTCTAGATTAAAAGAACATAACCGAGGTAAGACAAAGTCGACGCAGTGTTATAGGCCATGGACCTTGCTTTATTTTGAGAAATTTCCTGCTCGTACTGTTGCGCGCATGAGAGAGAAGCAATTAAAATCAGGCTACGGAAAAGAATTTCTAAAAGAGGTCAGGCAGGATAAAGCCATATATTAGTGCGCCCATAGCTCAATTGGATAGAGCACATGCCTTCTAAGTATGGGGTTGGCCGTTCGATTCGGCCTGGGCGCGCCAGCCCGGGGTGTAGCGCAGTTGGTTTAGCGCGTCTGCTTTGGGAGCAGAAGGTCGTCAGTTCGAATCTGACCACCCCGACCATTCTGCTACGCTCGAATGTTTTCACGTGCGAGCTTCGCAGGAATTTTAGCAAGCAGGGTACATGTCCTACGAAGCTGAAACACGAAAGTTTTTCAGCGAAGTAGACCCGACCATGGTTCGACGCGGTCGCCAAAGGCGGGACTTGTGCTTCGACTGAGCTCAGCATCGTTCGAAGCACCGTGAGCAAAGTCGAACGGCTCACCATGGTCCTGAGTCCTTCGACTTTGCTCAGGACGGTTCGCGAAGGATGGTGAGCGCCTGCCTGCCGGCAGGCAGGTGGTCGAACCGCAAGCGAGCGTAGCGAGCGCGTCGAAGGACCATCATTTCTCACCTTAGGAACGAAAAATAGTGGATAAGAAAAAGCCGCAAATCTTTGATTTTGATCAAGTATCCTCGCCCATAGACGTTATTTTCCGGAAGCTGAAAACTTCGGAAAAAGGGCTCACCGAAAAAGAGGCCAAAAAGCGCCTGAAAGAATACGGATTTAACGAACTCGCCAAGAAGAAGAAAAGAACCATTTTCGTCCAAATCATTTCAAAATTCGCCAATCCCCTCGTCATAGTCCTTCTTATAATCGCGACATTTTCAATGTTCTTCGGAGAGAAAATAAGCGCGCTTTTGGTATTATTGATGGCTATAGGCAGCGTGCTTTTGTCTTTCGTCGAGGAGTATCGCGCGGGGAAAGAGGCGGAGAAGCTAAGCGAAATGGTGCGCGCCACCGCGACAGTTTATCGGAGCGGAAAAGCAAAAGAGGTCAAGATAAGAGAAATAGTTCCCGGTGATATCGTCGACCTTTTTGCGGGCGATATGATCCCGGCAGATTTAAGGATTATCAGCAGCAAAGACTTATTTATTAATCAGGCCTCTTTGACCGGGGAGTCGCTGCCTATAGAGAAATTCGCGGGCGCGATACAGCCGAAAGGCCATTCCTTGTCAGAGCTGACCGATATAGCATTTATGGGCTCAAGCGTCGTCAGCGGGACGGCGCTCGGCGTCGTCGTTAAAACGGGCATCGCCACTCAGTTCGGCGAACTTTCCAAGCGGCTCGCTACAATGCGCATAGAAACGAGTTTCGATAAGGGCATAAAACAATTCACATGGCTCATGATACGTTTCATGCTCGTCCTTGTAGTCGTCATCTTTGCCGTAAACGCTTTTTTAAAAGGCAATATTATTGAAGCTTTCCTTTTTTCGCTGGCGGTAGCGGTCGGCCTTACCCCGGAGATGCTTCCGATGTTAGTGGCGATAAATCTTTCAAAAGGCGCTATCTCTATGGCCAAAAAGGATGTTATCGTCAAGCGTCTCAATTCGATACAGAATTTCGGCGCCATGGATGTCCTTTGCACGGACAAGACCGGTACGCTGACGATGGATAAGATAGTTTTAGAGAAACACTGTGATGTTGTAAGGCAGGAGGACGAAGATGTCCTGCGATATGCTTATATTAATAGTTTTTACCAAACAGGCCTGAAAAATATTTTAGACAGAGCCATACTTAAGCACGAAAAATTACTGGTAAAGCAGTATCGAAAAGTTGACGAGATACCGTTCGATTTCTCGCGAAAAATCATGTCGGTAGTCATTGATATCGACAACAGGCATAAACTTATTTCTAAAGGAGCGCCCGAAGATATCTTCAAAAGGTCGACTAAATATGAACTGGAAGGCGAAGTGCTGGACATGGAAGCGCTGATACTTTCGGATTTAAAGGAGGAATATGACAAGTTAAGCGCTGACGGCTTCAGGGTTTTGGCTGTAGCGTATAAAGATATAGACGCCAGTAAAGAGGTCTATTCAAGAGACGACGAAAAAGACCTGGTCCTGAAAGGTTATGTCGCGTTCCTGGATCCGCCGAAACCGTCGGCTAAAGAGGCGATACTAGCGTTAAAAAATCTTGGCATAGAGTTTAAGGTTTTGACGGGAGATAATGAACTGGTTACTAAGAAAATATGCAGCGATATAGGCATCAATTTCGAAAAAGTCGTTATCGGCGATGATGTTGAAAAAATGTCCGATAATGAATTAGGGGAACTGGTAAAGACGGCGAATGTTTTTGCGCGTCTGGCGCCGTTACAGAAAGAAAAGGTTATCGCCGCTATACAGAGGAATAAACACATCGTCGGGTACCTCGGCGACGGCATAAACGACGCGCCGGCCCTTAAGATCTCGGACGTCGGCATCTCCGTAAATAACGCCGTGGATATCGCGAAAGAATCTGCGGATATAATCCTTTTAAAAAAGAACCTTATGGTATTGGAAGACGGAGTGGTTGAAGGCAGAAGGACCTTCGGAAACATAGTCAAGTATATCAAAATGGGGTCAAGCTCCAATTTCGGAAATATGCTAAGCATGACAGGGGCTAGCATATTTTTGCCGTTTTTACCGATGGCGCCCATACAAATACTTTTGAATAACTTCCTTTATGACTTATCACAGATCGCCATACCGACGGACGAAGTCGATAGGGAATACCTTATGAAACCAAGGCCGTGGAATGTAGGCGCCATTAAGAAGTTCATGGTGATGATCGGTCCAATAAGTTCTATATTCGATTTCATTACATACGGCGTATTGTTATTTATTTTCCATGCAGGCCAAAGCTTATTCCACACAGGATGGTTCTTAGAATCGCTTTGCACCCAAACCCTCGTAATCCATATAATCCGCACGGGTAAGATCCCGTTCATAGAAAGCAAGCCCAGTAAATTCCTGGTATTTACCTCTATTTTGATCGTGGCAATAGGCTTCATAATTCCATTCTCACCCCTAGCCAAACCTTTTGCGTTTATAGCCCCTCCGCCGTCGTATTTCTTAGCGCTTTTCATTATCATAGCGGCATATTTATTAATGGTTTATGCGGGCAAGAGCTGGTTTATTAAAAAATACGGATATGATTAACCCCCTTCGGGGAGGCTTCGCACTTGCGCACTCGATTTTTCTTTCTTTTTGAGGCTTTATCGGATAAAATAAGAAAAACGCTAACCTAATCTATAAGAGGTAACGCTATGGGACGCATAAGGTTCGATTTTAATAATATGTTCAGTTTCGCCGTAGGCAAGGCTAACGGCGTCGCCGAATCAGATATTGCTGCCATGTCAGCCGTTATTAAAAAGGCGCATAACCACCTCAGGTCTTTGCTCTCAAATAGCCGCAACAGAGTCAACCTCGACCTTGAGTGGGCAACCCTGCCTTTCCAAAAGGGATCCGCAATAAACAAAATACGGTCACTCGGCGATGAGATAGCGGCCAAATACGAAAACGTCATTTCGCTCGGCATAGGCGGTTCCTACCTTGGCCTCAAAGCAGCGCAGGATGCGCTCGCTTCTCCTTATTATAATGAATTCGCCTCCGCGAGAAAGGGCAAGCCAAAGATCTATTTTGAAGGCAATAACCTTGACCCGGATACGCTGCAAGTCCTTTTGAAGAATCTTAATCCGCGTAAGACGGCCGTCGTCGTGATTTCAAAATCCGGCGAGACCACAGAGACAAAAGCCGCTTTTGCGGTTGTAGAAAGGTGGCTTTCCGCCGGAGGCGGATCCGCCTTTGGCGGAAAAAAAGGAGCCGGCAGGCATTATGGGCACCAGATTATAGCGATCACCGACCCCAAATCCGGGACTTTGCGCAAAAGGGTTAATGCGGAGCAGGCGAAAGACCCTTTGAGTTTCAGGAATCTGCCGCTTTTAAAAGGAGTAGGCGGAAGATATTCCGAGTTGAATATGGGCCTTTTGCACTTGGCTATTTTAGGGATAGATTTGAACAAAATCCTCGACGGCGCGGCCGAGATGGCGAAAAGGTGCGCTTCTCCGTCGGTATTCAAAAATCCCGCCTATATGTACGCGGTTCTCCACACTATTCTTTACCGGAAAAAAGCAAAGCCGATAGCGATCCTGATGCCGTTTTCCGAGTCGCTTAAGGCAACCGCTGATTGGTATGTCCAGCTTTTAGCCGAGAGCACCGGTAAAAAATATTTGCGGAAGATAAAGACAGGTAAAAACGGCCGAGAGATATGGGAAAACGACATACGGCATGCGGCCAACGTAGGCAGGACGCCTGTGCCGTTACGCGGGACGACAGACCTTCATTCCGTCCATCAGAATAATGCCGAGGGCGAGAACGATAAAGTAATTACATTTATTAAAGTAGAAAAATTTAAAAATGATATTACGGTTCATGGGACTAATGATTTTCTGACGGGCACAAAATATTCACGCCTCCTGGCAGTGGCGGAAGAGGCGACCGAATGGGCCCTTGTTAAAGAGTCGAGGCCCAATTGCGCGGTAGTAATGCCGGAAATCACTCCTCATACGTGGGGCGAACTCATATTTTTCTTCCAGATGGCTACCGCGTTTGAAGGCGAGCTGCTTAATGTAAACGCCTTTAACCAACCCGGTGTAGAAGGCTATAAGAATTACATGTATTACAAACTTAATAAGCCGGGTCTGCCTAAAGAAATATCGGAGGAAATAAAGAAGCATCTATTAGTAAAGAAGACCAAGTATGTAATGTAGGGGTTATATGCGCGTCATGAATAAAAAGGCTCTTACTTTATTGGAGCTTCTTATAGTAATAGTCATTATAGGCATACTTCTAGGTTTTTTTGGTTCTGCTGTAAGCAGGGTTAGGGAGCTATCAAGGCGAGCCCTGTGCGCTAATAACATGCGACAACACGGCATAGCCTGGTATTTATATCTCGATGATAATAATGAATTGTTTCCGGCGTACTTTTTTGTAGCAGGCGTGGAAACAGATAGAGCAGCATATTCTACCTTTGGCGGGAAAAGCGGCAAGTGCGGGGATACGGATTCCAAATATGCTTTTGATAAGCGCGTACTCAACCGCTACCTCGATATAAATAGTGATTCAAGTCCCGCAGCGCAAATATTTTATTGTCCGGATGACAAGCGGCCGAATCCTTACTTAGTCTATACTATGACAAATTTCGAATATTACGGTAATTCTTATAATTGTAATGAGTATTGGATACTGTGCTACGAAGGGAACAGTGTTAAGAGGCGCCCTCTTAGCACTGTTACTTCACCACCCAATAAGGTCTGGCTGGAGATGGACAATCCCGACAATGTACCCGGACACGGCGGGAAAGGGAGGCAAACTACCGGACCCGGCCCGGGTCCCGAAGGATGTTCTCCGGTGATGGTGCTTTTTCTGGACGGGCATGTTTCGGGTCCGTTTAAATGGTACAGTGATTTCGAGGAGTATGACCCTAATACCAATAAACCTGTTTTGTGCGATGTTAACGGAACCGGTGGACTCAACGGTAACGAGGACTAGAGTTATGCCCGTCTGCCTTGCGCTGAATCGCTTCGCATACGCCAAATTGCTTTCGCATTTAGCTTCGGCGGGCAAGTTCCGTGTTTAACCTCAGCTATACTGTAGATGAGATTCGTAGAAGAGCGCCCGTAGCTCAACTGGATAGAGCGGCTGGCTTCGAACCAGTAGGTCGCAGGTTCAACTCCTGCCGGGCGCGCCAATCAAGACTGCCCTGCGATTTTGCGACAACGTCGTAGGGCTTAATATATGTGAATGTTAGGTTTCTGTCCTTCAAAACAAAATTCGAGCCAACGGTTTTCAAAAATTCTCTCAGGGATGGGGGATTTTCTTGCCAAGCGACAGAACCTATTTCGTTGCAGGTAGTTACAAAATCCTTCGCCGGTTCGAGCCATCCGCCGCTTATTTTCTCTATCTGG
>Ga0315289_10003216_pt1 | contig 24807 bp, 21 predicted proteins | sample YL17G11_40_MG_FD_203452 | JGI IMG/M metagenome (GOLD analysis project Ga0315289, IMG submission 203452) | Sediment microbial communities from Yellowstone Lake, YNP, Wyoming, USA - YL17G11_40 | ecosystem: Environmental > Aquatic > Freshwater > Lake > Sediment | place: USA: Wyoming | collected...
AGGCTGCAATCAAAGAACAGCAAACACTATTAAACCTTCTAAAAACAGAAAATGCCTTACCTCAATTGCCGAACTTTGAACTCGGTGCTGCTATTGGTTCAGCATATGAGGAAAATACAAAAATGGCTTTTGCAACCGCAGTGTTTTTTAATAAAAACGGGAGATGTTGTAATCAGATAGAGCAAGCGCATTGCGAAGTTGATTTTCCCTATACACCTGGACTTTTAGTTTTTAGAGTCGGTCCGGCTATTTGCATGGTACTAAATAGAATTATTGATAAATTAGAACTATTGCTATTTGACGGCCAAGGTATCGCTCACGAAAGAGGATTTGGTCTGGCATCACATATAGGAGTATTATATAATAAACCATCGATTGGAGTTACCAAAAATATATTATATGGTAAATGCAACGAACCACCTAAGGAACGATTTGCTTACACCGACATTTTGCATCCAAAAAAGAAGGCTGTTATAGGTTATGCTCTTTCATTGGGCGGAAGGTGCCAACCATGTTATGTTTCCCCTGGTCATGGAATCGACCTAGAAACATCAATTAAAATAATTTGCAACATATCGGGAAACTCTTGCTTCCCGTTTCCCATTAAAAAGGCCCATGCTCTCGCTAATAAGAGCGCAAAAGAGTATTGGCAAAGAGTCTCAAAAGGGCTATAATGTTCTATATGGAAGGAACAACCAAAATGGACAAAATCTTAGTCATTACCGGCAATAAAAGTAAAGCTGAGGAAATCTCAGCTATTATTGGATTGCAAGTTGAAGCGAAAAAGCTCGACCTTTCTGAAATCCAATCTTTATCGGTCGAGGAAGTGGCGAAGAAGAAGGCATCCTCGGCGTATGATATATTACGGCAACCAGTTATTGTTGATGATACAGGCATGAATATAGAGGCTCTTAATGGCTTGCCGGGAGCTCTTGTTTCTTGGTTCTTAGACTCTCTAGGGCCAAAAGGCTTATTAGGCCTAATCAAAGATAAAAAAGATAGAAAAGCAACCGTTTCAACTTGTATCGCATTTGCAGATTCCACTGGCGTTTACACCTTTGTCGGCACTGTTTATGGTAAAATGCCATCGACTCCTAAAGGTAAGAATGGTTTTGGCTATGATCCAATTTTTATACCTGAAGGATCCAATAAAACCTATGCTGAAATGTCTGCTGATGAAAAAAACAAAATATCTATGAGGAATATTGCACTCACTAAGCTCTCTGATTTTTTAAAGAGACGTCCACCTTCTGAAACAGAAATTTCCCGTGAGCAATTAGAGAGTGACTATCAGAAGATTAAAAAAACAAATCCCAGAAAGGCTGCGGAAATGGCATACGTTCTGGCGCGGCTCTATTTAGAGGATAAGAACTTTGGCAAGGCAACAGAATACGGCAAGCAAAGTATTTCTTTATTTGATAAGTGTAAAATGAACACAATAACAGAGTGTTCAGCTATTCACACGATACTCTGTGGCATTGTTCTCCCTGACCTGATTCATCAAGATATTGTGAGGAATCGTTTATCCCCTCTTCAATTATAATACAATTTAATTCCTCGAAGCTTGCTTAAGTCTTAAAGATCGTTCCTCAAAATCCGGCATGTGCGCCTTCATCAGGCTTTTCCAAAGCTTGCCGTGGTTCGGGACATGGTAATGAAGCAACTCGTGCATGATAACGTACTCGCCGAGCGACCTGTCCATGCCGAGCAATTCAAGGTTAAATGTAAAATAGCCGTTTGTAGAACAGCTTGCCCACTTGCGGGTCATCGGGCGGATTGATACTTGTTTAATCCGCACATCAACCTTATCGGCGCGCAGATAGACCTCTTCTTTAAAGTCCCGCTTCGATTCCCACGTTTTGAAGGTTTTCTTTTTCATAAAGATGTTCTTGCAAGGGTTTCAATTATTTGAGCGGTTATTTTCTTTTGATCGGCAAGAGAAAGCCCCAGCGAATCAAGCTTGTCATAGAGGTCATTCCGCAAATCCCGCGTCAGCTTTTCACTTTTTGCAAATTCCGGGTATTCACCGATAATCGCTTCCAAGTCCCTCACCGCCTGCATATCTACGATTTCCTCGGCAGCCAACACGTCGCGGATAAACCATGCTATGCTGGAGATGCCTTCTTTTTCCTGTTCCTTATTTCGTTTCGCTTCATTTTCCGCAAGCTCGATAAGTTGCTTTAAGGCTTCCTGCGTCGTCAGCTGGCGGTTGGAATAAGCGTCCATGATGTTCTCGGCGCGTTCCTTAACGGAAATCAGCACAGGATCATTCGCCTTATCCGCCGCCAGTTTTTGAATGCTCTTTATGAGGTTGATGATTTTAACCTCATCGGGCTGGTTCTTATCCTTAATTATCTGAATTCCTTTCTCGTCGAGCTTAATCAATTCCGTACCCAACTTAATCGGGCTGCTTTGGATGTGCTCCTGCACCAGTTCGGAGGTTTTCCTTTGGAATTCGCGGTCAATGTGCACCTGCTTAGCATAGGCGTTGCGAACCACCTGGTACATGCTTGAAAGCGTCGTGTAGCGGTCAATATACGGCCTTAAAAAAGCGTCCGGCGAGATAATTTCATAGAGCATCTCGATTTCATTGTAAAGATTGAAAAATGCCTTGCGCTTTTCTTCGTCCCGGAAATGCTCAATCAGAATACCGGCAAGGCGGTCGTCGAACGGCCCTACGAGCATCTTGATGTACTGTTCGGCTTCATCGGTCAACTTTTCTACAAAGCGCTTCTTCAAAAGCGCCAAATCCTTCACAACCGCGTTCACTTCATCGCTATCAAAAGAAAGCGCCTTTTCGAGCTTGTCGAAAATGCCCACAAAATCCAAAACAAAGCCATGCGGTTTGACCATCTTCATCTCTTCGTTTTCGTATGGACGGTTCACGCGGGCAATTGTCTGAAGCAACGTGTGGTCGCGCAACGGCTTATCGAGGTACATGCAATACAGAATCGGAGCGTCGTATCCGGTCAGCAGTTTTTCCGTAACGATCAGAATCTTCGGATTCGTCCCGAATTTTGCGAAATCGCGGCGGATTTCTTTTTCCTTTTGCTGGTCGTGAGTAAAACTCTTGAGTAGTTCGCTGTCGCTATTGTTGCCGGTATAGACGACTTCGCTCCACTCTTTCGGCAGGTATTTATCCAGTTCCTTCTTGTATAGAGCGCAGGCCTCGCGATCCACGGCCACTAAAAACGCCTTATAATTCATCGGCTCGATATACTGCTTGAAGTGATCAGCAACGAATTTGCCGACTTTTTCTATGCGCCCCTGGCCTTTCAGGAAGTTTCGGGTATTAACAGCGCGTTCCAAGATGGCGTTAAGCTCGTCAATGTCGGTGACGCCATGCTTTTCGGCCAGATTCAAAAATTCCCGTTCGAGGGTCTCTTTCGGCACCAGCATTTCATTCGGAGCAAGCGTGTAATAAAGCGGCAAAGTCGTGCCGTCCTCTATGCTTTCGCTAATGCTGTATTTGTGCAGGTAGCCCTTGATGTCGGATATTCCGAAGGTCTTGAACGTGCCTTTGCCGTACTGGGTTTTATCAACGGGGGTTCCGGTGTAGCCGATAAATGTGGCGTTCGGCATTGCCGCCATAACGAACGTGCCGAGGTCGCCGCCGGTAGTGCGGTGAGCTTCGTCAATTAAGACGAAGATGTTCTTCCTCATGTTGAGATCGGCAGGCAAGCCCCGGAATTTGTGAATCATCGTCACCACGATGCCGCGATAATCGCTTTTGAGTATCTTAACAAGGTCTTTTATCGTTGAAGCCCTGCGGACATTTTTTAAACCGGTCGCCAGCAGATTTTTCTCCATTTGGTCTTCAAGTTCGTTGCGGTCGAGCATTAAAACTATTGTCGGCTTGTCCGCTTCGTTCGCTCTGAACATCAATTCCGCCGTCTTAATCATGGTATAGGTCTTACCGGAGCCTTGCGTGTGCCAAATGAGGCCTCGTGTCGCTTCGTCGTGAAGCGCCCTTTTAAGCACGGCTTCAACGGCTTTGGCTTGATGCTCCCGAAGGACGATTTTGCTTAGTTCCTCGTCCTTCTCGATGAACATGATGTATTTTTCTATGAAATCCAGAACGTGTTTTGGTTCAAAAAAGGTTTTGATTTTCTTTTTCAGGTCTCCGGCTTTGTCGCCTCTCCATGTAAATATGTCTCTCCGCGCGGTGTTCCACGTAACGCCGTATTCAACCCGCATTCCCTCCGTTGCCAGGTACGTTTGTTCAACTGCCATAAGCTCCGGCGTCTCGTTGTGATAACGCCGAATTTGATCTATTGCTTTATCAATGCCTTCGGCGGTCGTGAGGTTCTTACATTCAAGATCAATCACCGGAATGCCGTTAATCAGAAATACAATGTCCTGCCGATTCGTAAAACGGCTGTTGGAAAAAGAGAATTCGTCGGTCACTTCGAAAACATTGCGTTCAGGATGTGCAAAATCAATCAGGATTACATTGCGTTCCCGTTTTTCTTTCTCGTCGTAGGCCGTGCTTTGGCCACGCAAGGCGAGCAATACTTGACGATTGCCCTCTATCTTGGGGGACGGAGTCGGGAAAGTGTATTTTTGGGGAAGCCAGGGATTGAATTCACGGAGCTTAGCGTTCAAAAGGTCGCGGTAAAACAATTCGGTTTTATATTCTTCTCCGCCACCACGCCGCTCGTCGCTTTCAGAACGCGAAACATAGCGCCAACCGGCTTCGGTGGCGTATTTGATTATTCGCTCTTGGACTGATTTTGATTCGGTTGGTTTCATAGATTATTGAACCGGGTTAACGGCATTTTTCATCGATTTAAAATGTTTTTCATCGGCCTGTTCGACTATTTTTAACAATGCTTTGATACAATCTGGTCCGCTTAACGTAAGCGTTGGATCGAACTGTATTAGACCATTTTTCGTATCAAGGTGGGAGTGTGAATTTACAAAGGAATAGACATAGTTCAGGTCATCAGAAGAGATTTCTTTATTGATTTTATTAAGCCCCATCAATCGGGTATAAAAGCTGCCTTTTTTCGGAACTCGGAAGGAAAGGAAACATTCAAGCATTTTTCTGGCAAGATTCGGGTAGTCATATACTGCTTTGAGGGTGGCTGGCCCACCGGCAGGATTGTCTTCCTCAAAAGACAGAAGTTTTTTAAACAGATAATGGTATTCAGACTCATAATCTTTCAATAGATCGTCCAATTGGGACAATATTGCCACCCTGCATTTTTGTCCATTATCATATTTATTTGTGAGCATGAAAAACTCGCCTTCAGGCCCAGTCTTTTTGTCTTCACGATTAAGATCATTGATAAACCACTTTTTCATCTGATTGAAGAAATCATAATTGTGTGTAAACAGAAAAAGTTGTCCTACAGATTTGAGTTGGGTCTGTATGTATGAGCAAACCCTGAAAAGCAAGTTGGCATCCAAGCTTGAAATGGGGTCATCAATGACAACGATTCCTTCCTTGTGATTGAACTCGGCATCTTTCAAAGCAACAGTGAAATAGACAAAGGCTATTGCGGTTTTTTCTCCCTCGGAAAGAGAGGTGGCTTGCTCTTCTCCCCGCATGATACGATAACCGCCGTCAACATCCTTTTCCTCTCCGCTATCGTCAACAACCTTTTCTTTAAATGGCTCAAAGCGAAGTTCATCATGTCCCAAAAATTTCTTCAGTCCCTCGTTTATGTCCTCGGCGGCCTTATGGGTAGATGATATTTTTGCCCTACTTTCTGCAATTCTGTCCTTGATAGCCTGAATACTTAAATCGCCGGGAATGCCAGGGTCTCCGTTTTCGGTTTTTTTCATTTTATCGTTAAGTTCAGTTATAGTAGTATCCAAGGATTTTACATCATCATAAATGGTGCTTAAATAATGGTTTTTAAGTTTAATTACCGCGTCATCGATTACTTGATGAAAATCGGCTGATTTTTTGTTATGCTCGTCAATTATTTTGCCAAGCTCTTTAATTTTTCCTATAAAGGCTGTCATAACTGGGCTGGATTTTAAATTAACGGATTCCATGGTTTTTAATTTCTTAGCCTTTATTTCATCCTTAAATAAATTAATTTCCTTCAATAGATTGCCCTTTAAATCATTGAATTGCGTTTGTGTTGCGGAATAGCTCGTTCTCAATTCTTCGTAAAGATTGGCTTTATCCTTGGTTTCTATGGATTCAATGGCTGAAGTGATTTCCTCTAAATGATTCAGCAATTCATCAATACGCGCTTTTATTTTCTTATCTTCCTCGTTAAAATGCCGCATAAGCTGATCAATGCGTTTCTGAGGAATTTTTTGAAGGCAGTATTCACATTCAGTGGATTTATGTTTTTCGTGCAAATGGATGCCCTGTTCTACCCACTCTGAAATATCTGTATTTTCGGCAAGACGTGGGATAACTTCCGATTTGACTGTCTTTTTTAAAATATCTTTTGCTTCAGTGAGGACATCCTGTAAAGCTGTGGGGACTTCAACCTCTTTTCCGTTTATAGAAATCTTATTTAGGGTAGGGTTATCTATGATTGGAAGGGATTCTTGCTTTACAGATAGAGAATATTTCTCTAAGTCTTCTTCGAGAATCTCCTTGCCTTTTAACTTAGAAAAATCATTTTCCGCTTGTGGTTTTCGATAATCCCGACGTGTATACCCGCCAATTGCTGCTCCAATTGTTTTAGCAATTTCGGTGAATTTGCTTCCTCTCTCTTTGTCCTTCTGCTCTTTCTCCTTCCGTGTAGCCGCGAGCAAGGCAATTTTCCCGATTTTCTCTGCATCCTTCGGATCGCCGTTGAGAAGTATATCGTCAACTTGTATTTGCTCGACCAGCTCCTTGTTTTCCTTGCCGAGCAAAATTGTTATCGAGTTAGCCCGTCCTTCAAGAATCTTTATGTTGCTTTTGATGTAATCCTGGTTGAAAACGCGTAGCTTCCTTGGGAAAGGTTCATCCTGCTTGTATTTCTTGGCTTGATCATCTTCAATCTCATATTCAAGGCTTGCTTCATTCTTGGAACCACCAATGGCGTCAAACAAGCGTGAAAGAGTCGTCTTGCCGCTGGCATTCCATCCGTAGATTAGATTAAATCGCTTGAAATTTGGTAATTGTTGAGGACACGAATAATCACAAAAAACAGACCCTAAATTTTTTATTTTATTAATTTTGCTTATCATAAATAACTTTGACCCTTCTCTCCCCACTCATCAATTCATGAAGAAGAATTTTAAAAATGTTTTGATATGCCGCTAATTTTACTCCGGTCAATTCAATTTTATCCGAGATTGAATCCAGAGCCTCTAATATCTTAACTTGTTGGTTATTTGGCGGGACGGCTATTTCCATCATCAAAACAGCACTTTTATTAAATTTCGCATTTACTGAATAAGTTTGAAGCTTTACGAAATAACCGGTCTCCCTAAGCCAGTTGAGATAATAAAACAGGAATTTATTAATGACCCTTTCTTGGTTTGTTCTTATCCTTAAGATAAAAGAGGAGTGAAGCATTTTCTCGTCGCTTGAGTAAATAGCCGTCTTGCCAACATGTTCTTTGCTCCCACTTCTCCAATTTAGCAAAATATCGCCCTTCTCAACAAAACTCGATAGCTCTCGCTTTGTTTTAGGCTGGTAATAATTAACCTTATCTAACACGATTGCGCCCTGCAGGGTTATATTTTTATTCGTCAAAATCTTAAACCCAACCGGTTTTAAAAGGGCGGCTACAGCGGCCTGAATGCCATACGAAACATCGCCAACTTCACCCAGTTTAACGACATCCCAACTCTCCGGCAGCTCGCCGATCTCTGTCATCTTTGATTTTTCGTCAGTGGTGCCGTGGGTGAAAAGATGTTGCATCATGCTTCGCTTTAGCTCTTTGAGCTTAGATATAAACGCCTCCTGCCCGTCAATCGCTTCTTGCACGGTCATAAGCACGCGCGCGATGGCTTTTTGTTCTTTTATATTATTGGGGACGGAAACAGTTTCCCTGTACACCATTTCACGATTGATTCCGGGAACACCGACATCCGCTTTTAATTTGTTCAGGCCAATAGATTTCAAAAAATAGTATAAGTATCGCAAATCAACGTTAGATTCATCCTGAGTAATGTAAAAAGTAGTATCAATGGGACAGAAAGGGCTTTTTGAAAAATGCACAAGGCCAATTGATCCTTTCCGGCCAATAATAATGCCGGGTAACTTAACCAACGCCTCATTATGAGAACCGACAACACCATTCGAGCCATATACAGGAAAAGAGCCGGCTATTCGATTTTTCTCTGGCAAGCTCTTGCCATATAAAAAGCTACAAATCTCGCCGAGATTGGTCGTCAACCAATTTTTCGTTGTCGTTTGTGTTGCCATAATTAAATTTCTCTAATAAGTTCGTTTATCAACTGATCATCAAAACGTTCCCAAAAATATCTCAATTCATGCCGTTCAGAAGGAAAAACTATAAAATATGCGTTCTGATAATGCAGGTATTCTTTATAAGTTTTTAATTTTCCTTCATCGTCGCCGCTTTTATTCGTTGATTTTTTTGCCTCAATGACAATGAAATTATCTTCTGTGCCGCGACGGTGAATGATAATATCGGGATAAACTGAGACTCCATTTTCCATGAGTTCCTTGATTTTTTTCTTACGTTTATCCGGAGTGTCCTGTTTCCCCAATTCTTCAACAAGTTCGTTAATCTTTGCTTCCCATGGAGGCACGGTTTTTTCTTTTATTTTGTTCTTGTTATATTCACAGTCAACATGATATTCGGGAAATTCTATTTGCAGATATTCTGCAAGTTTGTGAGTAATACTTCGTTCATTTGCCTTCACGTGCAACAAATAAAAATCATTTTTAATAAATTGCTTGTAGGCACGAATGATTTTTTCTTTTACGTCAAGCATAGTAATTCACCTCTAAAACCCAAGTTCTTTCAAAACCTTTTGCAGGTTTTTATCCGCTTCTTTCGCCTTAGTCTCGACCTCGGCAAGCGCAATCAAAATATCTCCCACCGGCTCGTATTCTTCTACTCCACCGAGATTGATATAGCGTGACGGTGAAATGTTGTAGTCGTTTTTCACAATCTCGTCCTTGCCGACAATCATGCTGAAATTCTCAACTGCTTTTTTGGCGTTGTATGTTGCGGCAATCTTCTTGACCTGTTCGTCGCTGAGGTAGTTTTTAGGGTCACCTTTGACGAATTCCTTGCTTGCGTTTATGAGGAAAATCTTGTTATTAAGCTTTGCCGGCTTATTTTTGTTCAGGAAGATGATGATGCCAGGAGAGGTGGTATTGTAAAACAGATTTTCGGGGAGATAGATAATGCCCTCAATTAGATCGTGCTCGACAAACCACTTGCGGACATCTTTCTCTTTGTTGGTGTTGGCGTTGCCGCTGCCACGGGAAGGGGCTCCGGTATCCAAGACCACTGCGGCCCGACCATGGTCTTTCAAACTTGAAAGGATATGCTGAACCCAGCCCCAGTCGGCTTTGCCGCCGGGATTGCCAGCCGGAAAACGATGATAAGCGTCATTGGTGTAAATTTCCTCGTTAAATCCGGGCTGGTTCCACATAGGATTGGCCACAGCCAGATCGAACTTTTTAATACCGTGTCCGGTGGCGTCCTTGAATTTCGGATTATTAAAAGTGTCGCCAAGCTCAATGTCGCCCTCCATGTCGTGAATGACCATGTTCATCTTTGCCATCGCCCAAGTGGTGCTCATACTTTCTTGCCCATACAGTCGCAAAGGCGCAAAGGTTTTCTTTCCTAGCTTCTCTTGTTTTTCTTTTAGTGCAAGCTCGCATTTGATAAGCAGACCCGCCGAACCGCAAGTCGGGTCGTAAACTTCCATGCCCGGTTCAGGGTCCATAATATTAGCCATGACAATACCGACTTCGCGGGGAGTGTAGAACTCACCGGCTGACTGACCTGAACCCTCGGCGAACTTGCGGATGAGATATTCGTAGCTCCGCCCAATAATGTCCGGCTCAACGTCATTTAGGCCAAGACGCTTCTGGCTGATTGCCTCAATGAGATTAGAAAGGCGGTCGTCATCAATTTCACGTTGGCCTCTGGTGGTGGCGTTGTAGTCAACGCTGTCAATCACGCCGTCAAGAATGGAATTATGCGCGGCAATCTCGCGGATAATGCGGGTGAGGTTTTCGCCGATATTATTTGAAAGCGAACGAATGACGCTCCAAGTGTCTTGAGTTTCCGGGTCTTTTGCTTTCAAGGGGATATAAAAACGGACGCGCGAATGATCGGCGTCGATTTTTTTAAGCGCGTCAACCCGCGATCCGCCTTTGGCGATCCTATTCACTTCGTCGTCAAAAACATCGCAGAGCCGTTTCACGAAAATGAGAGGGAGAATGAAATCCTTAAATTTGCCCGCGTCCTTCGCCCCCCGAATCGCGCAAGCGGCGTCCCATATCCACTGTTCAAGCGACTTGTTGTTTTGGGTTTCTTTTTTTATTCCGTTTTTAAACATTTTGTTCAAATTAAAAATTTCACCAATTTACTCTTACTTTACCGCAAAAATCCCACTAAGTCAACATTTGCAACGGTCAATTGCAAAACAAAAAAGGGACAGATTATTAGAACCTGTCCCGTGTCCCGATTAAATCGGAACGTCACTTTGATCGGCTTCTTTTTCCGCTTTTTCCGCTTCAAATGTCCTGTCAATCGGGTAGCCGGAAAACTGGAAGTATAAGGCGCGAAAAATCTCTTTTTCGTCCGCCGTGTTTTCTTTGAGTCCGTCGAACTGGGTAACGAAATACTTTCCCTTGCCGTTGGCGGTTTCCTTAAGTTTCAAGGTCGCCTGGTACTCGTAGAGGCTTCGCCGCCTGAGACCCACGGCTGAAAGGTATGCCCTGACCGGTTTGAGTTGTGTGCCGTGCAGGGAAATAAAGAACGGGACGTGATCATCTTTGCTCACGCAAAGAAGGTTAATGACCTCGTCGCAAGGCGGCCTTTCGCTCTTTTCCCCCCAAAATGCGTTCGGGCACACCGGCTCAAAGCGTTTGCCGTCCTCTTTAGTGCCGCAAATCTCGTTGACGGTGTTTTCGATATTTTCGGAAGGAATGAGGCCGTTGCTGCTCCGGCAGATGGGATCTTCGTCAATATTGTCGCTCCAGCACACCCGACCCTTTGCCGCCGCAAGCACCACGACGTTGAGGATGTCTACCGCCTCGTTAGTGAGATTGTTCCTGAACAAGCCCGGCGTGCCTTCCTTGCTGGTCGGCTGAACGATTTTGAAGCGCGGGATTATCAGGTCGCCGTAATCGAAGCTTTCCAGTCCTAGCATTTCTGGCTTTTCAGCCAGGTCGCTTGCTTTCTTTTTCGCTACGCTGCTTTTACTCGCCATTCTCTTTTACCTCCTAGAAATAATTTTCGAGGCCTTCCAGGCCTTTGTAGTCAACCCTCTGTTCCACTATTTCGCCGTGTGGCCGGCAATGCTCGCTTACTTCGCAAGCGTTGCACGGGCACATATGCCCAAATTTCAGGGGTCTCATAGGGAAGATGCGAAACCGAATCGCCTGAATGATGTACCTGATTTCTTTCTCGATTTCGGGAATGTCATCCATTTGCCGGGAAACGGGAATGGTTGGGTTGCCGCGTACATCGCCCGCTTGAAACTGAACGCCGTTTTTGGTGGACTTCCGTTTATAGGGAACCAAATTGCGCGCGTGGTACCACTCGATGATGTCGGGCTTGATATTGAGTCCCCGTACCGCTCCGAGGTAGTAGATGGAAAACTGGATGTCGCGCGCCAGGAAGCCCGGCGACGGCTCCGTTGAATCGGTTTTGATGTCCCGCAGAACCATCTTCCCGTCAGCGTTGCGGTAAATGAGGTCAATGGTACCCGCTATCTCGTAACTGTTGATGTTAAAGGTGAACCCTACCTCTGAATGAATGACCTCCAGCCCCGAATTATGCCGGATATAAGCCTCCACTAGCTCATAAACTTCGGGTGCAATCTCCTCAGGTACATCGCCGTTTCGAATATCCACGCTTCCCGTCTTGTGAAAATCGTTGATTATCCGGTGGACGTGGCTTCCGATAAGAAGCGGTGCGGACTTTTCTTCATGTACCTCGACACCGTCCACCTCGATTAACCGAAACTTTCTTGGGCATTGGGAGTAGAGTTTTAGCAGGCTTTGCCTGTATGGGCCATTGAATCTGTGATTGGGCACGTTTTTCTCCTTTCTCAGGCGGTTAGGTGTTTGTCGAGGACGCTTCCGGCAATAGCCTCTATTTCGAACCTGCGATCCGCGTCCGGGCACATTTGCGCTGAATTACTTACGGCGTTGACCACACCATAGAGGCTTTTGGCAGGTTCGGAGAGGAACGAATTCAAAATGGCCTGGTATTCCTCTTGCGTGAGGCCGTTTTCCTCTGCGAGTTGGTCAATCAACTCCATCGGTTGTGCGATCTGCTTGGCAATGCTCAATTTGAATTTCTCCACCAGCCTTCCGGCGTCGTTTTTAACGTCGTCAATGACCTGACGGATGTTTGACCTTATCCTTTCCGGGTCGCCTATGTGCCGAAACCCTCCTTTCTTTTCCTTTGAGACAAGGCCGTTTTTGCATTTCAGGCGGTAAACGAAGCCTATGATCGTCACCGACCGTAGTCCGACCTCTGAATTTGCAACGTGAATCCCTTGCTCAACCACGTCGCCCGGTTGAATCTCCATCTTGCTTGACGGCCACGTGATGCTCACGTGAGAATTCTTCTCCTCGAAGGAGTCTGTAATGATTTTCTCTGTGCCGTCCATGAACTCGGCCAGAATCCTGAAAAGCTCGATGTCGTCAAAGGGCGCATAGCGGTCGCTCATGATTGCCCTTACTTGGTTTTCCCTCACGATTCTCAGCATCATGTCTTTTTCCTCGCCCCCGTTTTGCATGAACCATGCGACGTTGAGTTCCTGAAGGGCAGGCGGACATTTTTTAAGGTAGACAAATGGCACGCCAACGCGGGTGCAGAGTTGTTGAAGCGCGTGTTCCTGCAACGTCAGTTTTTCGGTAATTGGGGATTTGGATTCCTTGAGCGGGATAAGATTGCAGCGGTTGTCCTCGACCTTGAACCTGAACCTATTGAGTTGGGCGTAGCGATCCACGGGATTCATTTCCGCAAACCGCGTTTCTACCGTTTCCATGACCGTTTTGAAATTGGCCATATCTTTTTCACCTCCTTTTTTAAAGTGCGATTTGCGCCCTTCCGAAATGAAAGGCGCCGAAATGAATTCCGCCAACGGCGGAACTCTTTTCGTATTCTTCCCGCCAGACCCCTACCGGCCTATGCCGCCAGTAAGGGCCTGCTTTCCCATTCCGGCACGAGAACTGGGAAAAACAATTCAGCATGGCGGCCAAAATGCCGGGAAGATATGTCAGTCGAGTAGACTGTAAAGATTGGAATCGCCTGGAATTGCTTTGCGCCAGATGCGGCATAAAAGGACGTTCGGCCTGAAAACGTCTACGTACTTGGCAATGGTGAACCAGAAAAGTGCTGAACCTGAACCGTCCGGTCTAACCTGATAACAAGCCTTAATCAGGTTTTCCATCCTTTTTTGACCCGTTGTAACAGTCAAAATCCTGACGGTTGATATTCCCAAGTCCCTTTTGTGGCCATCTTGTTTCCACCATTCGTAGTAGTCCCTGTATCTTTTAGCCATGCGCATGGCGCTGACCGTCCCCCTGTCCATCTCCAAAAGAAAATGGTGTCTGCGCTTTTGGAAGGTTATGGTGAAAAAAGCGTCTGGGATCAAGTAATCGGTTTTATAATTTCTTGGCATTAAAATTGGTTGAGTTTAATTTTTACGTCATCTTTGGCTTGGTACCAATTCTCAAGCTGAAAGTCTTTCTTGTACTTGGAAAGGATGTCAAAGCAAATGCGGAAGTTATTGATCAAAAGCGTATGCTCGAGGAAAATAGTTGACCGCTTAGCGTTAGGTCGAATGTAGCGATAATCGTTTTTGCCCGTCGTCAGGGTAAGTTGTCTGGCCCCAAGTCGTCCTAATGCGAACACGTAATGAAACGAAATCCTATTCGTAACGCTCGTCAAAATTAGCCTTTCAAGGTAGCCGTATTTCCAGAGCGAGAAAATTGTTGCATTCAATTTTCGCCGCCAGCGATTTCTGAAAATGGCTTCAAGCTGACGCAAGGTTAAAAAACGATAGGTCCCGACCTCTTTGAGTATTTCTATGCAGGAAGAATCAGCATGGAATTTTGAGTTGTTCATTTTTTCTTTCAATCAGTTTGTTATATGCGCCCACTAAACTGACGGCAATAAATAGCGGCTGGTAATATTTTTCCCTGTCAATGGCTCCTGGCTTTGATTTGTCAAACAAATACGATTTGAGTTCCGGGTATTTTCCGCTCAAGGCTATTGAAAGCTGTCTGAGGTTTTTAATCGTCTTGTGTCCCATGATGGTTTTAATCTCGGTTAGGTTGTAGGAATAGAGCGGGCATAAACGAGTGTTGGCCAATCCCTTGAGAAACGATAGCAAGCCAAGATTAAAACTCGTCTCTCGATGCGGCGATAGCTTCAAAGTGACAATCGCCCGCGGTTTGTAGTCGGTCATTAAGCGGCATAAAAGCCTGTTGATTATCAGGATTTTCTCCCCGTCGGTCTTGAAGCGTTTAAGCCATTGCACTTTGAAGTATTGAAGGCTTGACTCGTCGGCAATGGCCACCCCGATAACCCTTCTGCCTGGCACAAACCCTAAAATACATGATGAATTGTTTAGATCCCCCATAAATATAAAAGTTAATCGCTAACATTCTCCAGCCGGAAGAATTTTCATCGCTTTCTTCAGTTCAAAGATGACGTGTCTTTCCTTATCGCAGAACTCCTTGTACAAGACCTCGACCGGCACGTTCAATGCGATGGAAATACGATAAAGCATCTGCCCACTGGGGAAGACTTCCCCGATTTCGTAAAGAGAAACGCGGTTTCGATGAACTCCAAGAAGCTTGGCCAACTCGTCTTGAGTTAGCGGTCTCGGATAAAATCTCAGGCGGTAGCATTTGATGTTGTTTGTGTATTTGCAGCAATCGGTCATAATGTTTTTGTATTCATTATAACTTCCGATTCCTTTTAAAATAGACGGGAAAATTCACTCTAAAAGGTGTATTTCATCCTCTTTTTGTGGAAAACTACCATCTAAAGTATAGAAAAAAGGAGATTATGTTTTTCTAAAATTAAAAAAGCCGCCGGTTTTATGCCAACGGCTTGTATGTTAGTGGGGATAAGTTACCCCTGTTATCCAGAGGACACACCCTTAAAGGTGATTTTTCCCCCCTTACCGATAAGTGCCTAAAAAGATATTCTGAATAGGTCTGAATTAATTTTAATTCTATGCCCTTAGATCAAGAAGCTATAAACGAGCTGAAGCAAATTTGTCTTGAAGAATTCGGAGAAATGCCCACCGATAAAGAGGCTTGGGATATGGGGATTGGCCTTGTGAACCTCTTCAAAAGCCTTGCCAGCTTTCGGTTGCCAGAAAAGGTCGAAAACAAAGATTTGACCGGAGATAAGTCAAAGAGCTAGAATGACTTCAGCCCTTAATATTTTTTCAATCTATGGATTGCTTTCTTTACGCTCGTAAAAGCACCGAGTCCGAGGACAGGCAAATCCTCAGCATCGAGTCGCAAATCAATGAGCTAAAGGCAACGGCATTAAAACAAGGGCTGAAAATCGTAGAGGTGTTTTCCGAAGCAAAATCGGCCAAAGCGCCGGGCCGACCGATCTTTAACAAAATGATGCAGAATGTGTTTCAAACTGGGGGAATAAGCATTCTTTGTTGGAAGCTTGACCGCCTTGCGAGAAACCCCGTTGACGGCGGCAGCCTCATATGGGCTGTCGAGCAAAATAAGCTGATTAGGATTTTTACTCCAAGCCGGGATTTCAAAAACAGTGGTGATGACAAGTTCTGGATGCAGCTTGAGTTCGGGATAGCTAAAAAATACGTTGACGACTTAAGCGACAACGTAAAGAGGGGTCTCCGCGCCAAGCTCGACAAGGGCATCCTGCCCGGAAAAGCGCCCATAGGCTACCTGAACGATAAGGAAAATAAAACGATTAAAAAAGACCCAGATCGCTTCCACCTCGTGCGCAAAATTTGGGACACCATTCTTTCAGGAGATTACAACGTCAAGGCCCTTCTTCGATCCGCCTCTGAGAATTGGGGATTGGTTACCCCTCAATGCAAAATGCTAGGCGGCAAGCCATTGACTCAAAGCTCCTTTTACAAGCTCCTGAACAATCCGTTTTATTATGGCGCAATCAGAAGAAAAAGCGAGCTTTATTCCGGTAATCATGAGCCGATGGTGACCAGAGCGGAGTTCGAGAAGGCTCAAAGGATTCTCAAGAGGCCGGAGAAGACCTGTCCCAAAACTAAACTTTTTGCCTACACTGGTCTGATGAGTTGCGGCGAATGCGGCAGCATGATAACCGCAGAACATAAAATCAACCGCTATGGCTATCACTACACCTATTACCGGTGCACGAAACATAAAGGCGGGATTAAAAATAGTTGCAAGCAAAAATATGTTCGCGTTGAAGAACTTGAGGCTCAAATCTTGTCATTCTTGGAAAAAATCTATTTACCTGAAAGCGTTGTAAAATGGGTCTTAGAACAAGTTGAGAATACAAGAGCCGATGGAGAAGCGATGCAAATTGAAATTAAAAAATCGCTTCAAAAAGTCTTGGAAGATTGCAAAAGAAAGCTCGATAACCTTTTGGAGTTGAGACTCAAGGACATGCTCACTGATGATGAGTACCTTTCCGAAAAAGCAAAAACAGTTGAGAAAAAAATAAATTTTGAGGCAAAAATTGCGGAACTTGAAGCAAATCCCGAAACTTGGTTCGAACCTTTGAAGAGATTTTTTTCTTTCGTAACTTTAGCTAAGAATTATTTTGAGGAAGGTGATGATGGGATGAAACGGCAAATCTTCTCAACTGTCGGTTCGAACCTTTTTCTCAAGGACAAAATTTTGCTGATTGAAGCGAAAATACCGTTTGGTCTTCTTGCCGAAAACACAAAGAGTCCACTAGGGCTGGGGAGATAGGATTCGAACCTATGAATGGCGGCTCCAAAGGCCGCTGCCTTACCGCTTGGCGACTCCCCAAAATTTATGAAAAATTTATTTTTAAAATAAAAAAGAACTAAACGCAGTTAAAGATATTATACGCCTAAAATTACAAAAAGTCAACCCAAAAAATTAAATTTATGTTATAATTACCCTAGACAAACTACCCGAATGAAATATACTAAAACTCAAAAAATTTTATTAATTTCTGGAATTATCCAACTAATAATTGCTATCTCCTATTATTTTAACGCTCGCCTTTTCCCTGGCCCCAGCTGCCGCCTTTACAATGACTGTGTTGGTCAAGCCATGACTTATAGTTTTGTTGCTTTCCCAATCGGCTTACTGGGAATTATCAATTTAATCCTAGTTTATTTTGAAAAGTTACATAAACTTTCCTGGCTGATTATAATCTGGCTTAGTTTAACTTGGCTCTATGTAATTTATTGGGTAATAATCCCTCTTATCTTTACTATTTTAAATCTAAACTCATATAACCTATGAAAAAAATAGTCATCGCTCAATTTATTATTCTTTTAAGCGGCACAATTTTTGCCTGGACCAATTTCACAATCGAGCTGATTAATTGGCTAAACAAAAGGGCTTGTACTACTGGCTGCGTTGTCGGTTTGGTTAATCCTTTTTTAACCCCCTGCTTTTACGGCGCAATTCTTTTTACTATTGCTTTTATCCTCGGTGCAATCATTTTGAAAAAAAGTAAATAAAAATTTTTAGTATGCAAAAACAAGGTCTACGACCTTGTTTTTTATTTTAAAATTTGAATTTTCCTTATACTCTTACATAGCGATTAACTGCCCAGTAACTGCTTAACAAATTAAGTAACATTGTAGCAAGTAATTGCAAGCCAAAAATCATGGCAAAATTCTGATTAAAATAAGTGATAATATTAAAATCACTTTCCAACATAACTCCCAAATATGGCTGCAAAAATCCCAAAAATGGATAAATAATAATCACTGTAATAATCACGGAAAAAACAGAAAAAATTATACCTTGCAGCAAGTAAGGTGCCCGCACAAACCAATTTGTTGCTCCAACTAGTTTCATGGCAACAATTTCCTCTCTATGCGTATAAATTGCCATTCTAATAGCATTAAAAATTATTAAAATAGAAATCAGCGTAAAAATTAAAGCCACTACAAAAACCCCATAGTTTACCCGTCTGGTTATGCCGCTAATGCGGTCAATAACCAGCTTATGATCGTCAAAATCCTTACTTTCTATCATGTTGTTATATTGCGGATCTTTCAGGTTTTCTAAAACAACTGGGTAATCAGCGGTTGATTTTGCCCGAATGATTAAACTAGCGCCCAGAGGATTTTTATCAATTTCAGCTAATGATTCTATTATCTTAGGGTTATCTTTATGCTTATTTTTAAAATTTTCCAATGCCTGCTCTTTGGAAACATATTCTATCTCCTTAATCTGCATCAAACTTTGCAAATATCTTTGCACATTTAAAATCTGATCCTCATTTATTTCTGGTTTAAAATACAAATTAATATTTACTTTATTTTCTATGGAAGCAATAGCTGATTTTGCCACAATATTAAAAATAATTAATAAATTTATGGAAAATAAAGCTAAAATTAAAATAGTCAAAGTAACAAAAGATAGCCAGAAATTCCTAAAAAAATCCTGAAAAGCAAATTTTATAACTCGAAAGAAAGAGGTTAACATATATTAAAGCTTCTATATAAAATTTTAATAATCAATCATCAATGACCAATCCTCAAATAATAACTAATTTCTAATAACTAAAATTTGAAATTTTGGATTAGAATTTTGATATTTGAATTTGTTTGATTATTGGCCTTCGCCAACCGAAGTTGGCTTCGGCCAACGAAGGTTGGTGCTTGGTTATTGGACATTATAGCACATACTTCCCTTCCTCCTGGTCACTAATTATCTGCCCACCATCAAGTAAAACAACTCTTCGTTTCACACTATTAACAACGTCCTTATTATGCGTTACTAATAGAACTGTCGTGCCAAATTCATTAATTTTTAAAAGTAAATCTATTATATCCTTCGCATTCAAACTGTCTAAATTTCCAGTCGGTTCGTCAGCTAATAAAATTTTAGGGCGATGGACTAAAGCCCTGGCTATGGCAGCCCTTTGGACTTCCCCACCCGAGACTTCATGAGGATATCTATCAGCTTTGTCTTTCAAACCCACAACTTTTAAAACTTGCGGCAATATTTGTAAAATCCTACTCGAGCTAACTCCGCAGACTTCCAGTGCAAAAGCAACATTTTCCCAGATTGTTTTTTTCGGCAATAATTTAAAATCTTGATACACAGTACCTATTTGTCTGCGCAATAACGGAATATTTTTATTACTTAAATTAGTTATATCCCAGCCGCCAACAATAATTTGACCGTGTTCTGGTTTTTCTTCTGCAGTTAAAAGTTTAATTAAAGTGCTTTTACCAGCGCCGCTTTGCCCGACTATGGATACAAATTCTTTCGGCCTGATATGCAAACTAATATCTTTTAAAGCAATTGTCTTGGGATAAAAAATTTTACTGACTTTTTTAAAAAAAATCATACTATTATTTTTGATTTATTGCTACCTTTTCTGCTCCAACTACTTCTACTTTAACCTGACAAAGCCCTTGCGATTTGGAAGCAATTTTTTTAAAGGCAACAATATCCAAATCAATGACTCTATTTGGGTGAACACTGCGATCAGGCCCCCAATCATTTACTTTAACTACAACCGATTTATTATTTTTTAAATTAGTTACTTTTAATTTTGTACCCTTGGGATAATCTGGCGAGGCAGCGCAATCGCAATTTTTATATTTATACCAGGAAGCTACCCCTTCGGTCATAATGTCAATACCCTCTAAAATTGCCACTTTGGCATAAGGCAAAGAAAAATTAACAGTTATTTTTTTTGAGCCATGATTGATTTTCCCTTCTATGCCAACCCATTGATTTTTATTTTGGTCAAAATAATATATGTTTTTTCTAAAATAATCAATGCTGCCATATTTAATTGAAAACCAAAGGGCCTTATCCATTTTCACATCAGCTTGAGGTTTAAAATCAAATTCATAAATATTGCTGCCTAATTGCATCCCTTGTGGCGGCGCCATTTTACTACCTGGGGCCAAAATTATTTCTTTTATTCTTAAAGTGGCTAGCGTATCAAGCATTTTTGAGTCAATTTGAAAAACAAAATTATCTATATCTTTAAATTTTTTACCTGCCCAAACTTCTGCCCGTGATAATTCTATTAATTTTTCATTAACAACAATATCCGGCTCTGGCAAACCTTGTTCAGTTAATTGAGGCTCAACAGTATTTTGCTGAGTTTCCTCGGGTAAAAAAAGTAAGTTGTTTAAATCAGGATTGTTTTCAGCTGCTGCCAAATTCTCAGCCAAAGCCACATTGACTGAAACAAACAAAACTGCTAAAATAAAAAGTGATTTATAGATTTTTTTCATACCTTAATTGAAAATCGATCCTGCTTCGGCGAGCGAAGCCGAGACGAGTTATTAATAATTTAAAATTTCACAGCGCGGGATTAGTATAGTGGCAGTACATGACCTTCCCAAGGTTAAAGCGCCGGTCCGATTCCGGTATCCCGCTTTGAGCGCCGAAGTAGCTCAATGGTAGAGCAATGGTATCGTAAACCATAGGTTAAGGGTTCAAATCCCTTCTTCGGCTTAATTTTGTTAATAAGCGTAAATTTTTATTTGCGCTTTTTCTTTTTGATCCTTAATTAAATCTTTAATTGTTCTTATTTTAACCACGATTTTTCCCAACGATAAAACACCCTTTTCTATATCTTTTTTAATCAATTTTACGATTATTAAACCATCTTGTAATTTTAAAACATCTGTATAATTACCTTCTATCATATTAAAAAGCTGATCTTCAATATCTTTGGGCAATTCGCCTCTTAAAAAACTCTCCTGGGTAATTTTATTGCCAAGCGGATCCTCTTCTTCAGTATATTGCTGGGCTGTTTTTTCAAAATCTTCCCCATTTTTCAGGGTTTGTAAGGCCTCGTTAATTTTATTAATCTTTTCACCATTAATGGCCTGATCATTTAGAATTGCCATATTTGCCTTGTCATAATACAAGTTTGGCTCAATAAATATCTTTTTATATTTTTTTGCATCTATCCCATAGTACTCTAATAAAAATTTATTGACTTCTTCCACACTCCCCTTATTTTTGCTTAATTCCTCTAATTTATCATTAATCTCCTGCTTGGTAACAGTTATATTATATTTTTTGGCAATTTCCTTGACTAATAAATTTTCGATCATGCGATCTTCCATGATAATTTTTTTTATTTCCTGATCCGTAGGGATATTAGGCATTTTTGCTTCCCTTTGCTTTTGATAAAATCTTTGAGCAACCCGTAAAGATTCCAAGTAATTTGTTGATAAAATAAAATTATTATCAACCCTGGCAACTGGCAGAGGCACGACGCTTAAAATTTTATCGATTATTTCCCCTTGCCACTTTAATTTATATACTCCCCAGCAAATTGTACCTACTGTTAAAACAATTATCACAATTAAACTTAAAATTAAAATCAGTAGGAGTTTATTTATTTTTAACCCCTGTTTTATTTTTTTGGCTCTAGATGTAAAAATCATATATTAATTTATTTTAAAAAAATAAGACCACCATTTAACTGGGTTAGCACGCTCTATTTTATCCTTATTTTGCTCAGGATTAAAAATGGCATTGTCCTGGGGAATAATCACCAGCTGTTCGCCGGGCTTTTTCAAGCCCAGCTTTAATTTGCCCTCCTGCTCTATAAAGGACTCTGATTTTAAATACTCTATTAACTGGCCAAATTCCTGATTTTGCTTATCCAAACGATTAATCTCCCCTTGTAAATCCTGAATCTCACTATTCATTTTGTAATTTTTAATTGTTCCCTTAGCCAAACCCACTAAAATGGCTAATAAAAAAAAAGCACAAAAAACCAAAAAGAATTTGGAAAAAAATAAATCTGGAAGAATTTTTTTAATTTTTCTCCTTAAGCTCATGGATATATTATAGCTTTTTTTGCACTTTTAGTAAAATTATATTATTTTTTTCTTAAAATTTGCTTCATTTCTCTCTTTTTTTCCTTCTAAACTATCTTCTGCGCCTTGTTTTCCCTGCTTCTGGTCTTGTTTTTCCAATTCATCTACCAATATTTTCTTCAATTTTAATTCCCCAAAAGTATCTTTAAATTCTTCAACTAATTCATCTAATTTATAATCTTCGAATTCAGCCAATTCCTCCTGATTTAAAAAATCATTGACTATTTTTTCTTTTTGCTGCGAACTTAAATCTTGTTCTTCCTTGACTTCAATCTTCTTGCCGGTCTGCTGGCGAATTAAATCAACCAAAAGCTGATTGACTTTTGAGACATCTTTAATGTTTTGTAAAAGCAAGCTTGCGCCTGATGCCTGAATTTTAATTGTCCCTAATTTTAAGATTGTTTGCCAAAAGCCTTTGACTGAATAAGAAATATCCAAAATCTTTTCACAGGAGACTTCTGAAACTGTCTTATTAAAAAAACCGCGCTGATCAATATCAATAATCCTTTGGCTGGTAATAATGAAAGCATTAAAATACCAAATATAAAATTCTCGGCCGCCATAAAATAAACCCGTAAATAATATTGCCAAAAAAAGAGCGACGCCGATTGATCCCAAGTTGAATAATTTAAACATTAAAAAAAACGCACCCAAAATTAAAATGGCAGTAATCGCAAACTGCTTAAAATAAGTAATGGGATGATGATGCAAAACAACAATTATCTGCTCTACTGGCCGTAAGTTGATTTTCTTAGCAAAATATTTTTCTGACATAATATTTGAATTATGAGTTTAAGTACGCCCGAGCTGTCATCCTAAGCATAGTCGGGGGATCTAGCGAGGGCGATAAATTTTTATAATTTTATTATCTCAGCTTGGGCAACTGCCTCTTCCAACAATTTCTCATATTCCCAATCTTTTTCAGTATCCAAAATTAAATTCAAATCCGCGCGCGTAACCGGATGTTTGGGCACATAAAGCGAACAGCAATCGCCAAACGGCTGGGCTGAAAGTTCATAAGTATTAATCTGCCTAGCCAAAGTAATAATTTCTTCTTTATTAAACCCAATTAACGGACGCAAAATCGGCAAATCAATGGCTTCGGAAATGGCGCGGATATTCTCAACTGTTTGCGAAGCCACCTGGCCCAAACTCTCGCCTGTTACCAAAGCCAACACATTTTCTTTAAGCGCAATTTTGTTAGCAATACGCAACATCATGCGGCGGTAAAAAACAACACGATAATCCTCTGGCGCTTTTTGTAAAATTTCTTTTTGAATTTCCAAAAAAGGAACAAGATATAATTTGGATTCAAATTGATAGTCATTCAAAACTTTAACCAAATCCTTCACCTTTTCCTGATTTTCTTTGGGCGTGGAGGGATAGGAATCAAAATGCACATAAACAATTGGCGCTCCCCTTTTTTGCATTAAATTTGCAGCGACTGGCGAATCAATGCCGCCAGAAATTAAGCACAGCAATTTATCTGAAACGCCGACTGGCAAACCGCCCCGGCATTCTATTTTTTCAAAATAAATAAAAGCAAAATTTTCTACTATATCAACATAACAATTTAAATCAAAATTCTCCAAATCAACCTTTTTCTTCATTTTCTTTACCACCATGGCACCCAATTTTTCTGCAATTTCCTGTGACTTTAAGGGAAAACTTTTATTTGTTCGCCTTACAGTCACTCTAAACTTTATAAACTTTCTACTTTTAACTAAGGCATACAAATCTTTTTCCAGTTCTTTCAAATCCTGCACTGAATTCCAGGCCAAGGCAAAATACTCAATGCCAAAAACCTTTTGCAGCTTGGCTTTAATCAATTCCAAATCATAATCTTTTTCAATTTTAACAATAATCCTGCCAGCCACCTGTTTTAGCCAAATATCTCCCAAATCAGCTAAAGCCAGCTTAATATTGGCAATTAGCTTATTTTCAAAAAAATTGCGATTCCCGCCCTTTAACGCAATTTCCCCATAGTGAATAATAATATATCTGTCCATAATACAAATTTATGCCCTGCTTTAGCAGGCCCACTAAAGTGGGGTATAATAAATCTTAAATCTTATTATAATTCTACCAAATTTTAACCCTTTTAACAACGGCCTCTCCGACGGGTAACGCCGAATTCATTCGGCGTTGAAATTCGCGCCCAGAATAAATTCAGGGCTACCCGCATTGAGTCACTTTCACCAACTCTTGACTAAATTCTTAAATTACGCTTAAATTAAGACAAATCAAAAACAAGGAGGATTTTAAAATGGAGATTAAGCACAATACTTACTCAGGAGGACAAGTCCAATCTCTGGGATTTGAGACAGCCAGTGGCAAAAAGGCAACTGTGGGTGTTGTTCTGCCCGGCAGACACGACTTTGGCATTGCCAAAGCACCTGAAGAAATTGTAGTCATCTACAATAAAATCACAATCAATGGCACAGAAAAAAGCGCCATTTCATCCTACAATATCAAAGTCGGTGATCCCATTGTCTTTGAAGTAGATGAACCCGCCGCATATATCTGTTACTATTGAACCTTGAAAGGAGAAAAAAGTGAGAAAAAGCTATCTACTCTTAACCATTGTTTTCGTTCTTTTTCTCTGCGCAGTTATCGGCTGCAATACTAGCCAAGCTGAATATGATCCTTATATTATTAAAGATCTCTCAACTG